>Ga0210394_10000151_pt1 | contig 165308 bp, 145 predicted proteins | sample IncBWC12MmetaG_FD_160121 | JGI IMG/M metagenome (GOLD analysis project Ga0210394, IMG submission 160121) | Forest soil microbial communities from Barre Woods Harvard Forest LTER site, Petersham, Massachusetts, United States - Inc-BW-C-12-M | ecosystem: Environmental > Terrestrial > Soil >... | reverse complement strand
GCTTAAGGATTAGCCCCTCAACCAGCTCCGCAGCCTTCTCTGGCATAGTGTCCACTTCCCAAATAGGTGGACACTATCCTTCGGCGCTCTTGATCGGCACACCAGACGGCCTTGGGATGACGCTTACACTTGACCGGCGAGAAACTTGTCCTCAAAGATCGCTGCCACCGCCTTGCATAGGAGAAAGTCCTGCTCGACCATGCCGTCAGAATTCCAGGGCGCCACTTCACGCCAGTCGGCGATTTCTTGTGCCGAAATCATTTGAGCTCTTCGAGGATTGACAACCGGTTCTGGTCATATCGAATTCTCCAGCGCAGATCTAATTCCAAGCGCTTCGAGAGTGTGGTGCCGAGCTCCAACGGTTGTGGTGTTTTGAAATCAGATCGAGCGTCAAGCCAAGCCGCAACGTGCTTGGCACAGGTCGTTATTTTCAATTGATCGAAGATGTATCCTAAGCGTTGGGCCGCTGGAGCTTGATCGAGCGCATCCAGCGATGCCAATAGATCTTCGCGCGTAAGGTCGCCCGCGAAATCCTTAGCAATGCGGGCAATGGCCTCGATACCCCCTACGTCCGACTGATGCCGTATCAAATCCAGTAGCGTGGCGGCTCTCGAACTGACACGCCACGGCGCCACGCCTGACTTAACAACTATGATCGGGGTAGCCTCAATATTCGTTTTGGCGGTGAATGTCACCTTGAGCCGCCCAGGGGAAAGCGGTGGATGAGGTCGGGACAGCATGACTTGAACGTCCTGCCGCGCGTAGTGAGCGGAACCCCAATGCTTGGCTGCGGAGAGTAAGGCCACGTAATAGTGGGGCTCAATGGGCCGCAAACAGTCGTCGATCCACCAGGTGACGGGAGGTGCGCCAAAGCTCTGGTGCTCGGGTGGCACGATGAGGTACCCGGCAGGGCGGCGAGTTGCCGAAACCACCCGGCCTCGTTTCGACAGTCGATTCACTGCCAGATAGGCCGCGGCAGTGCTCTGCGCGCGCCCGGTCAAGTTAGCGAATTCGGATAGCCTGAAGTAATAGCGCGAACGGGCCTGAATTCGGCTCAAGGCCTCATCGGACCGCAAGTCTCCATGCTCCGGCGCAGCGTCAAAAGCAGGTTTAGGCATGCCTGGTGTATGTATTAAAGATTCGTGTATTCTATTACATATCGATAGAATACGCAAACTTTAATCGATAAAGAGCCGCCTAAAATCACCGTTTTAGGGCATTGAGTCATTGGCTGTGGTCATTTGCGTAGTAACCCTGTGGCCGCTGAGTACGACGTTTCTGCTCGAGCGCCGAATTACGTGGTCGCCCTACCCCATCAGGGCGCAGCATCTCGGCCGATCTCACAGTCGACTGATAAGCCACGCCCGACGATGGGGTCGACGGATACACGCGCGTACGGAGAGTCCCCTCATCTTCTGCAACGCGTGGCTGCCCAAACGCCGGTTCATCTGAGATGATCGCAGCGTGCTTACCACTCGCAGTCTCTTGAGCGCATTGCAGCGGCTGGGTGTCGCCGTGCTGGCGATCGTGGCACCGATTGCCTGTACGCCCTCTGTCGATGAGCAGGGCTCCGCGGCGATCATTACGCTGAGCAGTTCCAGTCTCGCCGACGGCACCATCCCGAAAAAGTACAACTGTGACGGCGATGGCATTTCGCCCGCACTGTCGTGGACCGCGCCGCCCACCGGCACGCAGAGTTATGCGCTGATCATGACCGACCCGGACTCCCCGGTTGGTTTTATCCGGCATCACCCGTTCGTGCACTGGGTGCTGTACGCGCTTCCAGCGACAGCGCGCGAACTGCCCGAGGCAATCCCGGCGCAGCAGCAACTACCGGACGGCACGCGCCAGGCAAACAACGGCAACCATGCCATCGGCTATGCCGGGCCCTGTCCTCCCGTGACCACGACGCATCGATACGTGTTCACGCTGTATGCGCTCGACTCGAAGCCGGAGCTGCCGGGCGCGGCGAGCGAGCGCGATCTTCGCAAGGCCATGCATGGCCACGTGATCGGCCGCGGCCAGCTGCTGGCAAGTTTTCATCGCGACAATCTGAAGCCATAGCGGTCGCCCGCAAGAAACAGCAGCGTGGATCGCGAGCAACTGCGGATCTCCGGATTGACCGGCGTCGATGTTGCACTCGACATCGCCGGGGCCGGCAGTCGCAGCTACGCCTTCGTGATCGACTGGCATATTCGGCTGCTGCTGGCGTTGGCCTGGTTCTGTGGCGCCTGGCTGGTGCTCAGGATAATCGGTGTGGCGCTGTCGCCGCCGGCTGCCACTTCCAGGCTGCTGGTCATCGTGGCGCTGGTTCCGGCAATCGGCATCTACCTGCTGTATCACCCGGTGCTCGAAGTGCTGATGCGCGGTCGCACCCCCGGTAAGCGCAGGGCCGGAGTGCGCCTGGTGACGCGTAACGGCGGCACGCCCGGCCTGGCTGCGCTTCTGATCCGTAACATCTTCCGGCTGGTGGACTCACTGCCCTTCTTCTACGTGGTTGGGCTTGCGAGCTGTTTCATCACCGAACAGCGGGTACGCATCGGGGATCTGGCAGCCGGAACGCTGCTGGTAGTGGACTCTGACGCCGCCGCGACGACGCTCGCGCAGCTCGGCTCGATGGTCGCGCACAGTGGCCTGCCGCCAGCGCTGGTGGAACTGATTCACGATCTGCTCGAGCGCTGGGCATCGCTCGACACCGGCAAGCGCGATGAGCTGGCGCGAGCGATCCTGGCGCGCGCCGATACCGCGTCGTCAGCCGCGCAGCTCGCTACCCTGAGCGATGCCCAACTGTTGCAACGCCTGCGTCAGCGGCTCGAGACCGGCCGCACCGATCACGCATGAACGCCGACACCGAGGCCAGCGCCTGGATGAAATCGCGCTCCGGCATATGGGGCGAATGGCTGGCACAGTCGCCCTCAGGCGCGCGTCGGCTGGACGTCGAGGCGGCGCAACGCTACATCGAACGCTACCGCGCACTGGCGCGCGATCTGGCCACCGCGCGTCGTCTGTTGCCCGGCAGCCGCGCCACCGCCGCGCTCGAGGCACTGTATGTGGGTGCGCACGCGAGCATCGACCGCTCGGCTCGCAACACCGCCTCGACGCTGCTGCGGCTGTTGCGCGATGACATCCCGGCGATTGTCGGGTCGCTGCGACCGACCATCCTGTGGCTGGCGCTGCTGCTGTTTGCCAGCGCCGGCGCCGGCTGGTGGCTGATCTCGACCTATCCGGACCTGATCACGCTGGTTGCGAGCGACAAGATGATCGACGGCGTCGAGCACGGGCGGCTGTGGACCGAGAGCATGCTCAACGTCGCGCCGGCCTCGATCGTCTCGGTGCGCATACTATCGAACAACATCGTCGTCAGCCTGTTCGCGTTCTGTGCCGGCATCTTCTTCGGTCTGGGCGCCTTCTACATCACCGCGATCAACGGTCTGATGCTCGGTGCGATGTTCGCCTTCACGCACCAGTTCGGCATCGACGGCGAGCTGTTGAAATTCGTGCTGGCGCACGGCCCGGTGGAGTTGTCGGTGATGTGCATTGCCGGCGCGGCCGGTACCGCCCTGGGTGAATCGCTGATACGGCCGAGCGCGCCGACACGGCGCGAGTCCTTTCAGCGCGAGGCGAGCCGCGTGGCGCGCGTGCTGTTGGCTTGCGCGCTGCTGCTGATCGGCTGCGGATTGATCGAAGGCTTCATCTCCCCGAGTGCGACGCTGTCGCTGGCGACGCGCGCGATCATCGGCTTTGGCTACTGGGGGTTGATGCTGCTGTTCCTGAGCGGACGGCTGTTCAGGCGCCGTTCCAGGCCGCAGCTGGGCTGAGCTATTGCGGGCTGGGGCTGTCCGCCCCCGGCTCCATCTCCAGCTGTGGCAGTTCCTGCTGCGCCAGGCCCTGCACATCGCCGGCAAAACCGAGCAGTTCCTTCATGCCGGTAGCAATCTGCTTCTCGCGCCGTGCCAGGCGCTGCTCGGCGGCGTTGCGCTCCTTCTGCAGATCCTCCTGCATCGCCCGGAAGGTGCCGTAGACCGCCCTGAGTTTCTGCGCGAACTGCGGCGAGGTCAGGTAGTCGTACAGCGCTTCCATCTTCTCGCCCTTGCCGGCCGATATCGCGCGCTGCTTGTGCACTTCCAGAATGCGCTCGCGCAACGCCACAGCCAGCGGAATCGCCGCGCCCCAGCTGCTCACCCAGACATCCTCGTGCAGGCCGAACAGGTGCGCCGCCGGCAGCGCCGCCGGCAACGTGATTGTGACCAGGATGCCGATGTCGGCGCCCGCAGCACGCATGTCCTGCTTGAGCTTGGCGGGCCAGTCGCGCCCCCACTCCCGGGCGCGCTTCGCCTCCCACAGAATGGTGCCGGCCACCTGCAGCGTGCGGGTGGTCACCCGCTGTACCACGTCGGCGCCACGCGCGCCCTTGCGCACTTCCTCGAACGTGTCCACCGGGAACGCCTGGCGCAGCTGCTCCTCGAGCGCAAGTTCCAGCACTTCGCCCTGCAGTTGCTGTGAGCCCTGGCTGCCCTTCTGCTGCGCTTCGAGCAGCTTGGCGTTGACGTCCTCGAGTTTCTTCTGCAGCTCCGCCTTTTCCAGGTCGGAACGCTCCTTCTCCTGTACGCGGATCCTGGCCTCGAGCTCCGAGCGCCCCTTGTCAACGCGGCGCGCAACTTCCAGCTCGAGCTGCCCGGCGCGATCCTCGAGCGCCGACTTCGCGTGCCGCAGCTCCAGTTCCAGCTGCTGCGAGGCGCCCAGCTGCCCGGTCAGATCGGCCAGCCGCTGCTCATAGGCCTGGCGATCGGCCGCCAGCAGTTCATCCGCCCTGAGCCTGGCTGCTGTGGCGACGCTGTGTTCAAGCTGCCGCTCACGGGCCGCGAGCGCCACTTCGCGTTCGCCGAACGCCTTGAGCCGCTGGTCGCGCTGCGACAGCTCCGCACGCAGTGCCTGCAACTGCGGCGCCAGGTCCCGCTCCGCCAGCGAGCGCACCTCGCCCAGTGCCCGGGCGTGCGATGCCGACTGCTGGCTGATCAGCTGCTCGAGCTGCGCGATCTGCTGCTGCGCGGCGTCCTGGCGCTGCGCCGCCGTGGCGGCCGAGCGCCGTTCCACCTCCTGCTTGACCTGGCTTTCCATCGCCGCCAGCGCACCGCGGCTGTGCTGTTCGAGGTGCTCGAGGGCCTTGCGGGCGAAGCCCTGCTCCAGGCTGAATTCATGCGTGCACGCCGGGCAGCGCACGGTGGTGTCGGGCGACAGCAATAGCGGCGCGCCCGGCGATGCTGCATTTTCCAGCTGCGGTTTGCCGATGGTGTGTCGCAACGGTTCCATAGCGCATTGTACCCCCGCGGCAGCGCCAGTCCCGCGCTCACACCCGGCGGCGCTGCCGAAAACTCAGGTAGGCGGAAAGCACGGCCCGATCGAGCTCGCGCGGCGCGGCCGATACCGCCGCCGCGCCCAGTGCGCGCAGCGAGGCGACGTTGCGCGAGAGCGTATGGCAGTACTCCTGCGCGGCCAGCGAGCGATACGCCTGCAGCTCGTCGCGGGCCGGCGCGCGCGCCATGGCCGCAACGCGCTCGCTGGCGACCCCGGCAATGAACGGCAGGTGTTTCGGCAACAGCAACCGCGCGGCGCTGCGCAATTGCCCGGTCGAGGACGCATCGTCAAGATCGGTGAGCAGGATGATCAGGCTACGCTGACGCACCAGCGAGCGAATACGGATGGCCGCGAGCGCGGGGTTGGAATCCCCCGGCTGCACGCTAACCTCGGCCAGGCAGGCGCGCAGCCTCGACAGTGCGGCGATACCATGGCCAGGCGCGAGCGCCGCCAGCGGCCGCTCGGCATAGATCAGCAGTCCCACCCGATCATCGAGCAGCGTCGCGCGCTGCGCCAGCCGTGCTGCCACGTTGGCATACAACGCCAGCCGATCGGTATCGGCGGCGGCCAGCCCACTGGCCCGACCCGCATCCAGTGCCACGACGATCTCCAGGTGCTGGTCTTCGGAGAAATCGCGGCTGATCAGTCGCCGCAGCCGCGCGCTCGCCTTCCAGTCGATCGCACGCGGCGCATCCCCGGGCTGGTACTCACGCAGCTGCAGTACCTCGCTGCCGGAACCGGCGCGCAGCATAGGCTGGGCGCCGCGCGCCAGCTCGCCGCTGGCGCGCTCGGCGTCGCGCAGGATATCCGGCACCACCTGCATCTGCCCGCCGCTGGCAAGCCGGCGGTTCCACCAGGCGAGCCCGAGCACGCCGCCGACGCGGGTGCTGCATGCCGGCCATTGATAGCGTCCGAGGCGACGGGCGGTGGCCATCAGATGCCAGCGTCCGGCGGCGAGCGCGGGCACCGACACGTGGGCTACGCTGCGATCGAGTGCTACTTCGGGGGGCGCTGCGGGCGCCAGCTCAACACTCAGCACGCGTTGCAGCCGATGCGTGATCGCAAACACCACCGGGGTCGCACGTCCTAGAAACCAGCGCCGTGGCAGACCCAGCTCAAGCCTTGCGGCCGCGCGGTTGACCATGAAGGCCTCGTAGGCCAGCCCGAGCAGCAACATACCGCCCGGCAGGCACCAGTAGCGAGCCAGATCCGGCTGCCCGCTCCAGTCGCCGGCGATCGCGACCAGCGCGGTCAGCAGCAGCAGCACCAATGCGTTTTGCCGCAATCCCATGACCGCGGCGCTTCAGCGCGGTACCGGAACCTGATCGATCAGGCGCTGCAGCACCGCCAGCTCGGTGGTGCCTTCCAGCAGCGCCTCGCTGGCGAGCACCAGCCGGTGCGGTATCACCAGCGGCATGGCGACCTTCACGTCGTCAGGGCTGACAAATTCCGCCCCCCGCAGTCCGGCCGCCACGCGCGCGGCGCGCAGCAGCGCCAGCGCACCGCGGGTGGACAGGCCCAGGGTCAGCTGCGTGTGCTCGCGTGAGGCCTTGGCGATATCCAGAATGTAACCGCTCAGCGCGGGCGCCACGTGAACCGCATCGGCACCGGCCCGGGCCGCCGCCAGCAATTCGGGGGTGACCAGCGCGGCGCTCGTCGCGGCGGCCGGCGGCGTGCTGCCGACGCCTACCGCGCCGTAGCGCTCCAGCACCGCCAGCTCGTGCTCGCGCGCCGGATAGGACAGGTCGATGCGCAGCATGAAGCGATCGAGTTGCGATTCGGGCAGCGGATAGGTGCCCTCGAAGTCGCGTGGATTCTGGGTCGCGATCACCAGGAATCCGGCCGGCAGCCGATAATTCCTGCGGTCCACCGACACCTGTCTTTCTTCCATCGCCTCCAGCAGCGCGGACTGCGTTTTCGGTCCGGCGCGATTGATCTCGTCGAACAGCAGCACGTCGGCGAATAACGGACCGGGGCGGAAGACGAATTCGTTGCGTGAGGTATCGAATACGTGCACCCCGATGATGTCGGAGGGCATCAGGTCGGCCGTGCCCTGGATGCGCTTGAAGCTGCCACCCAGCGCGGCGGCCAGGCTCTTGCTGAGCAGTGTCTTGCCGAGGCCGGGGGCGCCCTGAATCAGCACGTGTCCGCGCGCGACGATCGCCATCGTGAGGGCATGGATCACGCCTTCCATCCCGATCACGGTGCCACCGAGCGCGCGCTGCAGGGTCTGCTCGAGATCCTCCAATGCGGTACTCATGCCAGTTTCCCTCGAAGTTCGCACAACAGGTTATGCAATCGTGTCAGATCGACGCGTTCACCGGCACACACGCGCGCATACATACTCTGCAACAGCGTGCGTTCACGGCTCGAGAAGCCGGCCTGGGTCTCGAGCCAGCCCCACAGCGGCTCGCCGTTCTCGGGCAGTGCCAGCCGGTGCCGCAGTTCATTGAAGAAATTCTCGAACAATCGCCGGGCTGCCTCGTGCGGCGCAACCGCGACCGAGAAAAATCGGCCACTGGCGTCAATCAATGCCGACTCGTCCACCGGCTGCCACGGGCTGTAGGCGCTGGCCAGCCGCAGTGGCCCCAGCACGAAGGCGAGCCACAGCAGCACGCTCCACGCCAGTGTTCGATGCAGCCGCGGGTCATGGAAGAACACCTTCGGGTCATAGAAATCGACCAGCCCCTGATGCGCATCGTCGAACAGCACCTTGCCTTGCGGGGCACGCGACCAGCCGATGATGTTCGACAGCAATCGGGCATTGTTCGACAGCGCTATCTCGCGATTGGCGAACGGGCTTGCCACCGCAAAGACGATCACCTGGCCCTCTCCCTGACGCATCAGCCACAGTAGCGGATCGAAATTGTCCGCGCGCTGCGCCAGCGCGAGCGCAAGGGATCCATCGACCGGCTCGGCACGCCAGCGCGAGGCCGGCAGGTCCGATACCGCCCGCAGGTTACGCACCTCCGACAGCAGTGCATGCGCGCCACGAGGAATGATGGGAATGACGGCCGGTCCGAGCAGTGCGTTCAGGCTGTCCTCGAGCTGCTGCGTCTCCGACGGCTTGGCGTTCTGGTCGGTCTTGACGATGAAACTCATGTGGGTCGCACGCTGCAGCTCCAGCACAAAGCTCGACTCCGAGCCCAGCGTCCAGCGCGGTGTGTCATCCATCGCGGCCATCACCAGCAGCGTATTGCCCTGTTCGATCCAGCGGGCCAGCGGCTGCCATTCCGCCGCGCGCACCGCCAGCCGGTGCGGCATCAGCGTGATGAGTACGTTGCCGGCACCTGTGCCCCCGACGGCCGTGGAGCTCAGATGATCGTAGCGGTTACGCAGACTGAGCACCGGGATGGCCTCGGCCTGCAGCCAGCGCCAGGCGGCCAGCATCCCGTCCTCGCCGCTGTCGGTACTGAGCGGCAGCGAGGCCGGTTCGATGATCGACAGCGGCTTCGGAAACAGCAAGGCATAAAACAGGGCAAATGCAGCCAGCGCCAGCGCCAGTGTCACCACCCGCGGCTTCATCGCGCCTCAGCCCGACCGGTGAGTAACTGTGCATACAGTTGCCGACCATCCGTCACTGTCTGATCGATCTGCGGCTGCGCTGGCGCGCTCAGCGCCGCGACGCCCGCCCCATACAGCAGTCGCTCCGCCAGCAGCGAGAGGCGTACGAATCTCAGTTGCTGCTCCGGATCGTCGAACGTGCTGCGCACGCCGAGCTCCCGGTGGGTGAGGCTGCGCTCGCTCGCGAGCCGGCCCGATTGCAACAGCGCCTCAACCAGCAGTCGCAGCAGCAACGCCGGCCGCTCGCGCAGTGCTGCCCGATCGATCTCGGCAACACCCGCCGCCCTCGCCCCGCTCGCCGACGGCAGCGGCGAGGAGCGCTGCACTCTGCGCCTCGCAGCCCCAGCGCCGGCACGCGCGGCCTGCAGCTCGCGCCTGACGATCCACAGCGCCATCACGATAATCGCGCCCAACAGTCCATAGAGGACCGAACGCATCACGAGCGGCGCTGGCGAGAGCTGCGACCACCAGCGATTCAGCAACGAGGGAGCGGCCCCGCTGCGCGCAAGCAGCAACTGGCGCAGCCAGTCCTTGAAGTCCTGCCACCAGGTATGCCGGGGCTGCGGTTGATTCAGGGTGTGGGCGACCTGGTATAGCGTCGGCACGCGCGGAACGCTGCTCAGGGTTCTGGACTGGTAGCGGTGCAGCTGCCAGCTAAGATCGGCGATCGCACGACGATTGAGCCGCTCCTGCCAGTTCTCAGGCAGCTGGTCGCGCAGATCCGAATCGACGATGGCGTGTTCGAGATCGGGACAGATGAGCCGCAGCTCGCCGATGCCGCTCGGCGCTTTCGTGGCAGGCGCAGCCTCGGACGTGAGTCTGGCCAGGCAATCGTCCAGGATTTGGAGGGTCGATAGCGGTGCGGCCGACAGCGCTCCGGCAAACAGCGCGCATGCGGCCAGTGATAGTGGCGGCAGCAGCGCCCGCACGGGTCACGCAGTCTGCAGGGACTTCGTCCGGGCTGCCAGATCGCCACCTTCACGACGTAGCTTGAAGTCGTAGTACATGGCTACCATCAGGGCCGGGATCATCGATGTCACGAACACCCGTTCAGCCGCGCCGATCAGCTGATTGCCGATGATCAGCGACATCGGATCGAGCCGGAACATGAAGAACACCAATCCGCCCAGGAAACCAAAGATCATGGTAATGACCAGCACGATGATGATCCCGACCGTCAGGATGGTCGCGGCGCGCCACCAATGTCCCCCGACCAGATCCCAACTGACTTTCATCGCGCGCAATGTACCGGCCGGTTCGGCAAACAACGCCACCACCCACAGCTGCAGTCTGCCCCACAGATAGATGCCATAGATCAGCCAAGCCACCGCACCGAGGAATTTGAGCGCTGCGGGCAGCGGCATCAGCATGATGACGGCGACCAGGCCGACGTACAGCACTCCCAACAGGATTGCGAGCAGTTGCCGGTGCAGACGGGCAAACGCGGCCGCCAGAGACTGGCCGACCGTCAGCGGAGTTTCCCCCACCGCCAGGGCGTTCTGGCAGGCAATGATCGCGCCGAGCAGCACCAGCGATGCGATGCTGAGGATCAGGTACCAGCCCCAGATCGACGGCGCCTGGACCAGCCGCCACAATTGCGCCGGGTCGCGCACCGTGGCTATCGCCGGAAAGCGGCTGACTATGTACAGTACCGTCGCGGCGCTCACCACGGATGCGATCAGTGCGATCGGCCAGCAGGTGCGGAACGAGGCGCGGTACAGCTTGATGGCATCGTCGATGACGCCGCCGATGGTGCGCGGTGCGGTAGGCTGAACATACATTTTTTTATCTCCCTGAGTCGTCAGGCCCTTACCCCGTGCCAAAGGTAGCAGAACGGGCGGCGGCTTGACGAATAAGGCCGCGGCCGCCCGGCAGTGGCCTACTAGGAGCGAAACAGGCGCGAGTATTGCGATTCATGCAGTGCGCTCGCGAATGCCTGCGACAGCGTGCCAACACCGATCGCCTCATCGGCGAGCGTCTGTGCACGCTCGACGATCCCCGGCATCGCGGCGGTGAGCCGGTGCAGCAGGCGCTGACCGCATGATTGCCCGAGCGGCACCAGCTTGAGCGCGGCCAGCACCTGGTTCTCGCTCCAGGCCCACAGGTAGCCGCGCAGCGCGTCTGCCGCCTCGATGCGCCAACGCACTGCCGCCAGGCTGAACAGGGTGGCAAACGCCGGCGCGGCCTGCTGCCACTCGCCGGCCTCCCCGATCTCCAGTTCCACCAGCACTCGCGCAAGTGCCCGGCCCAGGTGCAGCTCCTCGGCGCGCAGCTCCGAGGTCTCGCGCGCCGCTATCAGTTGCGCGGTCCACTGCCGTACGGCGGGCAGATCGGGCGCGCTCCAGGCGCGATGCAGGCGCAGCAGTATCGGCAGATCCAGCGTACCGATGGCGTTGCACGACAGTCCCTGCAGCCAGTCGAGCGTGGTCGCCTCGTCGTGCACCCAGCCGGCATGCACGGCGTACTCGAGGCCTTGCGAATACGCGTAAGCGCCCACCGGCAGCGCCGGACTGACCAGATGACACAGCCGCAGCAGCGCGTGCGGGTCGTGATCGGATGCGCCGATGTCATTCATGCGTCTGCCGCAGCGCGGCCCCGGGCGGTCTCTTTAAGGTGAGTGCTAGTTAAGCTGAGCGCTGCTGCCGCTGAGTGCGACTCACGCGGCTAGCCGGATGCCACGCAGCGCCGCGAGCAACGCTTCCAGTTGAGCGTCACTGACGTCCAGGTGGAACACGAAGCGGATGGTCTGGCGGCCCATGCTCAGCGCCCGCACCTGCTGGTGTTGCAACTGCTGCAGAAAGCTGTCGGTCGCCAGCCGCTCGTCCAGCGTGAAAATGACGATGTTCGTTTCCACAGGCAATACCGTCGACACGTACGGCAGCGAGCGCAGTTGCCCTTCCAGCACCTTGGCTTTTCGATGATCGTCACGCAGGCGCTTGACGTTGTGCTCGAGCGCGTACAGCCCCGCTGCGGCCAGGTATCCCGCCTGGCGCATGCCGCCGCCCAGGAGCTTGCGATGCCGGTGCGCCTTGTCGATCAGCGCCCGCGATCCGAGCAGCAGCGACCCCGCCGGAGCGCCCAGCCCCTTGGACAGGCAGATCGAGATCGATTCAAACAGATGGCCATAGTCGCGCGGCGTCTCGTTGCGCGCCACGAGCGCATTAAAGAGCCGCGCGCCATCCAGGTGCATCGCAATGGCGTGTTCCCTGCAGACGACTCGAATGTGCTCGATCTCGCGCAGATCCCAGCAGCATCCGCCGCCCCTGTTGACGGTGTTTTCGATGGCCACGACACGTGTCCACGGCAGGTGAGAATCGTCGCGCCGATTGATATTCTCGCGCACCTGCTCGGCGGTGAAGCGCCCGTTGTCACCCTTGAGCAGCCGCACCGACGCCCCCGAATTGGCGGCGATGCCGCCGCCCTCATATAGGTAAATGTGCGCCAGCTCATCGCAGATCACCTCGTCCCCGGGTTGCGTATGCACCCTGATGCCGATCTGGTTGGACATCGTGCCGGTCGGACAGAACAATGCGGCCTCTTTAGCGAACAGATCGGCGGCTTTGCTCTGAAGTTCATTGACCGTCTGGTCCTCGCCGAAGACATCATCACCCACTTGCGCCTGCAGCATCGCCTCGAGCATGGCCGGGGTCGGTTGGGTGACGGTATCGCTTCGTACGTCGATCATCTGAGGCATAACGACTCTCCCACTACACAGTCCGGCGTGACAACCCGCCGCGCAAGCTTACTCCCTAAGTGGCCGTGATTATGCGGATGAGCCGTGCTCGGCGTGGCTGTGGCCGCCCTGCCCGCCGCCAGGGTAGGCGCCGGCTTCCGGTTCAAACGACGCCTGCTCGACCGTGACCGCAAGACCCAGGCCCTGCAGCATCTGGTCGAGCACGTGGTCATGGCGGTAGCGCAGCCAGCCCGCTCCGATCTGCAGTGCGACGTGCCGGTTACCCAGGTGATAGGCGGCGCGGGTGAGCCATTGAGGGTCGGTGCTACGTAGCGTCGATACCTGCTCCAATGCGGCGTCGATTTCGATCACGCGCCCATCGGGCGCCAGCAGCTGATCGCCGCCGCGCAGGACCTGCCCGCGTGCCAGAATCACACCGACTTCCTCTCCGCCGACCAGTCGTGCGCGAAAACGGCTGCGGCATCGCAGCTCGAACGGCAGCACCAGGTGCGCATCCGCGGCCCGTGGCTGCGGCAAGCGCTCCGAGATCGTCAGCATGGCAGCGCTCGCAGTCAGAACAGGAAGTAGCGCTGCGCCAGCGGCAACACACTCGCCGGCTCGCAGGTCAGCAGCTGTCCATCGGCGCGCACCTCGTAGCTCTGCGGATCGACCTCGATCTGCGGCAGGTAATCGTTCAGGATCATGTCGCTCTTGGAGAGCGCCCGGGTGCGCATCACCGCTACCAGTCGCTTGTGCAGTCCCAGGCGCCGGCCCAGATCGCTCGCTAACCCCGCCTGCGAGACGAAGCTCACCGATGTGGCCGCCCGTGCCGCGCCCAGCGCGCCGAACATCCGGCGGTAGTGCACCGGCTGCGGCGTCGGAATCGAGGCATTGGGATCACCCATCGGCGCCGCGACGATCATGCCGCCCTTGATGATCATTGCCGGCTTGACGCCGAAGAATGCCGGTCGCCACAGCACCAGGTCGGCCAGTTTTCCGGCTTCCACCGAGCCGACCTCGTGCGCGATGCCGTGCGTGATCGCAGGATTGATCGTGTATTTCGCAATGTAGCGGCGCGCACGAAAGTTATCGTGACGATCGCAATCCTGTGGCAGTGCGCCGCGCTGCAGCTTCATCTTGTGCGCGGTCTGCCAGCTGCGCGTGATGACTTCGCCGACCCGGCCCATGGCCTGGGAGTCCGAGGAGATCATCGAGAACGCACCGAGGTCGTGCAGGATATCCTCGGCGGCGATAGTTTCGCGGCGGATCCTGGACTCGGCAAAGGCCACATCCTCGGGAATACCCGGATCCAGATGGTGGCACACCATCAGCATGTCCAGGTGCTCGTCGATCGTGTTGACGGTGTAGGGTCGGGTCGGATTGGTAGAGGACGGCAGCACATGCGCCACGCCGCAGGCCCTGATGATGTCGGGCGCATGGCCGCCGCCCGCGCCCTCGGTGTGATAGGTATGAATGGTGCGGCCCTTGAATGCCGCCAGCGTGTCCTCGACGAAACCGCTCTCATTGAGCGTGTCGGTGTGGATCGCCACCTGCACGTCAAAACGATCGGCCACGCTGAGGCAGTTGTCGATCGCCGCCGGGGTCGTGCCCCAATCCTCGTGCAGCTTCAGACCGATGACGCCGGCGTGGATCTGCTCCTCGAGCGGCTCGGGCAAGCTCGCATTGCCCTTGCCCAGCAGGCCGAAATTCATCGGCAGCTCTTCGAGCGCCTGGTACATGCGCGCGATATGCCAGGGACCGGGCGTACAGGTGGTGGCGGCGCTGCCGGCTGCCGGACCGGTGCCACCGCCGAGCATGGTGGTGACGCCGCTCATCAGTGCGTCCTCGACCTGCTGCGGGCAGATCAGGTGTATATGTGCATCGATCGCACCGGCGGTGAGGATCAGGCCTTCCGCCGCGATCACTTCGGTGCCGGCACCGATCGCGATGTCGACAGCCGGCTGGATATCCGGATTACCTGCCTTGCCGATCGCCGCGATGCGGCCGTCCTTCAGCCCTAAGTCCGCCTTGACGATGCCCCAGTGATCGAGAATCACGGCGTTGGTGATCACCGTGTCGACCACCTGCGCAGCAACGCGCTGTCCCTGTCCCATGCCGTCACGGATCACCTTGCCGCCGCCGAACTTGACCTCCTCGCCGTACACCGCATGGTCGCGCTCGATCTCGATCCACAGCCCGGTGTCCCCCAGACGCACGCGATCACCGGTCGTCGGTCCGTACATCTGCGCATAGGCACGCCGCTCGATGCGCGTCACGACAGCACGCCCATGATCTTGCCCTGGAACCCGATCACGATGCGATCGCCGGCCAGCGCCACCAGCTCGACATCGCGCTGCTGGCCGGGCTCGAAGCGGATCGCCGTGCCAGCTGCGATGTTGAGCCGGTAGCCGCGAGCGCGCTCGCGCTCGAATTGCAGTGCGCCGTTGGTTTCATAGAAGTGATAGTGCGACCCGACCTGGATCGGCCGATCGCCGCTGTTGGCAACCGTGATACGGCGCGTGTCGCGGCCGGCATTGATCAGCAGCTCACCATCCAGTGCGACGACTTCCCCTGGAATCATGACGCCACCTTCAGGTGATCGGATGGTGCACGGTCACCAGCTTGGTGCCGTCGGGGAATGTCGCTTCGACCTGCACTTCGCTGATCATCTCCGCGACGCCTTCCATCACGTCGGCGCGACGCAGCAGCGTGGCGCCGTAGCTCATCAGTTCGGCCACCGAACGGCCGTCGCGGGCGCCTTCGAGGATCGCGGCGGAAACATAGGCGATGGCCTCGGGATAGTTGAGCTGCAGTCCGCGGGCCTTGCGCCGTTCAGCCAGCAGCGCGGCCGTGAACAGCAGCAGCTTGTCCTTTTCGCGCGGTGATAGTTCCATGTCAGATGCCGTGTTCAGGCTTGAATGTTCGTCACGTCGCCCAGATGCGCGGCGCGATTGCCGGGCGCCCGAGCAGTTCGGGCCGCAATGCGCACCACAAGTCGATAAATGCTTGTTTCAGTCGGTCCGCGCGTGCAGCGAAGCCACGACAGCTCAGCACGCCGTCCACGAGCGTACAGGCAAGCATCGTGTCGGCGCAATTCACTGCCGCTGCCCCCGCGCGCGCCAGCGTCAGCTGCCGCACGCTGGCCGGAAATGCCAGCCAGGTGCCGAGCGCAACGTGCCCGGCGAGGCCCCAGCGTGACGCCAGACACGCGTGCCCGATGTTCACTCGCTCGAGCAGCAGCGGCGAGTCGCCGTGCCAGAGTTCGAATGACTGGCGCAGCGCGCCGTCCCCCAGCGATGCCTGACTCGCCGGCAGGCCGAGGCAGCCCATTTCCCAGCCGATGAAGCGGGCGTGGGCTTGCAGCTGCACGATCGTGCGCAGCTGCACCGCGGTGTCGGGATAGAAGATGTTTTCCTGCGGCAGCCATTCGAGTACCCCGCCCTGCACGCGCAGTGTCTGGATCAGACGGGCGACGCGCGGCTCCCCGTCCGCGTGCTGGCCACGGCGATAGAACTTGCCGGCGGCGGGCGTGGTCAGCAGCGCATGGGCCCCCGGCTGCACGTCGACCTCGAGCTGCAGCTCATCGCCGCTGACCACGCCACCGGGCGGGTGCAGCACGTAGGCGTGGCACGGTTCTGCTACCAGCGCTCCGGCGAGCGCAGGCGCCTCGGGATGGAACACTCGCTGGATCAGCAGTGGCCCGCGATGGCGCCGATGCGCCAGATGCGTACGCGTCCCGGCCGCCTGAAATTGCAGCTCCAGTCGCGCCTGCCAGCCGCTGGGGGCGGGCAGAGTTGCCTCGACATCGAGCCGCTGAATCACGTTGCCTGTCTCGTTCACGATATTAAGTTATCTGCCGCGGGCGAGCGCTTAACCATAACCGGAATTCCCACCGGCCGCGGCACCAGTTGCGGGCATTTATGGTGACTTCGGGCTTGCGCCTGGTGCTACCCGGGCATACTGATCGCGCGTCCTCGAACCAGGAGGTGCGGTGACGGATCCTTCGACATCACGGGTCTTCCAGCAGCTGCTGCTGTTCAGCGGCCTGACGGGTTGGGCCCTGGTGTGCCCCGCCGCCGATGCCATCAGCGCGGTGCCGGGCGCTCACGGTCCGCAGATGATGCTCTATATAAAGCAACCGCTCGGTGCCCGCGGCACCACCCGGGTTTACGGCCTGCGCCTCGAGCAGCTGGCCACCTCCTCCACCCCGATCGCACCGATGCCTGGCGTGCTTCCGGGTGAGCTGGCACGCCAGCGCGAAATTGTGGATCTGCAGGTCAGGCACTACACGGACGTGCGGGTGGAGTTTGGCCGGCGTGCGACCTGGAACATCGGCCGCCATGAGTTTGGCCCGTCCGGCTATCAGCCGAACATGACGATTCGCCTGCCGATGGCGGCGCCGCCGACCCCGGTGCTCGCGCGCGCGGCGCCGTAACACCTGCCGCGCCCGCTCGCGCGCTGCCGAGCATCAGTGCTCGGTGTCCGGCAGCAGCGCGGCCAGCAGGCCGATGAGCGGCAGAAAGGCGCACAGCCGGTAGACGTACTCGAGGCTGGTGCTATCCGCAAGCGCACCGAGCCAGGCGGCGCCGATGCCGCCGGCACCGAACGCCAGGCCGAAAAAAAGCCCGGAGATCATGCCGACCTTGCCTGGCACCAGCTCCTGCGCGTACACGAGGATGGCCGGAAATGCCGAGGCCAGGATCAGGCCGATGGCGACAGTCAGCGGCCCGGTCCAGAACAGGCTCGCAAACGGCAGCAGCAGCGTGAACGGCAGTGCGCCCAGGATCGATATCCAGATCACGCGCTTGCGCCCGAAGCGATCGCCGATTGCACCGCCGAGCAGCGTACCGAGCGCGATGGCGGTGAGGAAAACGAACAGGTGCACCTGCGCGGCCTGCACCGAGAGCGCGAAGTGCTCGATCAGATAAAAGGTGTAATAACTGGTCAGGCTGGACAGGTAGACGTACTTGGAAAAAAGCAGCGCCAGCAGCACGGCGATGCCGCGTATCACAGCCGAGCGCGGCAGCCGGGCGTGGGCCGCTTTGCGGCTGACGCCACGATCGAGCCGCGCCAGCCCGTGGTGCTTGTACCAGCGGCCGACCTTCCACAGGATAGCGGTGGACAGCAGCAACAGCAGCGCGAAAAACGCCACGCTCGATTGCCCCCAGCGCACCACCACCAGCGCCGCGGCCAGGGGACCGAGCGCCTGTCCGGTGGTGCCTCCAACCTGGAACAGCGACTGTGCCAGACCGAATCGTCCGCCGGCGGCCATGCGCGCGACCCGCGAGGATTCCGGGTGAAACACCGAAGAGCCGACGCCGAGCAGCGACGCTCCCACCAGCAGGATCACATAGCTGTGTGCAATCGAGAGCACCACCAGGCCGGAGAGTGAAAACAGTGTGCCGCCCGGCAATGCGAGTGGCGTCGGGCGGCGATCGGCATACAGGCCGACCAGCGGCTGCAGGATCGAGGCCGTCATCTGGTAGACCAGTGTAATGATACCGACCTGGCCAAAGTTGAGGCCCAAATCGGCCTTCAGATCCGGATAGATCGCCGGCAGCAACGACTGCATCATGTCGTTGAGCAGGTGGCAGAAGCTGACGGCCAGAATGACGCTAAAGACAGTCGCGTCGGCGCCTGCCACGACCTGGTCAGTTGCGCGCTTAAACGCCGGCTCTTGCATTCGGCGCTGCAGGAATCCTTGCGGGGATCATTGATTGATATTCCGCCAGCTGTCGACGCTGATGTCCACAAGCGCCGCCGATGTCGCCGCGACCGCCAGGGTAGCTGCATAGGGCGCGGAAAACCCGAGCGAGCTCAAACGCCAGTCGCCCGGGCAAAGCTCGGGCGGCGCCGTGAGCAGTTGCGCCGGCTGATCCGGATCGATCGACACTTCGATCGCTTTCAGCGGCACCGTGAGTCCGACGCCGAGACCTTTAAGCCAGGCCTCCTTCGAGGTCCAGCAGTGGAAGAACGCGGCGATCTGCCTTTGCTTCGGCAGCCCTTGCAGGTTCCGTCTTTCGCGATCGGACATGACATATGCGATCAGATCCTCGCTCACCCCATTGGCCCTGAGCGGCTCCACGTCGATCCCGACAGGAAACGAACGCGCAAACGCGGCGAGAATCCAATTGCCGGAATGGCTGACATTGAAATGCACCCGTCGATCGACGGCTACCGTAGCGGCATCGAGCTGCGGCTTGCCGAGCTGATCCGGTTCGATGCCCACTTGCGCCGGCGGCAGCCCAAGATACCTGCCCAGGATGCAGCGCGTGGCGGCGCGGGCAGTCTGGAACCGGCACCGATCCTCGGCCTGGGTGAAGCGGGCCGCCCGAGCCTGTTCCGTTGCGCTCAGCAGCTGAGCAGCATCGCAAGCTTCTGCGGTCGCTGCATCGACCGGAATTCGCCAGACATGCACCACGTCCTTTGCCAGGCCGCGGCGAGCCTCGACGGGCGGGATCGGCGTGGTCGTCGTGGAAGTGCCTGGCGTCATACTGGGGTGAGGGCGCGACCGGTAAGGTTCACAAGCACTTGATTTTAGACCTAAAGCGTCACCGATCTCGCTTAACTGCAAACCAACCCCTGCAGGTGTTCCTGCGCAGGTCAAAGTCGAATGTACTGTAGCGAACAGATTAGCTGGCTCTAGACATCCATCGGCCTACAATACGGTAATTGCCCGATCGGGATATTCATGATGCCCGTCGCCAACTGTTCTTCACAGATAGCCTGGCGGCTGCTGCCGGCCGACGAAGTGCGAATCAGTTTGGCAGAAGCGTCGGACGGTGACGACAGTGCTTGCTGATCGCGCACCCCGCGCCAAGGAGATTGCAGGCCGTCGCGGGGCCGAAGCTCACGCGCATACCCGTCTGGAGTTCCTGACGAAGGCGAGCCTGCTCCTGGCTGAGTCGATCGACTATGAAACTACCCTCAGCGCCATCGCGCACGTCGTGGTTCCGGCGGTCGCGGATTTGAGCGCGATCGACCTTATCGAGGAAGACTATACCGTCAGAAAATTCGTCGCCTATCATCCAGAGCAACACAAACAAGAGTTGCTTGACCGATTTCTGGGGATGATACCGCCCGAGCGCCTTCCGGAAGGGATGCGCGCTGCCATTGAAACAGCGCGACCTCAGCGTCGCGATCTGACTCCCGAGTTTCCGACGCGCGGAATGCCCGATGCCGAATACAACGAGATTCTTAGAAAAATCGGCGCTGCATCCACTATTTTTGCGCCGCTGATTCTTCGAGGTCAGGTTGTCGGCGTGCTGCGCTTATCGATGGCGGAGTCGGGCCGGGGGTACACCGACGAGGATATTGCACTGGCGCAGGACATTGCTCGCCATGCGAGTCTCGCGATCGAGCGGGCCAGGTTGTATCGAGCCGCGCAGACGGCAATACGTGCCCGAGACAACATGATCGAAGTGGTGTCGCATGATTTGCGCAACTACCTGTCGACGATTCGCATGAGCGCCGTGCTGCTCTCCCGGGCAACGCAGACCGATAATTCTCCGGCTGAACGCATACAGGCGGAGGTTATCGAACGTTCGGCGGTGCGGATGGACTGGCTTATCAACAGCCTGCTTGACGCGACCATGATCGAAACAGGGCACTTCACCGTCGAGCCAAAGACCGAGGACGTTGCGGCCCTCCTGGATGAGGCCTCAAAGACACTTAGGCCGCAAATTGGCGCCCGGTCGCTGCAACTGAAAGTGCAGCTCGAAGATCAGCTATCGACCGTTCAATGTGACCGCGAGCGCGTTCTGCAGGTGTTCGCCAATCTGGTTGGAAACGCGATTAAGTTTAGCAAAGAAGGGGGCGGAATTTGCATAGCCGCAAGGCGCATGGAAGATGCGGTGTGCTTCTCGGTCTCTGATACCGGCCGCGGTATCCCAGACAGTGAGCTCACCCACGTCTTCGAGCATTATTGGACGAGACACCGCGGCATCCGTGAGGGTACCGGCCTGGGACTTTTTATTGCGAAAGGTATCGTGGAAGCTCACGGTGGCATGATCTGGGTGGAAAGTACGCTCGGCGTTGGAAGTACGTTCTCTTTTACCCTACCCAGTGCATCACGAAGTACTGAGCGGCAATCGAAACATGGTATCGGCGCAGCGCAGAAATTCCCCTTTCTCCATTTAGACAGAAGGCCTGCGTGAATAACGCTCTAGCTTGCGTGCCTGAATGAAGTTGCCGGATAACTCGATGGTGACGCAATCAGGCGGCAAGCACTGCTCTTAAGGACTGCGGACTTACTCCGCGATAGCCGGCAATCCATCGGCCGCCGCGGGCACCCCAGCGTGCCCGAGCATGCCCTCGCGCATGATGAACTCGATCACCGTCTCGAGCCCCTGACCGGTCTTGAGATTGGTGAACACGAACGGGCGCTCGCCGCGCATCCTGCGGGCGTCGCGATCCATGACTTCCAGTGAGGCGCCGACATGGGGCGCAAGATCGATCTTGTTGATGATCAGCAGGTCGGATCGGATGATCCCGGGACCTCCCTTGCGCGGGATCTTGTCACCCGCGGCGACGTCGATCACATAGAGCGTCAGATCCGAGAGCTCCGGGCTGAAGGTCGCGGCCAGGTTGTCGCCGCCGCTCTCGACGATGATCATGTCGAGTTGCTGAAACTCGCGCATCAACCCATCGATTGCCGCAAGATTCATCGACGCATCCTCGCGGATCGCCGTATGCGGACAGCCCCCGGTCTCGACCCCGCGGATGCGCTCGGCCGGCAGCGCCTCACTTCGGATCAGGAATTCGGCGTCTTCGCGGGTGTAGATGTCGTTGGTGACCACGGCGATGTCGAGCCGATCGCGCAGCCGCTTGCACAGCAGATCGACCAGCGCGGTCTTGCCCGAGCCGACCGGGCCGCCGACACCGACCCGTAGTACCTCAGGGCGACTCGATTCATCCATATTCATGCGCTCCGGTAATGCGATTGCGTGATGGCACCGGACATTCTGCACCTCGCAGGCCAAAACGGTCCTTGGTGATGCCCTGGCGCGCCTAGTGGAGGGCATGGCGTTCGAGAGTATTGCAGCCCATGGCGCGAATTAATCTGCGTTCCGCAGTGTAGCCCAGGCTCTCAGGTGAGACACTCGGCACTGCCCGCAGCTGGCCGAGCCTGCTCGCCAGGTAGTCGCGCTAGTGGGCCGCTATTGAGCGGCCAGCGGGCCGCGGCGTCCGGCGCAGCCGGGCAAGGGGGTACAGGATGAGTGGCGTCGAAATCCGTGCATTGGCCGCCTCGGACAGCGGGCAGGTGCTGCCGCTCATCGAAGCGTACTGGCGCCACGACGGCATTGCCGGCTATGAACCCGCGCGGCTGCGCCGACAGCTGCATGAATTTCTGTCGACCCCCGCCTATGGACGCGGCTGGCTGGCCGCCCGGATGGGTGCCGCGGTCGGCTACCTGCTGTGCACGTTGGTATACAGCTTCGAGCACGGCGGCCTGATGGCGGAGATCGATGAGCTGTTTGTCACCCCTGAGCACCGTCGGCACGGCATCGGCCAGGCGCTGCTGGCGACGGCGCGCGCCGAGCTGGCGGGCCGGCGCTGCGGCTGGCTGCAGATGCAGGTGGCCGACGGCAACACGCAGTCTCAGGGCTTCTATGCGCGGCTGGGGTTCAAGGAGAAGAGCGGCTATCGGCTCTGGGTGGCGCCATTGCGCGCCCAGGCCTGAAGCGTCGGCAACTATCGGAGACAAATCATGCACACGGCAATCGTATTGGGTGGTGGGTTTTCGCTGCTGCTGAGCTGCCTGCTGCTCGGTCATGCGTTTGGCAGCGGCGTGCCGGGCGCGCTCAGCGGTGCGAAGCTGTTTATCCCGCTCTGGCTGATCGGGGCGGGCGTGAACATGTGGTTGGGCGTGAGTCAAGCCGGCTATTCCGTGGCGGAGGAGTTCCCGATATTTCTGGCGATCTTCGGCGTACCGGCCGCCGCCGCCGGGCTGCTCTGGTGGGCGCTGGCCTGAACTTAGTGTCTCAGTGTGAATACTGTGCCCGGTCGATCATCCTTTTGACTTCTGAATTGGCATGAATGGGATGAAGCTCTATCTCGGGATGACTTTTAGCAAACACCCGAAATATCTCATCGGCAAATGCAAGTCCGATGGTCGGAACATCCTTGAAATCGAATAAGACTTTCTTGAAAAGCTCCACTCGCGCTAACAGTCGTTTTGCCTGCGAGCGCGATATCAGATTTTCGTTCCCATATCTTGCGAGGTTGACCGGGACGACCGTCTTTGTGAACCCATATTCATCGCCAGATGTGTATTGATCGAATATTTTTGCTGTCGTTCTGGAAGCGTGATTATTCAGTTTCATCCACACGAGCGTACCGCTACTGAATCTATCGCGCTCCAATGTCCAATCGTCCGTTTCTTCAAATTTATGTGAGAAAAAGACGCCGCCAGAAAGAATGTCAAACTCATCAAACATTCTCGAAGAAAAGAAGATTCCCTCGCCCGTGTGCCGCGCTGGATCAGTTGTCAGCTTTCCTTTCGCTAATTCAAGGATTGCATGACGTTGGTCCAGAAGGCCCAATGCCGTTTGGATCTTGTTAAAGATTCCCACACCGTTATCTTGAACTATCATCTGCGTGCTCACGGCATTTCTGGCTATTTCAAGGTAAATCGAGGTTCCCGAAGAATGGTCCAACGCGTTGTTGAACATTTCAGTAAATCCGTAATGCCAAATTGCAAGGACATTGTCCGGCATTTCCCCGATGACTTTACTGATGTCATCTCTCCACACGACATCCTCTGCAAGAGATTGCGGCGTCAGTTCATAACGCTTATCCCACTTCGAGCGGCTAACTAACTTATAAGTCCTATTGCGGGTCTTACCCGCCTGCACGATCGCGTGCTCTGTCGTTAGTCTCTGGAGATGCTTATTGACGGCTTGCCTGGTGATCCCGAAATGCTCTGAGGTCAACTTGCTGACGTCGTGCGGGTGACTTTCAAGGTGCTCCAGGATGTATTTGCGGACGTCCTCGCCTCTGGCGCGTATTCGGGTCATATGCAATCAGCCCTGGGGACTTTGTCAATCTTAGGCTTGAAATTGACAACTCGATGAAGTAGTATTGTCAAGCTTAAGGTAATCATTGTCAACCTACATGAACCAGCGATCGATGGCAAAGCGTGCCCTGAACTGGCGTTAGGAGCCTCGCGGCGCGACACTAATGGCCCTCCGACGCTCGGCATTCCCGTATGGCAACCCGCACCGCGACCCGCCGCAAATCCAAATCGCCCAGGAACCCGTCGGCCCGGCGAGTGAGCGCAGGCCGAAAGCTCAAGCCGTCGGCGCGGGCGCGGGGCCTTGAGGCCGCCGAGATCGCGCTGGCTGCCGACCACGAGGAGATCCGGCCACTCATGTCGCGCATCCGTCAGGCGGGCGGCGTTGCCATCGGCACCTACCGGGATCCGCTCGGCGGGCGGGCACTGGTGCTGGCGACGCTGCCGTTTCGCGCGATACAGCCGACGCCGTTCCAGCGCGATCTGTCGCCGACGCATACCAAGCGCCTGTCGGAAAAAATCGACGAGGCCGGAGCCTTCCTCGACCCGCTGATCGTGGTGCTGGGCGACGCTGACAACTTCTGGACCCCTAACGGACGACACCGACTGGCGGCAGCCAAGATGCTGGGTTTGAAGCAGGTCTCGGTACTGATCTCGCCCGATGAAACGCTCGCGTATCGGATTCTGGCGCTCAATACCGAAAAGGCGCACAACCTCAAGGATCGCAGCCTGGAAGTGATCCGCATGGCTAGAAGCCTGGCGCGCAAGCAGCCGGGCGCGAAGGAGACGCAATTTGCCGACCAGTTCGAGTCGGCCGAACTGCTCACGCTCGGCATCATCTACGAGAAACTGCCGCGCTTTGCCGGCGGCGCCTACAGCCCGCTGCTCAGGAAGGTGGACCGGTTCAGCACCCGGGCGCTGCCGGCAGGTCTGCGCGAGCGCGAAGGCTACGCGGCGCGCCTGCAGGCGATCGATACCGAGGTGAAGAAGATCATCGCCGGACTTCAGGCGCGCGGTTTCAAGTCGCCGTACCTGCGTAACTACGTGGTCGCACGCATCAACCCGGTGCGCTTCAAGATCCAAAAGCGCGGCGAGACCGCCCCGGCGATGCCGATCGGTCAGGCGCTCACGCGCATGACTGCCGCCGCCAAGGGGTTCAAGCTCGAGTCGGTGTCGAACGCCGATCTGGCCTGGGTCGCAGTCGGAGCCGGGTCGCGCGATTAGGTAGCGCTGCCGCTATGCCATCCTGGACCAACTCCATCGCGCAACACGGCTACGCCATTCTGATCGGCGCGGTGTTCCTGGAGGCGATCGGATTGCCGGTACCAGCAGCGCTGGTGCTGCTGATCGCCGGCGCCGCCACTGCCCACGGTCTGCTGCAACTGCCGTACGCGCTGGGCGCAGCGCTAGTGGCGATGCTCGCGGGCGACACGCTGCTGTTCCTGATCGGCCGCTACACCGGCTGGTGGCTGCTCGGCGCGCTGTGCCGCATGTCACTCAATCCCGAGTCATGCATCCTGCGATCGGCCGATTCCTTTTATCGCCGCGGCCGACAGCTGCTGGTGATTGCGAAGTTTATTCCCGGAATAAACACCATGGCGCCGCCACTGGCCGGAAGCATGAATATGCCTCTCGCCCAGTTCCTGCCCCTGAATCTGGCCGGTGCGGCGCTTTATATCGGAGCCTATTTTGGCGTCGGTTTCCTCTTCAGTGACGCGCTGGGCGCTGTCACGCGCGGCTACCAGGCGGCAGGACGGGTGCTGGGCTGGGTGGTGATTGCCCTGATTGCCGCCTATGTGGTTTTTCAGCTGTGGGTTTGGATCCGGGAACGGATCCGGGAACGCGGACTGCCGCGGGTCACGCTGGCGGATCCGGCCGAGGCGGCGCGTGCCGTGCAATCCGGCGCCGAGATCTACGACGTGCGCAGCCACGGCTACTTCGACGCCAATGCGATGCGCATCCAGGGTTCCCGGCGACTGGACCCGCATTCGCTGCATCAGTCCAACGCGCAGCTCCCCGGCGACCGGGCGGTCTATCTGTACTGCACCTGTGCCCGTCAGGCGACCAGCGCGCGTGTAGCGCGGGAGCTGCACCAGACGCTGGAAGGAAAAGGGGCGCGCATCGCGGTCATCAGGGGCGGCCTGCGCGCCTGGACCAAGGCCGGATTTCCGGTGGAAGCCGTGCCGGCCGCGGACATGGCTGCGCTGCCGGTATTCAAGTAGCCCTGCTGCCTCGGGCCGGCATGTAACCTTGCGCGTACCGGCAGCGAACAAGCATAGGCATCCGTCGCCACATCGCTGGGACTCGTCATGGTCAACGCTGCCCGCTTGAGTGTCTTCTGGGGCCTCGCACTGCTGCTGTCGGCGGGCATCGTCGATGCGCAATCACGCCCCACCGTGGTCGAGCTCTACACCTCTGAAGGCTGCAGCTCCTGCCCTCCGGCGGAGGCGCAGATCGGCCGGCTCGCCAAACAGGACGGCATCATTGCGCTGGCGTTCCACGTGGACTACTGGGACGAGCTGGGCTGGCGCGATCGCTTCGGGCTGGCGGAAGCAGTGACACGGCAACGCCAGTACGCGCACACGCTGCACCTGCCCAGCGTCTATACCCCGCAGCTCGTGATCGATGGCCAGCGCGATGTGGTCGGTGGCGGCGATGGCATTGGCAGCGGCACCGGCGACAAGCCCGGCGTGCCGCTCGATGTCGCGGTGCGCAATGACAGCCTGATCGTGACGCTGGGCGCGCAGCAACAGCCGGCCGTGTGTGATGTGCTGCTGCTCGGCTACCTGCCGGAAGCGACCTCCAAGGTCACTCGCGGCGAGAACGCCGGGCGCGAGCTGCACGACTTCAATATCGTACGATCGCTGCGCACGCTCGGCAGCTGGCAGGGCGAAGGCAGGACCTTCAGCGTGCCGTTGTCGGCCATGGCGGCCGATGCCACCACCGCAGTGGTGCTGGTGCAGCAGCGCGATCAGGGTCCGATCGTCGGCGCCGCCAGCCGCGTGCTGCGCTAAAGCCGCGCGCCCACGCCACGCCCGGTCACACCACGCCCAGATAGTCGAGCATGCCGCGCGCCGCCTCGCGGCCTTCGAACACCGCGGTCACCACCAGGTCCGCGCCTCGCACCATGTCCCCGCCCGCGAACACCTTCGGATTGGTGGTCTGGAATGGGCGCGCAGCCGAGGCGCTGACGCGTACCCGCCCGCCTGGATGCAACGCAATATGATGCGGTTCGAACCAGCGCGGCGGGCTCGGCTGAAATCCGAACGCCACGATCACCGCATCGGCCTCGATGATTTGCTCGGAACCGGGCACGTTGTTGGTGAGCCGGCGCCCGCGCGGACCGGGGGCCCCCAGCCGCGTCGTCACCACTTTGACGCCCTCGACCTTGTTGTCGCCGAGAATCTCGATCGGCTGGCAGTTGAAACGAAATTCAACCCCCTCCTCCTTGCTGTTCTTGTAGTCGCGGCGCGAGCCGGGCATGTGGGCCTCATCGCGCCGGTAGGTGCAGGTCACCGATTCGGCCCCCTGCCGGATCGCGGTACGATTGCAGTCCATGCCGGTATCCCCGCCGCCGAGCACCACGACGCGCTTGCCGGTGAGGTCGATAAAACGCTCCTCAGCACCGGCAAGCCCTAGCTCGCGATCGATGTTGGCGATCAGATACGGCAGCGCCTCATGCACGCCCGGCAGGTCCTCGCCGGGAAAGCCGCCGCGCACGTAGTTATAGGTGCCCATGCCCAGAAAAACGGCATCGTAGTCGGAGAGCAGCTCATCGAACGGCAGGTCGGCACCGACCTCGATGCCGAGACGAAATTCCACGCCCATGCCTTCCATCAGTTCGCGGCGCATCTCGACCACCTGCTTCTCGAGCTTGAACGGCGGTATGCCGAAGGTCAGCAGGCCGCCGACGCGCTGATAGCGGTCATAGATCACCGGCTTGACGCCGTTGCGCACCAGGATGTCGGCGCAGCCTAAACCCGCAGGCCCCGCGCCGACGATCGCCACGCGCTTGTCGGTCGGACGCACGCCCGACATGTCGGGACGCCAGCCCTGCTTCATGGCCTCATCGGTGATGTATTTTTCAATCGAGCCGATCGTGACCGCGCCCAGGCCATCGTTGAGGGTGCAGGCGCCTTCGCACAGCCGGTCCTGCGGACAGATGCGACCGCAGATTTCCGGCAGCGAGTTGGTCTTGTGCGACAGCTCGGCGGCTTCGAACAGCTTGCCGTCACTGATGAGATTCAGCCAGTTCGGAATGTAGTTGTGGACCGGGCATTTCCATTCGCAGAACGGATTGCCGCAGGACAGGCAGCGGCCGGCCTGCTGCGCGGCGCCATCGGCATCGTACGGCGCATAGATCTCGTTGAACACCTTGATGCGATCGGATACCGCGAGCTTCTCCGGCTCACGGCGCGGGAATTCGAGGAACTGCAAGGTTTTGTCGACCATGATGCCTCAGCTAATGAGCATCGCTGCTGCATTAAGCCGCTCAAGAGAGATCAGGACATGAGCTTTTTTTTGATTACAAAAAAAACGCTCATGTCCTGATCTCTCTTCAGTGATTCGATGGAGCAACGGTGCCGCCTTTTGCTGAAACATGATGGCCATCAAGCTGCCCTACGCAGGTCCTCGATCAGCGAGTCGATCGATGCGGCTTTCGGCTTTACCAACCAGAAGTGGCCGATGAACGAGCGCATGTCGTTCAGGATCTCCTCGCCCCAGACACTGCCGGTCTCGGCCACATGCATCTGGATCAGCTCGCGCAGATGCTGCACGTTCGCGTCCATGCTCTCGTGCGTGAGCCGATGGATATCGATCAGTTCGTGGTTGTAGCGATCAACAAAATCGTGCGCCTGGTCGAGCACGTAGGCAAAGCCGCCGGTGAAGCCGGCGCCGAAATTCACACCCGTGCGGCCGAGCACGCAGATGACGCCGCCGGTCATGTATTCGCAGCAATGATCGCCGGTACCCTCGATCACCGCCGTGGCTCCGGAATTGCGCACCGCGAAGCGCTCGCCGGCCTGACCGGCCGCGAACAGCTGCCCTCCGGTGGCGCCATACAGGCAGGTATTGCCCATGATGATCGTGTCGCGCGCCTCGTAGCTGGCGTTCTTCGGCGGCGTGAGCACCAGGCGGCCACCGGCCATGCCCTTGCCGACATAGTCGTTGGCGTCGCCTTCGAGGTACATGTGCAGGCCGCCGGCGTTCCAGACGCCGAAGCTCTGGCCGATCGAGCCGCTCAAGTAGACGCTCAGCGGGGCTTCTGACATGCCGTAGTTGCCCCAGTGCCGCGCGATCTCGCCGGACAGGCGTGCACCGATCGAACGGTTGAAGTTCTTGACCTGATAGCGCCATTCCCCGCCGGACTTCTTCTCGATCGCCGGCAGCATATCCGCGACCATGCTTTCCGCGAGTTCGCCCTTATCAAACGGCGCGTTCGACGGATCGACGCAGTACTGCGGCCGATCGGATACCAGTCCCCCATCGGCCAGCAGCGGCGACAGATCGAGCTTGCGCTGCTTGGAAGTCTCCCCCGGCAGCACCTCGAGGTATTCGGTGTGTCCGATCAGCTCGGTCATGCTGCGCACGCCGATCGAGGCCATCAGTTCGCGGCACTCCTGCGCGACGAAGCGGAAGAAGTTGATGATCATCTCGGGCTGGCCGATGTAGTACTTGGAGCGCAGCACCGCGTGCTGGGTCGCCACACCGGTGGCGCAGTTGTTCAAATGGCAGATGCGCAGGTACTTGCACCCGAGCGCGACCACCGGCGCGGTGCCGAAACCGAAGCTCTCGGCGCCGATGATCGCCGCCTTGATCACATCCAGGCCGGTCTTAAGTCCCCCGTCGGTCTGGATGCGCACCCGATGGCGCATGTCGTTGGCGCGCAGCGTCTGGTGGGTCTCGGCGAGTCCCAGCTCCCACGGCGTGCCGGCATACTTGATCGATGACAGCGGGCTCGCGCCGGTGCCGCCGTCGTGACCGGATATCGTGATCAGGTCGGCATAGGCCTTGGCGACACCGGCGGCAACGGTGCCCACACCGGGCTCGGCCACCAGCTTCACCGACACCAGCGCGGTTGGGTTGACCTGCTTCAAATCGAAGATCAGCTGCGCCAGATCCTCGATCGAGTAGATATCGTGATGCGGAGGTGGGGAGATGAGTCCGACGCCGGGGCGCGCAAAGCGCAGCCGGGCGATCATGTCGTTGACCTTGTGGCCCGGCAGCTGTCCGCCCTCGCCGGGCTTTGCACCCTGGGCGATCTTTATCTGCAGAACTTCCGCGTTGGTCAGGTATTCGGGCGTGACGCCGAAACGGCCCGAGGCCACCTGCTTGATCTTGGAATTCTTCTCGGTGCCATAGCGCACCGGGTCCTCACCGCCCTCGCCCGAGTTGGAGCGGCCGCCCAGGCGGTTCATCGCAATCGCCAGCGACTCGTGTGCCTCGGGCGAGAGCGCGCCGAGCGACATGCCGGCGCCATCAAAGCGCGAGAGCACCGCCTCGACGGATTCGACCTCCTCGACGGCAATCGGCGCGCTGCGGGCCGTAAGGCCCAGCAGGTCGCGCAGCGCGGAAGCCGGCCGGCCGTTCACCAGCTGCGCGTAGAGTTTATAGAGCTCGTAGTCGCCCGCGACTACGGCGGCCTGCAGCGCGCCGACCACGTCCGGGTTGTACATGTGGTATTCGCCGCCATGCACGTATTTGTAGATCCCGCCCTGCTCAACCCCGACACGCGGGTTCCAGGCCCTTAAGGCGAGGTAGTGGGTATCCCCTTCCAGATCCTGGAAATCAGCGCCCTCAATGCGGCTGATGGTGTGACGAAAGCACAGCTCCACCACCTCGCCCGACAGGCCCACGATCTCGAACAGCTGCGCGCCGCGGTAGCTGGCGATGGTCGAGATGCCCATCTTCGACATGATCTTGTACAGGCCCTTGCGCACGCCGCGCCGGTAGCTGCGGCCCAGTTCGCGCCGCTCCTGCGAGCCAAGCTTCACCTGTCCCTTGCGCATCATCTCGTACAGCGTCTGATAGGCCATGTACGGATACACCGCGGTGGCCCCGTAGCCGATCAGGGCCGCGAAGTGATGCGCGTCGCGCACCGTGCCGGTCTCGACCAGCAGGTTGCACTTGCAGCGCAGTCCGGTCTCCACCAGCCGGTGGTGCACCGCGCCGGTGGCGAGCAGCGCATGAATCGGTAGCTTCCCCTGCTGCAGATAGCGGTCCGAGAGCATCAGCACCAGCTTGCCTTCGCGCACCGCGGCCTCGGCCTGATCGCAGATGCGAACAATCGCGCTCTTGAGCCCTTCGCCGGGCTCGTACTGCAGGTCGAGGAACTCATTGGCCTCGACCACGTCCTCGGATGCGAGGATCTGGCGCAGCTTCCGCTGCGACAGCACCGGGGAATTGAGCACGATCTGGCGCGCGTGTTCCGGCATCGGCACGAACACGTTGCACTCGGGACCGATCTGGGTTGACAGCGACATCACGATCGATTCGCGCAGCGGATCGATCGGCGGATTGGTGACCTGGGCGAATTGCTGGCGGAAGTAGTCGTAGAGGGAGCGGATCTTGTGCGACATCACCGGCATCGGCGTGTCATCCCCCATCGATCCGACCGCCTCGCTCTCATCCTCGGCCAGCACCCGAATGATCTCGTCGCGCTCCTCGGCGGTGATGCCGAACATCTTCTGATAGATCGCAAGCGTATCGCGGTCCATCGGCTCGGCCGCGAGCCGCGGGTCGATCAGATCCGACTCCAGGTAGCGAACGCCTTTCTTCAGCCACGCCTTGTACGGGTGACGCGCCTTGAGCATCGCGTCCACGTCGCGGGTCTCCATCAGCGTGCCGGTCTGCAGATCCAGCGCGACGATCTCACCAGGTCCGAGCTTGCCCTTGCGCACCACGTCTTCCGGCTTGTAGTCCCAGACCCCGATCTCGGAGGCGATCGTCAGGTGGCGATTTTTGGTGATGACGAAGCGCGCCGGGCGCAGGCCATTGCGATCGAGCGTGCAGGCCGCATAACGGCCATCGGTCAGCACCACACCGGCCGGCCCGTCCCAGGGCTCCATGTGCGCCGAATAGAATTCGTAGAACGCGCGCGTATCCGCGTCCAGGGTATCGACCGACTGCCAGGCCGGCGGGATCAGCAGGCGCAGCGCGTGCATCAGGTCGAGGCCGCCCATCAGCAGCAGTTCGACGATGTTGTCCAGGCTCTGCGAGTCCGAGCCGGTCAGCGACACCAGCGGCATGATATCGGTGAGGTCTGGCAGCACCGGGGAGCGCAGGATCGGACCGCGCGCCAGCGCCCACTGGCGGTTGCCCTCGATGGTATTGATCTCGCCGTTGTGAGCCACATAGCGATACGGGTGCGCCAGACGCCACTGCGGCAGCGTGTTGGTCGAGAAGCGCTGATGGAACACAGCCACCGAGGCCTCAAGCCGAGGGTCAGCCAGGTCGAGGTAGAACTCGGCCAGGTGCTGCGGCATGACCATGCCCTTGTAGACGATGGTGCTGGCCGAGAGGCTCGGCACGTAGAACATCGAGTCTGCGGCGAGCTGCTTCTCGGCGCGCCGGCGCGCCAGGAACAGCTTGCGATTGAAGCTGGCGTCGTCGATGTCCGCAATGCGGCAATTGACGAACAGCTGCTCGATGCGCGGCAGCGTCTTCAGCGCTTCGGGGCCGCAGGCGTCCGGGGTGCTCGGCACCACGCGCCAGCCGGCGACTACCAGACTTTCGCGCTCGAGCTGGGTCTTCAATTCGGTGCGCGCCGCCTCGGCCAGCGCCTCATCCTGGTGCAGAAATACCAGGCCGCAGGCAAAGCGCGGGCTGAGCTTGATCTTCGCGTCCCTGGCCAGCGAGCGCAGGAATTTCTCGGGCTTCTTGAGCAGCAGGCCGCAGCCATCGCCGGTCTTGCCGTCGGTGGCAATGGCGCCGCGATGCGTCAGGCGATTGAGCGAGGCGATAGCCGTCTGCACCAGCCAATGGCTCGGCTTATCGTCGAGACTGGCGATCAGGCCGAAGCCGCAGCCGTCGCGCTCGAAGGCCTCGCGGTACAGCCCGCGGTTGGTTTCAGTGCTCATCGTAGTGGCCCTGTCTCCCGCCGCCGCCCGGCGAGGGCGAGTCGATCCGACACCGCTGGGCGGCGGGCACCCAGGGCATTGCTGCAAGAACTGTGCGATTCCGGTGGCAGGTCCGGCACCCAGATGCCGAGAGCCAGGGTCAAGCAACCCTAAGGTGCCCGCGGCACCAGATGCCTTCCAAATATACCGATCAGGGGCTTGCGGTCAACGACGAAAAGGCCCTTAGGGCGGGCGGTGTCGACCGCTAACCGGGGCAGCGCGGTCTCGGCCTGCCCGGGCAAAGGCCAGTGGATCCCAGTACCGGCAGACCCATCCGAGGGCCAGCATGACGACGAACAGCGCGGCATTCGCCGGTATCTGCAGATTGAAGTCGACCGCCGAATGAATCAGCAGCGCCACGATGGCCATCGTGGCCGCAAAGCCCATGCCCTGCAGCAGCGGGTCGCGGCGCTTGAGCTGGGCGCGGATCGCCGTCCAGAGCGACGCCAGCACGGCGGTGCCCAGCACCGCCGCGAAAAACAGGCCGAACTCGCAGGCGAACTGCAGGTAATCGTCCTCTGCATCGCGCGTAAAGCCAGTGACATCGACGGCGCTGGTGTACATGGGGTAGACGGCATAGAAGCTTCCCGCTCCGGTGCCCGTCAACGGGAAGTCCCGCAGCATCGCCAGGGCGTCGCGGTCCGTATCCACACGCTGCACGCTGTCGACAGAGGTCTGCTGGAAGCGCTCCGCGACTTTCTCGATGCCGAAGAAGTTGCCGACGACTAGCAGATCGATGACCAGCAGACTGGCGAAGAAGGCGATCGTGCCGCCTGAGAGCTTGCGCACCACCAGCAGGTAGAAGCCACCCGCAGCGCTCAGGCTGGCGGCGAACGCGACGTTGCCTCCACGCGAGCGCGTGAGCACGAGGCCGATGACCATGACGACGAGCGCGAGCCTCACGCGCGCCTTGTTGGCGAGCAGCGTGCGCAACAGGCGGCGCGCACTGTCCCGCCAGCCGGCCGCAGGGGTACTCGACAACTCAGCGAGCATCAGGCCGATGCCGGCCGCGAGGGATATTTCCAGGTAACCCGCCAGGTGATTGCGGTTGATGAACGTGCCGGTGGCAACCCCGCCCCCGGAGAGCATCGTCAGCGAGCCGTAGGCGGCCTGGAACAGGCCGCCCAGAATGATCGCTAGCGCCAGCCGCTTGATGCGCCGCTCATTGTTGACGAGCAGTAACGTCAGGCAGAAGAAGAGCAGGTAGGCCAGTGTCTGCAGTGCTGCCTGGCGGGTGGCGTAGACATCGAGCGATAGGCTCGGGTAGCTGTGCGTGGTGCTATGGATATCCAGGGCCCGCGGCGAGAGCAACCCGAGGACGCCGGCTGGCAAGGGCAGCGATTGCACGACTACCCACAGCAGAGTGGCCAGCAGGCACGCGGTCACGGGCCACGCACGGACGAACGGTTGGTTGAGCGACACCTTGCCCCGGTAGTACTGCACGAGCCACAAGATCGCGATCAGGAATACCCAGGTTTGCATCAGCGAGCTGGCCCAGGTGACGTTGCTGCCGAACGGCAGCGGCACCCACAGCAATAATCCCAGGAAGGCATAAAAGAGGAAGCGATCGGCGGGAGCGCGTGACGCCATCAGCTGCGATTCCCAAAAAGAAAACGGCGCACGTCCTGGAACGTACGCCGTCTGTTCTTATTCCGCGGCGATAAGGTCAGCCGACCTACTTAATCCTTCTTCTGATCGTCCTTGTCGCACTTGCCGTTCTGGTCATCCTTGTCGCACTTATGGCCCTTATCGTGGTCGCAGTCGTGATCTTTATCTTTGCTCGGGCTCTTGTCGCACTTACGGTCGTGGTCGCACTTGTCGTCCTTATCGCAGTTGTCGTCCGTTGAGCGCCAAAAATTCTCCGCGATAGGCGCTGCGCCACGTCCGAGATCGGTACTCGCGCCAGCTTGACTCAGGCCCGGATCGAATACTGCCCCGGCATTCGCAGCGGCCAAGGGAAGGAGTAAACCGGCGGCCATCCCAATAAGGATCAGTCTGAGTTTCACGGCAATCTCCTCAAGCCCAAGCCGGTTTTATGACTGCGCGACTATGCTCGCGGTGTCCAGTACTGTCAACGCCACTCGCAGCGCGGCATTTCCGGTGTTATGTCAAGCCGAGCTTCTCACAGCGACGCTTCAAATAGGGGACGGAATTGCCGGCGTGGGTGCATAGCGGCCGCCATCGTTCCTTCGCATCGGACATCCCTGGAAACGAGTGGGCATCGCGCTCGAGCGCCCGGTCGGCGGCGGTCAGGACCGCCAGCGCAGCGGCCGGATTCAGGGCCGACCAGCTGTGGCTGCCTAGCTCTGCGACCAGGTCCTGCGATGCGGATTCGCGCGGGCCAAATTCGACGGCGCGTACCAGTGCGTCCTGGTAAACACCGCTGGTATCCTGATATTGCTGATATTTCACCAGGGCAAGGTTGCCCCAATCCCAAGGCCAGGTCGGGCGCTGGCCAAGGGCCGCTTGGTAGTATCCGGCGGCTGCGCCGCCGTAACGCGATATCGCACCCGCATCGAGATCATCTGCCTCGAGCAGGATGCGATATAGGCGGCCCAGCTCGCTTAAGTTCTCCGGATCACCGGGCGCCAGTGTCAACGCCCGGGTCAGGCTGCCGTAGACGGCCTGCCACTCGTCCCGGGTCAGCACCTCGCCGGCGTGGCGCTTCGCCTGCAGATAGGACTTGGCGGGCGCCGCATAGAAGTCGGCCAGCCCCGTGCGTGCGGCGATGATGAGGGCGTAGCCGAGCAGCAGTAACAATGCGCCAATAGACGCCCGAACGAGCGCCGAGGGGGCCTTATCAGGCAACGGCGGCCACCGCACCCCGAAGGATCATCCGCGGGTTCTGGTTGACGAGGTCGTGCGCTGATTGCTCGCCGAGCACCCTGGCCGCGGCCTCCATGCCCTCCCTGAGCGCCGGGCGCCGGCCGGTGAGATTGTGGGCGTCGGACGCGAGCACCTTGAAAACATCGAATTCGAGCAACTCAAGCGCACGCTGTTGTGGCCCCCGGCCAAAATGCCCCACCAGGGCACCCGCGGTAATCTGCAGGAAGCAACCCATCTCGACGAAGGGCTCGATCTTCGACAGATCCCGGATCACGTCCTGGTTGCGCTCCGGGTGCGCAATGAGCGGCCTGACCTTGTGCTTCAGCAGCCACTCGATGAGCTTATCGGCTCCGGGAGTAATGTGCGTGTGCGGAAACTCCAGCAACATGATCTTGTAGCCGTTCAGTTCGCCCAGGAACGGCACCTCGTCCTGGCTCAACAGCGCGACGATGTCGGGCGACAGTCGCACTTCGGCCGCCATGCCGATATGCAGGGGTATGCGGGCCTTGCGCAGCGCTAGCCGAAAGTCCTTGAAAACCTGCTCGATGCTGCTGCGCGTGTTCTCGTAGCGGCCCGGGAGGATGTGCGGGGTCATCACGGAATAGGTAATGCCATCGGCCACCGCGGCCTGCGCCAAAGCGAGCCCGTCGGCCAGGTTCTGCGCACCGTCGTCGATGCCAGGCAGAAAATGACAGTGCAGGTCGATCATGTCCGGGAGCACCCCTCTAATCGGGCCGCCTATGACTTTGAAGCATAGGCCTCGTAAGAGCCGCCATATCCATAGTCACTGTACTTATCCGCCTTGCGGACATCAAACTGGGTCAGCACGATGCCCATGATCGGCGCATTGACCCGTTCTAGCAGGCCGAGCCCGTTACGGATTTGCGCTACCGTGGTCGCGTCCGACTTTACGACATAGAGCACACAGTCGGCGTGCTTTGACAGCACTGCCGCATCGCTCACCGGCAATATGGGCGCGCAGTCGACAACGATGCGCGAATAGCTATGGGCCAGCACCTTGAGCGCACTGGCCATGCGGGACGACGACAGGAGCTGCAGCGGATCGGGGGGGACGAACCCCGTAGAAATCACGTCCAGATCCTTGACACCGGTGCCGATCACGCATTCGGCGAGCCGCGCACTATCGGCCAGCAGCTCGGACAGGCCCGGCGCATCCCGCGCCAGCCCGAGCATCTTGCCGATCGAGGGTCGCCGCATATCGGCATCGATCAGCAAGGTCTTCTCTCCATTGGCAAAGGCGACTGCGAGGTTCAGCGCAGCGACGGACTTGCCTTCACTTCCGACCGCGGAGGTGACCAGGATGACCTTGTGCGGTTTGTCGAGATTGTCGAGTGAGATCGCCGTCCGGATCGTGCGCATGGCCTCCGCGAAACGTGGATCGGTTTCTCGGGTCTCGTTGCCGTTGGCAATCGTGCTGACCGCACGCAGCGCCGGCCCCTTAAGCAGCGGCACCATGCCGAGCAGGGGACGCTTGAGTTTCTCTTCGATATCGCTGGAGCTCTTAACGGTGTTGTCGAGCGAAGCGAGCAGGAAGGCCACGCCGACACCGAACAGCAGCGTCAGCAGCATGGCGATTGACACGATCAATCGTTTGTTGGGCTTGACGGGCGCGCGGGGTACTACGGCGGGCGCGACGATACTCGCTCGCGCGCTCGAGAGATCGCCAGTGGCCGAAGTTTCGCTCAGGCGTTTGAAAAAGAGATCGTAAAGTTGGCGATTCGTGTCCACGTCCCGCTGCAGGGTCTCGAGCTTCGACTCCTTGCGGCCGATTTTCTGATACTGCTGGCCGGCGCGATTGAGCGCCGCTTCGATCGCGCTCTCCTCGGACTTCGCCGCCTCGTAGCGCTTCCTGATGCCTTCAACGACGTTCTGGGCCTGGTTGTTGAGATTCTTGGTAGCCTGGGCGAGCTCGCTTTGGGCAGCGATCATCTTAGGACTGGACGGCCCGTAGCGCTTCTCCAGCTCCGCCACCGCCTCTTGCGCCTTTTCTTGGGTGTCGCGAGCACGACGCATGCCTTCGTCCGCAAGCAAAGCCGGAACCCCCAGCAGGTCCCCCTCTTGTCCGGCCGCCGGCGCTACCTGCAGGTAGGCAATCTGCGCCGCGGCAAGCGCTTGTCGCACTTCCAGCAGCCGGGAAGAAAGGTTGCTGATCTCCGCCGCAGGCAATGCCTTGACCCCGCTCACGTCGACGATCTGCTCCTGTTCCCGATACGCCTGCAGGTTGGCTTCCGAGGCCTGCAAGTCCTTGCGCAGGCTGTCAACCCGTGTCGCCAGCCATTCGGCGGCGGACTTGGTGGCGTCGGCGCGCCTATTGAACGTGCTCTCTATATAGGCCTTGGCGTGCGCATCCGCGATCCTCGCGGCGAGATTCGGATCGGTCGAATCGAACTGGACGCGCACCAGCTGCGTGTTGCGCACAGGCTCGATGTGTAATTTGCCGAGGTAAGCGTCGACTGCACGCTCGCGTTCGTTCTCCGGCGACGGGCTCGCTTGTTTCTGCATTCCAAAGGGCAACCAGGACCGCCAGTCGAGGTCGATGAGCGGCCGCTTCTGCTCCTGCTGTGGCCTGAATTCAGGTTGCTCGACCAACCCTAGGCCATCCACGACCGCCTCGGCTATCGGCCGCCCGCCCATGACCACACTTTGGGTCGCAAGATAATAATCCTCGCTGCTTGTATCGAGGCCGTAGACTTCCTGGACGGAGACGACGTTGGCTGCCTGCGATTCGATCAGTAGCGTAGCGGAAGCACGGTAGATCGGTGTCATGTCAAACACGACCAGTGTGGTCAACAGGCCCACGGCCACGGCGAGGCCTATGATCGACCACTTGCGCCGGTTGATGATGTTCCAGTAATGGCGCAAATCGATCGCGTCGCCGGTTTCCCAATCGTCATCCTCCGGCATCATCAAATTGCCCCGGTTCATCACGGCACCCGATTAGAAGATGCTCTGCTTCACGGTAATAATGTCACCGGGAAACACCGGATCGGCGAGGCCAACCCGCACCGGCTTGTGTTGCGGGTCGCTGGCGCGAATCACGTCGATCTTGCTGTGCGACCCCCGTTGCGTGAACCCACCGCCAAGTGCGATGGCCTGCTCGACCGTCAATTTCGGTTGGTAGGGAAAGCCGCCCGGCCTTTGCACTTCGCCGTTCACGAAGAATGGCCGATACTCGCCGATCAACACCGTGACTGTGGGGTCGCGCAGATAGGAACCCTTCAGCCCGCGGGTAATGAGCTGTTCCAGTTCGGTGACGGTGAGGCCTTGTACCACCAGCTCACCGAGAAAGGGATAGTTGAGCCGCCCGGTGTCGTTGAGCCGAACATCCATGCTGAGATCTTCTTCGCCAAAGACTTTAATGATGATCCGGTCGCCCGGGCCGAGCCTGTAATCGTTGTCCGTGGGCTGAGCGAGCGCGGCGGTGGCCAGCCAAAGGAGAAGCACGAGGGTCGGCCAGCCCCATAGCGCACGCCCCTGTCTGAGAAGAAGCCCCGGGAGCCACGACATCAGAATCTGATCCTAGCCGCGATCCAGGCTATGCTCTGGTGACAAGTATAGCTGGCGACGGTGCTATATCCGGGCATCGATGTCGAGCCCTGCTTCCCAGCGCAGCCACGGCCGCATCTTGTAGAGATGGACGGGGAAGATTGTACGTTATGTCGCGCCAGCATCGTCGACTCCGGGGTTGTCTTGGGTCGAACTGCCTGGAGCGCGCCAGGTTGTTCTGGGATTTCCATATCTGCTGCGACGTTTCACACTCGTCCAACTCTGAGAAATATTGCTGTCAGCAAGGGCTTCGATGCTGAACGATGACTCGAGTGCGAGCGACCCCGAACGAGCGTCGGCTCGGGTGCTTGCACATGGCACTTCGCATAAGGTGGTGCCGACGGTACAAAAAACAGACCCAGGAATATGCAAGGTCTTCTGCAGGATGGCGCGCCAATGCGCAATCGATGAAGTGTGCATATAATATATAGATATTGTTCAATGGTTTGTACAATCTGTCACGGATTCTACGTGAGTCCAGGTGGCAGATGTTCGGGAGTGTCGCACCTTTGCAACGCGTACCCAATGTCTTGCGGCTACCTTGTTCGCCGATGGAGTCTGCGGTGCTCGTGCTCGCCGAACGCGCTTCCTGAAAAGGAAGACGGCTGAATACAAGGGGTCAAAGCGGGGCAACGAGGAACTAAAGCCAGACGTGGAGGAATAATGCGATACGGTACGGCGCCGACGGAGGCGGTCCTAGGCGGCGAACTGATCGGGGTGGTCAAGCGCAGTCCGTAAAAGGGGAGCTTCATTACATCGACTCAGCTGTCCTAGTATGGGCCGTGAGACGCATGTCGTTGCTTGCCGAGACCGTAAGAGCTTGATTGATTGGCCGAACCAAGCAGCCAATGCTGCAATGATCAAGTCGCGCCGAATAATTGGACAGCGCCCGGGCGTTGCTTTCCGTCAGCGAGGCTGGTGGCGCAGGGCGCAATTGCGTCGGCCATGCTTCCGGCGATTGGGCATAGCGGTTTTCGTGTCCATCTCTTTCTCGGACTCCTTGCACTCGAATTCGCATCTTTCGTCGAACCGAGTGCATGGTGGTGGCTCGTGCCATTTTGCATCGTCAGCCTGACGATGCTCGGGTATCTCGTCTATCGTGCCCTGGCGGCAGAGCCGACCCGAATCCTGTACGAGAGTGGGCTGTTTCTTGCGATTTCCGGCGCCGTGTATTACGCCTTCGGACCGTTGCTGTTCGTGATCGGGCCGGCGGAGGCCGCCGATCTTTCGAAATCCTGGTATTGGGTCGATGCAACGCAGTCGATGTGGCTGATGGGACTCAATTTCATCGGTATCGGGTTGACGGGATTTGCGTTTTGTTTCGCTAGATTTCCGTCCTTGGCCAAAGTGGCGTATACGGCGGCGCGGCGATGGGCAAGAATGTCTCCGGTGCGAGTGCTCGTCGTGTTCGTTCTCATCGGCCTTGTCGCGAAGTATCTGGTCGTCGTGCCGTTCGAACTGCGTCTGACGAAGAACGTTCCGTCGGCGGTAGCCCGCCAGTTGACGCAATTGCTGGTGCTAGCGGTACTGGTCGGCTGGATGTACAAGGATATCGGCCCACGGTGGATCGGCGCCTTGGCCAAGCTACTGCTCCTGACCGAAGTGACAACCGGATTCCTGATGTTCAATAAGCCCGCAGTTCTCATCGTCATGATGGCGGCTGGGCTTGGGAACTATTTTCGCCAGCGGCGGCTTCGCAATCTTTTATTTACTGCATTGGTGGGTTTCTTGATCTATATGCTGATCGGCCCCATCGTCAACTTCGGCAGGAACGAATTGGCCTATCGCGGAAGAGGTCAGCCTGTGGCCGCCACCCTCTCGCAGCGCTTTGACATTGCCGTCACTTACTTCACCGGCGGCGAATCCCATCACAGACAGCAAGAGATCGCCGGATCGTGGTGGTCGCGCCTCAATTACCTGTCGTCTCAGCAGGCCGCCGTAGAGTTGCATGATCAGGGGCGTGGCAGCGACGATCTGGGTCGCGTCATGTGGATCTTCGTCTCAAGGCTGCTGTTTCCGAGCAAACCGGAGATGACGGTTGCCGGCGTAGACCTTTACGAAAAGATCGCAGGGTCTCGCGGTAGCTCGACCGGCATTGGAGTGTTCGTCGACGGGTACTACATCCTTGGGTGGTTCGGCGTCCTGCTGGCTTCCATCATTACGGTCTTTGCCTCCGAGCGTACTCGGCTATCGCGCGTTCGGTGATAGCAAAACGTGCGGTTGTGATGTACCCCCTTGTCTTCATGGGAATCTCTGCGGGGTTGGGTTCGGACGGCTGGTGGCTCAGCAGCAATGCGGGAGCCGTAGTCTATGTGCTGGTGTTCTTGGGGCTATTCCGATTATTCGCAACACCATAACCGCGCTGCGGGCTTCCACGTCCGGCATCTGGGTCATTGCCGGCGCTCTTGGTGTGACCACCGTCGGATTTGTGGTCATTGGCGCGGTGGTCGCTCCCATTTTCGCGCGTGTGGCTTTGCTATATGGGGTCACGCTGCTTGTGTGGCACGCTGCTTGTGTGGCAAGTCTCGGTGTATGGGCAGTCTTGACAGCTTTCGGTTGGGTTCCGGGCGGAGTGGCTCGGGACTGGGGGCAAGTGAGTCTGCAGTGCCGGCGCGGAACCTGCGCACAGAGCCATCATGGATGCATCCGAACGTCATGAGTTAGGGTGCATGACAGCCTATGCGTGTAGTTGTACGGCGTGTGCCCCCGCTTCTGCACCGCTGGACTCTCAAGCGCGCGTTGCTCCAGCAGCGCGCTCAGCTATGCAGTTGCAGACAGAACATCCTCCACGCACCCAACGCGCGTGGCGCGGTTGGTTTGTGCCGATGGTCCTGCTGGTCGGTTACAGCTGTATATGAACGCGCGACATCTCGTTCGCACTGGAGCCCTAATAGTCGTCGGTCAAGTGGCAGTCGCGTCGCTCGGGATCACCGCGTTGCGCCTATATACGAATCTGGCGCCGCCGGATGTCTTTGGCGAATCGAATCTTATATTAAGCGCTCTAGCGCTGGGTCTACAGGTGTTTGTCGCCGGTTTTACGGCGGCGCAGTTGCGCTACTACTCCGAAGCGGAGGCTCGGCGAGCCGGCGATGAGTTTACGCGCGAAGCAATGATCTGGGCGCTGCGCGCAACAGCAGTCCTTGCAGGGCTGATCGTCTTCTCATGGGCCGTTGCGCGGATGATGGGGAAGGTCGTATACACCCCGTCTTTAGTGGCGAGTGGGATCGCGTGGCTATTTGCGATGGTGCTACGAAACGTATTTCTGTGCCGAATTCAGGCAGAGCGCCGCCAGGCTGCATACGCGCGGATTCAAGTCATCGAAGCCCTACTACTATTGGTCGTGACACTAATTGCACTGCGTCTCGCGCCCAGAGTGGAATCGTTCTTGTTAGGACAGACGCTTGCCATCGTGTTGCTTCTGGTCGTCATTCTTATGGGAGAGAAAAGCGCGCGCACCGTCTTCGGGGCACATTCGGCAGCCAATACTGGGTTCCTCTCCAAGGCGTGGTCTTATGGAATGCCCTTCGCCCCAATGTCGGCCTTAAGTTGGCTCGCAAATCTCGGCGATCGCTACACGCTGGCCTTCTTTCTGGGCGCGGACGCAACCGGCCGCTACGTTGCACCTTTTTCTATCGCGAGCCGTGGTCTGAACTTGGTAAGCTCGGCGCTGTGCGATCTCTTTCGCCCGATACTTTTCGATGCGGAGAATCGGCAGGACAATCGCCAGGCCCGCCGCATTTTTGCCAGCTGGATACTCTGCAGCGTCTCACTGAGTACAGCGGGCGTGGCCGTCATTTACGTCGCCGGCACGCTCGTCGCCCGTTTGCTCCTCGCGCCAGGTTATAGAGCCGGCGCCGTTGATATTATGCTTTGGGTGTCGTTCGGATACGCGGTCTTTGGCGTAACCCAGGTACTCGAAAATCGCCTTTTGTCAGTAGGCTATTCTGCGCGGCTGCTCCTTCCCATAGTGTTGGGCGCAGTCGCTAATATTGCCTTTAGCATCGTCCTGATCCGGCGCAATGGAATAGTTGGGGCAGCGCAAGCAACCTGTGCCAGCTTTGTATTTCAGAGTATGGCGACGACAGGGGTTCTACTCCACGCCCTGAGGCGGCGAGGCGTAAGCGGTCCACCGGAGGCGCAAATTTAAGTGGCATGACCAGTGCGCATAGGATGAGGGTGGCAGGAGATTACGAGTCATGGCGAGAAATGACTGTCTCCTTCCTTGGTGTAGATTCCGGCCTCCGGAGCATACACCGTCTCACCTATATCGAAGTCGGCTTCCCGATGCTTGCTGAATATGTAGGCAATTGAAGGAAGATCGAGCGATTACCGTCAAGGCCATCGGTTCATCTTCTCAAGAATGCTTGAAGTGTTTCCATGAAATAAAACGATCGCGGACGATAGACTCCAATCGTTGATTGGGCCGAGATGATCTTAAGAGGTTCGACCAGCGATGCACGCGCCTGTTATTTCGACTAGCTGCCATCGTACCAGCGGCGACTCCTTGCGGAGGCACAGTGATAGACCTTTGTAGCGTGCCGCGACGTATCGACCGGTGAGAGGCCCTACTAATTGATCGGGATTCCACGCGGTCTGAACATATTCAGGCTTCGCCTCGACAATCGAGAAATTGAAATCGTGCTTGGCATGGCCGGGCACGCCTTTCATACCACCCCAGGCCACGGAAAGATCAATCGGAAGCCGAGATATTCGGCTATCGGCCTTGCCTAAAGGATCGATCGCCTTGCCCTCCCAATAATAAGGGAGCGTTCCCGCCCAGAACGACATGATCGTCGCAGTGGGCTGTAGCACCTCGCGCAAAGCAAGCGCCGTGGCAATATTGGTCTTGGCCGCGTCCGCCTGATACACCCAAGTATAACCCACGATCTGCTTAACGAAAGTCGCATTCGTGACGGCGCAAAGAACGAACACGCCGCAAAGAGACTGAATGAATGGAACGGACCTCCGACCATCAGGCAAACGCGCCAACGCTTCCGCGAGATTGATCGCCAGCCCGGTATAAAGCAGCACCAATCCAGGTACCAGTTGCCGCCAATAGACCCATGGATCGCCACCCACGTATATCTGATAGACGACGGACAGGGCGAAAGAAGCGAGGAACGCCGCTCCCATCAGGCGACGCTGCGCGAACAGCGAGAACAACAATGCGGCAACGAAAATGGCGACGCCATAATAGGCGAAAAAGCGCGCAAGAAAACCCAGCCCGTTCGATAGGCGCAGGCTCCAGCTGTAGCCGTCCATTTTCAGCGTATAGGTGTTGGGCAATAAAACTCCATAGAAATGCAGACGCCATGCAAAATGGGCCCAGACCATCGCGACAATCGCCACACTCCCCGCAATCCCGACGACAATCGCCCGTTGCGGCGCCTGCCGCAAGGCATGGACGGCGCAAACGGCGAGCAAGGGCATGAGCACTATAAATCCGTCCGGTCGCGCGAAATACGCGACGGGAACTGCCGCAAGCATGAGTACCAAGCCCCGTACCCCCGCCAGGCGTCCCGTCTCGATCCGCACCAGCACCAACGCCGCACCGGCGGCCAGCGCGGAGAGCAAGGAAACTTCCATGCCCGTAAGCGACCAATACTGTAGCGGATAGAAAGTCGCCATAAGCATGAGGGCAGCGCCAAAAGACAGCGTGCGTGGCGATATCTTGCTTCGCCCATCCACGAGCCATGCTTCGCGCGCTGCGGAAGCGGCCATCGCAATGGTCGCCATCATCAGGCCCATCCCCGTAATCTGTATGGCCAATGGCGCAATATGCTTGCCAAAGAGGGCTATTGTGCCTGCCATGTAAACCGTCCATAAAGGATTGGTATAACCCTCGACAGGCTCGCCCGCGTTCCACACGAGCCCTTGGCCCTCGACCAGATGGAGGGCATAACGCATCGAGAGCATCTCATCGTCGAAGAGAGAGAAGTAGGGGACCCCATCAAACCAGAAAACCGTGCGGTAAATAAAAATTACGGCCCACGTGACAAGAATCACCAACGCGACGACAAAAAAACGATCCGCGGCTAAAATATTCGCGGTCGCCTGAGCCGCCATCGAGAGAACACGTCGGTCAGACAGTTTCATCGAATCAAGTATATCCCGGGCCTCCTTTGAGAGTCGCCCAGAAGTTTATTGCCGAAGATAAGCTCGTAAACTCCCAAATTGTGACGTTACCTCAACTCTGTGCCATCTGCTTGGCGCTCCCGGCATGCCGGGAGCGCCAAGCAGCTGCGAACTCTGCGGGGTCCGATATTCGAGCGCGCTTGCGGCGACCCTGGTTGTAATCCGCGCGGCAGGCGGCGCCGGCGGTGCGAGCCTCGGCGAGTGTACGGAGGCAGTGCTCGTTCAAGCACTCGTCTCGGAACTTGCCGTTGAAGCTCTCGACGTATGCGTTTTGAGTCGGCTTGCCCGCCTCTATCAATCGCAGCTCAATTCAACGCTGATACGCCCAGGTGTCCATGGTATTGCCGGTGAACTCCGGACCCTAATGGGTCCGGATGATTTTCGGCAGCTCGCAAAAGTGCGCTGCCGCATCGAGTACCCGGGTGACATACTGACCGGAGATCCCGCGGTCGACGACAACGTCGACGACCGCCTTGGTGAAATCATCGACGATTGTCAGGTTACGCCGAGCGGACGATCCCATTGGTCCATGATGCATTGATGGATGGTAGAACCTTCCGGGTGCTCACCGTCTTCGATCAATGGAGTCGCTGGAGTCCCATCCTGGAGACGGCCCAAAGCATGTCGGGTAACGCAATGGCCGCCGCACTGGCCAGAGCGTTCGCCAAGCACGAAAAGCCCAGGACAATCACGGTCGATCATGGGACCGATCACCTCACGAGCCCTTGATGACTTGGCATTCCGGCACGGTATAATGATCGATCTCACCGACCCGGGAAACCTAAGGAGAACGGCTTCATCGAATTGTTTAACTGGAGCTACGCGACGAATGAGCGGGTCGATTATAACTTGCATCGACCACACAGCTCGCTGGGTCAACTGACACCCAGGGAGTATCTGAAACGATCAGGAACTGAGGACAAGGAAGCTGCGAATTTCCTGCTTTGAGGCGACCTACTACGGGACCAAGCTCAAAGAACGGACCTTACGAGGCTGAGACTGACAGGCAGGAGACGCGCACCGTGGATGACAGCGGCCGGGTGCAGGTGGATCGATCCTATTACGCAGCCAAACCAGCGGCACCCTGCAGCGAGGTAACCGTGCGCAGCTGCGATCACGACATTGAGATCCGAATGCTGCCGGCGCGCTGCTACGCCGACATCCACGATCCACCCGGCCCAGTCACTTCGAGATCCCAGAGTCGAATCGGATCTTCAACCCCTCGCGCGAGACTGCGAGAATCCTCGGCAAAGTCAGCAAGCATTGCATTAGGCTCAAGCCCCCGTTTCAATGTATGCGGTCGACCGGAGACGCAGGTTGAAGTGGCATGACCACGGCAAATCGCTGATCAATGCGGTCGCAAGACGGCTCGGGACTCGAGTTGTGAATGTGAACTGGGGGCCTCGAGGCATGCGCGACACGTTGCAGAGAGCAAAAGCGCGCGGCTTTTCGCCGGAGCTGATCTTCGACATCGGCGCTTCTAACGGGATATGGACACGCGAGTGCCGGAGCATTTATGGGGAAGCAAGATATGTTCTGGTGGATCCCCTGGAGGGCAACCGCGATGCATTATTGGCAATGGCTAGCAGTGACAAGCGCATCACAGCTTGGTGCGGAGCGACTGGAGCGCAGGCGGGCACACTCGAATTGTACGAACACGGCGATCAATCTAGTTTCTTGTATAGCGAAGACTTTCCAGGCGCCCGAAGGACAGTAGAGGTCACGACCGCAGACTTCATATGGGAATCCCAGAAATGCGTTGCTCCAGTTTTGTTGAAGGCCGACGTGCAGGGCTATGAGCTTGAGGTATTAAGGGGCGCCACCCGATGTCTCGAAGCCACCGAGATGCTTATCTTGGAGGTATCGTTTCGCAGACTCTATAAGGAGGGCGCACTTGCGCATGAGATCATCGCGTATGTCGCCGAAAGGGGTTTTCGAATTTACGATCTGTGCTCCTATGTGCAACGCGCGTCAGATCTCGATCTGATTCAATCGGATCTAGTATTTGTGAAAGAATCATCTTCGCTTTTTGGTTATCAAGGCTGGAAATAGCAGCCCAATGAGGGCTCTGAGCGCAAAGTTGAAGAGGATTCCGCTGGCAGTCGCTGCGAACGCCAGATTGAAAGCGTGGATGGTCGAGCGCGATGCGGCTACGACGCGCCAGCGCTACTCGGCATACGCGAGACCACGAGGCACGATCGTTCCAGAAGGACCGCATCTTCAAGCGGCGTTGACGAGCCGAGTTGCCGACAGGCAGGCGCGCTTGCATTGGCCCAAACCATTGGGCGGTCTACACATATTTCTGACGTTTCCACTTTACAACTGGGAGGCCGTACTTCCGAAGGCTTTGGCCCCATTCGGCCAGGTTTCCATGTATGAATGGAGGTCACACGGTTTCGATAACTTTGCGTCAGATTGGTTGCGGAAGCGCGACGTCATGAACCGGGAATTGCTGCAGGCGTTCCATTCGGCGAATCGCCAGCGCCCAATCGACGTCGTGGTCGCTTATGTCTCCGGCTACACGGTTGCACCGGAAACGCTGCTTGAGATGGCAACTCACGGGGCGATCATCACGAATTTCTGCTTCGACGACAAAATCCGCTGGCCGGGCCCCATGCGGGGGGGTCGATACGCCAGCACGGCCTCGATCGCGCATGCAGTTGACCTGAATCTGACCAGTGATCCCAATGGGATGCTTAAGTACTTCGTACACGGGGGTCTGAGCATGTTTCATCCCGAGGCGGCTGACCCGGATTGGTGCAGGCCGCTCGACATTCCATTCAAGTATGATGTTTCGTTCGTCGGTGCCTGCTACGGTTGGCGCCCCAAGCTTGTGGAAGGACTGCGCCGCCACGGTATCAATGTCATCTGTTTCGGTAAGGGGTGGGCGAATGGTGCGATCAGCAACGAGGATATGAACGGCATCTATGGCAGGAGTCGCATTAACCTGGGTTTTGGCGGAATAGGTTTCTCGAAAAATCTGTTATGCCTCAAGGGACGGGATTTCGAAGTGCCCATGACCGGGGCTCTTTACCTTACTCAGCACAATCCTGAGCTGTCGCTTGTGTTCGACGTTGGTAGGGAAATCCTGACTTACAGGGATATCGAAGACTGCGCGCAAGTCATCCAAGCGACGTTGGACAATCAGCAGGTCGCGGCTGACATTCGCCACGCGGCGCGTGAACGATGTTTGAGGGATCACACATACGTGGCACGATGGACACGCGTGTTCCGGACGCTGGGCGCCATTTCATTCGATCAGAAATGATGGCCACATTGATTGCACTGTGATGTCACGTATGCTCGTGAATCCATCTCATAGCCTTGCGAAGCTTTCTGCCTGAGCGCTAGCGCCCTAGCGTCTGTACTGGTGGTTTTCTCCCACGAATCTGGACTGACATAAACTAGAAAATAGCGGTCGATTACCGTCCCACCAACCCTATGGAGGAGGAGGAGGACCGAATGAAGCGATGTAACCGTCCGGTCTTGGCCGCGTAGCCGCAAGTGGCGGACATGTACATGATGTCACGTAGCAGATAGGCGGACACGTGGCTAGGTGTCCGCGTAGGAGTTACGTGGATACCTCCGTTGATACCAAGACGGACAAGCTCGGTCGGCGAACCGGGCCGCGGCGACGGTACTTGGTCGCGGAGAAGCTGAGCATTCTCGAAGAGACGCGACGGCCCGGCGCATCGATCGCCGATGTGGCCCGCGCACACGGGATTAACCACAACGTGGTGTTTGGCTGGCGGCGCTTGGCCCAGCGAGGGCTGCTGCGTGCCGAGAGCGCCGGGAGTTCCGCATTGGTGCCGGTGAGAGTGGAGAGTCCTACCGTTGTGCCGACTGCGAAGTTGCCCTCGAGCCGCACGGAAGCGGCCGGCAGCATCGAGGTCGAGTTTCCCGGCGGGGTGCGGGTTCGCGTTCATGGTTGCGTCGATGCTAACGCGCTCGAGCGAGTGTTCAAGAGCCTGGCGCGACGATGATCGCGCTGCCTGCGGGCGTGAACGTGTGGCTCGCTGCCGGGGCGACGGACATGCGCAAGGGCTTCGATGGACTCGCCGCGCTCGTGCAGACGCACCTTGCCGAAGATCCATTCGGCGGGCAGCTCTTCGTCTTTCGCGGCCGCGCAGGGGACCGAGTGAAGATCCTATGGTGGTCGGGAGATGGATTTTGTTTGTTCGCGAAGCGGCTCGAGCGCGGTCGCTTCGTGTGGCCGCAAGCCACGCACGGTACCGTCGAGCTGAGTGCCGCGCAACTGTCAATGCTTCTGGAAGGGATCGATTGGAGGCGCGTCGAGCGCACGTACGATCCGCACGTCGCGGTGTAGAAAGGCCTTATTTCATAGGCTTTAGCTCTCGCTAGATACAGCTGAGCTTGATATAATGGCGCATGCCTGAAGCGGCAGATCTTCCGAACGATGTCGAAGCCCTCAGGGGCATCATCCTCGAACGCAGCGCCCAGCTCGAAGCCGCCGAAGCGCTCCTGCTTTTCAAGAACCTCGAGCTCGAGAAGCTGCGCTTCCAGATCGCCTACTTGAAGCGCATCAAGTACGGCCGTTCCTCCGAGCAGCTCGATCGCGAGCTCGTTCAGATGCAGCTGTCGATCGAGGACTTGGAGGCGAGCCTTGCCGCCAAGCCCGCCCAGGTGCGACCGGCGCCGAAGCCGCCCGCCGAGAAGCCGGTGCGCCGGCCGCTGCCCGAGCAGCTGCCCCGGGAGCAGATCGTGCACGAGAACCCGTGTGCGTGCCCCGCCTGTGGCGGGGAGCTGCGAGCGCTCGGGGAGGATGTCTCCGAGATACTCGAGTACGTGCCGGCGCGCTTCAAGGTGATCCGCCATGTGCGGCCGAAGCTCTCCTGCAGCGCTTGTCAGAAGATCGTGCAGCCTGGCGCACCGAGCCGGCCGATCGAGCGGGGCCTTGCCGGTCCTGGACTGCTCGCGCACGTGCTGGTGTCGAAGTATTCCGATCACTTGCCGCTGTATCGCCAGAGCCAGATCTTTGCCCGCGAGGGGATAGATCTGGACCGATCGACCCTTGCCGACTGGGTGGGCGGTGCCAGTGCGCTCCTCGAGCCTCTGGTGAACGCGATCGGCCGCTACGTCCTCGGGGCCCATAAGATCCACGGCGATGACACTCCGGTGCCGGTGCTGTGTCCGGGCCGTGGCACCACCAAGCAGGGGCGGCTGTGGACGTACGTACGCGATGACCGGCCGGCGGGAAGCCAGGATGCACCGGCGGTGTTCTTCCGCTATAGCCCGGATCGCAAGGGAGAGCGCCCTCGGGCGCACTTGGCGAGCTTCACCGGCGTGCTGCAAGCGGATGCTTATGCCGGCTTTGACCGTCTCTACGGCGAGAAAATCCAGGAGGCGGCCTGCTGGGCGCACGTGCGCCGCAAGTTCTACGACATCCACGTCTCGCTCGCCTCGCCGATCGCTCTGGAAGCGCTCGAGCGGATCGGACGGCTCTACGAGATCGAAGACGATGTCCGCGGTCGACTGCCCGATGAGCGACGCGTGGTGCGCCAGGCGCGCGCGGGACCGCAGCTTGAGTCCCTGCACGAGTGGCTGCACACGACAGCCACCACGCTGGCGAAGAAGAGCGAACTTGCCAAGGCGATCCGCTACGCGCTCTCGAACTGGGTCGCGCTGACGCGCTACCGCGACGACGGCCGACTCGAGGCCGACAACAACGCTGCCGAGCGCTCGCTGCGTGCCGTCGCCTTGGGGCGCAAGAACTGGCTCTTCGCCGGCTCCGACGACGGCGGAGAGCGGGCCGCGGCGATTTACACGCTCATTGGGACGGCGAAGCTCAACGCGCTCGATCCGGAAGCCTACCTGCGTCAGGTAATCGGGCAGATCGCCGAACATCCGATCAATCGCATCGAGGAGTTGCTTCCGTGGAACGTACACCTCGCCTCCCCGGCGACCACAAGGCTGGCGGCCTGACTTCCTCGACGTTCTCTAACATCGAGTGGCTCATCGCAAACCACGGCAGCATCACTATCGGTGACATCGGTGCCGACGTCGGGTGCGTTGCTGCGGCTGCAGACTCTCACCTGTGTTACGCGATGCTCGCTCAACGTGACGGGGAGAACCTACTCGAGCTCTTGGGTCGACTGGACCGCGCCATCGAGACGGCGGCGGAAAGCAGCATCACGGTCGACGAGGTCAATCCGCCAGGTGGGTTCAAGCCGGCACCAAGACGCAAGTCAAGACGGCCCTGAGCGGACGGTTACGAAGCGATCGAGATTCAGCCAGGAGCAAGTCATGATATTGGCTGCCGATTGGCCCCAATAAAGTTAGTAGTTGCGAAGAATTCGTCGCTTTCCCGATAGCGTTCAATGCTCTCTAGACCCAGGGGAGTTATTCGGTATATTTCGAAGCCATTGTCATCGAAAAAATACCAGAAGTCTTGAAAGAACGTTCTTGTGTCTATGTTGCAACCGCCGAACTCAAACTGAAGAACACTGGTTGCTCGAATAGCCTCCCCAAATCCCTGCAAAGCGGCGAGCTCGTGGCCTTCAATATCCATCTTCACAATATCGATATTCCGCCGATGAAGTTGCTCATTCCAATATTCCTCAAATCGTAGAGTGGTTACAGTTTCTGAAAAGTCAAATTCAATACCGAAGTGGTCAAGTTTTCTCTTAATCAGACTACCTAATCCAGATCCAGGTTTGTCGGAAAACAGAGTTGCGGACCCAACTGAATTTGAAACGGCATATGGTACGAGCGTTACATTGTTGTCGGCGGAAAAGCGCGTTTTTAGCTTATCAATATTTGTAGAGGACGGTTCAAACATGTGTATTTCGAGGTCTGGAGTCTTTGTCAAAAGTTCTGCCGTGTAATCGCCGATATTTCCGCCAATATCAATTGCAAGCCGAGGACGTCTCCCCAATACTCTGTGGACAAGGTTCACTTCCTGTTTAATGGTTGAGGTGCCGTAGCCTTTCCCTTGTGCATGCGCTGAAGTGCGCTCCACTAAGTTACTTAGTCGAAAGAGGAAATGCGCGGACGGACGTGTGAAGCGTTTTGCCATTATGACCTGCACCCAGATTTAGTGCCGGGGATAAGCTCGTAAAGTCCTGGGTTTGTTCTTGGTCCCGCTTTTGTCCGATCTAGAGCTGGAAAATCGCGCCTTCGTGGTCCTCATGTCCTGACCGTTACAGATACTCCGTGGACGTCAGGTGACACAGTGAGCTGTGCGGGCGATGGAGGTTGTAATCGATCCGCCACGCCTCGATTTTGCTCCTCGCATCCTCGATCGACAAGAATTGGGGAGGATGCCCGCGCGGGTGACTGGTGGCTTCACGGGGTGGTGTATTGGCGGTGTGGGAGCAATAAGATAAAAGGGGAGCTTCATTACACCGACTCAGCTGTCCCAGTCTGGGCCGTGAGACGCATTTCGTCGCTTGCCGAGGTCGTAAGAGCTTGATTGATCGCCCGAACGAAGCAGCCAATGCTGCAACGATCGAGTCGCGCCGAAAAGTTGGACAGCGCACGGGCGTTGCTGTCCGTCAGCGAGGCTGGTGGCCAAGGGCGCAATTGCTTCGGCCATGCTTCCGGCGATTGGGTGTAGCGGTTTTTGGTGCCCATCTCTTTCTCGGACTCTTTGCGCTCGAATTCGCATCTTTCGTCGCTCCGAGTGCATGGTGGTGGCTCGCGCCGTTTTGCATCGTCAGTCTGACGATGCTCGGGTATCTTGTCTACCGCACCCTAGCGGCAGAGCCGGCCGGAATCCTGTACGAGAGTGGACTATTTCTTGCGATTTCCTGCGCGGTGTATTACGCCTTCGGACCGTTGCTGTTCGTCATCGGCCCGGCGGAGGCCGCCGACTTCTCGAGATCCTGGTATTGGGTCAATGCAACGCAGTCCATGTGGCTGATGGGACTCAATTTCATCGGTATTGGATTGACGGGACTTGCGTATTGTTTCTCTAGATTTCCGTCTTTGGCCAATGTGGCGGATGCGGCGGCGCGGCGATGGGCAAGAGTGTCTCCGGTGCGAGTCTTCGTCGTGTTCCTCCTCATCGGCATGGTAGCGAAGTATCTGTTCGTGGTGCCGTTCGAACTGAGTCTGACGGAGAGCGTTCCGGCCGGGGCAATCCATGAGTTGGCGAGATTGCTTGTGATCGCAATACTCGTCGGCTGGATCTACAAGGATGTCGGCCCACGGTGGATCGGCGTGCTAGCCAAGCTACTGCTCCTGACCGAAGTGACAACCGGACTCCTGATGTTCAACAAGACCGAAGTTCTCATTGTCATCATCGCGGCTGGGCTTGGGAACTATTTTCGCCGGCGGCAGCTGCGCAATCTATTATTCACTGTATTGGTGGGTTTCGTGATTTACGCGCTGATCGGCCCTATGATCGACTTCGGCAGGAACGAGTTGGTCTATCGAGGAAGAGGTCAACCTGCGCCCGCCACCCTCACGCAGCGCTTCGACATTGCCGTCACTTACTTCACCGGCGGCGAATCCCATCACAGACAGCAAGAGATCGCCGGATCGTGGTGGTCGCGCCTGAATTACCTGTCGTCTCAGCAGGCCGCCGTGGACTTGCATGATCAGGGGCGCGGCAGCGGCGATCTGGGTCGCGCCATGTGGATCTTCGTCCCAAGGTTGGTATTTCCTGGCAAGCCGATCATGAGTAATGCCGGCGAGGATCTGTACGAGAAGGTCACAGGGTTTCGCGGTAGTTCGGTCGGCGTCGGAGTGTTCGTCGACGGGTACTACATCCTGGGGTGGTTCGGCGTCCTGCTGGCCTCCGTCACTTACGGTCTTTCCCTCCGAGCCTACTCGGCTATCGCGCGTTCGGTCGTAGCAAGGCGCGCGGTTGTGATGTACCCCCTCGCCTTCATGGGAATTAGTGCGGGCTTGCGTTCGGACGGCATGTGGCTCGTCGACGTTGCGGGACCCGTCATCATCGTGCTAGTGCTCTTGGGGCTATTTCGATTATTCGCAAGACGTTGACCGCGCCGCCGGTTTCTACCTGGTCTATTTGTATATTGTGGATAAAAATGCCCCGTCTGTTTGCAGCTGTCATATGTAGACGAGGAGTTGTACCGGCAAGTCCGTGGGCGTCGCCAGCACCTGCGCAATACAATCCGCCCGGCATTGGGAGTCGCTGATACAGATTTGGTAGTTCTCACCGTCGGCAAAGTGAGCGAACGAAAACGTACGGGGGATATTCTCGACGGTGCTGCGCTGCTCAAGTCGTTGGATCCGGCCAATCGGATCCGCTTTATTGTTGCAGGCGACGGTACAGATCTGGCGGCAATCAAGATGCGCGCCGAGGCAGAAGATCTCCCTGTAACATTTCTGGGCTTTGTAAATGTCGACCAGTTAAGCGAGGTATACGCGGCCAACGTTCGGACGGATACAGTTGACAGCGCTTTTCATACAGGTCGAGCCTCATTAATCTTCCCCGCAGGCAGCTATAATTGCTATCGTGGTGCGACGACGAAATGCTACCCTAACGCGTCTGCGAAATTGACGACCTTAGCTATCGCTACAAGGCTCCTTCCGCACCTCCAATAGTATGGATAAGTTACTTATTCCCAATTCGTCCGTAGCCATATCGCGATTGGGATTTGGCTGTGCCCGCATTTTCGGTGGCAGAGAGCTACGACAAGCAGCGGCGCTCATTTAAGCTGCCATTAGCTGCGGCATTAGGCACTTCGACACGGCACCAGCCTATGGTTCGGAGAGCGTCCTCGGAGAGGTTATTGGCGATGTCCGCGACATTACGATAGCGACAAAAATAGGAATACCTCGCTACACGAGACCAAACTCCGCTGCAAAAAGAGCGTTTGGTCCACTATACCGAGGCACTATACGTCCACTTCTTGCCCACGTACCGGCCGTCAAGTCCAGACTACTTCGACTTGCGGCGAAGCCAGTCCTGACAAGTGCGCCGATCGTCAAACGGCAAATTCATCGGGACGAAGTATTACGCGAGGTGGAGGAGAGTCTGCGTCGCTTGCGCCGCACGGCAATCGACTTGTATCTGCTACATGAGCCCGAAGCTATTGAGATTACGGATGAACTCCGTGACGTCTTTCTCTCACTTCGGAACGATGGAGTCATCAAAGCCTTTGGCCTTGCGTTCGGCGCATTGCCGAACGACCCTATCTCGTTTGGTACGGTGGTACAGTGCAGGTTTTCGCGCGACTCTCCGACCTTTCCCAGCCATGACAAGATTCGAATCTACCATGGGGTGGTACGGTTTGGACTGCAGAGTCACATTAAAGACAATATACACGTGAGCGCGGGAAATTTGATCGCGCGAGCGTTGGAGAGGCATCCTGCCTCGGCTGTTATCTTCTCTGCCAGCTCTAAGCACCAAATACATCAGATATCGGAGATGTGCCGCGGAGTGGTATGAGGACCGCACCTCTAATTCCTATCCCGCGGCCACGAAATGCTACACTAACGCTTCTGGGAAATTGACGGCGATGATGGCGAGACCGCTGGTCTTGCCTCTCTCAAAGGCCGACATATTCAGGCCCAAATAAGCATGCTGCTTGACGCTAATCTTACGGAGGACGTGCCCGGTGACTTATCATCGGAACTCGTCATCATCGGCGCCGGAACCGTCGGCCTTTATTTGGCAGCCGCATTAGCGGAGGCCAAAAAGGCCTCCAACATAATCCTTGTAGAGGCTGGCCCGAGAGTTGCAAGTACCTCTCTGAATTCCTTTACATCGACGAGCGTCGGAAAGCCGCATGAGGGCGTGCATCTTGGCCGAGCCGCAGGTCTTGGCGGGACAAGTTCGCTTTGGGGCGGACAACTTGCTGAATTCAGCCACGCAGACCTTGAGCCACCCGGTGCAGTTTGGCCGCTCTCATACGAGGAGTTGCAAAAGCACTATCGAGTCGTATACCAGCGCCTCGCCATCGGAAGCCCGGCGTCAATGGCTTTCTATCGACAGAAGTTCGGTGGCGAAACTGAGGCGCCCGGATCAGTCGAGCGCTTTTTCACTTACTGGCTCCATCAGCCAAATTTTGCCACCCTATACAAAAGCTTAATTCAATCGGACCCGTCAATCCGTATCATAGTAAATCTTACTGCCAATGGTTGTGAATTCGACGGAGAGAACGCTCGATTTCTTCACTGCAAATCAGCCAGCGGCCGGAACCTAAGGATAAGATCAAAAAGATTCGTCTTTGCTTCCGGAACCGTCGCCACCAGTCGGTTTTTCCTCTCAACACAGAGGGATGGCAGGGTTCCTTGGGCCTCTAACGACAATATCGGACTCTACTTTCAGGATCATTTGGGTGGCAAGATCGCAAAGGTGTCAATCCTGGATGAAAAGCGCTTCAGAGACTATTTTGAAAATGGCTGGGTCAATGGCATTAAACTGCAGCCCAAATTGACGCTATCACGCGCACTTCGGCAGTCATTGCCAAGCGGGGCTTGCGGTATCTTCGCCTTTGATTCAAGCGTCTCGGAGAACGTTGGGAACATTAAGAGAACGATTCGCGGACTTCGGTCAGGCTTGGCATTTTCGTCAGCCACATCTCGTATAAACGACGTTTTCGCTGTTGGCCGTTCACTGCTCCCAATCGTTTCACGGTACGTGCGAAATCGGAGGATTTTCGCGCTGTTTGACCGCAGCGTTATGTTCAATGTGCAGGCGGAGCAGATTCCCATCGCAAGCTCCAGGATCCGATTGCAAGATGCGGATCGCGCGATGGATGGTCTGGTCCCTGTCGCTGTCGATTGGAGGTGTGATGGAAGAGAAATCGATGCGATATATCAACTCGCCGCTGAGTCGGATGCGTATCTGAGAAGCCGTGGACTTGCCGAGCTGAGTATTGATCCTGCCCTTCAAAGGCGGGACGTGGCTTTCATAGATAGCTTAGGTGATACATACCACCAATGCGGCGGCATTCGAATGTCGGCATCGCCTGGCACGGGCGTCGTCACCAGCGACTGCCGGGTCTGGGGCACGAGTAATGTTTGGGTGGCAGGGGCGGCGGTCCTTCCGTCCTCGAGTCACGCTAACTGCACGTTAACGGCCTTAGCTATCGCTACGAGGCTCCTTGCAAGTATCCAATAACCATGGATAGGTTGCCTATTCTCAACGCCGGCGTAAGCGTACTTACGGCAAATTTTTCCAGGTTTACTGCAGTCAAATACCGCCGAGCTGCGTCCACCACGCCCGGCGCACCTTGGTTCCGTAGTGCGGAGCGAGTGCGCTGCTCCCCATTTCCAATGATCAACCGTGGCGTCCAATAGGCAAAGTATGAAGCGTGCGGGTCACGAAGTAAGCATTTTGTTCGTTGGCGAGAGTTGGAACGGCTCTTCTGCCCGATCGATGCGAGAAGCGCTGTCGCGATGCGAAGGCGTTGAGATTGACGATGTATGCGAGGATCATTACCTTCCGAAGCATCGCAGTATCCAGCTGCGAGCGATCAATCGTGCACTTAGGTCATTCCATCGCAAAGAGTTGGAGATCGCGGTCCAAAGCAAATTGGAAAGCCTCGAGCCAGACGTGTTGATTGTCTACAAGGGCACCGGCGTCAGCAACGATTTCATCCAGAAGGCAAAGACGAGAGGTGTGTTTACGGTCAACGTATTTCCTGACCATTCGCCGAATGCTTACGGCGATGCGCTTCGCATGGCGATGGGATCGTATGACTTGGTTATCTCGACCAAGCCATATCATCCAGATGCATGGTGTAAGACATATGGTTACACCAATCGGTGCGTCTGCGTTCCGCATGGCTACGATCCAGCCGTACATCTATGGGATGAGCCGCCGCGTGAACAGCCGTTCGACGTAGTCGTAGCGGCGAATTGGAGGGAGGAATATGATCAGCTTCTCCGAGGCTTTGCGCGAGCAACGTCGAACGTTCGCTTAAAGGTTAGGGTCGCCGGCCCAGGATGGACGACCCGAAAAACTAATTTTCCCGAAGACTGGGAGTTTCTTGGTCCTATGCACGGCAGGAGCTACACGAAGTTCTTGCGAGATGGAAAGATCGCCATAGCGCCAGTCCATACACGTGTCGTGATTGCCAACCAGCGTCAGCCGGGCGATGAGGACTCGACGCGCACCTATGAGCTGGCCGCGGCACACTGTTTCTTCCTCCACAAGCGGACATCTTTCGCTCGTATTGTGTACGACGAGGCCAGCGAGGTCCCCATGTGGAACGACTCCGAGGAGCTGGCGTCCTTGGTGATGCACTACCTACCGCGGGAATCTGAGCGGCGCGCCTTTGCCGCGGCTGCCCATGCACGCGCAGTGCCAGACTACTCGATTCCATCTCGTGCCCTACAAGTGCTCGACCATGTTCGGCAGGCCCGAAATGCAAGGCTTACTCGATGACCGATGGGGGTTACGAGGCTTATCGAGACTGGAAGGGGTGGGCATCCGAGGATTTTGGCAAGTGTAATGCGGAGTCCGCGGTTTACTTCGCCAAGGAACTCGGACGCTGTGGATTTCCATCGTTAGCGAATGTGAGGGTTATTGAGCTGGGGTTTGGTAACGGTGCGTTTGCCGCGTGGGCAAGCGCGGCGGGCGCTCGCTACCTGGGCGTTGAGGCCATACCAGACCTAGTGCAGACAGGGCGCGACGCTGGGTTTGATGTAGCTCTTTCAGGTCAGCCACTGACGAGGGTGGCAGGCAGCACTTCAGCGGACCTGGTGGTCGCGTTCGATGTGTTCGAGCACCTCGAGGCCGGAGTTCTGCGACAGACGCTGGAGGACTGTCGTGAATGTCTGCGTAAAGGTGGCCGCGTTGTCGGGCGCGTTCCTTCGGGGGATAGTCCGTTCGCGCGAGCGGTCCAGCACGGGGACTTGACGCATAGAACTGTGCTCGGTTCCTCCGCCATTCGGCAGCTGGCCGGATGGACAGGATTTACGGTAGCATCTGTTCGTTCCCCGGTGCTGCCGCTGCACGGTGGTGGGGCAGCCTCTTTCCTAAGACGAATGCTGGTGTCCACGACACGCGCTGTGGCGTATCCCGTGATCACGAAAGTACTGATGGGCGGCGGTCACCCTGTCCTTACGCCCGACCTTCTATTCGTCTTGTTAAAGCCATGAGTAGTCCATTTGCAAACTCCAAGAATACTCAATGGTCGAAACGATACCAACGCCAGAGCGTTACTAAGGCGACGAAGCGATCGTTCTTCAATCATGCACAAAATCTTCAAAACACAGCCTTTTCAGTAACCTGCTAGTGAAGCGCGACCGCGAATGTGACAACAGGCCCATCCAGATGGCCGTAGTTGTATCGCATCCGATCCAGCACTTCGTTCCATTCTACAGAGCGCTTTCGAAAGTAGAGGGATTGTCGGTCACTGTGCTCTATGCATCAAAGATAGGCTTGCAGCGCTACTTTGATCGCGACATGAATACTGACATTGAGTGGAGCATGGACTTGCTCTCGGGTTATCAGCACAAATTCCTACCAGAGGCTGACGCTATTACCCATACGAGTGCGTGGTCCGTGTTCAACCCAAGTATCAGGACCGAGTTGAAGACCCTGGATCCGGAGGTCGTGCTCATATACGGATATGCCCATCGTACAGCGCGGATGGCGCTCAGATGGTGCGTCAAGACGCATACGCCTGCGATCATGATTTCGGACAGCGAGCTACGAGCGCGTCGTGTGCTTATGAAACGTGCCGTCAAGGCATTGATTGTGCCGCGGATGCTTAAGAAGTTCTCCGCATTTGTCACGGTGGGCGACTGTAATGAGGATTACTACGCCCATTACGGCGTTTCTCGAGAACGAATGTTCAGGTCGCCCTTCACGATAGACGAGGAGTTGTACCGGAAAGTCCGTGCGCGTCGCCAGCACCTGCGCAATACAATCCGCCCGGCATGGGGAGTCGCTGATACAGATTTGGTAGTCCTCACCGTCGGCAAAGTGAACGAACGAAAACGTACGGGGGATATTCTCGACGCTGCGGCGCTGCTCAAGTCGTCGGATCCGGCCAATCGGATCCGCTTTGTTGTTGCAGGCGACGGTGCAGATCTGGCAGCATTGAAAATGCGCGCCGAAGCGGAAGACCTCCCTGTAACGTTTCTAGGCTTTGTAAATGTCGACCGGTTAAGCGAGATCTACGCAGCCTGCGATGTGCTTGCGCATCCCTCATCGAGAGATCCACACCCGCTCGTGATGTCTGAGGCTGCGTGTCTTGGCCTTCCATTGGTCGTGAGCAGCCAAGTAGGCGCGGTCGGACCTACGGATATTGCCCGCCAGGGGGAAAATGCGATTGTTTTCTCCGTGGGCGACACGCCGGCGATGGCAAGAGCGCTCAAGGAATTGGGGGATAATCCGGAACATTTGACATATATGGGTCGCCGATCGATCGCTATTTTTGAGGAACTGGACATGGAGCGGAGCGTTCAGGGGTTGTTGGAAGCTGCAACCTATTGTGTTCAACGCTCCGCCAACAAATTCCGATGATTACCGAGATCGCAGCCAGCAGGTTATCAAAGAGAGTGCGCATGCAAAGAACGAACTGCGGTGCGTTAGGGTGCGTCGGGTATGGGTCCTGGCCGCACAGGGCTGGGTTCAGAGGTTCTGAATCAAGTCTTGAATTCTTGCGACGGTCGGTCCGCATTTGGCCGTGAACTTATAGTGTGTCCGTGAGAAGCGACATGAGTAGGAGGTCAGCATCAGATTTACGATGATCAAACATCCGTTTCTAGTTTGGTCTACAAAAAAACTGATCTTGGGACGGGCATAGACATTTTCATACCGAGAGAATGGAGAATAGGGCCAGTCGCCAAGAGAGTTTGTGCTGCAGTTACTTCGCCAGCGATCAGGGAACATTTCTTACGCGCCAAGTGCCCCACGGCCAATTTCGGCTGACGCCGCGCACTACACCGGCGCATTGCGCTGGTGACGTGGCTTGTCATTAAATATGTCATTGGCCAAGTGTACTTTGGCCACTTTGGCCGCCGTGTCCCGCTGGATCAGAACTGCACCGTCGTGCTCCCCCCAACAAGTGGCCCGTCTGCATTAAGTCAACGCGGCGACGCATGATGCATAGACGTCTGCGACCGAAATGCGGCGGATGCATTCTTTCTTCCGGTCCTCGCATTTCAGTTTGCCGCAGCCCATACACTCAATGACGGTATAGTGAACCCGCTTGTTTTGGTTGAGCGGAAACCATACTCCGGGCAGGTCGCGCGAAGAAGAAATAGCCACGATCGGCACGTTTACTGCCGCAGCCATATGCATCGGACCGCTATTATGGCCAACGAATAGCTTAGCGTCCGCTAGCACCGCCGCGCTCAGACGCGGCGGCAGACGGCCGCAGAAATTGTACGACTGCCGCGGCCATTTCTGCATCAGCTTTTCCGAGTCAGCGTGTTCATCCGAGGCCCCAATCAACACCAGGCGGTCTATGTTGCGGAGTTCGGCCAATTGGCTTACGAGTTGCGACCATTTTTCGATGCCCCAGTCGTTGACTTCCACTTTGGTCCCGATACTGACCACCAGCATGCAGTCCGAGGTGCCGCCAAGCAATTCGCGAGCTTCGGCGCGCTCGGCATCGCTAAGCTCAATGGACAGATCCTGCGGTTCCTTCCGGAGGGTATGCGTCAATAGTGGGACACCTCGAGCTAGGCGATCCGCCTCATGTTCATACAACTTCGAATTCGGCAATAACCTGACGTTCTGTGCCGTCGCACCGGTACGCAAACCGATGACGGGGACTCTGGCCAACCAGAAAAACAGGCGGTCACGCCAAAGCTGCGCAGCGTTGCGCGGAGGCATGAGGTAGTACAGCGCGTCCAGGTTCAGGCTTCGAAACAGCCGGTACTTGTCCTTTATCGACTGCCAATCAGAACCCACTGGATAGAAGTGAAATTCGTCAAACAGGGACCCCGGAAGTATGCTCGCAGGTCCCGCCAGCTTCTGGATGCGTTGCCCTTGAATGTTGCATACCAGAACCAGCGCGTCAGCAGCGTGCGCTGCTCTAAGTTGACGGTAGAGTGGCAAGGCGATCAGATGATCGCCCAGGGACCCAGTCCTCAGAATGCCGATACGGCGACTCATCGGTACCGCAAAGTGCGCTTATGCATTTCAAGCGATCGCGGGCCGACCGCGTCGATCAATAGGGCATCTCTGGCATATTTCTGACCTCGAAGGCCCATATCCAGAAGTCTGGCACGCTTTGCAGTAGATAGCTCGATCAATGCTTGCTTCAATTGACGTAGCTTGCGCTCAATATTCCAACCGAATTCCTGCTCTAATACGACAGTCCACGGCGTGCCCGTGGTCGCAATCACCGAAACACCGCGGATCAGCGCCTCCGTCACGGCATTGCCAAAATTCTCAATGTATGTCGGCAATACAAACACTGCGGCACGCTGGAACAGCACCTCACGCTCTGCATCATTGACATGCGCGTGAATCTCGACGTTTTGAGCGCGACGATCCGCGCAATATCTCTTCAGGTGACTGCTATATTGTTCCGCGCCGCTGCCGACAATCACCAATTGCCGGTCTTCGGGACGGACTTCGTTTCACACCCGCAGTAGAATATCCAAGCCCTTCTTTCTGCGTATGCGGGATAAGAACAGTAGCGGTCTCCGATCGCTTGATCTCCTTTGGGATTAGGAACGTTACTGGCTCGGGCCAATCGAGCGCGTTCGGTACGACAGTATTCGGCACTTGGGAGCAATCCAGACGATGCACATTCTCAGGTTCCATGTCGCTGTCGTATGAATGCCTGCTGCGCAAGCTAGAATTCTCCCTCGATAAGTCTTCAAGGCGAACCGCTTGCGGCCGGATCGGCGGGTCAGCCAGTAAAGATCGAATATACCATGGGGCCTGCAATGTACGGGATCCCGTGGCCTTGGCCAACACAGTCATTGGCTTGGGAAAACAGGTCGATTGCAGCTCGCAACTGGGGTGCGGATCGAGTTCCGGATGAGGGATGCCAAGCCCCGAGGTTTTAACCGTTGGTGGCGCGAGGTCATGACTTATGTCACCGACCGTCTGGATGATCGCGGCTTTCGGGGAGGGGGGTGGATGCCATGCGGGTCGAGAACCACTGGATGCCCGACTACGCGCGTAACTGAACCATCACCGCAAGGTCGACATGCCTTGCGCGCTATCCGGAGTGAACGCACGATGGTTCGCGCCTGGCGTGGAGCCTCGATTGGCCGGCCGACGCCGGATTCTCTGCATTAGTCGACTCGACGACTTCGGCCCATTACTGGAGGCTTATGTGCAATTGCCCGACGCATTTCCTGCGACGAGCCGTCTGCTGCTCGCCGGCCCAGTCGGGCCAACACCGGGCTGGCAACGGGTGGGGAAAATTGGATGATTATTGACACCGACTTCTGAAAAGGGTGTAAAGACGCTAGTGTGCGGCTTCATTGCGGCATTTGGGAAAGGCAAGATAGTGCTGGACAGTACTGCGCTGCGGTGCGCTATGGAGCGTATGCGCCGTCGCGGTCCCGACGACGAAGGCACTTGGCATGGGGAGGGCGTGGTCCTCGGGCATCGGCGCCTCGCCATCCTGGATCTCGATCCCCGGGCCGCCCAGCCGATGCAGTCGAGCTGCGGCCGGTTCGTAATCGCCTTTAATGGCGAAGTCTATAACTTCCGCGCATTGCGGCGTGACCTCGAGGCTCGGGGCGTCGTGTTTCGCACGACCTCCGACACGGAGGTCATCCTGGCCCTGTTTGCGGCCGAGGGCGAGGCGATGTTGCCGAAGTTACATGGCATGTTCGCGCTCGCGATCTGGGACTGTATCACAAGGCGTGCCTTTATCGCTCGGGATCCATACGGCATCAAGCCGCTCTACCTGACCGTAGCTTCGGGAACGGTGTTGGTCGCGTCCCAAGTCAAGGCGCTGATGGCAACCGGCAGAGTTTCCTGCGAACCTGATCCACGCGGCCAGGCGGGATTCTGGATGCTTGGCAGCGTACCGGAACCGTACACATGGTTTCGGGGAATCCGTGCGCTGCCGGCAGGGCACTGCGCTTGGATCGAAGAAGGCCGGCTAGGTCCGACGCGCTGCTGGTACGACATTGGCGAGGCTTGGCGGAGTGTCGGCGGGCTGAATACTGCGGAGGAAGATGCCGTGGAGCAAGTTCGGGCAGCGCTTCAGGAATCCGTCGCCCGACATCTAGTGGCGGACGTGCCGGTGGGGGTTTTTCTTTCCGGCGGAGTCGATTCCGGCGCGCTAGCCGGCTTGATGGTGGAGGCTGGCGCGCTGGAACTGGAGGGCGTGACCATTACCTACGACGAATTTGCCGGTCGTCACGAGGACGAGGCGCCGGTGGCTGCCAGGCTGGCCGCGCACTACGGAATTCGGCACACCGTACGACGCGTGACCCGTGACGAGTTCCTCGGCGACCTGCCTCGCATTCTCAGTGCCATGGATCAGCCGAGCATAGACGGTATCAATACGTGGTATGCCAGCAAGGCGGCGGCCGAGCGCGGCCTAAAAGTGGTGGTTTCTGGCGTGGGTGGTGACGAACTATTCCAGGGCTACCCGAGCTGTCGTCAGTTGCCACGACTAGTGGCCGCTTGGGCTCCACTATCGCGGGTGCCAGGTGCGATGAGGCTCGCCAACGCCGCTGCCCGACTCCAGGCGCAGCGCAGCGACAACGGTCGCTGGAAGTACGCGCCGCAATGGGCGCGCACGATTGCCGGCGCCTGGTGGTTACGTCGCAGTGTCTGTAGCCCCGATGAACTAGTGGCGCTGATGGGTCCTGAACTCGCCGCCATGGCACTTCGAGACTTCGAAGTTAACCATTGGGTACAGACCATGACTGGGCCATTACCAGACAATTCGCGGCTGGCGCTCGGCCAAATCGAATCGATGAGCTATCTGCGCAACCAGCTGCTGCGCGACAGCGACTGGGCGAGCATGGATCACAGCGTGGAACTGCGAACGCCTCTCGTTGATGCCTTTCTTCTCCAGCAGGTACAACCGTGGCTTCAGTCATTCTCGGATTGGCCTAACAAGAAATTACTGACTGAGGCGCTTACGAATCCGCTGCCCCACTCAATAGTCAACCGCAAGAAAACTGGTTTTGGTATTCCGGTGAATAGCTGGTTGACGGAGGTGCCTTCAACTAGAAGAACTCGGCCTGTGGTCCGATCTGCAATTGGCGTAGCAACTGGGTGCTATCAAACAAGCTTATGAAGCGGCGCATCCTGCTGACGACAAATTTCTATCTTCCCGGTTATCTTGCTGGCGGACCGGTTCGGTCGATCGCGGGCTTGGTGGAGTCACTGGGTGATGAATTCGAGATCCTGGTTGTCACTTCGGATCGCGATAGCACTGCGCCTAATCCATATAGGGGTGTGCAGTTGGACGCATGGAATAAGGTAGGCAAGGCGTACGTCCATTACATGCGCCGGCGTTCTCAGACCATCCGAGGTATAGCCCGACTCTTGAGAGAGACACCCCATGATATCTTGTTCTTGAATAGTTTCTTTTGCCCACGATTTTCGATAATCCCCTTGATGGTGATGCGGCTAGGGTTGGCGCCCAAGCGTCCCGTCCTGATAGCGCCTCGGGGTGAGTTCTCGAACGGAGCCTATCGACTAAAGAGCTGGAAGAAGCGACCTTTCACCGGCATTTCAAGAATATTGAGACTCCACCGGGGCGTGCGCTGGCACGCATCGACCGCCCAGGAGGCCGATGACATCCGTCGTGTGCTGGGCGTGCCCAACACCCAGATCACCGTTGCGCGCAACCTTGTTGCACCAGCAAGGCCTGTCACGGGCTCTGCGAGGAACGCGCGCCCGAAAGATGCCCCGCTCCGCGTCTGCTTCCTCTCGCGTATTTCACCGATGAAGAACTTGGACTTTGCTTTGCGGGTGCTCACGCAGGTAAAGATTCCGGTATTGTTCAGAATCTACGGGCCGCAGGAGGACCCATCCTATTGGCATCAGTGCAAACGCCTGATTTCCGCGATGCCCGGTCATGTTGAGGTGCGTTACGAAGGCGCAATTGCCAATGAGCATGTCCAGGAAACGATTGCTCGGCACGATGTGTTTTTTCTTCCCACACGCGGTGAGAATTTTGGGCACGTCCTTTTGGAGGCCTGGTCTGCGGGGGTACCAACCCTCATTAGCGATAAGACCCCGTGGAAGCAGCTCGAAGAACAAGGCATCGGTTGGGACTTAGCATTGGAGGATGAACAGCAGTATGTGTGCGTGTTCGAAGCTCTAGCCAAATTGAGCCGTGATGCGCAAGAGGAATTCGGTGTTCGCTGCCGGGAGTTTGCAGCGCGCCATGTTCACGACGACATTGCCATCGCGGCGAATCGTCGTATGTTCCTGGAAGCACTCGACAGGCACAGGAAGGAGCACGTCTGATATGCGGTAGTGTCTGCTCTATGCTGTGTGCGACTCAAATATCGGCGTATTCATGCGTAAGTGAGGCCAGCGACCTCAGTTGAGGGTATGCCTGCTGGCATAAACAGCTTTCTCTTCTGTGTCGTACGATCTCAAATTGCGAGACTTAGTGCCACGCTCGAATTTGGCACCCCGGCCGAGTCAATACCGTAGTCGCTTGTATTAGTGATGTCGTACAGTGTATTCGTCATCGTGGGGCAATTTCGCGCAATATCCCCTACCGTCATTCGGTGTCGTACCGTCGAGAGGCTGACCGCTTCCACCGTGCGCCGGATTTTCAAGAACCATGCGTCTAATTAGAAGGCCACCGTCGTTGTTGGTACTAAGAGCCGACCGTGATACAACCTAACTCCGGTCGCTGATGCAGTCGTCGCCTTCGAGAGCACGAGGTTTGCCGTGCCGCCACCGGAGACCACGCGGGTATTGGTTGGAATGCCTGCGCCCGTCACCCAATCCCCGTTGAGAAGCGCGGCCGGAGATACAGAGGTCAGTGTCGTATCGGTCGCGGTTGTTCCTGTCATCGCAGCAGTAGGCGCCCATTGATGTAGACAAATCTCGATTGCGTTCGCCCCTACCGATGCAGCCATGTTCGCTGCTGTATCGTACTGATTGATATCCCACAAGGGGTAGGCGACACACGCCCCGGTGCTGGTATTGACCGATATAACTTTCCACGCCGGAACGATCCATCCGTTGAGACTGTATCCCTGCGGCAGCATCAACCACAGCAGGATGTCATTGACCTGCACTTCGCCTAGTGTGGCTTCAGTGAACGCTAACGTCGGCTGTGTTGCAGTACCGGCGCTTCCTGAATACGCGGTAAAGGCCGTGGAATTGATACTGACTGTAACGGTCCACGCACCAGATACGCCGCCGACAGCGATCACTTGCCCTACCAACCCGTTTATCTGCGTCATCACCGCACTCGCAAACGTAGCAAGTTGCCCTACAGCAAACGGATTGACGAGCGATACTGTGCTCAACGTCACTACAGCAGAGGCGGCTTGCGTGATCGCGGTGATAGCGTAGGCCGTGGTCCCTACGGTGATCGAGCCGCCGCTCGTAGTGCAACCAATATATGGAACTGGCAACGGCGGCTGGTAGCTATACGTCAGGTTTCCATCGGTCACTGTTTTCGTCTGCCAATTCGCGCATAACCGCCCGATAGCAGAATTAAAGGCTATTCCGTAGCTTCTAAGATAGTCCTCTGTGAGCCTGACTATTCCGGCGCCGCTATCGGCGTAACAATCTCTAAGATGACACCCATTCTCGGCGTTAAAATCAATCCCAACATAAGGGGGCAGACCGGGGTAAGACGTCCCTGCGAAATCACATTGTTCAAAGCCACCTCCCGCTCCGTTCAAAATCACGTTCCACGCATCGCTGGCATCCAGGTCATTTCCTATACTGCAAGCCTTGAATACCGTAGGCCCATAAGATTCGAAGAATAGAGGCGGAGGAGGCCCAAATGAAGGTGTAGCCTCACGAATGACAAATTGACAACCTTCAAACACTATAGGGCAATGATTGCCGCCGCTTGAGAGACCAAACTGCCCCAATGTCTTGAGGGATTCAGCGTAATAGCTTTTAACAGTGCAGGGGGTTTGGTCATCCAACGCGAAGATGCGGTAAACCTCAACGGCATGACAATTATCTATTGCGATTGGGTTGCAGGCACCGCCGCCGTTGCCACCCGGCCTTCCGTAATTGAGCGTGTCAAAAACTTGGCGGCAAAAGTTTGCGTAGAGCCCCTCGATGATATTGCTCTTCGCCTGACTGTTACCGCACGCATATGCGGTATCGCAATATTGGACAACAAAGTTTTTGAAACGCATCGTGTCGCCCTGAGAACATCCCGCCGTACTGTTGGCGATACCAACGACGAACTGCTCAATCAAGACATTCTCAAGGTACAAGCCCAGGCAACCAGTGCCGCTGGGAGAGGGCCCGTATTGAGCACTCAATCCCGAGTACCCGCCATCCGCCGGTGCAGTAGCCGTGAATGGATCAATGGCAATGCCAGCGTAAGGGGATTGATAGCCAGCTGCGCAATCAGCTGTGATGTAGCTAGATCTGTTGTCCGTTGGCGGGTTGGGAGAGAATTCGGAAGCGGCAGTATTCAGTCCCATAATCGCCAAATTTTTCAGCGTCGAAAACCTGTTGCCCTGATAGATCAACGCCGGGACCACTTTGGAGTTGATGCACAGGACGGTATTCGCAGCATAGGGAGCCAATGGAACACTCGGAAGGCCATACCGTCCACTAGGGACACTAAACCCTTGGCCCTCGATGTCCAGCTTGCATACTGTGCCGGGAGCGAAACACAGCAGCGGAGCATTCAGCAGGAATATCCCCGTTGGCAGCACCAGTTTTTTCTTTTGAGTAATGGCGTCTTGAATCGCGAGATTAAGTCCTGCCGCGGAATCCGTTACCCCTGTTGGGTCAATAGCATAATCATCCGCATAGATAACGCCGAACAAGGGTTTCGTAATGCAGTCAACTCCATCGGCACGCAGCTTCCCTACACTCGGCGTGGAACAGTCAAGGCCGTCAATGACGCGCGTGGCCCCATGTGCTTCAGACGTACGGTTTCCCCGTGTTTCTGCCGCCATCGCAGCTACCGACGTGGCCAGTGCACCGAGTCCCGCCACGATGGTACGACGATCAACCATTGAAATCTCCCGACACGAGCTATTTCATAAGTAACAAATCGGCCGAAGAAAGCCGTCAGCTCAAACGTCCGGTTTCGTGCCAGAATTCTACTCTTGCAACGGCCACATCGTTAAGGATTGTCCGATCCCTGCCCGCGTGAGCTGAGCTCGAGGTGCGTGCCGGAACCTAAGGGCCGCGCGCTTGACAACCTTCAAGGGAGGAAACCGCGGGTGGCCTGCTACGACTTCGATGACACCACCGTTAACCTCAACTCCTTTGCTGTTCGAACTTCATAGGGTTCAGGTAATCCAACGTCGAGTGCCGCCGCGGTGGATTGTTGAACTTCTCGATGTATTCGAACAACGCCGCTCCGACCCCGTCCTAGGTTCGATAGACTTTGCGGCTCGGTCCGCTCGGTCGTGTGCCTCGAGAAGAACCTCTCCATTGCCGTGTTTTCCCAACAATTGCCAGGTCGACTAATGCTGCAGACAACGCCGTGCTAGGCCAATAGGACCGTGATATCTGCTCGCTGGCGCACCGACTGCTACGGTCCGAGTGATGCAGAAACTCGTCACTGGGTCGGTGTCGCCAGATCGCCATCAGCATCGCGTCGTTCACCAATTGCGCAGGCAACTGCGATTGCATCGACGAACCGACCACCCGTGTGGACGGCGGCTAGATTATCCCCGGAAGCGATGGAGTAATGTTCCTCACTTTGACTTTTAATCTGGCGCTGGCAGCTGATGCCCTGATAATCAGTTGCCTCAAAATCACGACCATGACGTCGGAACAATCGTATGCAAGCTGCGACGAACCGCTCCCTAATGCTCCTCATCGCGCCGCTCATTCGCACTGCGTGAACGCTTCAGCCCTGCGTAGTAATCCACCCCGCCAGACAGCGAGCGCCTCGCACATCTACCGCATCGGTCAGATCGCTCGATGCTTAGCTATGAGGGAGAATCTCAGCTCGACACGTTCGCGAAAGAGGCGCGCCTAGATGACGAAGGCCGCCCCCTGGATCAATGCCCTGCTTGCGGCTGCCCGACCTGGCGAGAAGCGGCCCCGGAGCGGTGGTGCTGCGATCACTGCGACCTCGGCCCGAATCCTTCCGAGGCCGAACCCTTACAACGGCTGGCGGTGAATGGCTGATTCAGTGATGACCATAATCGTAAAGGCCCTCGATGCCTAAGCAACCTAATTCGAAGGTAGACCCTAACTCGTCCAACACGGTGCAATTGACCGGTGACCCGGTAGACCGTCCGCGCCTGATCGCCCAAATAGCCGTCACGCCAAGCTTGCAAGCGGCATCAACCATAAAACAGTGGTCACATGCTGTCGGCGACCTAGACATAACGGCACTTATTAGACGAACTACGGGAACAGGCCGCAACTGCCTCAAGGGGCGATCTGAAGCGCCAGGAAGCGATGCTGGCCATCCAGGCGCATACGCTTGACACAATATTCAATGAATTGGCGCGCCGATCGTCGGCCAACGTGGGCGAGTATATGGAGGCAGCCGACCGTTACATGCGACTAGCGCTGAAAGCCCAGAGCCAGTGCCGAGCGACAATTGAGACGCTCGCGGAGATGAAGAACCCCAAACCTGTCGCATTTGTTCAGCAAGCAAATATCGCCAATGGCCCGCAACAAGTGAACAACATCCCAAATGGGGTTCCCTCGAGCGGAGAAAGCAGAAAATCTGCAAAACAAACTATTGGAGCAATCTGATGGCAAACGGCTGGACAGCATCACGCCAGGCGGCACAGTCAGCAGCGATCCGACGTTGGCGACCGTGGGAACTATCGACCGGACGGCGCACGGCTAACGGTAAGAGGCACGTGTCGCGCAATGCATATCGCGGAAACCACCGACCCGAGTTCAGGCAGTTGATGCGTCAGGTACGCGAGCTGCTGCCGCGAGCTGAATGATGGCCTGTCTATTCTGCGATGAGTGAGTAGATGTGGGGCGAACTTACTCCAGTTTTAAACGACACGCAAAATCGCGACTCAGGTCATAGGGCACCACGGGCACACAGGCGACCAAGGTGAGCGTATTAAGGTTGGACTGGCCGGAGCCGATCAGGTCAGTTGGTTTCCATTGCCAATCTATTGCCACTCGCATGCAAATGCCTTTGGCACTAGCGCGGCCTGGCGTTTGAGGTGGTAATCCAACGCCGTGTTTCTTTGAAGTTGATTTTAGCTGTCGGAGGGTAACAAGACTTGAAAACCGGCAAACCTTCACGGGTTTCGTAAGTTCGAATCTCACCCTCTCCGCCATACAAAACATAGATTTATAGAGGGCTGCAACCAAACCGCTTCTAGGGTGGGCACGCAATGTTAGCTTCGCCAGCGCCATGAAGCTCACAGTGATGACTACGGCGCTGACCAAGGGCGGCTTAGATCACCTCAGCGCTTGGCAACGAGTTCATCCTTGGCTTGCAGCTTGGCGAGTGCTGCTCTCATCTCGGCCAGCTGCTTCTGCATCTCGCCGACGACATTATGCTGCTGTCTAAGGTGGCGGATTTCCGCGGCCTGTTTCTGCAACTCGTTAAGCAACATCGGCGCAAGTTCGTCATAGCGCACCCCGTCGATTCGGCCGTTCTCATTGCGGATTACGAGTTCCGGATACACCTTCGCCACGTCCTCAGCAATCAGTCCGTACTGGCGCGTACCCGTCGCATCGCTCTTGAGCTTGAAGGTGACCGGTCGCAACTGCTGCAGCTTCGCGGAGTTAGAGCCCATGGGCGCAATGGCTGTTTTGAAGCGCTCCGAGGAGATCACAACGCCGAGCTGACCGGTGGACGAGACATAGACGGGAGTGCCCGTCACCTGGCTGGCGTAGATGCCGGCAATGTAGGTCATGGTTTGGGCAGCGCCGATGCGTATGGTGTTGCCCTCAGCCGCCACACCCGGATTGCCGATGTCGATGTTGTTACCACCCGTCGTCAGGTTGTAACCCGCCCCAGACCCTTCCGCAATGTTATTGCTTCCGGTCGTGTTGGAATAGAGCGCACTGTACCCGGAGGCGGTGTTGTTGGAGCCGGTGTTGGAAAAGAGCGCCGCGGCCCCCGAGGCGGTGTTGTAGTTGCCGGTTACATTGGTCGTGAGAGCGCTTAGACCGAAAGCGCTGTTGAGTGCGCCCGTCGTGTTAGAAGAAAGCGCATTGTACCCGGAGGCAGTATTTTGATAACCGGTCGTGTTGGAAAAGAGCGCTTCGTACCCGGAGGCTTCGTTCTGAATCCCGGTCGTGTTGGCCTGAAGCGAATAGTACCCAGTGGCGGTGTTCCCATTTCCAGTCGTGTTGGCCGCGAGCGCCCAGTACCCAGTGGCGGTGTTCCCGGTGCCAGTCGTGTTTTCTAGAAGCGCACTATGTCCGGTTGCGGTGTTGTAGGAGGCGGTCGTGTTCTGATAAAGCGCGTCCACCCCGGTGCCGGTGTTCCCGAAGCCAGTCGTGTTGTTGACGAGCACGTTGACCCCGAAGGCGCTGTTTTCACTGCCAGTCGTGTTAAGCCCTAGCGCCGCCCCTCCAACGGCGGTATTGTCGTTGCCGGTCGTATTTAGCTGTAACGCCGCTATCCCAACGGCGGTGTTGAAGCCAATACCTATCGTGAGATCGTGAAGCGCGAAGTATCCAACGGCAGTGTTGCTTGGGGCCGTCGTATTGGCATTGAGCGCTTGGTATCCGACCGCGGTGTTGTTGATGCCGGTGGTGTTAGACTGCAGCGCACCGGTCCCCATTCCTGTATTGCCGTATCCGTCGCTCGTGTCGTTCCCGGATGGCACTTGACCGTAAGCTGCTCCTGCAATCGCGAGCGCGATGATCAAAGCTAGGTTGACTGACTTCATCGACTAATCCCTCATTAATTTTAGAGTCACCGGTTGCGTGACATTATGGGGGTTACCGTGGATCTAAGACACTCGATCTGGCGACACGCACTTATGTAAAAGCACCGCGCACGTTCGTCCGGTCCGACTGAAACCCCGGCGTTGCGAATCGGACCGGACTGCATTCGAGGCGCTTGAAATGCGCAGCCCCGCGCAGCCGCGCGATGAGGTCTGGAGCATTGATTTCGTGACTCATTAGTTATAGTTAGCCGATGAACAACACTTTCGGGGTCGCAATTGGGGCAGCTTCATCTGCGACGAGGCAATGTAGCAAAACCTCCCCCCGGCCCGAATCACACAGAAATCCTGACTCTCTCAATGGTTTTGCTAACTTCTAAAGTGCTCGTGCAATAAAATCTGCGCCCTTATCCAAATCAGCAATTGTCAGCTTTCCATAACGATAGACCCTCTCGAATCCTCTTCGAGGCCCGCCGAAGAACGTGACGGTCGTAGCGCTAGCCAACAAGATGGAATGCACGGTCCGGGCTCTATCCGCCCACGAGCGCGCCTATCAGCCAGGGTACGCGAGTCAGTCTGCATCGGGCTAATTCACGCGGTACGAACACTTCACAAAGGATGGCAGGCTAAGAGGTTGCGCAAGGTCAACAACGTGTGATGGCAGACAGGTCAGACCGTGATTCGCCAATCCCGCATGAAACTCCGGGCTCCGAGTCCTTGGATGAAATCAGGCGCGTGTCAGCGAAATCCATCAGGGCAGCAGGCTTCGGTCGGCACAAACAGACCAGATATAAATCTGCAACGTCGTCTGTCGTTTCTCACACAAAGAAGATCTTGCCATCGGGAGGCGTCCATATAAGCTTCATGGACAGCAAACTTGGCGCCTCTCGAGTGAAGCGTACTGAATTGAATCAGACTACCAGGGCCATGCCTTCCGGGTTGCCGCGTGGAGCGAGCTTCCATGAGGAGATCGCCGCGGGCTGGACCGCCGGTTACGCTCGGGGCGGATTCGCGCGGCGACTCGATCTCATCCGCCTAGTTCTAGCAAGGCACGTCAAGCCTAATGACTCATGGGTGGATCTGGGATGCGGCTCCGGAGTGCTCTGTAGAGAATTGCTCGCCTTGGGAGCATCTGTCGTCGCGGTGGACGGCTCGCCACGCATGCTGTCACATGCCCGAGAGCAGATGGGCTCGGAGTATGCGGGGCGGGTGAACTGGATTCAGTCTGACGTCCAGTCAATCGACGCTCTCAAAAATGGTGCCTTCGACGGGGTATTGTGTTCCAGTGTGGTCGAATACCTGGATCGTCCAGAGGCATTGTTGAACGAAGTTGCGCGCATCTTGAGCCCGGGCGGAGTTCTGGTCATCTCCCTGCCGCCTACGTTGTCAGCGGTGAGAGCGCTTCAGAAAGGCATTCGGGGGTTCATGAGTATATTTGGGAAAGATAGGTTCACATACCTATCGGTCTCAAAGCTGGAGATCTCGCCCCGTGCGATCGATAGATTGCTTCAAAAGGTGGGTTTCTCGGTGATTCGTTCGACCGGGTTTGATCCAGTTATGCCAAGGGCGTTGCTGCGACTAGTCCGGCCCTCATTGTTGGTTGTGGAGGCGCGTAAGCTGGATCGGTCATGAAGCAAGTCCTCCAATGCCTCAAGGATGGCACGACCCAACTGGCCGATGTGCCTGCCCCCAGAGCGGTAGCTGGCCAACTCCTGATCCGCACCACCATTACGCTTGTCTCTGCCGGAACCGAGCGCATGTTGGTGGAGTTCGGTAAGGGGAACTGGGTGGACAAGGCCCGCCAGCAGCCGGACAAGGTGCGCATGGTGCTGGACAAGGTGCGAACCGACGGGTTGGCGGTTACGGTGGGGGCGGTGCGCAACAAGCTGGACCAGCCGCTGGCGCCCGGATACTGCAACGTGGGTCGTGTTGCCGAGTTGGGCGCCGGCGTGGAAGGGTTCGTGGTCGGCGATCGAGTCGTGAGCAACGGCAAGCATGCGGAACTGGTCTGCGTGCCGAAAAACCTGTGTGCGCGCATTCCGGATTCGGTCTCGGACGAATCGGCGGCTTTTGCGGTGCTGGCCGCGATCGGCTTGCAGGGTACCCGGCTGGCGAATCCGACGCTGGGTGAATGCGTGGTCGTGACAGGCCTGGGTCTGATCGGGCTTCTGACCGTGCAGATGCTGCGGGCCCAGGGCTGCCGTGTGCTGGGCATCGATTTGGACCCGGGTCGCTTGAGTCTGGCGCGGCAGTTCGGCGCCGAGTTAGTGGTCGACCCCGGGACGGGCGAGGATGTGCTGGCTGCAGCGCAGGCCTTCTCGCGCGGGCGCGGCGTGGATGCGGTCATCATCACGGCCTCCACCAAGAGCAACGAGCCGGTCAGCCAGGCGGCCCGCATGTGTCGCAAGCGTGGCCGCATTGTGCTGGTTGGCGTGACCGGGCTGGAACTGTCGCGGGCGGACTTCTACGTGAAGGAATTGAGCTTCCAGGTCAGCTGCTCCTATGGTCCCGGCCGCTACGATCCGTCCTACGAGGAAGGAGGACAGGACTATCCCGTCGGCTTCGTGCGCTGGACCGAGCAGCGCAATTTCGAGGCGGTGCTGGATCTAATGGCAGGCGGCCAGCTAGACGTGGTATCCCTCCTCACCCATCGTTTTCCACTCGATCGCGCGGTGGACGCATACGATCTGCTCACTTCGAGTGAGCCTTCGCTCGGTATTCTGCTCGAGTACCCCGCGGCCAGGGCTGGGTCTGTGCAGCAGGCTGACGGGCGGACCGTCCTGCTGGCCCCGGCCGCCCTGGCGCCACCAAAAGGCAGCCTCGTCTTCCTGGGTGCGGGCAACTACGCGGGCCGCGTGCTGATACCGGCCTTCCAAAAGGCCGGCGCAACGCTTCACGCGGTGGTCAGCGCCGGAGGGGTCAGCGCGGCGCACTATGGCCGGAAGTTCGGCTTTTCGAAAGCGTCGACCGACGAGTCGGAAGCGTTGGCGGATGTAGCGGTAGACACGGTAGTCATTGCGACCCGACATGATCTCCATGGCAGACAGGTCCTGGCGGCGCTCCGGGCGGCCAAGCATGTGTTCTGCGAAAAACCACTGTGCCTGACGCTTGATCAGCTAACCGAGCTTGAGGCAGAAGCAATGTCCCGGCCCAATCAATGCTTGATGGTGGGGTTCAACCGCCGCTTTGCCCCGCAGGTCGTGAAGATTAAGGCCCTGCTCGGTACGGTGGCCGAGCCGAAGAGTTTCATCATGACGATAAACGCGGGATCCATTCCCGCAGACCATTGGACGCAAGACAAGGCCGTGGGCGGCGGACGTATCGTTGGCGAAGGCTGTCACTTTGTAGACTTGTTGCGCCACCTGGCCGGCGCGTCGATCGTTGGCCACCACGTCGTGGCTCTGGGCCGACACCCCGCACTCCAGGTTGCCGACGACAAGGCGACGATCACGTTGCAGTTTGCCGATGGTTCGGTCGGCGCTATCCATTACCTTGCCAACGGCGACAAGGGCTTCCCGAAGGAGCGCCTGGAGGTGTTCTGCGCCGGCAAAGTGCTGCAGCTCGATAATTTCCGTAGCTTGCGCGGCTGGGGCTGGAAGCACTTCTCGAAGATGCATCTGTGGCGCCAGGACAAGGGCCAGTCCGCGTGTGCCAGTACTTTTCTGGACGCAGTAAAACAGGGCCAGCCTGCGCCCATCCCGCTGGACGAGATCCTCGAGGTCAGCCGCGTCAGCATCGAGTTGCAGAACGCGCTGAGGGCCTGAGCGATGACGGTGTTGATCGACCTTATCGCGGGTGCCCGACCGAACTTCATGAAAATCGCCTCCATCATTCGCTCGATGGAGTCGCGCAAGGCTCAGGGTGGAGCATTGCGCTACCGTCTGGTGCACACCGGGCAACACTACGACGCTCGCATGTCGGGTGATTTTTTTGAGCAGCTCGGCATTCCGGAACCGGACATTAACCTCGCGGCAAGCTCGGGAACCCAGGCTGAGCAGACGGCGGCCATCATGACCGGCTACGAGGCCTTGTTGTTGAAGCAGCGCAGCCAGCTGTGCCTGGTGGTGGGCGATGTGACCTCGACCATGGCCTGCGCCATCGTCGCTCAGAAGCTCCATGTCCCGGTGGCGCACGTGGAGGGCGGCATCCGCTCGGGTGACTGGAGCATGCCGGAGGAAATCAACCGCATGGTCACCGACGCCATTACCAATTGGTTCTTCACCACGAGCGAGGTGGCGAACGCGAACCTGCGCCGCTCGGGCGTGGCCGAGGACCGGATCTTCTTCGTCGGCAACACCATGATTGATACGCTGCTGGCCAACCTGGGCCGGCTGCGGCCGCCCCCATTCTCGGATGAGATGGGACTGCAGCCGGGTGGCTATTTCGTGATCACATTGCACCGGCCGGCCAACGTAGACGCCAGTGGCCCTTTTGCCCAGATGCTCGAGGCTATCGTGGCGGGCACGCGCGGCCTGCCGGTGATCTTTCCCGTGCACCCGCGTACGGCCAAGACCCTGCAGACGCTGCCGGGTTTTCCGCCCAGCCTGCACCTGGTCGATCCGCAGCCGTATCTCGAGTTCAACTGGCTGGTGAAGCACGCCAAGGCCGTGATCACCGACTCGGGGGGCATCACCGAGGAAGCGACGGTGATGGGCGTGCCGTGCCTGACCCTGCGCGATACCACCGAGCGGCCCGAAACGATTGCCCTCGGTACCAACGAGCTGATTGGCACCGACCCGGCGCGCTTGAAGCCCGCCCTGGACCGGCTGTTTGCTGGACAGTGGAAGCAGGGCAGCATCCCCGAGAAGTGGGACGGCAAGACCGGCGAGCGGATCGTGTCGGCGCTGGAGCGCCTGCTCCCCACTTGATGTCTCTGGAAACCCTCTCCCGCTACTGGCAGACCGTGCGATGGCTGCGGCCGGGACAGGTGTACGGACGCCTGTGGTTCCGACTGCATCGCCCTAGACCAGACCTCAGGCCCGCGCCGGCTCCGCGGCCGCGTACGGGAGCGTGGATGCATTGTGATCGCACGGCGTCGATGACGGGCCCGGACAGCTTTCGCTTTCTGAACGTCGAGCGCCGCATTGCGGCGGAATCGGACTGGAGCCGACCTGATTGGCCGAAGCTCTGGCTCTACAACGCCCACTATTTCGACGACCTGGCGGCAGCGGATGCCGCGGCACGGACAGCGTGGCACCGCGCGCTGCTTGCGCGCTGGGTTGTCGAGAACCCGCCCGGGCGGGGTACCGGCTGGGAGCCGTATCCCACCTCGCTGCGGATCGTGAATTGGGTGAAATGGGCCCTGGCCGACAACGCCCTGGACGATGCGGTTCGGCAAAGCCTGGCGGTGCAAGCGCGGTTCCTGCGTGAGCGGCTCGAGATACACCTTTTGGGCAACCATCTCTGGGCGAACGCCAAGGCACTGGTGTTTGCTGGCGCATTCTTCGACGGCGCCGAGGCCGAGGCCTGGCGTGTCAAGGGGCTGGCGCTGCTCAGGCGCGAGCTTAAGCAACAGATCCTGCCCGACGGTGGGCACTTCGAACGCAGCCCGATGTATCACGCGATCGTGCTGGCGGACTTGCTCGATCTGCTGCAACTGGCGCGCGTGTACCCGGGGCTGTTCACCGATGTGGATGTCGCCGCCTGGCGCGAGATGATGCTGCGCATGCACCGCTGGTTGCGGGTAATGACGCACCCAGATGGCGGCATCTCATTCTTCAATGATGCCGCCTTTGACATCGCACCAGCGCTCGCGGCCTTGACTGACTATGCGGCGGCCCTGGGCGTTGCCTGCGACTCGGCGCGGTTGGCGGATATCGAGGCGCTTGCGGATTCGGGTTACGTGCGTCTGCAGATCGGCCCGGCGGTGATAATTGCCGATGTCGGGGAGATCGGGCCGGACCATCTGCCGGGCCACGCACATGCCGATACGCTGAGCTTCGAACTGTCGTTGCGAGGGCAGCGGGTGCTGGTCAACGGCGGTACGTCCACCTACGAAGTCACTGCCGAGCGGCTGCGGCAGCGGGGAACCGCAGCCCACAACACTGTCGTGGTGGATGGGGTCGATTCCTCCGAGGTCTGGAGCAGCTTCCGGGTGGCGCGCCGGGCGCGCCCGCTCGAAGTGGCCTGGGGCCGGGATGGCGATGTACTCTGGCTGTCGGCCGGGCACGATGGCTATCGGCGCTTGCCCGGCAACGTGATCCATCGGCGACGCTGGCGGCTCGACCCGAAGGCGTTGGCTGTCGAAGACGAATTGGAGGGTCGGTACCAGTCTGCCGAGGCACGATTCCACGTCTTGCCGGGTGCTGAGTTCGCCTGGACGGTCGAAAGGGCGTCGGGCAGGCTGGCGGCTGCCACCTGGCATCCGCGGTTCGGTGAATCGATGACCTGCGAGGTCCTGTCGGTGACACCTGCCGCCCCGGTGTGGACGACCCGTTTTCGCTGGGAGTAGCCACCCGCATGCGAATTCTGTTCTTGTCCGACAACTTCCCGCCCGAGGGCAACGCCCCGGCAACGCGCCTGTACGAACATGCCATCCGCTGGGTGCGTGGCGGCCATGAGGTGACGGTGGTGACCTGCGCGCCCAACTTCCCGGAGGGCAAACTGTTTCCCGGCTACCGCAACGCCTGGCGACAGGTGGAAACGGTGGATGGAATCCGCGTGGTGCGGGTGAAGACCTACATCACCGCCAACGAGGGATTTCTCAAGCGCACGCTCGATTACCTGAGCTTCATGCCGATGGGCTTCGCGATGGCCCTGTTCGAGCAGCGCCCAGATGTGGTGGTGGCAACGTCGCCGCAGTTTTTCTGCGCAATCGCCGGCTGGGCGGTTTCGGTGGCGAGGCGTCGGCCGTTCGTGTTCGAGTTGCGCGACCTCTGGCCCGCCTCCATCGTTGCGGTGGGAGCCATGCGCAGGTCGGTCGTGATCCGGGCACTCGAGCGGCTCGAGATGTTCCTGTACCGGCGTGCGACGGCAATCGTCGCGGTGACCGAGTCCTTCCGACGAGAACTGATCGCGCGAGGCGTTGACGGCAAGAAGATTTACGTCGTGGTGAACGGGGTTGACGCGACACAGTACCAACCGCGGCCGCGGTCTCCGGCGCTGGAAGCGGACCTCGGATTGCAGGGCAACTTCGTCGCGGGCTACCTCGGCACGCACGGACTGGCGCATGCGCTGGACAAGGTGGTCGAGACAGCGGACTTGCTCCGCCGGCGCGAGGATATCGTGTTTCTGTTTGTCGGCGGGGGTGCGGACCGGGCTCGCGTGGAAGCCATGGTGGCGGAGCGCAGACTCGAGAATGTCGTCATGCTTGCGCGTCAGCCGAAGGAGAGAATGGCGCAGATCTGGAGCCTGTGCGACGTGGCACTGATTCCGCTGCGAGACTCCCCTGTCTTCAAGACTGTCATCCCGTCCAAGATTTTTGAATGCATGGGTATGGGTATTCCAATTCTGATGTCGTTACCGGAGGGCGAAGCGACCGGCATCGTGCGCACCACCGGTTGCGGGGTTTGTGTGCCACCGGAGAATCCGGCGGCCATGGCGGCTGCGATTGAGAGACTGGCGGGCAGTCCCGTTGACCGCCAACGGCTGGCCGCAGCGGCTCGCGCCGCTGCGCCCCTGTATTCGAGGGATGCGCTGGCGGCATCGATGCTGGAGGTGCTCGAGTCCCAATGCGGAGGCGCTGGCTGAAAAGCCATGTACGTCGCCAAGCACGCTGCAGGCAGCGTAGAAAGAAGGTCGGCTTCTAACTCTAGCCGCAAGTTAGCAAGTTGCTTGGCAGTCGCGAATATAGGCTACAGAAGGCGCTTGGAAGAATGAGCGCATCAACTTGTGTTCGTCACGGACGTTGGCGAATTCTGAGTCGATACGTCCGCGCAGTTTCTCGCCCTTTTGCAGCGGCCGTCGAACCGTGCCGGTTCGTTTGACGTGGCTCCAGACCAACTGATCCGGATTCAGGTCCGGTGCGTAGCCAGGCAGAAAGTGCAGGCTCAGTTTACGGTGCATCAACTGGCGCAGTCGCCGCTTTCAGTAGCGCAGGGCTTTCGAGTCGGATGTTTGAAATGATGAAGCGATCTTCCTACGCACGCACAATGTTGTGGCGCAGCTCGCGGTACCTCCCGCGCGTATCAATCACAGTTTCAGCGTGTCGCGCAATCATTTCGTAGTCAAAAGCGTCATGATCCGCCGCAAGAACCACTGCGTGGCTAGCGACTAGGCGCTCGGGAGTAACTGCAACGCTGCTTAGCGCCAAATGTCCACGCCTAAGTGGGGGGATTGTAGGGATATGCGGATCGCTGTACTCCACTTCCGCACCAAGCTGCTGAAAGCGCTCGACTAGTTCTAGCCCTGGAGATTCGCGCATATCGTCCACGTTCTTTTTATAGGCAATACCGAGAATTAATATGCGCGAGCCACGCAGCGCTTGGCCTCGGCGGGTGAGCAGGTCTGTGGTTCTGCGCACCACCCATTCCGGCATCGCACTGTTAACTTCCCCGGCCAGTTCGATGAAACGTGTGTGCACGCCGTACTCTCGCGCCTTCCATGTCAAATAGAAGGGGTCGATCGGAATGCAGTGGCCACCTAGGCCGGGCCCCGGATAGTAGGGGACGAAGCCGAACGGTTTGGTGGCCGCTGCATCGATTACCTCAAAGATGTCGATGCCCATTCGATCAGCCACCATCTTCAGTTCGTTGACGAGCCCAATGTTTACGGCGCGATGAATATTCTCCAACAGCTTTGCCAGTTCCGCCACCTTGGTGGAACTCACCGGCACAACGCGGTCTACCACCGTTGAGTAAAGTGCCTCGCCTGCCTCGCGGCAGGTTGCAGTAATACCGCCGACCAGCTTTGGGATATTTTGAGTGTCGTACTTCTTATTCCCAGGGTCTTGCCGCTCTGGCGAATATACTAGGAATAGGTCTTGGCCCACTGTAAGTCCGCTGCTTTCCAGTACCGGACGCAATTCTTCCTCTGTGGTCCCAGGATACGTCGTGCTTTCTAGGGAAACCAATTGACCAGGGCGCAAGTGCCGGACAAGCTCGTGCGCCGTATTGATCACATAGCTCAAGTCGGGCTCGCGGTGGCGACCGAGCGGCGTGGGCACACATATAATGAGAGCGTCGGCCTCGTGACAGCGGCCAAAGTCACACGTGGCGTTGAAACCAGCCGCTCGCGCCGCGACAATGGCCGAGTCCGAAATATAGTTAATATAACTGTGCCCGCTATTCAGCTTGCGCGGCTTGTCCGGGTCGATATCGAAGCCGATAACAGTCAAGCCGACTTCGGCGAAACGCAGCGCCAACGGTAGGCCTACATAACCTAGGCCGATGACGCCTACGATGGACCGGCGAGAGCGCAAGCCCTCCAGGAGTTTTTGTAAATGGATATTCATCGAGTCTGTTGCCTTCTTGTCGTGATTGATCAACCCAGTAGCACGGGGGTGTAGGCTGCTCGCATTTCAGAACCATCGGGATATCGAGACAATAAGTCAATTAATCCCACTCATGCGCCCTCGAGCTCGGCCACGGTCCTCTCCCCGCGAATCGCCTCCAGGGCCACACGGGCCTTGAATGCCGCGGAATGGTTACATCTGGGCTTCTTCATGGACTTCGTTCCTCCGGCTATGCCCGGCCCGAAATCCACTTATACCCCTGTCCGAAAAACCGGAGCCACCTCTCTCGTCGGCTTCCGTATCCAGCAGCGCGTTCAGCGTCTCCTCAACGCTCGACCGCACCACCTCGTGCACGTGCCCCATCAGCTCTCGTCGACCTGCAGCGCTCCAAGCGCCTTCGGTGTATCGTTCTCAATTGGTGGTCCTCTTGGTCTGGGTTGATCGAAGTGTGGTAACTGCCATTCTTCCAGACCGGAGCCACCGCCTTCAAAAGTGCGAACAATTCGTTACGTCATCTGATAAGCGGAGAAGGTTAGAATGCCCAAAACCGTTGAAAGGTTCGAATCACACAGCGTAATCAACGGAGCGCAAGCTGTAGCAATGGCGCTGTTGAGAGATGGCGTTGTTGCTCTGGACAATATAATTTCCTGCACGAAACTTAATGATATTTATCGGCAGCTTCGCGATGAAAATCCTGTTTATTTCGATGAAACTTTGTTGGGTCAGTCTGAAGATAATCTGTGTGTCGGCAATAAGAGATATGTATTAAATCCAGCGTTAACGGGCGCGTTAGCAGATCGCGATGTATTTGCAAATAAATATGTTTTGTCTGTCGCCAGATATGCTTTAGGCGATGACGCAATACTTGAATCATTCGGCATGATAATGTGCTTTCCTGGCTCAGAGCGTCAGCACATTCACCGCGATGGAGTTTTATACACGAGTGGTCTGGCTGGTCTTCTTCCTCCGTTTGCGCTCACCGTAGCTATTCCCCTGATTGAAATGAATGACTTTTTCGGGGCTACTGCTTTTTGGCCTGGCAGTCACCTTAAGCATGAGAAACAGGAGGATATAAGCAAATGCATATCTACATGTATACAAGTAGGCTCATGTGCAATATGGGACTTTCGAACTTACCACATGGGCTTGCCCAACAATTCAGAAATAGCGCGACCGGTTTTATATATCACTTACGCAAAGAGTTGGTTTCGAGATGTTATAAATTTTAAACGCAAGAACCAGCGGCGAGTGTCATTTGCCAGAGGATTTCTAGAAAACCTGCTCGAAGAAGATAAGCCGCTGTTCGCTCATCTTCGCTGTTTCGACTTCGGACTTATCGATTGAGATGGAAGGCGACGGAAGGTGCGATGCGGATAGCGGAGAAGAAGGCCTGGGCGCAACGATCGCGGGAGTAACGATCCGCGGCCGGTCCTTTAGCACTGCCATACCGTCATGGGGTAAAACGATTCACATCGCAACCCCCGATCACGACCCGGCCGTCATATTCAACGCATGCATGTGATTCGAAGGGTTCGTCATTTGTCTTGGCTACTTCCGATATGGACCTTTGATTCGAGTCTTCAGCGAGAGCTTGGGTCAGACAGGTCGCGTGCGGCACCACCCGACATGGGGTGAAATGCAATGCAACTGTGTGACATCCTATAAAGGCCTATAAACAAGGGGCTTGCACGCTCAAAACACTTCGTATACTTTTACGTCGTTGCGGTCCTGGGTTGCATGGGGTGCAAGGGGTCCCGAGTTCAAATCTCGGCGCTCCGACCAGCTAAAACGGTCCGTAATCGGCACATGGGTAACGTTTTATACCGCGCCGGGTCCATCGAGTTCACAGCCTCGCTTTCTGATTAATCCATTTTTTGCGCGTACTGAAATAATCAAAATCAATAATCCTGCGAAATGACGTATTGGCATCCCTGAATCACCTTGGCGGCACTCCCGAACAATCGTATTCCATCAAAGTTATCCGGTAGGGTAGCTGCGCCGCATCTGGGAAGAACCTCGCCTTGAGCGCGTAACCTGTATCCGGCACGAGCTGGCGAACATTGCCCGCGACGCAATTGGTCGCCAGCCACATGGCAGTGCTGGCTGTCTCAACTTCCAAAGTGTTATTGACCCCCTTCACGAATAAGACCCGCGATTTGCCCGTGAGGTTGGTTGCGAACCAGTGATCGACTTTCAAAACCGCGGGATGCTCGACCCAACCGGGGACGGACGAAGCCTTTACAAGCCCAAGACGGTACAGCGCGTAATTCATGCTAAACAGGAATGATGTGCTGTTGCTGACAACCATGCCGCCCTTATTGACCATACTTGCGGCGTCATCGGCAATTGCGGCCCAAGGCTCGATAAAGTGTGGCACTGCGTAGTAATCTCGGGCAAGGACTCCCGCCCAACCAACTGCTCCTACTAGTGCCAGTACCAGAGCGAGGAAGCGACGTTGCATGGGCCGCTCAGTGTTCGCCAACGCAAGCGCAAACGAGACCAAAAGCCACCCAGAGAAAAACAGTAGGCGCTTCGTAGTCTCAATGTTGAGAATCACCAGTCCGGTAAACAGCAGGGCAAAGTAGATGAGATATCTCCGGTGCTGTTTCGGCAGCAAATACAACAGCAGCACAATGCTCACGGCAATCCCAACCGAGACCGGGATGCTGGCGAACCAAAACCATGGCGCGACGGATTCGCTGACAAACAACGCGTAAAAATTATAAAGCGCGTTCAGCGTTCGCGAGAAGATCGCGGTGCTACCGAGCATTTCGGCCTTCGAAGCGTACGAGAGCTCCCCTGCGAAGACCCTCCAGAGGGGCACGTACGCGAGCGCAAGCGTCCCGAAGGTCATGCCCACGAACTTCATCGATTCGCGGTGGCGCCGGACGAGTGCGAGGTCGATCGCAAGACAGCCGACAATAGCCCAGCCGTAGTATGTGGTGTAGACGAGCAGGACGGCAGCAAGCAAGAACGCACCGAATCGCAGCCCAGTCGGACGCTCAAGATATCGCAGATAGGCGACAGTAATCGCCGCGACTAGAAAGAAGCACAACGAGTACCAGTCGGCCAAGCGCCCGAAATGGAACCCAAAGGGCCACAGAACGCCGATCCACAGTAGCGAAACAAAGGCCGCGTCTCCGGCTAACCTTCGGGCGACGAGAGCGAAACCAACTAGCCCGGTCAGGAAAAAGAGGATTGAAGGAAGGCGCAGCGACCACTGCGCAGATCCCCCGATGGGCAACCACCAATGGAGAAGCACGCCCGCCAGCGGCGGATGCTCGGGCTGGCCATCACCGTACAAGTAGTCGTCAATGGTTGCGGACAGCGGTTGATGCGCGAGAGTGACGAATTGGCTTTCGTCGTCTAAGATGGCGAACCATCCGTCGGAGCCAACGAAAGCCACTAGCGTCAGACCCAAGAGGAGCACCACCTTGATGCGCGTGGCGACAGTCATCGGGGGTATCCCTTCCTGATTCGGTTCAGCATCGAACCTAACATACCGGGGGCGCCGCTAGCAGCCAGCAGTTCCCATAGATAGATTTGACCGGCCTGGGGAGCCGACTAGGGTTCGAACTCCCGTGTTATTGGACCGAAACAACTTAGCGCCAGTGCCCACCTTCATCCCCTTCGGGGCGCCGCATGGGATCATGCACGATGCGAGAGACTGCAATGGAGTTTGAATCTCAAGAAATCAAAAAGTCCCTGCTTAAGGCTGGATTTTCGACTGGCAGTGAGAGCTTCCTTAAGCTCCTCTTCGCCGTTCATACGCGGATATCAAGCAGGATTAGCTGGCATTAGGGCCTTTTGAGTGCGCATGCAAGCTCGTCGATGGAGCAGCGAACGGCTATGTCAGCTGCTTCGGCGCACCAGGGATCATGCGCCACTGAGCGGCTGGCCGGCGGTTGGATTTTGTGCGTCGGCCGATGCCATTCAACTCGTACCGACCTGACACCCTGATTAGTCCGATCTGGAGTTAGAGTCCACGGTTGATAAAGATAACCGTTCCCGCTCACTCGCAGTGCAAGCTGACGGTACGCTCGTGCAGGTCCAGCACCGGCTTGGAAACCGAGGGCGCGATCTGGTCGGCGCGCCGCACGGCGTGCGTCTGATCGCTGCAGAATCTGACCGACACGCACTCTGACCGCTCCGGTTGCGTCATCGACGCGGCGAGCAGTCGCCTTCACCGCCGACAATCTCGGTAATGTCGTCGGGATCAAGCAACGCCGGGCTGGAAACGCTTGCCGAGATCGCCCGCAGCTACAACGTAAGCGCCGCGGCGATTTCGAGGCTCGGGGTATAAGCCACTGTCACCGCCACACCATCATGTGAGTAAATCGCTTCAGATCACAATGTCCGATCACAACCCTGCCCCCACTTTCAACCCATGCATGTGATTCGAAAGGCTCGCCCTTCTTCTTGGCTACTCCGACATGGATTCTTGATTCGAGCTGTCGGCGTCGGAGAAGAATATGCAGCGTCAGGGCTTGGGTCAGACAGGTCGCCTGCGGCACAAAGCGGCTGACCCCAGATACCGCCCGGCTGAGGTTTTCCACGGAAATTTGCGTCGGGCGGACGATTCTGGTGTTCGCAAGAAAAGCCACGATGCGCCGGAGCGTCCGAAACGAGATCAGCCATAATCCCACCCGAATCCCAAAGACCAGTATCGTCACGCGGATCAAGAGGAAAATATCTCGTTTCCAAAGTGTAGATGACTGTGCCATTTGATTTTGCCCGTTGCCCTCTTTGCCGGCGCGCTACGGCCTGGGACTGACCAGCTTCTTGTCGACGAGATCACGCGCGAGCGCCAGAACATCCTGCTCCAGAACCTCGCGTGACACATCGAACTCTTCGATCATCACATCGCAGATTTGCCGCAGCGACTTGCCTTCCTGGAGAAGCTGCCACAGTCGCATGCCGACCGCATCGAGCCCGAAATAGGTGCCGCTGGCCAGATCCAGCATCACCATCTCCTCGCCAACTTTGCGGGCTTGCACTTCGGGCGGTATGACGAAGGTACTGTCCAGGTTCATCGAAGTACGCTCAGATTTGTTGCGTGCGCCATCACGGTCTCGAGCAGCCGATCCAGCTCATCGAACCGGCGCGGATAATTCAGCTCATAGCATAGGAGGGTGTTGGAGAGGATCGCGATCCGGTCGAAATGTGCGCCGATCAGGGCGCGGTCTTCCACGTCGAGCAGAAATGAATGCTTTGCCCATGCGATCACCGTTTCCGCTGCGGTGAGCCGCCTGACCGTCATCTCGGGGGTAGTGCCATCCCCCAGGAAATACGCCGTCCGCAAGGGTCTCGGCGCATCACAATGGGTCAGGGCTGTTCCGGCGAGAAACCGGGCTTTCGAAGTGTAGTCCAGAGCCGGCGCCGGTTCGATGCCACTTTCCAGCAATTTTTCGTGGCTATCCTCCCACAAGCGCAGCGACGGATGACTCGGCAGGGCCTGATAAATGCCGTCCGCCGGTTCGAGGACCAGCCCATCATCCGTCAGAAAGCGATGACCGTTGGTGGCGAAGGCCGCCGCGAGCGTCGATTTGCCGCGACCCGATTCGCCGATAAAGGCGATGGCACCGTCTTTTATCTCGACGGCGCTGCCGTGGAACACGAGCTGGCCGCGCTTACTGAGCGCGAGCGGAAGGACCTGGTGCAGGTAAAGGTGCTCGGTCGTGGCGTCCGAGACGCCGGGTACTCGAACGCAGCTCACATCCTGCCCGTCCGCCGAGACTTCAAAATCGGCGAGATCCGGGAAGCGGACGAGACAGCCAGCTGGCGTGCGATAGAACCGTGCCCAGGGCGTCCCGTCTGGAAGATCCCATCTATGAAATGGCTCAGTGGCGAACGCCGGCTGAACGCGGGGGACGTCGTTCGTTAGCTTAACCACGATGTCGGGCCGCTTCACGGACTCGCCCCAGCAGCTTCTAATCCTTTCGGGCTAAGCGGATGAATAGGCCTATCCCCCCGATGCATTAGCGTGAGCATATTTCTATTTTGATGGATTTTCCTTTTCCCCACTTTAAAGTCATCATGCTCGGTCTGCTCACCGGTCTGTCGCGGCGGGCTCGAACTTCGTCCTCGACCGAGAGAGAAACCGCTAAATTCTCGGGCCAGCGCGCAGCTTAGGCCGTTCCAGAATCGAGTAGACGAGGTATCCACTGATGAGCGTTCCGAGAAATTCCGCGACTAAGAGCACCGTCGGTGCTTGGCCCCGCAACAGGACAAACGATAATCGCGCGATAATTGGCAGAGAAAAAAATTGGAACAGATAAATGGAATAGCACGCATCGCCCAACGGGCTGAGTCCTCGCCGGCCAAGGTTCGTCGGCGTAACCGAGCCCAGCGCTGCGGCGAGATAAACTATCCCGGCTGCCGGCAGGCCCGCCCAAACCACGTTAGGCGACGTGTCGGTCTGTCAAGCGAGTTGTCTCCATATGGGCGTGCAGGATCACGACCCCACCTGCCGCGGTGCCCCTCAACCACTTTATTCCGGGCAGTTTTTGGCGGGAAGGACGCATCCAATTTATGGCCTGTCCCCCTTGAACGGATCCATTCGTAATGTTGATCTGCGGACCGAATTTGGAAGATCGAAGGATGCGCAGCAAGCGCCACAAGCCGGAAGAGAAAATCTCGAAGCTGCGACAGGTTGATGTCCTGACCGGTCAAGCCCGGTCGATCGCCGATGCGGTCACGCCATGTTTAGGCGCGTTCTATGCCCAACATCGTATGGTCCACGACCTTATATCCGGTCGCATGTATTGACACCGCTTGAGGCATGACAAGCTCCACTTCGTCGGCCATCACGCCGAATTGACGCCCGTAACCACATGCCTGCCGGAAAGGTGGCTTGTAGTCGAAAAGGTAGAGACCGATCCCTAGTGGATGCTCACCGATTCGGACAATATTTTCCTTTACTTGTCGATCAGACGTGAAGGCTGCCTTGCCGCTCTTCCCTTCGGTTCCCTGAGTCCCGCCGGATTGAGTAAAATCTGCGACCGTACCATAGACCTTTACGATAGGAGAAACATATAGGTTCTTAGAAACCCTGACGTCCATATGCGCAACGCTCAACCGATCCAAGGTCGTATTATCTGGTAGTTTTACCATTCTACAACTCCGTTCGAGGCGCATGCCTGTCGAACCTTCGGAAGCAGGGAAGCACACAAGGGCGCGCCACGTTTGCCACCTCCTACTTTACCATTTTTTTTGCGGGATGGCGACATCACAGCTTAGAATCCCCATCAACGGCCACTGCTGCCACCCTCGATCCGGGGCGGCCGCGTACGATTGGAACAGTTTTCTGATCCCACGCTGATCGAGCCAAGCCGGGCGCGCTTGCGGAATTTCGATCGTTATTTCCTTCTCAAATTGCATAATAAATTGGGCTGCCGCTGCGCTCAGTTCTGCTTTACATAATCTCTCACGAACTTTACTTGGTATGAGGTCCGTCAATGCGTTTACGTGAATATATTTATTTTGTGCGCCGCGAGACCGGAGCCGCTCCGGCGTCACAAACGCAAATTGCACAAACTCTGAATGATAGAAGGGGTGACGAGTCTCCAGGCCCCAAAAGGCGGCCACACGTTCCTGGGCTTCCCGATTGCTGGCATTAAATGGATCGTATAAAGATTGTAGCAAACGCAGCTGCCCGCGGCGACGTATCCGCAAGCCGCGGTATCGGAGAAGCTGCGCTCTGCGCTCCAGAAGTCGGTTTTTCATCGCGGGCGTCAGCCAATAGGTGCCGCGCTGCGTTCTTGCATCGAGCCGTCGTGCTAGCGGCCGGTACGCAATTTTTGCAACCTTTGGGGCGTGTGGAAGGAGACCGTGTCGCAGAATTAACCAAAGAGTAGGTATTAGCCCATATGGTCCAATGTCTTCCCTTAAGCACCGCAGCAGGTTCGTCCAAGGAGGACGAGTTATTTCCTCTGCATAGTGCGCTCGGGATCCGGCAACGAATTGATCGCCTCCAAGCCCGGTGACAATCACCCGGCTCAATGCGCCGTTGCTCTTACAGTAAAGATTATTATGATGCGCCGTTCCTGAATATCCTGGAAAGTCCCGGTATAGGCGCGCTTGATCTTGCAGCCACTCGATTCCCTTGATACAGGGTTCTATCTCCTGAATCGGAACCCCTAAGTATTCTCCGACCGACCGTGCGTACAACAACTCATTCGCCTCATCATACTGTGTCCACGCGATGGTGTAGCCGTTAATGCTTGGTGCCGGCAGTGTGCCGACCCGGCGCAAATGCTCCGCTACACAGAACACAGCAGAGGAATCGAGACCGCCGCTGACCTCGTAAGCGACCGGTTTGTGCGATCGTGACTGCCGCCGCACACTATCGGCGAAGAGATGACGATAGTGTGTGAAGTAATCCTCGTCTTTTGTGTAAGGCTGCGGCGCGTTCAGATCCGGCATCCAGTATGATGTGGGCTGCGGACCGGCCGGCCCGACGCTCATCCAGTGAGCACTCGGAAGGCGCATAACGCCCGTCCAGATCGTCTCGTCAAACGAAAACCACTCATCCGCGAGATATTCGACGATCATCCCTTCATTCGGGATTTGCGGCACCCAGGGCATCGCCAGGATCGCGTGCAGCTCCGACGCGAACACCAGAATCCTGCCGTCCCAGTGATAGGTGAACGGCTTATTGCCGAAGCGGTCGCGGGCACAGAAAGCCTCCTGCTGCCGCGCGTCCCAGATGACCAGGGCAAAATCACCGTCGATGTGGGTAAGGCAGTCCCACCCCCAGATTTCGTAGGCCCGCAGCACGAGTTCGGCATCGGCGCGGGTGCGAAGCGCCGCACCTCGGGCGAGCAACTCGCGGCGTAGCTCCTCCCAGTTGTCGACCCTTCCGTCCATCACCAGCACGAGGCTCTCGTCCTCGTTGGTCAGCGGCTGTGTTTCTTCCAGAGATTCTGGGGTCGTGCGCAACATGCACTGACCGAGCGCCACCGAACCGCGCACCCAATGGTTGATGCCATCGGGCCCGCGATAGGGCATCGCGGCCGTCATCGTCTCGACAAGACCGCGCTCGACCGGGCCGCCGTCGAAGCGGATGATTCCGGCGATACCGCTCATGGGTGTCGATCCCGGTGTCTAGTCAGCGCCCGATGCACAGGTCGAAGGCGCTTGATGATACCGCCGGTCGCCCGGCGGGCGTAAAGCCAGGGCAACCAAGCATCAGACGACGGCTCATATCTCGCACGCATATAGGCCCGAGGCGGGAAGACCAGCTCGCGCGCAAAACGCAGACGATTTCCAAACCCTGGAATGGCTGTAAAATCGATCCAGCTCTGGCGCAAGCTGCCCGCGTTTATATAGGTCATCACGCGCTCGCCTGTTTTCGTCAATGCACGACGGACGAAATCGGGGCAGCGCGTTCCGTAGCATGCCGCCGCTTGGTTGATGCCGTCGAGGCTGATCGCGCACAGGCCTCTCGCCGCGGCCTGGTCAACGAGCTCTTGCCACTGCACCTGCGTGAAAGATTGCACGAGAAGATGCACATCGTAATGCCAGATCAGCCGGTCACCGCCATAATAAGCGATGCTGTCGACGAAGTAGGGGTGGTGCTTGTGCGTCGCGGGATGCAGGCACGCCAGCAGCAGCGCGTGCACCGGGCCGGCAGCCATAGCCCCGTCGCATAATTCCGGCAAGGAGGAGGCTTCGGCACGTAACTCTGCATAGGAGAACAGGCGCGAGAGCAGTTCGGAGTTGTTAATTCGACGGTGCAGATCGATCGTGTGTCGGCCGCTGTTGATTTCCTTCGTGTAGCTATCCTGGTAGCTCACGAACTCGCCGCTGACGCCCGTAACCCGGCGAAAGCCGAGCGCAACTAGCGCCTCAGAGGCTCGGGCCCAGTCCTGGGGTGCCACGATCATATCGGTGTCGCCACGAGACCGCCAGACCGGATTCGGGTAGAGGCTGTAGGCAAGCGCGGTGCCCTTGAACAGGATTGGCTCGATGTTTTTTGCCCGAAGCGCGGCCACCGCCTCGGTGAGCACTTGCTGATGGCGCAGCTCCCAGAAGGCCTGAAAGAACGCGTGCCGGCGAACTGCGTCTCGGACAGAAGACGGCCACGTCAAGAGTCGCGGCGCGTGCTCATGCAGTAGTGCCATGACGCCTTGATAACCAGCACGACGAATGAAGGCCTCTTCGAAATCCTCGCGGGGCGTCGAAGGCCAAGCGACGCTCTCGCCACGCAGAGCAGCACACATCAGCTCACCGAGCCGAGCCGAATTCGAAGGAGTGGGCCTCTCCGAGAGGCCACTTCTATCGGATCCGTAACCGGTCACAGATAACCACGCATCTTATAAACCAACAGCCCGAGCCATTCTTTCATCGCGTTGGTCGTCGTCTCGGCGGGAACCCAAGGACTATTGCCTGCGGCGCCCGCAGCAACCAGAAATTCGGGCTCGCGACTCATACGATATTCTTCGCGGCCCACCCAGCGGCGTAGCGCCCACCCTGTCCGATGAGCTCGTGATGGGATCCCGATTCAACAATTTGCCCTTGTTCCATCACGTGAATTTGATCTGCAAGTCTCGCCGTAGTGAAGCGGTGAGTGACGATGATCGTGGTGCGCCCCTGCGCAAAACCGTGAAATCGGTTCAGCCATTCGGCTTCGGCCCAAGGATCCATGGCGCTGGTGGGCTCATCAAGCAGGATCATTGGCGATTCCCGCAGGAACGCCCGTGCGAGCGCTACGCGTTGCCATTCGCCGACACTGAGCTCGGTGCCTTTCTCGAACCAGTGCCCTAAAATGTTCCCGTAGCCGTCCGGCAGATCGCGAATGAACGCATCGGCACCCGCCGCCTTCGCCGCGGCTTCGACAGAAGCGTCCGTCGGAGCTGAGGCAAGATTTCCCAGAGCGATGTTCTCGCGAACTGTTGTGTTGTAGTGCACCGGCTGCTGAAAGAACACCGATATGCGCTGGCGCAGTTCTTCCACTGAAAAACGACGCAGGTCAACGCCGTCTATAGTGATCGATCCTGCTTCGGGATCATAAAACCGGCAGAGCAACTTCACCAGCGTGCTCTTGCCTGCTCCGTTGGGTCCGACAAAAGCAATCAGGCGCCCGGCCGGGATAGTGAGACTGAAATCGCGGAGCGCTACGCGGCGAGTGTCAGGATACCGGAAAGTCACGCCGGTGAATCGGATTCCCTCACTCAATCGGACCGGTACAGCAGCAGGCTTAGCGGGTGAGACAATGGTGGGTTTCAGTTCCATGAACTCAAAGAAATTACCGAGAAAGAGCGAATTCCGATAAAGATGGCCTACATTTTCTAGAAGCGTGCGTGCCAAGCGCAGCCCTTGCTGGAATGCCTGGTAGAAGAGTGCCAGATCACCCAGAGAGAGCGAGCCGCGCAGGGTTCTCGCGATCATCCAGACGAACGCACCCGCGGCGATCGCGAGTGCGGCGGCTCCGCTGGCGAGTTCGGCCAAGCCTTGCTCGCGAGCCAGTTCGAGCCGCTCTTCGCGCACCTGTTTGCGAAGACCCTGAAAAGCCGATTTGAAGTAATCGCCCAGCGCGAACAGGCGGATTTCGGGCGCGGCTTCTCCGGCGGTGAGGAACCAGTCGTAATACCAGGTGCGGCGCTCGACCGGGGTGGCGCGCATGCGGAATTGGTATTGCCGCGCGGCATAGCGAAGCACCACCGCAAGCGCCGGGAGCGTGCTCGCCAGCAGCGCCACCGGAAGCCACACGCCATAACGGGCGAGCACCACCAGCATCGCGACCAGCGTGAGGCCGTTCTGGAGCAGGCCGCCAAGCGTTTCGAGCAACGCGCTGGGCCGGTAGTCGGCCTCGGCGCGTGCGCGATGGAGGTGATCGTAGAAGTCGGGCGACTCGTAGAAGGCGAGGTCGACCTCGACCGATTTGCGGTGAATGAGCGAGCTGACGTGGTCTTGCACCAGCTCGGCCTGCGCGGTGCGGACCCAGTGGATGGCGCCACTCAGCAGCTCGGTGAGCAGAAGGACCACGCCCATGGCGGCGGCGGGAGCGAGGATGGGGCGCCAATCGCCGCCCGTGCGGACCGCGGCGACCAGCCCGTTCACCACCGGGCGCGTGAGATAGACGGTGGCCACGGGCAGCAAACCCTGAATGAGGAGGAAGAGGGTCCAGGCGAGGGTCCAGCCGGGGGCGGCTTGCCAGACGAGGCGGAGCGCTCGAGGCAAATGTGAAATTTGGACGGCGGCGCGGCGCAGCCGGCGGGCTAGGTGTTCCGACACATGCATTCGATTCGCCGGCGGCTCCCGCTGCAATCCACTAAGAATACACCGGGATTTTAACGCGCTAGCTCGGTGCGGGACCGGTTCCATGGTCATCAGCCTCAGACCCTCACAAACGGTTAAATCTCCTGGCTGTCCAGTAATGACCAACACCACGCCGTGAAGACCGCATTCGGACAGAACCGGAAGGGCATGCTCCGCGACGCCTACGTAAATGTCTGCGTAAGAGCTGTCGAATGTAAACAGCACAGGCTTATCTGGGTATAGGATCTCGGGCGGAGCACCACGCCCGCCGCACGCTGTGCCGCCTTGCCGGTGTTGGCTCGCGGGACTGGCCAGCAATAACACGCTGCCGATACGACACAGGGATCTACTTGCGTCGGCGCCGCCGGATATGCACCTTCTCCAGCCCATCTAGCCGCTCGACACGCTTGTAGTTGATGATCTCCCCGCCCGCCGCGGCTTCAGGTGGATCATGCCGACGCCGTAGCGCCGGTGACGTTGTGCCGCGGCGGATGCACTCTCGCAGCGCACGGTTGCGATCCGCTCGTGGCTGGTAACGCAGTGCACTCGCGCTCATACGCACGACCAGGATCAATTTGATAGTGTTTGATCTTGTGTCTGAATGACGCCGCGCTTTCCAAAGCGTCCCTAACCCGTGTACGAGCCGGTCCGCGAACTCCGTCTAGATGACATCCGTATGACTTTTGACATAAGTCAGGGGTTGCAATCGTTAATGTGAACTGGATCACATCGGTGGTATAAGTCGACTGCGGGGAGTTGCCGGATCGTCCGGTCGCATTTCGTCGTGCTTTAGAGCCATCGGCAACTTAGGGGTTCCTCGCTTGGGGCTATCGTCTTCTACCGCGCTGGCGTTTGCAGTAACTGCGATTCTCACGCTCACGCTGCGTCCGCTTGCGCTTCGTCTTCACCTCACAGATAAGCCCGGCGGTCGCAAGCAGCATATCGGCGAGATTCCGCTGGTTGGCGGCATCGCGATGTTGATCGGCATGCTCGTTGCGGCGATGGCGGCCGTGCAAACCGCAGACCGATGGACTTTGCTGGTCCCCGCCGCGCTCCTCGTGATCGTGGGGGTCATCGACGACCGTTACAATGTCGGGGCCTCGGCGCGGCTTGTGGCACAGATCTGCGCCGCTCTCATCATGATGATCGGCGGCGGCCTGTATCTCAGGGATATCGGCGACCCGTTCGGAACCGGCCTCTTGGGGCTCGGCTTTTTTGCCATTCCCATGTCCGTGTTGGTCACGCTGAGCGTCATCAATGCCTTCAACTTCATCGACGGCATCGATGGCCTGGCGGCTTCGATGGCCCTGATTGCACTGGCCGCCGGCGGGCTCGCGAGCGGGTTGGGGGCACCGGCAGTGACCGTGGCAGCGGTGGCTTTCGGGGCGATCCTCGGGTTCCTGCCGTTCAATTTTCCCGCTTTTCGCAATCGTCGTCTGCGCACGTTCATGGGTGATGCCGGTAGCACGCTGCTTGGGTTCGTCGTCGTATGGTTCACGCTCTCGATCTGCCAGGGCGAACACAGGTCGCTGTCCCCGGTCGCGGCGCTCTGGTTTGCGCTGATGCCGCTGTCGGATTTTTTCAGTTGCTTCGTACGGCGCATGGCCAGGGGCAAGATGCCGTTGCACGCAGGCCGTGAACATTTTCACTTCATGCTGATGCGCGCCGGCCTGAGCGAGCGCCAGGTGCTCGCGGTGCTGGTCGCCTTTGCCGTGTTGTACGCGGCAGTCGGCCTGATCGGCGCCAGCTACAAGCTGCCGGACTGGGCCCTGTTCGCGCCATGGATCACGCTGCTGGCACTGCAGTACTTCATCATCCGGGGCCTGGCCTTGCACCTCAGGCACCGCCGGTGGAGGGCCTCAACGGTCGTCGTCCAGTTACCAGCAAGGGCAGCGGCAGCTCATTCTACGTCGATGCAGGTGGATGCGGGCCGCGAGGCAGCGTAACGGTCAACGGCCGCCCCGTCCAGGCGCGCGGTTCGCATAGAAGAAAAAAGGCCCCTTTGCGGGGCCTTTTTTCTGTCTTCGTATCCCTCAGAGTCGCGCGCTGGAGCGCGAGTATCTCGCTGCCTTATCGGCGCGCCTGGTGCGACGCACGTGTTTCGATCTGGCAGTGACCGAACGCTCGCTGTACCTGACGTTCGATGATTAGGCTCTAAGCGGCACAGTACACTCGAATCCGGTCGCGTCTAAAAGCTTGAGGACGCGCAACCCCGCGCCGCGAGCGACACCATTCAGGCACGATTCAGTTGCGCCTGTTTATGCTTTGTTTCAGGCGCCTAGGCGGCTCCGTGACTCCCAGCAGCCCTTCAGTGCCGCTTGGATTTGAGTCGCGACCCACTTCTGCGCCTCTCGAGCTTAAGCATCCGGCGGATTGGCGCTGTGGTTTGCGCCAATCGGCCGATGCTCCTTCCGATTCACTCACGCTGTTTGGAATTTTTCCTGACGAATTCCTGCCGCCCCGGCGCGTCGACTCAATCGCGCGCGACGCGCGAAAGTGAGAAACAACTCACTGTATGAATTGCCAAGTTCAGGAATTATTCAGCTGCCTCTGATTATCTTGGAGCTGACTTGAGTTGAAGGCACCTGCCGCGGCCCCGGGACTCCCAGCAGCACATTTTGCAGCTTGGATTTGAGCCCCGCCCCGCGCCAAGGCGCCGGACCCCCCGCCGGCGGGTAAGCGCTACAGTTTGCGCGAACCCGCCGGTCCCTCTCCCCACCCAGTCCCGGCGTCCGCGCCCATCCCGGCGCGGTGTATTGTGGCGTCCACCGACTGCGTACCGCCATGACCGAACCTAGCCGCCTGGACCAGATCGAGATCAAGCTCGCTCATCTCGAGCGCGCATTGATCGAGCTCAACGATGTCGTGGTGCGACAGCAGCGCGAGATCGAGCTGCTCACGGCGCGCAACCGGCAGCTGAAGGATCAGCTCGAAGGGTTGGAGGCCGGCGGGGCGAGCGGCGAAGGCTTTGAGAAACCGCCGCACTATTAATAACAGCGTTCCGCCTACTGCTCGCTAAAGTTCGCTTCAAGGAGACGCAGTATTGGACCGAGTCGGAGCCGGGTCGCCGACGGCTGCGGCATCAGAGTCAGAATGCATTCTTACCGTTCACCACGCAACCTATGGTCTTCAGCAGAATCTTCAGATCCAGCAGCACCGACCAGTTCTCCGCGTAGTACAAGTCGAGCTCGACACGGCGACGGATCTGTTCTGCGGTCTGCGTGGCGCCCCGGCAGCCGTTCACCTGCGCCCAACCGGTTATCCCCGGCTTGACCCGGTGGCGGTGCGGATATTCGCCCACGATCTCGTGACCCAGGCGATCCTCGGTTCGCATATCGATCGCGTGAGGACGCGGTCCGACCAGGGACATGTCGCCCTTCAGCACATTGATCAGCTGCGGCAGCTCATCCAGGCTCATCCGTCGCAGGAATCGGCCGATTCGGCCGACGCGCTCATCATCGCGCGAGGTCTGTACCAGAGCGGTCTCGTGCGATGGCGTCCATTGCATGGTGCGAAATTTCAGCACATCGAAGGATCGATTGTTCCAGCCGTGGCGGCGTTGGCGAAAGATGATCGGTCCGGGACTGTCGAGTCGGACAGCAAGCGCAATGAGGCTCAGTAAGGGTAGCAGGAGCAGCAGTAACGCCGTGCCCAGGACGACATCCTCCAGCCGCTTGGTGAGGGCACCCCAGCCTCGCAGTGGCCGATCGACCAATACCGCCGCTGGCAGGCAGTTACCAACGTAGGCCCAGCCATGCTGCGGCACACCCAGAGCGAATTGGTGTGGACAGATCGCGACCGCTGCCGCCAGTGCCTTGAGCTGATGTGCCAGCGACGACATGCGCTCGTCTGCGGCCTCCGGAATCGCAATGAGAACCCAATCGATTCGGCGGGTCTTTCCGACTTCCAGCAGATCCTGGACCGTGCCGCAAGGGCGATTCACCATGGTCTGGCGCCGCGTCAGTCGATCGTCGAACACGCCGGCGAATTCAACCCCCTTCGACTTGATCTGCTTCAGGTGCTGCATGACCCGATCCGCCAGTGCGCCCGCGCCTACGATGGCCACCACGTCGTGCAGGCTGCCAGTGCGCTCAAGGAACGCCACGTATTTTGCCAGCGCCCATCGATTGGCAACCACGGCACTCCAGCCGAGCAGCGCCCAGAGCGCGAGCCAACCGCCGGGAGCAGCCTTCAACGACCCTGTCAGGTAGCCGATGATGACCATGACCACTGCAAGCACCAGGAATTGCCAGGACAGTTCGTTGGCGTTCCACCGATGATCGCCGTCGTTACGCAAGTTTCTGGGCCGCACCGCCCGCAAAACAAACGGCGCAATGACGGCGGCGACAGCCGCTCGGCTGCCAAACGTAGTCCACAGTTGTCCGGGCAAGATGCCCGTGATCGACAGCCGCATCCAGAGCAGCGCGCTCAGGAAACCGCTTATACCAACGGCGCAGACATCGCCAAGGGCCAGCAGATCATGCGCCAACGCCACGAAATCGCGGCTGAACACACGAGGAACTCTCGGCCGCGTTGATCCGATGGTTAGATCTGCAAACGACAACTCTGAGCCGGTAGAAATATCGATCTCCGCAATGACGTCACACGCCGTGGCTAATCGAATGCTCTCACGACCCAAGCATCTCGTCGGTCTGTCGCGGATCGACGACAGGAAACACTGGGTCTTACGATTCACGGTGGGCCATGTCTGTGCAGGCGGCGTTTTCAAAATTTGCACCGCACAATCACGGGGGGATTAGCGGCCGAGTCTACGCGAACGGGTAACGCGCGGCGTCGCGTGAAAGAAAAATTATCTTCGCGCCGGGCGTCGCGCTGCACGGGCAAGAACAATAATGGCCTGGACGTAGGACCCTACCTACGAGAAATAAGCCGGTGCTCATGCCGCCGCCCAGGCTGTTTCTATCCCTGCCTCGCGAACGCGATAGGCGCTGCTCGGCGGAATCAGCCAGGCCGAAGACTCGTTCCCGCAGACGGAGGTCCGACACCTGGACCCGATCAGGATATTGCGGGCCGCATTCACGTCCCGGTCATGCGACTCACCACAGTCGCGACATATCCATGATCTCACAATCAACCCATTGACCCCTCGCGGTCCAGTAAGAGCCCCGCAAGCGGAACAAGTGACGCTGGTGTTTCTCTCGTTGACGACTTCGGATGTCCTGGCAGCCTGCTGGCTCTTGTACTCCAGGAAATTCTTGAGCATGCCCCAGCCCGAATCCAGCACGGACTTCGCCATCCGTGTCCTGGCCAGTTTAAGGCTACTCACGTCGCCGACGCTGATGTGCTGATACCGATCGACTATGCTCCTTGAGAACTTGTGCAAGGCATCTGCCCGGCAGCGCGCCGCTTTGCGATGAATGCGCTTGGCCTGGCGCTTGTGGCCATGGCGCTGGGCTGAGGCCAGCTTCTGGGCGTAGCCTTCTGTCCAGCGGCCGGCAGCCAGACGCTCGCCATCACTCGTTACCGCAATGTCCTTCAACCCCAGGTCAATGCCGACGGCCTCCAGGGGTGCGATGCTCTGCTCAGCCTTAAGCTTAACCGGCACACACAGCCACCAGTCCCCGAGCGCATCCTGGGCAAAGCAGCCCGCCTGCCATTTGATCCCTTCCAGTCGCGCTGTCTCGAATACCCGAAAGCACTTACCGGCAAAGCGCAGGCACACGCCTTTTCGCTTAATGCTGGCCGCTTTGAAGGGTACCCACCCCAGTGAGCGCCGGGCGCCACGACTCACCCGCCAGCGAAGCTTAAGCCGGCGCGCAGCCTGGCGTTTCTGCGCGTAGTGCACACAAATCGACTGAATCGTATCGGCGCCGATCTTGTCAAAATACTGGCTGGCACCGGCCGTCAGGCTGCACAGGTCAAAGCCGGACATCCACTTGCGTTTGGTATCCGTGCGCGTCGCCGCCTTGAGGCTGGTCTCATTGCAGTAGTTGAACACCTCGTTCACTTCCACTGCTGCGGCATTGAGCCATGAGTAGGCTTCCGCACGAACCTTCAACCGAAGAGTGCGCGTGAACGAGAGCGGCATGACGTATTATCTCTCCTCACGGGGTTTTCCCGCTCGGGTGTTTTTGCCCACTTCATTGCGTAATTCACTGGCGGGTCGCGACGTCCATGTCGCTTCGTCGCGCGCTCAGCTTTGCACCGAAGAAAACAATGCGGCACTACGCCGGTGCGATGGCAGCGGCAGCGATTCGCTTACAGATCCTGATAATTTGGCCCGGAACCACCCTCTGGCGTCGTCCAGGTGATGATGCCGTAGGGATCCTTGATGTCGCAGGCCTTGCAATGCACGCAGTTAGCGGCATTGATGTGCAACATCTTTCCGCCCTGCCCGTTGTCGACCATCTCGTAGACGTTCGCCGGGCAGAAGCGCTCGCAGGGATTGCCGAATTCCTGCGCGCAGCGGGTGGCGCAGATCGAGGTATCAGCAACCTTCAGGTGCACCGGCTGGCTCTCCTCATGCGTGTTGCCGGCAAAGAACACCGACGACAGCCGGTCGCGTGGCGGCAGCGTACGGGTCACCCAATGCCGATCGGGCGATGGGTAGGCGTCCAGGCGCTTGAGCTGAGCGGCATCGTCGACCCGATTGCGCAGCGTCCACGGCAAATGTCCGGCCGTGAGCGTTTCCAGTGCGCCGTTGGCGAATCCCCACCAGAAGCCGCGCTTGAAGCCGGGCTTGATATTGCGCACCTTGCGCAGCTCGCGGCCGCCGGGGCTGGCGCGCCAGCGCGCATCGAAACCCGCCGGGCTGCCCGTTTCGGCCAGGTGCTCGGCGGCGCACACGCCGGATCGAATGGCCTGATGAATGCCCTTGATCTTGGGCACATTCAGGGTGCCACCGGCATCGCCGATCAGCAGCGCGCCCGGCATCTCCAGCTTCGGCAGCGATTGCCAGCCGCCGGCTGCGATGGTGCGCGCCCCGGCCGACAGAATCTCCCCACCGGTAAGCAATGGTTTGACCGAGGGGTGATGCTTGAACTGCTGGAATGCTTCAAACGGCTGCAGGCGCGGATCCTGGTAGTCCAGGCCCACCACAAAGCCGACGTACACCCGGTCGTGATCGAGGTGATACAGGAAGCTGCCGCCGTAGGTGCCCCCATCCAGCGGCCAGCCCGCGCTATGCCGGATCAGCCCCGGCTGTGCACGTCCTGGCGGTAGCTGCCACAGTTCCTTGAAGCCCAGTCCAAAGGTCGGCGGCGACTTGCCTTCATCGAGGCGAAACTGCCGGATCAGCTGCTTGGCGATAGAACCGCGGCAGCCCTCCGCCAGGATCGTGGTGCCGGCGAGAATTTCGACGCCCGCCGTGTAATTCGGACCCTGGACGCCATCTTTACCCAGGCCCATGTCCCCGACCCGAACCCCGGCAACCGCCCCATCGTTGGTATAGATAGAGGCCTCAGCCGCAAAGCCTGCAAACACGTCGATGCCGGCGGCCTCGGCCTGCTGTGCCAGCCATGCGGTCAGCTGCGACAACGAAACGATGAAATTGCCGTGATTGCGCATCGTCGGCGGCAACGGCAGCCACAGCGCTTTGCTCGCGGTCAGGAAATGAAACTCATCGTGCTGCGCGGGCACTGCCATGCCGGTATAGCTCGCGCGCCAGTTGGGCAGCAACGCTTCCAGCGGTCCAGGCTCGAGCACCGCACCCGAGAGCGAGTGCGCCCCTACGGTCGACCCCTTCTCGAGCACGCAGATCGACGCTTCCGGCTTGAGCTGCTTGAGTCGCAGCGCGCAGGAGAGCCCCGCGGGACCTGCACCGACGAGCGCGAAGTCATATTGCATCTGCTCGCGGTCACTCATGGTCTGACCCTGTCAGCGATAAAACTCATGATCTTGGATTTCCCGTCACTTTTTAATTGTAGAGGCTGGCGACGAGCAGCGTCCACGGGCGCCGTTACCTGTAACCGCAGCTCCAGCTCCGCGATCAGCTCGCCTGCGAGGCGAGCTGGCTCACAGAAGTCGAAGCTGTCTATTGCATCGCAAGTCGTTGTGCCTTAACGTTCGCGCGCCTAAAGATCGGCCGACCACGGAGGTGTGACAAGACTGCAATGAAGAAACGCAAAGCGTCCGCGAACAGCGAACCTGGGCCTCGTCTTCACCGCGTTAACCAGTATCTCGAGAAGAACTTCCCCGACTTCTTTGCCGAAGCGCGATTTCATGTCGGCAACGATGACTACTTTCTGTACAGCCGCTTCGGCCAGTACCTCGCCCGCTCCATCGAAAGCGACCGGGCGCCGCGCGCCAAGATCCACCGCGCATTCACCGTCCTGAACAAGATGGCTCGCATGTCCGCCAGGGACCCGGCAGTGCGCCGCATGCTGGTCACCGGTCCGCTGGAACACCTGGTCGATAATCCCAAGGCCCGGGCGTTAGCCCGCAAGCACCTGTCCACGGTTGCCCAGAGCTACCTGGAAAGCCTGTGCGAATAAACTCGTCCCCCCGGCACCACCCGTACCATGACCCCGCCGATCAGCGCCCACGATGTTCTGTTCTTCTGGTTCGGACCGCGTCCGTACGCGGCGGCGCGGGTGCTGCAGCATGCGCGTCTGTGGTTCGGCGAGCCGGATTCGCCTGAAATCACACCGCAGACCGATGAGCTGATCCGCGATCGCTTTGCCGAGCTGACAGCCGCGGCGGAACGGGGCGAACTGTCCGCCTGGGAATCCAGCCCCCGGCGCCGCCTGGCGCTGATCCTGCTGCTCGACCAGTTCTCGCGCAACATCTACCGCGGCAGCGTGCGCGCCTATACGCAGGACCTGCAGGCGCTCTCGCTCACGGTCTCCGGCATGCAGCACGGAGCCGACGCGACCCTCGATCCGGTCGAGCGGCTGTTCTTCTACATGCCGTTGATGCACGCCGAGAGCCTGGAGGTGCAGGAAGAATCGGTCGCGGCCTTTCGCCGGCTGCTCGAGGAAGCCCCTGCCGACCTGCATCGCACCTTCGACAGCAATCTGCAGGCCGCCGTCCAGCATCGGCACATCATCCAGCGCTTTGGCCGCTTTCCCCAGCGCAATCGCGTGCTCGGTCGCGACAGCACGCCGGAAGAGCTCGCGTGGCTCACCGATGAGGGCAGGCAGTTCCCCCAGTAAGCCCGCACCCCCGCGGCCCGGCGGCATTGCTGCGCTGCGCAACAGCCGGCTACGGTAGGACAAAATGTCAAAACCAGCGACCAACAGGCGCATTGGAGGCCTGACGGGCCGGGTTCATATTGACGCTCGACGCGCGCCCAGACACTCTGTAGGTCGCGCAACAAGAGCCGGAGCATCCCTATGGCCGCACGATCCATGGCATCGCTGAATATCTCCTTCGGGCTGGTATCGATTCCCGTTGACCTGTATACGGCGACTGTTTCGAGCGAAAAGATCAGCTTCAACCTGCTGCACGCCAAGGACGGCTCGCGCCTGAAACAGCAGTATGTGTGCGTCAAGGAGGGCACGGTCGTCGAGCGCAGCGAGATCGTGAAGGGCTACGAATTTGCCAAGGACCAGTACGTGCAATTCACCGCCGAGGAGATCAAGGCGCTCGATGAAGCCGGTTCCGACACCATCGATATCGTCGAATTCGTGCCCCTGACCTCGGTCGACCCGCTGTACTTCGATCGCAGTTACTTCCTCGCCCCTGGTAAGGGTGGCGCTCGCCCGTACGCGCTGCTCTCGGCCGCGCTGCGCGAGACGCGCCGCTGCGCCATTGGGCACTGGGCCGCCCACGGTCGTGATCACATGATCGTGGTCCGGCCGCTCGACAAGGCGCTGGTCATGCATCAGCTGCACTTCGCCGCCGAAGTGCGCTCGATCGACGACATCGGCGTTGTGCCCACCGAGGTCAAGGACAACGAGCTGAAACTCGCCCGCCAGCTGATTGATCAGCAGGCAACCGATAAGTTCGACCCGACGCTGTACGTGGATGAGGTCAAGGCCCGGGTGGAGGCGGCGATACAGAAGAAGGTCGAAGGCAAGCAGATTTCCCTGTCCGCAAGCCCGGTGCGTGCCGCATCGAGTAACGTCATCGACCTGATGTCGGCGCTCAAGGCGAGCCTGGGCGGCAAGCAGCAGGATAAGCTCGGACCGCGCAAGGCTCCCAAGCGGGCCGAGCGCAAGGCGCCGGCGAGAAAGACCTCCCGCGGCTGACGGTTTGCGGACCGCTGGGGCTCATGCACGATTATTCCATTGCCGATATCGAGCGACTGGTTGGGCTGTCTCGCGGGGTCGTGCGTTCCCTGATCCGCCAGGCGTTCGTAGCCCCGCATCGCGGAGCGCGGCGCGAATACCGGTTTTCCTTCCAGGACCTGCTGCTGCTGCGAACCGCGAAGGCTCTGTCTGGCGCGCACCTGTCCAATCGCCGCATCACCCGCTCGCTGCGTGAGTTGCGTCGCCGCCTGCCCGAGCACGCGCCGATCTCCGGCCTGTCGCTTCGAGCCGTGGGCGATCGCGTGAGCGTGCGCGAAGGTCAGCTCGAGTGGCAGAGCGATTCCGGGCAGTACCTGCTGGCTCTCGACGTGCTGGTCACCAATGGCACCTTGCACATTATCGAGCGCTCGCCCGCACCCGCTTCGGCACAGAGCGATCAGTTGTTCGATGAGGCCGCGCAGCTGGAGAATTCCGATCCGCAGCGTGCGATCGGATTGTACCGGCGCTGCCTGGAGCTCGACGGCGAGCGGGTGGAAGCGCGGATTAATTGCGCCAGGCTGCTTCACCAGGCCGGGCAGTTCGATCTGGCAGAACAGCTCTATCGGGTCGAGGCCTGCAGCGGCGATGCCCACGCGTTGTTCAATCTTGGGGTACTGCTGGAGGACACCGGTCGAACCGCACAAGCCATCGACAGCTATCTGGCGGCCATCTCAGTGGATCCTGGCTTTGCCGATGCGCACTATAACCTTGCGCGCCTGTATGAAATTCAAGGCAACCAGCCGCACATGATCCGGCACCTGCGCCAGTACCGCACGCTGATCAGTTGAGCCGCATTATGCCGGCGGCTCATCCGGCAGCGGCAGGGCGCGCGGGGGCACCGGGGAGGATTGCAGCAACGAGGTCGTGGTCTGACCAAAGGCCAGGAATTGATCGAGGATCGGATCGAGCTCATCCAGACTTCGCAGATGCAGCTTGATGATGAAGCAGTCTTCGCCGGTGATGCGGTGGCACTCGCTGATTTCGCGCGTCGAGCGCGCCAGCTCGATGATCTTGGGTAGTTTTCCGGGCATCGGACGGATGCGCACCATCGCGGCGATCGGAAAGCCCAGCGCGCGCGGATCGATCTCCAGCCGATAGCCGCGGATCACCCCGCCCTCCTCCAGCCGCGCGATGCGCTCACGCACCGCGGGCGCCGACATGCCGATGCGGCGCGCGAGCCCTGACAGGCTCATCCGCGGATCGGCGCGCAGCAGCCGCAATAGCTCCAGATTGCGCGGGTCCCGCAGCAGATCCGAACATTGAAGCTTCAACGCGTTAAATTCTTTCATATCGATGGCCGTAGCAGCATACGACCTTCATTCAGGTATTCAAAGTGGCTGAGCTACAGCTGTATTGTCGGCACCATGCAATACGCCTCGGTCCCGCTCGCAGCCCGCTGTGCGCGCGCTGGCTCGCTGACGCAGCGGCTGCCGCCGCACCTGTTCTTTGTCACTAGCGCGGTGTTTCACTACCTCGGTCCCGCCTTTGCGGTGCTGCTCTTCGCGCAGCTCGCCCCGCTCGGCGTCGCCTGGCTGCGCATCGCGACCGCGGCGGCGATCTTTGCCCTCTGGCGACGTCCCTGGCGCGATGTGCGGCTGCTGGATGCGAGGACGCGCCGCTCGATCCTGTGGCTGGGCGCGGTGCTGGCAGTGATGAACGCGAGTTTCTACCTGGCGATCGAGCGCCTGCCGCTGGCGAGCGTCGGCGCGATCGAATTCCTGGGTCCGGTGGTGCTGGCGTTCGCGGGCCTTGCGACCCGGCGCAACCTGATCGCACTGGCCCTCGCCGCCGGTGGTGTCTATATCCTGACCGGGGTGCACCTCGTCGCCGATGCGCGCGGCCTGTGCTTCGCGTTTGCCAACTGCGCGCTGTTCATGCTGTACGTCATCCTCGGCCACCGCATCGCCGGGGATGGCGGCGCTGCGGGCATCGATCGCCTGGCCGCCGCGATGCTGGTGGCGATGATTATCGCGCTGCCGATCGGCCTCGCCGATGCGCTGCCCGCCTTCAGCCATCCCATCTTGCTCGCCGCCGCTGCCGGCGTCGGCCTGTGCTCTTCGGTGATTCCCTACGTCTGCGATCAGCTCGCGATGGCGCGACTGTCGCGCGCGACCTTTGCGTTTCTGCTGGCGCTGCTGCCGGCAACGGCGACCGCCATCGGCATCCTGGTGCTGCGCCAGATTCCCTCGCCCGCCGAACTCGCCGGGATCGGACTGGTGATCATTGCCGTTGCGATCCATCGGGAATGATCGCTCTGCCGGGTGCCGGCCATCACAGCGCTGCCGTCAGTGAGTCGGCGGCTCGAAGTCCGTCGCCTCGAGCGGCTTTTCGATCAGCGGTCCGAGCTTGGCTACCTCGGCACGAATGCGCGCCGCATCCCCGATCAGAACGATATCCACGTCCTCGCTGCCCGGGTAGGCGCTGGCAATGACCTGCCTGGAGGCCGCCGCGTCGACCCGCAGCAGCTGCGGCCGGAAATCGTCGATGTAGCTTTCCGGCAGGTGGTATAGATCAAGGTCCGCCAGCGCGCCGGCCCAATCGGCAGCGGTCTGGAAACCGAGCGCATACTGGCCAAGGATGTAGCTGCGTGCGGAATCGATCGCCGCGTCACTCACGCCCTGCTGCTTGAGCGTCGCCAAGGTCTGCAGGGCGATGTCGATGGCCCGCCCAGTGCTCGCGGTCTGGGTAAATGAGCTGATCGCGAACTCACCGGGTACCGCGCCACGGCGAAATCCGGCATGCGCCGAGTAGCTCAGTCCCGACTTGACGCGCAGCGCCTGCATCAGCATGGAGCCGAAACTGCCGCCGAACGCGGTATTGGTGACGTCAAGCGCCGCGCGCTGCGGATAGGCGCGCGCCACCCCGACATTGGCGATCCAGAAATAGGTCTGCGCCGCTCCGGGCGAATCGATCAGCAACACCCGCCGGCCCTTGACCCGGTCGGGGACGCTTAACGGCGACTCGGGCACGCCGACCTTGGGCCAGGCGGCAAAGGCGGCGGTGACGGCGCTGCGCAGCTGCGCCGGATCGAAGTCGCCGGCAAACACCAGCGTCAGCCGATCGGCGCCGAATTGATCGTGATAGAACTTGAGCAGGTCCGCGCGCGTGATGGTCGCGAGGCTCCTCTCGCTGCCGCCGACCGGCTTGCCGTAGGCGTGGCCGGCAAACAGCAGCGCGCGGCCGTAGGTGCCGATCAGGCTTTGCGGCTCGGAGTCCTTGGCGGCCTTGATGAACTCGATGCGCCGCGAGCGCAGCTTGTCGAGCTCGGCCGCGTCGAAGCGCGGACGCTGCAGCGCGTCGGCCAGCAGGCCCAGCAGCAGGTCGCGGTCGCGCGCCAGGAACTGGCCGTGCACCAGGATCGCCTCGCTGTGGGCGTCGGCATCGAGGCTTCCGCCCGCGCCCTCGACCGCGTCGGCGAACGCATAGGCATCGCGACTGCCGGCGCCATGCGTCAGCAGCTCAGCCACCAGCGACGCCACACCGGCACGGCCCTCGGGATCGAGCCGGGAGCCGCCGCGCAGCATCGCCTCAAAGGCGATCAGCGGCACATCGTGGCGCGGGATCAGGATCAGCCTGGCGCCGTTGGGCAGCGTGAAGCGCTGATGCGGCGGAATCTTCACGCCGACCGACACCGCCTGATCGGCCGCATGGCACCAGCCACTGACGGCTCCGAGCAGTGCCGCCGCGGTGACGGCGCGCACCGACTGCGCCAGCATCAGTGCATCCCCGCGTCGGGGTGAGCACCGGCATTGCCATGGGAATTCCCGCCTGGCGTCGGCACCAGCACGCCCACGGTGCGCTTGTCCGCATTGAACACCTGGCGAGCGATACTGGCCACGTCCTCGCGCGTGACGCGCTCGTAGGCGTCGGGCGCGGCAAACAGCAGCCGGTAGTCGCCGTGCATGACCGCGTATTCCCCGAGCAGCCGCGCCTTGCCGTTGATGGTCTGCACCCCGCGCCAGAAATCCGCGGCGACCAGGTTCTTCGCCCGGCGCAGCTCCTGATCGGTTACGCCGTCCTTGACGACATGCGCGAGCTCGGCATCCAGGGCCTGTTCCAGATCGCTCACCGAGCCGCCGGCAGGCAGCGTGGCGTGAATGACGAACACATTGGCATCGAAGCCTTCCGACCAGCCGCCGTCGATCGCGACCGCGAGCTTCTTCTCCTCCACCAGCGCGCGGTGCAGCCGTGCGGCGTGACCGCCGGTCAGGATGGTCTGCAGGATATTGAGTGCCGGCTCGCGCGGGTCGGCCGCCGGGATCGCGTGATAGGCGTAGTGCAGCAGCGGATTCTGCCCGGGGCGCTCGAGCACCAGCCGCCGCTCCCCAAGCTGCTCGGGCTCGCGCGTGCGCACTGGCGGCGGCGGATCGCGCTGCGCGATCGGGCCAAAATATTTCTGTGCCAATGCGAACACCTGCGCAGGGTCGACCGCGCCCACCAGAATCAGCGTGCAGTTGTTGGGCGCGTAATTGCGGTGATAGAAATTCTGCAGGTCGGCCATGGTCCAGGACTGGATATCCGACGGCCAGCCGATGGTCGGGATGCGGTAGGGATGAGCCAGGAAGGCCGTGGCCTGCACCTGCTCCTCGAGCAGCGCCGCATTGCTGTCCTCGATGCGCAGCCGGCGTTCCGAATAGACCACCTTGCGCTCGTTCTCGACCACGTCGGGCACGAACGCGAGGTTGGCGATCCGATCGCTCTCCAGGTCGAACACCAGCTCCAGCGCCGAGCTCGGGAACCAGTCCTGGTAGACGGTGACATCCTGGGAGGTGTAGGCATTGTTGCTGGCCCCCTGCGCCTCCATCAGCCGATCGAAGTCGCCGTGTGCGTGGGTCGAGGTCCCGTTGAACATCATGTGCTCGAAGAAGTGCGCCAGTCCGGTGGTGCCGGTGCCTTCATTGCGGCTGCCGACGTGCACCCAGTTGTAGAGCGCAACGTTCGGGATGTTGTGGTCCGGCCAGACCACGATCTGCATGCCGTTGGCGAGCGTGGTGGTGCGCACCACCGCCGCCGCATCGGCAAACGAGCGCGCCGCCGGCGCGGCCAGCGTCGCTGAACCCACCGCCACCGACGCGAGCGCACCGCCGACCCATTTCAGTCCACGCATGTCGTCGGGTTCCATCTAGAGCTGGATGGGGGCGAGGCCGCCAAAGAAGAGCGCCGCAGCACGGGGAGCGCTGCGGCGCCTAAGAGCGAACATCGGGGAGCGTTGTCCGCAAAGGTTAGGGGAAAACCTTACCAGCATGACAAAGCAAACCCTATGCCAATAGTACAAGATCATATAAATCAACAAGTTAAATTAAAGCGTCAGCAAAGCGGCGCTGTTCGGCTGCCAATTCACGTCAATCGCTGACCAAGACCTGACGCGCTGCGGCCTGCGGCCGTCACCGGCACGCACACCTGGAAGTGCTTCTTGAGCGTTGCACATAAGCCCCTGGCATCGCTTGCCGAGGACATGCCCACGCGCAGCTTGTAGACCGGGCCGCTCTTGGACTTGCCCGCCACGTAGTGCGGCTTGAGCGACTGCAATTCGGTCGGGTACTTACTCGAGAGCTTTTTCCACTCCGATTCCGCCCGTGCCTTGCTGTGGAAGGCGCCCAGTTGCACGAAATGGCCGCGCTCCGACACGCTCGCGACCTTGCTGCTGCCGCCGGCGGCAGCTGGTTTCGCCGCGGCATTTGCGGCCGCTCGGCCGCTCGCAGGCTTCGCCGCCATTGACGCTGAGGCGGGGGGCGGCGAGGCGACCGTCACCGTGGAAGTCGAGCCGCTGGCGGTGCCCGATTGGGCAAAGTTCTCGATCCGGATGCGAGCTTCCTGCGCCCATTTGCCATCTGCGTGCTGGGCCACGTAGTGCCCGTAGGCATCGCGGGTGTCGGCGGCGGCGGCCGCCTGCCAGTCGCGATCGTCGGCTATCTGCGCAATACGCGCCTGCGCCTGGGCCGCATTGGCACTCTTGGGATGCTGCTGCAGGAACTGCTGATAGGCCGCCGCGCTGTCCGCCGCGCTCGCGGCTTTCCAATCCGCGCTCTCACGGCTGCAGCCCGCCAGCCCCAGCGTGCCCAGAACGATCGCCACCAGACAAATTCCTGCGGTTCTCATCACATCACCTCCGCCCCACTAAGCGAATAATTGTACCAGCAGCGAGAGCCTTATCCGCGCCCACCGCCATGAACGATAAACCCAATCGCCGGATCCTCGACCAACTGAGCGGCACCCTGTCGCTGCTGGCCACCGGCTCGCGCGTGGTCGGCGACATCGAAACCCCCGGTGCGCTGATGATTGGCTGTCACGTGCGCGGTGACGGCAACGTCGGCGGCGAACTGTCGGTGTCGGTGGAGGCGCATTGGGAGGGAGACGTGCACGCCGACAGCGCGGTGATCGCCGGGCGTATCACCGGCTGCATCATGGTGCGCAAGAAAATCGAAATCGCCGCCAGCGCCATCATCCGTGGGCGCGTGATCGCCGCCAGCATCGCGATGGAGCGCGGGGCCACGATCGAGGGCGAGGTCACGGTGACCAGTAACCAGCCGATCGTCGAATTCGAGGAAAAGCGCACCACGCCTCGCACGCCGCAGACGCGCTAGTCAGCGCACGCCTATAATCCTGGGCGATGCTGTCGTACGGATGCCGGATGCCCGCTTGAACCACGCACGATTGATTCATCTGGTTGCCCATCGCGGCAACGCCCGCGACTTTCCGGAAAACACGCTGCCCGCCTTCGCCTCCGCGCTCGAGCTGGGCCTGCGCTTCCTCGAGCTCGACGTGCATCTGTCGGCCGATGGCGTGCCGATGGTGATTCACGACCACGACCTGACGCGTACCACCGGCCGGCCGGGCTGCGTGTTCGACATGCGCTCGCGCGATCTGGTGCAGATCGACGCCTGCGAACCGACGCGCTTTGGTGAGCGATTCCGCGGCACCCGCATCCCCAAGCTGAGCGATGTTCTGGCACTGCTCGAGCACCGGCCCGAGGTCACGCTGTTCGTGGAGATCAAACGCGCCAGCCTCACGCGCTTTGGCTACGACCAGGTGGTCGCGCGCGTGGTCAACACGCTAAAGCCCGCGCGCAGCCAGTGCGTGGTGATCTCGTTCGACCTGGCCGCCGTGCACCGTGCGCGCCAGACCGGCGGCATGCCGATCGGCTGGGTGATCGGCGCCTACGACGCCCATACCCGGCTGAAATTCGAAGCCCTGCAGCCCGAGTTCCTGTTCGTCGATCACCAGAAGCTGCCCCCGGGCGGCGCGTCCCTGTGGCGCGGCCCGTGGCGCTGGGCGGTGTACGAGGTGGAAACCCTGGCGCTGGCGCAGGCGCTGGCCGCGCGTGGCGCCCACTACATCGAGACCATGGCGGTGCAGGCGATGAGCGAGGCGATGCGCAAGCTGCAGCGGCCCGCGCGGGCCCCGCGCCCGGGCGCGTGAGCGCCGCATTCGACGTCGATGTGGCCGTCATCGGCGCCGGCATTCACGGCGCCGGCATGGCGCAGGCGGCGGCGGCAGCCGGCCACTCGGTATGGCTGCTCGAGCAAAGCGCCATCGCTGCCGGCTCTTCCAGCCGTTCCAGCAAACTGATCCACGGCGGCCTGCGCTATCTGGAGACCGGGCAATTTCACCTGGTGCGCGAGAGCCTGCACGAGCGCAGCACGCTGCTGCGCCTCGCCCCCGGACTGGTGCGCCTGCAGCGTTTCTACTTCCCCGTCTACCGCCAGACCCGACGCCGAGCGTGGCAGCTGCGACTCGGTCTGTCGCTGTACGCGCTGCTGGCAGGCTTTACCCGCGACGCGCATTTCGGCACCGTGCCATGTCAGTTGTGGGCGACGCTCGACGGGCTGGATACCACCGGCCTTGAAGCCGTGTTCTGGTACCACGACGCGCAGACCGACGATCAGGCGCTGACCGGCGCGGTGCTGCGCTCCGCGCAGGCGCTCGGCGCCCGCTTCCTGTGTCCGGCACGCTTCAGCGGTGCTGCGCTGAGCGAGGACGGCGTCGACCTGAGGTACACGCACCTGGGCAGCGAGCAGTCATGCCGGGCGCGCGTGCTGATCAATGCCGCCGGTCCCTGGGCCGACGCGCTCAGCGCCAGCATGACACCGACCATTCCCGTGCCGGCACTCGAGTGTGTCCAGGGCGCGCATATCGTGGTTGCCGGGGCCATCGAGCGCGGCATCTATTACGTCGAAAGCCCGCGCGATGGCCGCGCGCTGTTCGTGATGCCGTGGCGCGGCCAGCTCATGATCGGCACCACCGAGACGCGCTTTCATGGCAATCCGGCCGACGTGTCGCCCAGCCACGCCGAGATTCACTACCTGCTCGGCGTGCTCAAGCACTACTTCCCGCGCTATGGCGCCACCTCGGCCGATGACATCGTCAGCAGTTTCGCCGGGCTGCGGGTGCTGCCGGGCGGTGCCGGCCACACCTTTCACCGCTCGCGCGAGACGCTGCTGGTGCCCGATCGGATGCCGCGCCCGCGGGTACTGTCAATCTACGGCGGCAAGCTCACCACCTATCGCGCGGTCGCGCAGCGCGCACTCAGGCAGGTCGCATCATCGTTGCCGGCGCGCCGAGCGCTCGCGCGCACCGATGAGCTGCCGCTGCGCGCCGACTGAGCATGCGCGCAGTACTGGCGCTCGCAGCCTAAATCTCCAGAGCCTACGATGACGTCGGCCGGAACGCCGTGCGACGCTCCCTGCGCACATCATTCAGTGCCTGCTCGATCTCGTCTTCAATTTTGCGCGACGGCACAGCCTGGTTGTGTGCCTGCGCCGCGCCCACGTTCAGGTCGAACAGTCGCCACGCGACGGCATCGGCGACAAACTTCGACAGGCTGCCCTTCTTCAGGCCCGCCTGCGCCAGATGCGTGCGCAGCGAGAGATCCGTGTCTCTCGGCACGAAGATCGTCCAGCGCACGGTGTCGTCGTCAGCGGTTTTCATGAAGTCTCACGCTTAAGCGAATAAGCGTTTATAACCTATCGTGCATTAAGGGTACCAGCCAACTCTCTTTCGCGAGGGATCCGCTTCCGGGAGCGTCAATTAAGTCCTCTGCTTGGCTACGGCCACGCGCGCTTCCTTGAGCTGCTTCCAGTTTGGTGCGTACTTGAGAGCCGCATCGTACTTCCCGAGGGCCTCCTTGATCTTGCCTTGGGCTTTGAGCACATCGCCCCACGCCTTCAGGGGATCGGCCCAGTGCGGGCTTTTCAGATTGGCATCCTTGAACTTTGCCGCCGCACCCGCAAGATCCCCGTGCCGGGCGAGCGCCACGCCCCAGGAGTAGTAACCCGAGGGAATGCTGGGCGCGAGTTCGACGGCCTTCGCATACCATTGCTGCGCACCGGTCCAGTCGCCGCGCAGATCCAGAACATCGCCGCGGAAGCGGTAGCAATCGACGAACGTGAGCTTGCCGACCGCATTCAAGGCCGCATCTGCTTTACCCGGCTGGCCAGTCTTCTCGTAGGTGACTGCCGAATAGCAGATGTACTGCGGATTCTGTGTCGAGACAATCGGGTTCGCATAGGCGGTGCCATAAGCGTCCCACTCATGAGCCGCCGCCGTCAGTTCCCCCGTCTCTTCGGCGAGCAGCGCCCGGTCTAACGTTGCCGCCGCGACATCCGGCACGTCCTTCTCATCCACGGGTGTCGTTTTGAGTCGGAGTGCCGCCGCCTCTACATCGTGCATCTGCACCTCAATCTGGGCCACACTGAGATTTTCGGCGCCCGAGACACTGACCGTCGATCCAATGCCGCCGTGAGATTCGATGTCGGCGATCGCTTCGGCACGACACGCCGGCAGGTCCCAGACCAACTGATCGTAGTTCTGATACTCGGACTCAGATGCCCGTCCGGGCCGGCCACCGGCGGCTTGCATCATCTGCTCAGCCACCCGCACCACGCCTTCCTCGTCCCCAAGGCCCGCGAGCGCGAACATGAGGTTGTTGTACCCGGCCCAGTAATCGGGCTTCAGGCGCAGCGTTTCCCGCCACAGCGGCAGCGCCTCGCGCATCGCCCCCTCGCGACCCAAGTCGGCAATGGCATTCGCCCAATAATTGAGCACATAGGGCTTCTCGCTCGCCTCCACTGTGTTGTAGGCGCTTTGGGCGAAGCGGATTGCCTCGTCGTCCCGATCGTTATTGGTCAGGTATGCCGCCCACAGGCCCGGTTGCGACTGGCCGAATATATACTCACCAGCCTGGGTCAGGAGCTTGTCCAGGGATCCAGCCTCACCGGAGAAGGTCTTGGGCAGGATCCGGGTGCCGCGCACCGTGAGCGCAAGTCCAGCGGAGCCGCTCTTCACCAAATCCCCCTCGATGTGCTGATCGTGACCGAAGCGTGCCTTCAGGACTCGTTCGAGCTGGCCGATCGAAATGCCGGTCTCCGGGACTTCCATCGAAATCTCGTTAGTCCAGGCATTCGAGAGATTGCGGTGCTCGATGTTGGCCCGGCTCGCCGCCTGGATGCGCGTCAGAACATCGAGCAGCCCGGCGGCGAGAACCTTGCCGTTGAGGCCATCGGCCGCGAGCGACGGCGGGGCGTCGAAAGGGTCGATGACGACACTGCGCGAGGCCACGGCGTCGCGGATCACGATGACAATCCCGATCCCGATGACGGTGGCGACCAGGATCACAAACACCTGAAATCCGAGCCTGAGCCGTTCGCCAAAACGCTTAAGTTTGAGTAATTGCAGGTTGACGACGCGCTGCTCGTGCAGGTGCTCGGTCTGTACCTCGACCAGATGAGTTTGTTTGTCGAAGTAGGCAGAAGCCTTTTGGGCCAGCTCGGGATCGCTCTTGGCCGCCTCGGCAGCAAGTGCTGCAGCGGTTGGGTCCAGCGGGCTCTCGGCGACCGAGCCCTCAGCGGGAGCTTCGGTATCCGCGCCCAGTAGCTCTGAGACTCTGCGTGACTCGGCCATTGTCCGCATCCCGTCGCGGAGTGAGTTATTAACGCAAGCGCGCCGGTCGCCAGTCAGCGCACTGTTGATGATATCTACGCGCGTCAGCGACCGTCCGTCAACTACGGCGCCTTGTCAGCGCCGGAGCACGCTTGGAATTCAGCGTAGGTTTGCAATCGGCGCCGGCGGAGTTGTAGAGCGCTACGCCGCGCTGGTCGAAGGTATCGCCTTTCCGATCGCGATCAGTTTCGATCCGATGGGTCATCGCGGCGGCCCGTTGGCGCGCGTGATCGCGAGCGCCGCCCCGTCACGTCGCGACTGGGCGACGGTGCTGGAGGCGGCGGCACTGAGTCACCCTGCGTTGTCCGCTGGCACGCGGCTTCACCCCTCGCAAGCCACAGCACCGCCGCGCTTTGCAGCAGGTCAACCAGCACCAGCGGCGCGCGCCGCCCGGACGTCACGGCGCGCCCGCATCGACAGTGCATTGAGTCACTGATCGCACCCTCAGCCGGCATGGCGCGAGCGCGCGGCATCGATGCGATAGAGCGCGAGCAATGGCGGCGCATCGATCTGCAGCACCGCACGCTGCAGCGTACCGTCGTAGCAATGCTGCCAGCGCAGGTAGGCGCCGATATCGGCCCGGTCGAGCGAGCCGCAGATGCTCGAGGAGGCCTGCTGCAGGCGGTGATACAGCAGCTGCGCACCCATCGGCTGCGACAGGTCCAGCGCCGCATAGGCGACCCTGAGGGTGCGCGGCTGCGCGGCGCCGGCCTCGCCGCTCACGCCGGCGGCGATGACCATCGCGCTGACGGCCACTGCTGCGACGGCCGCCACGGCTGCGACGGCGGCGCCGACGCGGTGCGGAAACTGTGTCTGGGTAGAACTCATGTGGCTTACTCCTTGGGTTTACTCTGATCGCTGCGCGCATCGGCGCCAGCGTTCATTCGGTTGGCGATGAAATAGAACAGCAGCTTTGACAGCCCAATGGCGGCCGGCACCCCGCCCCACCAGGCGGCATTGTGGGCGGCATAATTGTCATGATTGGCATACAGCGCGACGCTGATCGCGATCCCGATCAGCAGCCACGTTAGGCCGCTGCGCAGGTACGGCAATGTGGCATGTCGTCCATTGAACCGCTCCTGCAGCATCTCGGGCGGCGCCGACACGCTCCCGGGCCCGTAGAACTGCGGCGGCAACGGCGGCAGCTCGATACCTTTCTCGATCGCCGCCATGCGTTCGGCATGGTGCGCCTGCAGGATGTCGCGCTTCTTGCGATATTCCAGCCACAGCTTGAGCATGCCGACGCCCAGGCCCAGGACGATGGCTACGATCGGAATCATCACGCCGAGGATCGCCACCACATTGTCCGAGCCCTCGGCAACGATGCTGGCGACTGAGTTTGGGTCCACGGTAAGGTCCTCTTATGGAGATGTGGTACACCTGCTTGATACCTCCGCGGCGGTAAAACGGTTTCAATGATGTCGTCGGTCCCTTAGATGCCGGCGCCGGGCATTTCGTTGAAACCGGATTGCGCGCTCGGGGGTAATAACGGCTGAGGTAGTCAATTCCATGCAGAGCGCGCCGGCCGATGCAGCGGCCCAGGATCGCGACATCGTCGCGCTGCTGCAGGGCGGCGTCCCTGAGGCCGCGTTCCAGCGCACGCTGGCGCGCTATCAGGACAAGGTGTACCGGCTGTGCTGCACGCTGCTACGCGATCCCACCGCGGCCGAGGATGCCGCACAGGAGAGCCTGGTGCGAATCTGGAAGGCGATGGGCAGTTATGACGGGCGGGCATCGCTGTCCACCTGGATCTATGCCATCACTCGCAATCGCTGCCTGACCGCGATAGCGCGCCGGCGTGAGCTGGCGTCGCTCAGCGACGCCGCGGTCGAGGCCGAAGCCGAAGCCCAGGTGCAGGAGGTGGACGCTGGCGGCAGCGAGCCGCAGGACATGTCGGCAACCTTGCGTGAACTGGTGGATCTACTGCCCGAGCGCTACCGGCGCACGCTGCTGCTGTTCTACTATGAGGATCGTTCGGTCAGCGAGGTGGCCAGCATGCTCGGCATGCCCGAAGGCACGGTCAAGACCAGCCTGTTTCGCGCCCGCGCCGCGCTGGCCGAACAGCTACGGCGCCGTGGTCTGGACGACCCGCGCGACTGGCTGGAGGCGGGCCGATGAGTAGCGATGAAATCATCGCCAGCGACGATCCACGCGCGCAGGCACTGGATGCTGCACTCGCGCGCGCACTGAGTCCCCCGGCCCTGCCGCTCGGGTTTCAGCTGCGGCTGCAGGCAGCGCTGGCGCGAGCGAGTGCCGGCCCGGGCAGCCGCGCTGCCAGTCGCACGCACGCGCAGCGCGAACAGCGCGAACGCATGGCCGAACTGGATGCCGATTACCTGCGATTGCGCCGCCGCACGCTCGGCACGTTGATCGGCGGTGCGTTTGCCGCCGGCGCCGCGGTGGCCGTGGTGCTTCCCTGGTTGCAGGCGAGCTTTGGCGCCAACGCCATCTATGTGCTGGCGTCGGCCGGTGCGCTGCTCGGGATCGGGATCGGCACCGCCTCCTGGATCGGCCGGGTGCGCATCCCCAATCCGTTCGAGCGGTTCTAGATCAGCACGCCGCGGCGCCGCGGGCGAGGTGATCGAAGCGCTCGAACTGCTCGAGCACGAACTGATCCGCCCTGCTCGGCCGCGCCACGCCGGCAGCGAATCCGCAGTGACCGCCATAACGCGAGCGCACCACCGTGAGCTGCGATGAGGGCGCCAGGCGCGACAGGTCTGCCGATGGGACGATCGGGTCATCGTCGGCCAGCAGCACACTTACCGGCGCGCGCAGCGTCGCCAGTCGCTCGCCGGTCACCGCGTAGCCGTCCAGGTACGCCGCCAGGCTTGGAAAATCGGTGCAGTGTGCGACCAGCCCTGCGGTCATCGCCCGCAACTGCCCGAGGCGCAGCATCGGGCCAAAATCGTGCACGCCCGGCCAGGCGCGCTGCTTGCGCCGCAGCGAGCGCGACCAGCGCCTGAGGAACGAGCGCCGGTACATTCCCGGCCCGCGCTCCAGCGCCGCGAGCGTGACTTCCGGATCGAGTACCGGGGAGACCGCCACCACGCCGGCGACCGCGCCCGGCAGCCGCGCATCGGCCGCCACGCGCAGCATGAAATTACCGCCGAGCGAAAAGCCGGCCAGGTAGAGCCGCGCGCCGGAAAAACGCTGCGCCAGCGCACGCGTGGCGCCCACCACCTCGGCCAGCCGGCAGGAGTGAAAGATGTCGCGATTAAGATGGTGGGTGGCGCCGTGATCGCGCAGGTTCAGCCGCACCACATCGAACCCGCGTGCCAGCAGCAGGCTTCCGAGCGACAGCACGTAGCTGGCCTCGGCGCTGCCTTCCCAGCCGTGCAGCAGGATCGCCACGCGCCGCGCATCAGCATCACCGGCCGCCTCGGCCGCGCGGCTCAGGAACGCCTGCAGCCGCACCTCATCGCCGCACTCGAGCAGCAGCTCCTGCGCCTGCGCGCGCAGCCGCGCCGCGCGGCGCCGGATCAGCCAGGATACAGGCCACAGGCTGCTGAGCACGGTCTGCAGATGGCCGCTACGCAGTAACCCCGGCGGTTGATACTTCAGTGCGCCGGCTGCCAATGCACTTCGACGCGGTTATTCGCGGCCGCGACGCGATTCCACTCGCCGGCCGTCAGCGTGTCGCTGACCGCCGGGTAGGGCGTCACGACCTCATCGGAATTGCCGGCGCTGATCTGCACATCGATCTTGCCGCCGGAATTCTGCCGCGCGGTGGACACCATGTTGGCGAACGCGACCGACTGGCGCTGGCTCGCCGAGCCATTGTCGTCGCGCGGATTGCCGGCCTGCTCGCACTTGGAATATAGCAGCACATCGCTGGCAAGTACCGGCGCGCCGCCGGCGTTGGTGACGGTGCAGAAGCGCCCCGGAATGCTGCGGATCTGCACCACGCCGCGACTGCCCTGGGTGGCCAGGCGCGTCAGCAGGCCCGAAATGTGCTCGAGCCTCGCCCCGGCCAGCGGCGTCTCACCAAACGGCACCGGTTCCATCATCGAGATGGCGTGCCCGGCAGCGGTGGGTTCCGCCACGACATCGTTGAGCGGAGCCGGGGCGCTGGCCGCGGCGCTGGCCGCCGCGGCGGCGGCGGCGGCATCCGCGGGCTGCAGCGCCAGCAGATTCTGCTGGGTCTCGCCCAGCTGCTGCTGCGTCTTTTCCAACTGCGCGGACAGCGCGTCCGAGTCACCGCGCTGCTTGGACCACTGCAGGCCGAACAGGAACGCCGCCACCAGACCTGCCACGGCCAGCCACAGCCGCCAGTCCGTCGGCTGTTCCCGCGGCGGAAAGTCGGCGGCAGGCGGGGTCTGATCCTGCACCATCAGGCGCACGTCACTGACGATGCGATCGGCGTTGTTCTCCAGGTTCTCGACGATGAAGCGGCGCACGTCGAGCATGTGGTGCGCCAGCATGGCTTCGATCACCAGCCGCAGGTCCTGCGGCAGCGGCGGCGCCTTGGGGCGCATCGGGCCGCGCCGTTCGCTGGTGGTGTCCAGCGGCGGCACGGTATCGAGCGCCACCGGCTCGGCCTCGGCGCCGGCGAGCTCGACTTCCGGTGTGACCTCGCCCAGCAGGTGCAGCTGTTCGAGTACCTTCGACACATCGGCGTGCTTGATCTGCTTCGGCAGCACACCGATCGCGCCCAGTGCGCGTGCCTGGCTCAGGTACAGCTCGCCCTCCTGGGAGGTGTACATCATGATCGGGATGGTCGCGGTGCGCGGGTTGTTCTTGATCGACTGTACGGCCTGGAAGCCATCCATGCCGGGCATCAGGTGATCCATGAAGATGACGTCCGGCCGCTGGCTGGTCAGATAGTCGATCGCCTGTTCGGCCGTTTCCACGCTATCGACGGCCAGTTCGTAGCGCTCCAGGATCCGCGTCAGGAATGCCCGCGCGGATTTCGAATCATCGACTACCAGCGCACGTCTTGCGGCCATGACGCGATCTTAGCGCAAGCGCCTGCCGCTCGGCTCTCCGGCGCTGTCTGCACGCGGCGACGGACTTATGCTCAGGCTGCGGTGCGGATCAGGCTGCGGTGCGGATCAGGCTGCGGCGATGGCGTCCGGCTCGTGCTGGTAGGCGAGTTCGTGATACAGCTCGGCCAGCCGCCAGGCCATGTGACTCGAGGTCCAGTTCTGCGCGTAGCTGCGCGCCTGTGCCGACAGTCGCGCCGCGCGCGCCGGATCGTCCAGGATATCGGCAATGGCCTGGGCGAACGCGTCCGGCTTCTCGGGCGCCACGCGCGCGCCGCAGCCGGCTTGCAGGATCGAGGCGGTGCCCAGGTGCGCGGTCGAGACCACCGGGCGGCCCTGAGCCAGCGCCTCGAGCAGCACCAGGCCCTGGGTTTCGGTGCGCGAGGCGAATACGAACACGTCGGCCGCCGCGTAGCAGTCGGCCAGTCCGCGCTCGCGGTCGAGATAGCCGATGAACTGCACGTCCGAGGCAATGCCCAGCCGCGCCACCTGCGACTGCAGATGTTCACGCGCCGGCCCCTCGCCGGCGATGGCGAACAGTGCGCCGGGGCGCATGCGGCGCAGGGCGACGAACGCGCGCAGCAGGAAGTCGATGTTCTTCTCATGCGCCACGCGCCCGACATACAGCAGCAGCGGCCGGCCCGCGGCAATGCCGAAATTCGCCCGAAAGCGCGCGCCATCGCCCGGTACGAAGCGCTCCGCCGGCAGTCCGGTCGGGATCACCTGGATGCGCGCGCTGACGCCGTATTCCAGCAGCAGCGAGCGCATCGGCTCGGACGGCGCGACGATCGCGGCCAGCTGCGCGCACTGCGAGAGGGTGAAGCGGCGCGCCAGGGCGCGCCCGATCGGTCGCGGCAGCATCGGGACGTAGTGGTGCAGGTACTCCTCGAAGAAGGTGTGATAGGTCGCGATCACCGGAATGGCCTTGGAACGGGCGAAGCGTACGCCGGCGTAGTGCGCCAGGAATGGGGTGTGAATGTGCACCAGATCGAAGTGCTGCGCCTCGAGTTCATCCAGGCGCCGGCACAGCGCGAAGTATTTCATCCGCCGGTCCTCCGGATCGCGCGGCACGGCGCCGGAGGCGATGCGAAGCACTCCCGGTTCATCCGGGATCATCGATGAGTGCGGCACGGCGGCACTGGTGCCATAGTCGGGCGCCACCAGCACGGTGTCGACGCCGGCGTCGCGCAGATCGGTGCGGAAAGTGCGAATCGAGGTGGAAACGCCGTTGACGCGCGGAAAATAGACGTCCGAGATGAACAGTACCCGCATGCGCTGGCGTGACGGCAACCGCGGGCGCTAGAAGAAATTCAGCGCCAGCATCGCGAGCGCGGCGCCGATCGCGCCGCCGGCCAGCACGTCGCTGGGATAGTGCAGCCCCAGCACCAGGCGTGAGGCGGCGATCAGGCCTGCGAACGGCACCAGTACCCAGGCGAGCTCGGGAAACTTCGCCACCGCCTGCCAGGTGAAAGCCACCGCGTGCAGTGTGTGGCCGGAGGGGAAGCTATAGCGATCCAGCGGTGGCATTGCCAGCGTGATGCCCGGATGTCGGATGAACGGCCGCTCGCGCACCAGCGCGTGCTTGAGCCAGCGGTAGATCAGTACGCCGATGATGCCCGTTACCGCCATGCCGATGGCGGGCCGCACGGCCGCGCGGCCGTAGAGCAGCGGCAGCACCGCCACCAGTGCGTACCATGCGATGCCGTCGCCGAGCCGGCTGGCGATGCGCAGCAGCGCGCGCACGGACGGGGAACCCGCGCCGCGGTTCAGGCGCCGGCACAACGCGTACTCGGCCAGATCGAAGCGGGCCATGATGAGCTGGGCACGGTTCATAGCCGCTACCCTAGATCATGCCGCCCTTCAAACTTGTGACTGCAATGTGAAGATACGATGACAAGTCATTGATTATGGTGATCCATTTCTCGTTTTGGGGCAACCCATAGGTCATAAGGCGGATCAGTCCCGGGTCCCGACACCCCGGTCCAGCAGCATCACCGCCACACCGAACAGCAGCGCCGCAAGCGCCAGCATCAAAAAGAACGCGAATTCGACGTGCACGTCCGAGGTGCCCAGGAACCCGTAGCGAAAGGCATTGACCATGTGCAGGATCGGATTGCCAAGCGACACCTTCTGCGCCCAGACCGGCAGCATCGACACCGAATAGAACACGCCGCCGAAATAGTTCAGCGGGGTCAGGATGAAGGTCGGGATCCAGTTCACCTGATCGAAGTTGCGCGCGAAGATGGCGTTGATGAACCCGGCGAGCGAGAACACGATTGAACTCAGCAGTGCGGCCGCCAGCAGCGCTCCGATGTGCTGCACCGGCAGGCGCGCGAACACCAGCGACACCACGGTCACGACCACGCCGACCATGAAGCCGCGCAGCACGCCGCCGGCGGTATAACCGGCGACGATGATCCAGTTCGGCAGCGGCGATACCAGCAGCTCCTCGACGTGCTTGCCGAACTTGGCACCGAAGAACGAGGACACGACATTGGCATACGACACCTGGATGATCTGCATCATGATCAGCCCGGGCGCGATGAACTGCTTGTAGTCGAAGCCCTGCATCGGTCCGACCCGCGAGCCGATCAGGCTGCCAAAGATCACGAAATACAGCGTCGCGGTGACGATCGCCGGCACCAGCGTCTGGCCCCAGATGCGCACGATGCGGCCGTACTCGCGAATGACGATGGTCTGGAACCCGATCCAGCGGATCGCGGCCATCGACACGCTCATCGGCGCGCTCGCTGCGCCGGCATCAGCCATGGGTCCCCCGGTTCTCGACCAGGCGCATGAAGATCTCCTCCAGGCGATTGACCTTGTTGCGCATGCTCAGCACCTCGATGCCGCGCGCCGTGAGCAGCGCGAACAGCTCGTTGAGATTCTGCTCCTTGGTGATGTCGGCCTCGAGCGTGTAGTCATCGATCCGCCGCAGCATGAAACCGGCCACGGTGGGCGCCGCACGCACCGCATTCCTGGTATTGAATACGAAGGTCTCGGTGTGCAGCCGCAGCAGCAGATTGGCCATGTGGTCGCGCTCGACGATGTTGCCCTTGTCGATGATCGCGATATTGCGGCACAGGTGCTCCGCCTCTTCCAGGTAGTGCGTGGTGAGGATGATGGTGGTGCCACGGGCGTTGATGTCGCGCAGGAACTCCCACATCGAGCGGCGCACCTCGATGTCGACGCCGGCGGTCGGCTCATCGAGGATCAGGAGCCGCGGTTCGTGCATCAGCGCGCGCGCGATCATCAGCCGGCGCTTCATGCCGCCGGACAGCCCGCGCGCGGCGCCGTAGCGCTTGTCCCACAGCTGCAGCTGCTTCAGGTACTGCTCCGCACGCCGCCGCGCTTCGGGACGAGCGATGCCGTAGAAACCGGCCTGGTTGATCACGATCGTCAGCGGACTCTCGAACTGGTTGAAATTGAGCTCCTGCGGCACCACGCCGATGCAGGACTTGGCGCGCTCCAGATCGCGGTCGATGTCATGCTCGAACACGCTGGCGGTGCCGCCGCTCTTGTTGACCAGCGAGGTGATGATGCCGATCAGCGTGGTCTTGCCGGCGCCGTTGGGTCCCAGCAGGGCGAAGAAATCCCCTTGCTCCACGTCCAGATCGACCCCACGCAGGGCCTGAACGCCGTTCTTGTAGACCTTGGTGAGGGCACGGGTCGAGAGTGCAAACATGGGCCGCTGATGTCAATCGGTCGATTTGAGGCCGCGCAAGTTAGCATATCGCGAGCCACGCAGGCCCCTGCTGCCACCGCCCCTGCTGCCGCCGCTGCAGCTGCCCGTTCACCCATGGTCAGGCCGCGTCTGCTCAGCTATCGGGCGTGCCGGCGGCGACGCTGGCACGCGCCAGCAGTTGCAGTCCCCGCAGCTGCGCCTGGCGCAGCAGTAGCGCCTGGCCCCGACACCCGGCGCCGATGAGCTGCCGCCAGACATTCGGCTGCTGCTCCCAGCGCGGCGTGATCCAGCCCGGGCTAAGTTCGGCCAGCGCCTCCAGCTCGGTGAGCCGGCAGGCGGCGATGCGCTCGGCCGAGCGTGTGTTCATGCCGAGTATCACCCGTGCCGTGACGCGATTGGAGCGCGCCAGGTGCCAGGCGAGCACCAGCGTACGGCGCACCAGCGCAATTCCGCTGCTGCCGGCAAAGTAAGCGCAGCGTGGCGTTGCCTCCATGACAGCCGCCGATGCCATCCAGTCCCAGCGCCGCGGCTGCGCGAAGCCGGCGTCGAGCAGCAGATAGGGGCAGGCGGCGAGGCGCCGCTGCGCGGTGAGGTCCAGCCGCCGCCAGTCCTCGCGCAGCAGCGTTACCAGCCGCGGCGCATCCGGCGCATCGTCCGCAGCCATCAGCCGCAGGCATTCGAGCATCTGCTCGTTGATCTCGGCCACCGGGCCGAGCAGCGCGCTGTCCCACGCGCCGCTCAGCGGCGCCGGATGAAAATCCTCGAGCATGGCATTCCTCCAGAATCGGGAGAAATATCCTGCCGCAGGCAGGCTTGGAGCAGCAGTCGATATCTGTCATATTAATACTAAATCTGTGACTGGTAACATTCCACCTGAATCGAGAGTTTTTGGGAGGCAGCATGCGTATTTCAGACGATCGCTACAGCCGCGACCGGCTGCGCTTCGACATCGCTCTGCAATTCATTCGCCACGAGGCGCGCACCCACACCATCCGCGCCTGGACCGGCCTGAGTGACGACCGCATCCGCAAACTCTATCGTTCCTACCTGTGCGATTGTCGCGGCGCGCCGCTGGCGCGTCATCGCGGCAAATCGCCGCAGCAGGTCGCCTACTTCATGCGTACCGCTCGCGCGCGCCAGGAAGCGGCACTGCTGGCGAGCCTGTGCCGCCTGCTCGGTGCCCTGCCGCTCGCACCAGCCCCTGAGCTTGAGCGCTCGCTGCCGTGCCTGGCGCGCGCCGAGCTGCTGTGCCAGGCCTACGAGGCCTATCGCGGCCTGATCCCGGAAGGGCTGATCTCGTTCGAGCATGCGGTGTTTCTGATCACGACGCTGGTGCGGGGCGATGAACTGATCCTGGGCGGCTGCCGCGACTGCAGCGCAATGCTGATCGTCGATCGCTGGTCGCTGCGTGCCCCGCGTTGCCCGCTGTGCGCGGCCGACCATGCGCAGGGCGCGGAGGCTCCGCTGCCTTCAGCCGCTTGCAGCGCGCCCGCCGCCATGGCTGGCGCTGGCACCGCGGCGGTCGCGGCCTAACGGCCCCGGATTGATAGTCGCAATTGTCGTGGCTTGAAAATCAACCGCTTGTGGCGCCAGTATCCTAAAACAGTCTGGCATCGAGAACTAAGGTGGATCCCATGCGCTACGCGATCGTGATCGAGAACGCCGGGACTAATCGCTCGGCCTATGTTCCCGATCTGCCGGGATGCATTGCAACTGGCGCTACGGTTGCTGAAGCAGAGCAGCATATTCGCGAAGCAATCGAAATTCATCTGGAAGCAATGCGCGCGGATGGCACCCCGATTCCCCTACCGTCCAGTCGCGTCGACTATGTTGAGGTCGCTGGCTGACATCCTGCTCAGGACGCATCTGCCGAAAACCGCATAGCACTTCCGCGCCACTCACCGCTGACGAATTGCGAGCAATGGGCGCAGGTACCGGGCGTACTTGCTGGCCTCTCTTTGAGGTGTGCCATTTACCAGTCCTACGCGGTCTGCAAGACTGGCGCTCTCATGAGTGCGTCACCGATTTCCTATCCCGCAGCAGCAGCCCTGCAGCGGCGCGCCGAGGCACGGCTGCAGCCGGACTGGGCGCAGGCGGCGCTGAGCGATCCGGCCACCCGCTTTCTGATCTCGCGTGGCACCTCGCACCTGATCCGGCGCGAGCCGCAGACGCAGATCGCCTTCGTCGGCGCCGGCCACGAGCTGCTCGCCGGAGTGGACCCATCGCGGCTGGTGCTGCTGGGCTGGTTTCATGGCGAGCGCTGCGTGCTGGTGGACCTGGCGCCTGAGAACAGCGCATCGGTGCCGGGCGCTTCCTTTGAAGAGCTGCGCTCGCTGGTGGCGGTGCTGCCGGAGGATGAGGCGCAGCTGCTGGCCTATGCACGCGCGCTGCTGGTGTGGCGCTCGCGTCATCGGCACTGCGGCGTCTGCGGTGCGCCGACCGCGGCGCGCAGCGCCGGCCACGTGCTCGCCTGCACCCGCAGCGGCTGCGGGGCCGAATTCTTTCCGCGCATCGACCCGGCCATCATCGTGCTGGTAACCGACGCGCGGCGGGCGCTGCTCGGACGTCAGCGCAGCTGGGCCCCTGGGCGTTATTCCGCACTGGCCGGCTTCGTCGAGGCTGGCGAGAGTCTGGAGGACGCGGTGGCGCGCGAAGTGGAAGAGGAGACCGGCGTGCGTGTGACCTGGGTGCGCTATTTCGCCTCGCAACCCTGGCCGTTTCCGGCCTCGCTGATGCTGGGCTTTCACGCCCATGCACGTGAGGCCGCGGTGCGGCTCGACGGCGAGCTCGAGGATGCCCGCTGGTTTGACCTGGAGCAGCTGCGCGGCGCCGATGAGGCCCTGCTGCCGCCGCCGTACACGATCGCACGTCGGCTGATCGAGGCCTGGGTCCGGGAGCAGACCGCCGCAGCCCCAGGACAGAATTGATCCAGGCGGGCGAACCCGCATCCACCGCCACGACAGGCCGGGAACGCACCGTCACAGCCGCTGCAGAGCACCCATGCCCTCTTTCGCACACCGGCGTTGCCCCCCGGCAGCGTGGCTCCTGCTCGCTGTCGTGCTGTCGGTGCTGCGTCCCGCGATGGCCGATATCCGGATCGAGCTCGAGGGGGTGGACGGTGAGGTGCGCCGCAATGTACTGGCGCTGCTGAGCCTCGAGCGCTACAAGGACCGTGACCGCATCGAGCCTGACGCCGTCCAGCGCCTGTTCAAGCGCGTGGACGACGAGGTGCGTTCGGCGCTGCGCCCGTACGGCTACTACCAGCCGGTGATCGACGCCAGCATCGCCGGCCCCGACCGCGACCGGCACTGGCACGTCAGGATCACGGTCGACCCCGGCGAGCCGGTGCTGATCGATCGTGTCAGCGTCAGGATCGACGGACCGGGCGCCGACGATGCGGTGTTCAGGCGACTGACCGACGTTCCGCCGCTGCACAGCGGCGAGCGACTGAGCCACGCGGCCTACGAGCAGTACAAGGGCAGCCTTACGCGCGCGGCCGCGACCTACGGCTACCTGGACGCGCGCATGCTGCGCAGCGAAATGCAGGTTGATCTGGGCACGCACAAGGCCAACATCTACCTGCAGCTCGACAGCGGCGAGCGCTATTTCTTCGGCGCCACGAGCATCGAGCAGAACGCGGTGCGCGACAGCCAGGTGCGGCGCTTCCTGCGCTACCACGAAGGCGACCCCTACAGCGCGCTCGCGCTGCTGCGCACACAGTTCGCGCTCGATGACAGCCAGTACTATTCCACGGTGGAAGTGCAGGCCGGGGAGCGCGACCCGGTCCACCACACCGTGCCGATCTCGATCCACGCCAGCAATGCCCGGCGCGGCTATTCGTTCGGCATCGGCTACGGCACCGACACCGGGGTGCGCGGCACCGCCGCCTGGACCGTGCCGCGCGTCAACCAGTACGGCCATCGCTTTCGGGTGCAGATGGAACTGTCGCAGATCGAGCAGCTGTTCGACGCCCGGTATGACATTCCGTTCGGCGATCCGGCGCTGGAGAAGATATCGCTCGATCTGCTGGGCCAGCAGGCCAACTACGGCGAGGACGTCACCGCCTCGCAGATTGCCTTCGCCCCGAGCGTGACTCAGATCATGGGCAACTGGCAGCGGGTGCTGTCCGCCAGCTTCGCCCACACCATCACCACCGATCCGATCGAAGGCCGGCGGGTGGACAACCTGGTGATTCCGAGCATCGTGTTTGCCTCGATCCCGGAAGGCTACCTCGGTGAGGCGCTGTTCAGTCGCGGCCTGTATGCGCAGCTGCAGGGCTGCACCACCACGCTGGGCGCGCGCGCCAATTTCCTGCGCCTCGATCTGCAGGCCGAGCGTGTCGTGGACTTGAATCCACGCTGGCACCTGTTGCTGCGCTCCGAGCTGGGTGCCTCGAGCATCAGCAACATCGAGGAGCTGCCCGGCCAGTACCGCTTCTTCGCCGGCGGGGATCGCAGCGTGCGCGGCTTCGCCTATGACGATCTGTCTCCGGTCAGCATCACGACATCCAGCCGCGATCCAACCACCGGCCAACTGATCCCCGGCAGGCCGGCCAAGGTGGGCGGCCGCGATCTGGCCACTGCCACCGTGGAGATCGAGCGCGACCTGCCGCGCAATTTCGGCGTCGCCGCCTTCTTCGACGGTGGCAACGCATTCGACCGGTTCAGCGACCCGCTGGCCTATGCGGCCGGCCTGGGCTTTCGTCTGCGCCTGCCAGTGGTGACGGTCGGTGTGGACGTGGCGCAGGCGCTGCGTGCTCCCGGATACCCTCACTTGCCCGGACCGCGCCTGCACCTGAACATATCCCCTAAACTTTAAGTATGCGTCACCTGATTCACCTGTGCTGGATTCCGGTCTTGCTGCTGGCGCTGCCGCTGGCGGCGCTCTATTACCTGGCCTACACCCCAGGCGGGCTGGCGGTCGTCGCCGCGCACCTGAACGGGCGCATCGGCAGCGTGCGCATCCAGCTGCGCGGCGTGAGCGGCACGCTGGCGCATGGTCTGCACGTGGATGCGCTGGTGATCGACCACCGCCGCGTGCATATCGAGGTGGACGACGCCAGTGGCCGGCTCGCGATCCTGCCGCTGGCCTGGCGCACCATCCGCGTGCCGCAGCTGCACATGGGGCGGCTGCTGGTGCACGCGCTGCCGCGCGTCGGCGAGGCCGGCGAGTGGAAGCCGCACTTTCTGCCGCCGCTGATGCACATCTCCGCCGAACACGCCGATGCGCAGCGCTGGCAGCTGATCACGATCAACGGCGATGAATTCGAGGGCACCGCGGCCAGCGCCCTCGGCGCGGTCTATCCCCAGTTCGTACGCCTGTACGCCGGCGCATTCGACTACAACGGCGTGCACGCGCGCACCAGCGGGGAGGTACGCGCCGCACAGCCGATCGGGCTCAGCGGTGTGCTGCATTTCGATGCGCAGCCGCCGGGGCAGCCGGCCTGGACCGTCAATGCCCGTCTCAACGGCAACCTGGCGCAGCTGGCGCTCGATGCCGATGTCACCGAACCGTTCGCCGCCGATTTTCATGGCGAGATCACGGATCTGACCGGCCATTGGCGCTGGCGCGGCCAATCGCAGCTGCGGCGCTTCGAACTCGCGGCCTGGAACGCGGGCAATGCGCTGGGCGTCATCAGCGCCAGTCTTGCGCTGGAAGGCGATCGCGGCGGTTTTCGCGCCCAGGGCACGGTCGATCCGCCGGGACTGGCGGCCGGTGCCCTCAACGCCGACTTCAGCGGCCGCTACAGCGCGCGCGTACTGACCGTGTCGCGGCTGCGGCTGCGTCATGCGGGCTCGGGGGCGATCGCCGATGCCCAGGGCAGTGTCACGCTGGCCGCCGGCGGGCCGCGACTTGACCTGCGCGGTGAATGGACCCAGTTTCGCTGGCCGCTGGCAGCCGCCGAGGCGCCGATCCGCAGCGAGCGTGGCAGCTACACGCTGCAGGGCCTGCGGCCCTATGAACTCACGGCCCAGGGCGAATTGCGCGCCGCCGCATCACCGCCGCTGCAGGTCGCAGTGCACGGCCGCTTCGCACCCGGGGCCTTCAGCGCCGAGGGCGCCGAGATCGAAGCGCTGGGCGCCCGCTCACAGCTGAGCGGCGAGCTGCGCTGGTCGCCGGCTGCGAGCTGGCGCGTCGTCGGCCACGTTGCCGATCTGGATGTCGCGCAGCTGCGCCCGGGAATCGCCGGGCGTCTGAATTTTGCCGTGAGCGCCGCCGGCCGCGGCTACAACCGCCAGGGCGAGCTGCAAGCGAGCATCAGCGAGCTGTCCGGAGTGCTGCGCGGCCAGCGCGCCGCCGGTCACGGCCAGATCGAGCACCGTGGCACCGACTGGCTGTTCAACGACGTGCGGCTGCAGCTGGGTGCCACGCGCATCGACCTCGACGGCCGCGCCGGCGCATTACTGGACCTGAAGTTCGCCCTCGAGGCCGCCGACCTGGGCCTGTTCAAACCCGGCGCTCACGGCCAGTTCTCGGCCCGCGGCAGCGTGCACGGCGATCTGCGCGACCCGACGCTGCTCGGCAGCGCGCACGGGCGCGACATCGAGTGGACTGGCGTGCGGCTCGAGGCGCTCGACGCCAGCATCGCCTTTGATCCGCACGGCTCGGGACGCGTCGACTCGACGCTGCAACTGCAGGGCCTGCAGCTCGCCGAGCGCCGGCTCGATGAGCTCACGCTGCGCCTGGACGGCGCCAGCGCCGAACATCGCCTGGCGATCGATGTGCGTGGCGAAGGCCTGACGCTCGCGGTGCGCGGCAGCGCGCATTACGCGGCCGGCCAATGGCTGGCGCACATCGCCAGCGCTGATCTTGGCAACCAGGCGCGGCTGCACATGAGTCTCGAGACACCCTCGCAGCTGCTGCTGTCGGCCGAACGCGTTAGGCTCGATCAATCCTGCCTGCACGATGAGCATGCGCGCCTGTGCGCTTCCGCCGCGATCGATGCGGCGCAGCGCAGCCTCGAGCTGCGCGCCACCGACCTGTCGATGCACGCGATGACCGCCGGTGTCACCCCCGGTACCGAATACGACGGCACGCTGAGCATTGCGGTCGATGCCCAGGCGAGCGCCGGGGAACCGTGGCGCGGCAGTCTTCGTGCGCAGCTCGCCAACGCGGCGCTGCACCGCCAGTTCATCAATGGGCGTGTCGAGACGCTGGATCTTGGCAACGGCACCGTGACCGGGCAGATCAGCGAGCATGAGCTGAGCGGTGAGCTGGCGCTCGATGCGGGCGAGTCCGGCAGCATGAGCGGCAAGATCCGCGCCGGCGGCCTTGACGTGGACTGGCACAACTGGCCGCTGACCGGCGAGCTCGGACTCGACTCGCACTCGCTCGGGTTTATCAGTGCCTATGTCTCGCCGATCGACCGCGCCAGCGGACGCGTCAGTGCACAGCTGACGCTGTCGGGCTCAGTCGCCGCGCCGCGATTGGCGGGTGAGCTCAAGGTGATCAACGCGCAGCTCGACGCCTACCAGATCAACCTGTCGCTGCGCGAGGTGAATTTCACTGCCCAGCTCACCGACGATACCTTGACGCTCCAAGGCGCGGCCCTGGCAGGTCCCGACGGTCATGCCAGCGTCAACGGCAACCTGCGCTGGCAGCACGGCTTACCCTTTGGGGACCTGCATCTGGTCGGCTCGGATCTGCGGGTGCTCAACATTCCTGAAGCGCGGGTCGATGCCTCGCCCGACGTGTCGCTGCATATGGATGGCCGGCGCATCGACCTGCACGGCCAGGTCACGCTGCCGTACGCGCGCATCGAGCCGGCAAACCTCGCTCGCGCGGTGCTGCCCTCGGGCGATGAGCTGATCGTCAGCGCGGATACGACGCCGCGCGAGGCACAGATCAAGGTGTTCAGCGACATCACGCTGGTGCTCGGCGAGCGCGTCACCGTCAACACCCAGGGCCTGTCCGGACGCCTGAGCGGCAGTATCACCGTGAACTCCGACGACACCGGCATCAATCGCGGCAGCGGCGAGCTCAAGGTAGAGGAAGGCAAGTACCTGGCGTATGGGCGCAATCTGGACATCCAGCGCGGGCGGTTGCTGTTCAGCAACGGCTTCATCAGCGACCCGGGCCTGGATCTGCGCGCGGTCAAGAAGTTCCCGGACATCACCGCCGGGGTCAACGTGCGCGGTACCCTGCGCTCCCCGCGCATGACTTTCTTTTCCGATCCCGAAGTGGCGCAATCGCAGATCGTGTCGCTGCTGCTGGCCGGCGGCTCGCTCGAGAGCCTGCAGAACTCGAGCGATCCGGCTAGCCGTGCCAATGCGGGCCGTTCCGATGCGCTGATGCAGGGAGGGGCCATCCTGGCGCAGCAGATCGGCGGGCGTTTCGACATCGAGGCCGGCGTGGAACAGGACATGAGCAACGAGACCTCGCTGGTCCTGGGCCGCTATCTGTCACCGCGCCTGTATGTGAGCTACGGCGTTGGCCTGGTCGAGGCGATCAACACGGTCAAGATGCGCTACACGGTCGGTGACCACTGGACCATCAAGACCGAGGCCGGCACCCAGCGCAGTGCCGACCTGGTCTTCACCATCGAAAGATAGCGCTTACTTCTTGCGCCGCGCCTTACGCGCCGCGCGCCGGGCCTTGGCGCGCCTCTTCTTGCCGGCGCCAGACTTCCTGGCCGGCTTCTTCGCGGATTTCCTGGCCGATCTGGCCGCACTCTTCCTGGCCGCTGCCTTCTTCTTTCGGGCTGCCGGCTTCTTCTTGGCGGCAGCCTTCTTCCTGGCCGCGGGCTTCTTGGCCGCGGCTTTCTTCGCGCTGGCCTTTTTCTTGGGCGCAGCCTTGCTGGCGGCTGGCTTGGCGACGGCAGGCTTGGCGACCGCAGGCTTGGCGACCGCGGGCTTGGCGGCGGCAGGCGCCGGTGCCTTCGCCGCGGCTGGGGCGGCCGCGGCCGGCTTCACGGCGACCGGTTTGGGGGCGGCGGGCTTGGCGGCGGGTTTACTCGGGGCTGCCGGCTTGACCGGCGCGGTGGAATGGACCGCGAACATCGCGCCACTGGGGTCGAGCACCTGCACCATGCGCCCGCCACCCGGCACGTCCATCGGGCCGACGATGATCCGGCCCCCGGCGGCGGTAGCCGCGGCTGCCGCGGCATCGGCATTGGGCACTTCGGCATAGGGCAGCCAGTAAGGCCGCGACGAGCGCTCCGCCTGCATCTTGTACATGCCGCCGCGCTGCACCCCGTCCGCACCAAACACCAGGTAGACCCCCTGCGGACCCATGTCCATGCGCTGCATCACCTGCCAGCCAAACAGCTTGCCGTAGAACGCGAACGCGGCCTCGTAGTCGCTGGTGGCGAGCTCGAGCCAAGCAAAGGCGCCCACAGGTACCGTGGTGGGGACCGGGCCGCTCGGGGCCTGGCCCGAGGGCTTGAACAGCGAGAACACCCCGCCCTGCGGATCGTGCAGGGTGGCAAAACGCCCGATCTGCGCGATGTCGGTGGCCGGATGCACTACCTTGGCGCCGAGCTTTTCAGCCGCCGCCGCGCTGCTGTCCACATCCGTCACGCCGATGTAGGGCTGCCAGTTCGAGCGCGTCCCCGCGGCACGCGCGTCGTCGCTCAGCGCCATCATTCCGGCAGTGTGGTTGGTGCCGATCCCGAACTCGGTGTAGCTCGGATGCGTGGCATTGGCGTGCGCGTGCCAGCCTACCACCTTGGAATAGAAGGACACCGCGGTCGCGGGATCCTCCGTCGTGAGTTCCTGCCAGACGAATCGACCGTGAATGCTGCCCTGTGCCATGACCATCCCCTTTTTTTGCGCGCGTGAGTGATGCTACCGCGCCTGTATGTCAGCAAAGATAACTGAAGCGATCAGCGCCCGGTAGTGTGATTATCGGCAATCGATGCGCGGCGCGCGCGCCGGACGGCGATCGGCCCGCAATCGGCCCGCTTTGGAGCCCCAGCGGCGTCGCGATCGCGCTGCGATCACCCGCCTGGCGGCCGTTGCGCAGGCCGCCCGGCGCTGCCCGGGCGGCGGCGGAACAGCGCCGCTTGCCAGCCGATGCATGTTTATGCATAATTTCGATAATTTATGCACGAACTGCCATGCTGAACGACCGCCACCTGTTCGAGCGACGCAACGCCATCCTGCGCATCCTGCGCGGCGGTGTCGTGCACCGGCAAAGCGACCTGGCGCAGCTGCTGCGACGCGACGGCTTCGATGTCACGCAGTCCTCCGTGAGTCGCGACCTGCGCGAGCTTGGTGTGCTCAAGGCCAGCGGCCGCTACCTGGTACCGCCGGATGAGATTTCCCGTGCCAACGGGGATTTCGGCGCGCTGGCGCCATTCGTGCGCGCGATCAGGGCGGCCGGATCCTCGACCACCGTGATCAAGACCAGTATCGGCGCCGCGCCCAGTGTGGCCGTTGCGGTGGACAAAGCCGAATGGCCGGAGGTCGTCGGCACGATTTCCGGTGACGACACCATTTTCATTGCCACCGCGGATGCTCGTGCGCAACGGCGGCTGATCCAACGCCTCAATACCCTGTTTCGAAGCTGAGAAACCCATGACCCAGCCCACCCAGACGGGCGCCACGCCCATCGTGCTCGCCTATTCCGGCGGCCTGGACACCTCGTTCCTGGTCCCGTGGGTGGCCGAAAACTATCGCCGTCCGATCATCACGGTGACGGTGGACACCGGCGGCATCGACGCCGCGGCCGCACGGCTGCTCCTCGAGCGCTCGCACGCGCTGGGCGCCATCGAGCACCACCAGGTGGATGCGCGCGCCGATTATTTCGAACAGGTGCTGCGATTCCTGATCATGGGCAACGTGCGCCGCGGCCAGCTCTATCCGCTGTGCGTCGGCGCCGAGCGGGTGATGCAGGCTCAGACCATGGCCCGCATGGCGCGCAAGCTCGGCAGCAACACGATTGCGCACGGCTGCACCGCCGCCGGCAACGACCAGGTGCGCTTCGAGGTGGCCCTGCGCACGCTGGCGCCGGACCTTACGGTGCTGGCCCCGGTGCGCGACCGCGCCTTCAAGCGCAGCGAGGAGCTCGAGTACCTGCAGCACCGCTCGCTGCCGGTGCCCCCATTCGGCGCCGCCTATTCGATCAACCGCGGGCTGTGGGGCGTGACCATCGGCGGCAAGGAAACCCTGACCTCCAGCGCCAGCATTCCCGACGATGCCTGGGTACTGACGCGCGATGCGTTCAGCCGGCCAAGGCTGCCCGAGCGCCATAGCCTGCGCTTCGAGCGCGGCCGCCCGGTGGCGCTCGACGACACGCCGAGCGCCCCGGTGGAGCTGATCGAGCGGCTCGAGGCGCTCGGCGCATCGTTTGGCATCGGTCGCGGGATACATCTGGGCGACACCATCATCGGCACCAAGGGGCGGGTGGCGTTCGAAGCGCCCGCGGCCGACATGCTGCTCACTGCGCACCGCGAGCTCGAGAAGCTGGTACTCACCGCGCGCCAGCAGCGCATCAAGGAATCGGTGGCGCTGACCTACGGCGACCTGGTGCACGAAGGGCAGCTGCTCGATCCGGTGTGCCGCGACATAGAGGCGCTGCTGCTGTCATCACAGGAGCGCGTGAGCGGGCAGGTGCAGCTGCTGCTGCGTCCCGGCTCGCTGTTCATCGAGGGCGTGGACTCGCCGTACTCATTGATGGCCGCCTCCAAGGGCGTGTACGGGGAAGCCGCCGGGGAATGGACCGCTGCCGATGCGCTCGGGTTCTCCAAGATCGTCGCGCTGACCGGCGTGTTCCATCGTCGTGCCGGGGAGGCCAGCTCACCCACCGGCGACGCCCAGGCTGCAAAACCGTGAAGACCGTGATCGTCGACAAAATCGCCTCGGTCACCCAGGCCTGCGCGCTCGGGCCGGAACTTCGGCTGTCCAGCGACATCCCGGCCGAGGAAGGCGTGGTGATCGTGGCCGAGGTCCTCAACAACAAATCGACCTACAACACGCTCGAGCTGGCCAGCGGCCGCATGGCCAAAGTCGGCAAAGGCGACATCGTGGTCGGCGCGCTCGGTCCGCGACGTGCGCTGTTCGGCTATTCCGGCCACGTGCCGGCCGCGCTCAAGCCCGGCGATGTCATCCAGATGCTCAATATCGGCGGCGTACTGGGGATCTGCGACTCGGCGACGCCCGACAAAGGCAAGCCGTTCGACTGCCGGGTACTGGGCGTGGTGCTGCAGTTCCCGTACCTGGGCGAGCGCATCGGCGTACCGGCGCGCGTCGGTTACCGGCCGCTCGACTTCAATGCGGCGCTCGACAGTCGCAACGTGCCGGTGGTGGCGCTCGCCGGCACCTGCATGGAAGCGGGCAAGACCGCCGCCGCCGCCGCCATCGTCGGCCGCATGCGTCATCGCGGCCTGGTTGTCGATGCCTTCAAGGCCACCGGCGTGTCGCTGCGGCGTGACATCCTCGCCTTCGAGGATGCCGGCGCGCGCCGCACCATGATCTTTACCGACCTGGGCGTGGTCACCACCTCGGCGCGCACCGGGCCGGCGCTCACACGCACCATGCTCAGCGAGCTGTCGGTCGGCAAGCCGGATGCGATCGTGTTCGAGCTCGGCGACGGCTTACTCGGCACCTATGGCGTCGATGCCATTCTCGAATGCGCCGATATCCGCCGCGCGCTGACCGGCGTCGTGCTGTCGGCCAACGACCCGGTCGCGGCCTGGGGCGGCGTGAAACTGCTGCGTGAGCGCTTCCAGATCGAGCCCTGCGTCGTCACCGGTCCTTCGACCGACAACCTGGTCGGCATCGAAATCATTCAACAGCAGATGAACGTCGCCGCGTTCAACGCGCTCTCCGATGCCGCCGCCCTCGGCGATCACGTCATCGATGCCATCGGGGTCGCGGGCCAGGCCCGGCACGCGGCCGGGGCCGCCGACTGATGCGCCGCAGCCGCGAAGCGCTGCGATCGATACCCGCCGTGGTGCTCGGCGGGACCGGCTATGTCGCCGGCGAGCTGTTGCGCCTGATCGCCGGACATCCGAATTTCTCACTGGCCGGCATCATGTCCGACAGCCGGCCGGGCGAGCCGGTGGCGGCGGCTTTCCCTCATCTGGCCAGCGCCTTTCCGCACGAGAGCTTCAAGTCGCAGGCCCAGATCGAGACCATCGTCGAGCGCGAGCAGGCGACCGCGATATTCTCGGCGGCACCGCACGGCGCGGCAGCCACCTTGATCGATGCGCTGCTGCTCAAGGCCGAGGGCGCGGGCCGGGCGCCGCACGTGGTGGACATCTCGGCCGACTTTCGCTTTCGCTCGGCCACCGCCTACGAGGCGGTGTACCGGCACGCGCACGGCGCGCCCGCACGCCTGGCCGCCTTCAGCTGCGCGGTACCGGAACAGCTGCGCGAGCTGCTCACGCCGCATGTGGCGCATCCGGGCTGCTTCGCCACCGCGACCTTGCTGGCGTGCGTGCCGCTACTGGCGATGGGCCTCACGACGCCCGAATTGTTCGTGGCCGCGGTCACCGGCAGTACCGGTTCGGGCCGCAAACCCAGCGACGGCACCCACCACCCGACGCGACACGCCGATCTCTACGCCTACAGCGCGCTCGCCCACCGGCACGCGCCCGAGATCAAGGCCTGCGCGCTCGCGGCCACCGGCATCGAGGCCCAGGTCGCCTTCGTGCCGCACTCGGGTCCGTTCGCGCGCGGCATCCATGCCACGGTGCAGGCGACGCTGCGCACGGCGCGCGACAGCGCGCAGATCCTCGGCGCGTTGCGCGAGTACTACGCCGGCTCGCCGTTCGTGCGGGTCAGCGATGCCGCGCCGCGCGTCAAAGAGGTGGCAGGCAGTAACTATGCGCAGCTGTCCGCAGTCAGCGACGGGCGTACCGCGGCAGTGATGTGCGCCATCGATAACCTGAACAAGGGAGCGGCCGGAGGTGCCGTGCAGTGGATGAACCGCCTCTACGGGCTGCCCGAGACCAGCGGGCTGACGGCGCCGGCGCCGGGCTGGACCTGAACGTAGGCGGCGCGCTCATGCAACCCACATTCACGAGCCATCGGACCCAGAGTGAATTTTTCGTAATGAAAAATTCACTCTGGGTTCGATGCCTCATCAAGGAGTAGATGTGAGCGCGCAAGCTACCTCATCGTCCGAGCCAGTGCCGGCGCCGCGAGTCCCGGATTTCCTGGCGCCGGTGTTTGCGCAGTATCCGCTCGACGTGGTCGGCGGCGAGGGCGTCTGGCTCACTACCGCCGACGGCCGCCGCGTGCTCGATCTGTACGGCGGCCACGCGGTCGCGGCTCTGGGTTACGGCCACCCGATCTGGACCCGCGCGCTGAGCGAGCAGGCCGAACGCTTGAGCTTTCAGAGCAATGCCGTGCCGATCGACGTGCGCGTGCGTGCCGCACGGCGGCTGATCCGCTTCTCGGGCCTCGACTTCAACAGCGTGTTCTTCGTCAACAGCGGCGCGGAGGCGAATGAAAACGCTCTCAAGATGGCGTTCACGATCACCCGTCGCGCACACGTCGCGGCGATCGAGCATTCGTTTCACGGCCGCACCGCCGCCGCCGGCGCCATCACCTGGGGCGCGGCCTCGAAGTGGTATGCCTTTCCGCGTACCCCGTTCGATGTCAGCTTCATTCCGCGCCGCGACCACGCCGCCATCGCGCGCCACGTTGGCGAGCATACCGCGGCGGTCGTGGTCGAGCCGGTACAGGGCGTCGGCGGCGCCTTCGACCTGGGCGCACCATTTCTCCAGGCGCTGCGCTCGCGTTGCGATGAGGTCGGCGCATTGCTGATCTTCGACGAGGTCCAGTGCGGCATGGGCCGCGTCGGTGAAGCGTTTGCGGCCACCCTGTACGGCGTGCAGCCCAACATGATCACCACCGCCAAGGCCCTGGGCGCCGGTTTTCCGTGCGCCGCGCTGCTGATGTCGCCGCCGGTCAGCGCGGCACTGAAGCTCGACGCGCTGGGCACCACCTTCGGTGGTGGACCGATGGCCTGTGCGGTCATCGAGGCCGTCATTGAGGCGATCGAGTCCGGGCAGTTGCTCGAGCGCGTGCGCACGCTCTCGGCCCTCATCCGCAGCCGCTGCCTGGTGGGTCCGGTGGTTTCGCATCAGGGTGCGGGACTGCTGGTCGGACTGCGCACCAGCAGGCCAGCGAAGGAGATTCATGCCGCACTGCTCGAGCGCGACATTCTCGCCGGCACCAGCGCCGATCCGCACGTGCTGCGGCTGCTGCCGCCGTACGTGCTTGAAGCCGCGCACGTCGAACTGCTGCGCGACGCGCTGCTCGATATCGGCGCCTGAGGCTTACGCATGCGGCGCTTCATCGACCTGGCCGATTTCTCGCGCGACGAGCTGCTGGGGCTGATCGAGCTGGCGCGCCGGCTGCAGGCAAGGCCCGAGCCGCAGGCGCTGGCGGGCAAGGTGCTCGGGCTGCTGTTCATGAACCCGTCGCTGCGCACCGTGGCCTCGTTCCAGAGCGGCATGGCGCGGCTCGGCGGCGCCTCATTTGTGATCACGCCGGGCAGCGGCACCTGGCAGATCGAAACCCGCGACGGCGTGGTGATGAACGGCACCGCGGCCGAGCACGTGCGCGAAGGCGTGCCGGTGCTGGCCTCGTATTGCGATGCGCTCGGCATCCGCTCGTTTGCCGATGGCAAGGACCTGGCGGCGGATCTTGGCGAGCACAAGTTTGCCGCGATGGCAAAGCTCATCGAGCAGCCGCTGATCAATCTGGAATCCGCGGTCAATCACCCGTGCCAGTCGCTGGCCGATTGGAAGACGCTCGATGAACTGGGCATTCCACGCCATGGCAAGCTGGTGCTGAGCTGGGCCTATCATCCGCGCGCCCTGCCGCTGGCGGTGGCGGCGTCCACCGTGCATATGGCGGCGATGCGCGGTATGCAAGTCGTGGTGCTGCAGCCGGAAGGCTTCGCACTGCCGAGCGCCATCATCGACAAGGCGCAGCGCGCGGCCGCCGCGAGCGGCGGCTCGCTGCGCACCACCAGTGATCGGCGCGAGGCGCTCGAGGGTGCACACGTGGTGTACGCGAAGGAATGGGCCAGCACCGCCCACTACGGCAATGAGGCCGCGGATGCCGATGCCCGCCGCAGCCTGACGCACTGGTGCCTGGACGAGTCGTGGTTCGCCGAGGCGCGCGCGGATTGCCGCCTGATGCATTGCCTGCCGGTGCGGCGTAATGTCGCGGTCGCCGACCGCCTGCTCGATGGCCCGCGCAGCGTGGTGCTGCGACAGGCCTACAACCGCATGCCGGCGCAGATGGCCGTGCTGTATCGACTGCTCAAGCAAACGGAGTAACCACACCGACATGATCCTGCATCGATCCGATCACGCGGCGATGATTCGCGCGCTGCGTAACGCCTCGCCCTATATCCGCCTCTACAAGGGCAAGATCTTCGTGGTCAAGGCGGGCGGCGCCGTATTCGGCGATGTCGCCATGACGCGGGCACTGATCGAGCAGATCGCGATCCTGCACTACCTCGGCGTGCGCGTCGTCATGGTGCATGGCGGGGGTCCGCAGCTGACCGAACTCACCGAGGCCCTGGGCGTGCCCACCCGCATGGTGCAGGGGCGGCGCATCACCGATGAAAAGTCGATCGACGCCACCTCCATGGTGCTCAACGGCCTGATCAATACCCGCATCCTCGCCATCTGCCGCGATCTGGAAATCAGCGCCGTCGGCCTGTCGGGTGTCGACGCCGGGCTGATCCGTGCGCATCGGCGCCCGCCGGTGCACCTTGCCGGCCACAGCGAGACGGTGGACTTCGGTTTTGTCGGCGACATCGACTCGGTCGATGTCAGCGTGATCCGCCAGCATCTTGATAACGGACTGATGCCGGTCATCAGTCCGCTGTCGGCCGATGACAAGGGCATCCTGCTCAACGTCAATGCCGATACCGTCGCCGCGGCGATCGGCGCGGCGCTCGGGGCCGAGAAGCTGATCCTGTGTACCGGTGCGCCCGGGATCCTGGAGCGCGTCGATGATCCCTCGTCGATCATTTCCTATACCGACCTGGCGGGCCTGGGTCGGCTGCGCGAGCAAGGCCGTATCCTCGATGGCATGCTGCCTAAGAGCAGGGCGATCGAGTTTGCGATTCGCGGCGGGGTACGCCGCGTGCACGTGATCTCGTACGCCGCCACCGACAGCATCCTGGCCGAAGTTTTCACCAATGAGGGCACCGGCACCCTGATCGTGGCCGACGTCAACGCCCTGACACCAGCCGAGCAGCAAAGCAGCACATGATTCGGGTCAGCGCATGACGCGCCTGTGGGACAAGGGCACACCGCTCGATGCGCGGGTACTGCGCTACACCGCCGGGGAGGACTTCGCGCTCGATGAGCGCCTGGTGCGCTATGACGTGCGCGCCTCGATCGCACACGCCGACATGCTGCACGCTCAGCGCCTGCTGTCGGCGCAGGACCTGCAGCTGATCCGCGATGGGCTCACGGCGCTGGGCGAGGAGCACCGGCGCGGCCTGTGGCACATCGAGCTCAGCGACGAGGACGGACAGACGGCGCTGGAGCGCCGCCTGAGCGAGCGCATCGGGCCGGCCGGCGGGCGCATTCATCTCGGACGATCGCGCAACGATCAGGTGCTGACCGCACTGCGGCTGTACCTGCGCGATGCGATCGACGAGCTCGATGCCGGCACGCACGCGGTGGCGGCGGCGCTCGATCGCCTGTCGCAGCGCGAAGGTGCGACGCCGCTGCCGGGCTATACCCATATGCAGCAGGCGATGCCAAGCTCGGTAGGCCTGTGGGCCGGCGGCTATGCGGCCGAACTGCTCGACGATGCCCGCGGCCTCAAGAGTGTCCACCGGCGCATCGAGAAGAATCCGCTGGGATCTGCGGCCGGCTACGGTACGCCGGGTCTGCCGCTCGATCGTGACGCGACCACCCGTGCGCTCGGCTTTGACATCACGCAGCAGCCGGTCACCTCGGTGCAGCTCTCGCGCGGCAAGGCGGAAGCGCATTTGCTGTTCGAACTCGGCCTGCTGATGCAGGACCTGGGAAGAATGGCGGCCGACCTGCTGCTGTTCTACACGCAGGAATTCGCCTTCATCGAGCTGCCCGATGCGTTCACCACCGGCTCATCGATCATGCCGCAGAAGCGCAATCCGGACCTGTTCGAACTGGTGCGCGCGCGCAGCGCCACGGCACTTGCCTGCCTCATAGAAGCACTGTCGATCTGTGCCAAGCTGCCGTCCGGCTATCAACGTGATCTGCAGCTGCTGAAGTTTCCTCTGTTCCGCGGCATCGATATGGCTGCGCAGACGCTCGACATCGTCGCCGCAGCGATCGATGCGCTAAAATTCCGACCCGGGCATATTCGCCTCGATCCGGCCATCCACGCGACCGAAGAAGCCTTTGCGCTGGTGGTGACGGAAGGCATACCCTTTCGCGAAGCCTATCAGCGCATAGCGGCGCGCTACCAGCGCAAGGAATGATCACCATGGATGCGGATCCCAACATCGCCGTTAATCCACCCGGCTCTGCCGACAGCCAGCTAGGCGGGCTGGTCGGCTACACGCACTGGATCTACGCCCTGCATTCGCTGTCGGTGCTCAGCGCGTTGCTTACCGCCCGCGCCGTGGCGCTGCACTTCGCGTTCGGACTGCCCTCGATCATCGCGGTGATCATGAACTACGCGCGTCGCTCCGAGACCCGCGGCACCTGGCTCGAATCGCATTTTCGCTGGCAGATCCGCACCTTCTGGTACGCCTGGCTGTGGATCTTCCTGACCTCAATCATCGCCATGCCGTTGCTGCTGATCGGCGTCGGCTTCCTTCTCGGCCTGCTCGGCTTTGGCCTGGTCGGCCTGTGGGTGATCTATCGCATCGTGCGCGGCTGGCTGGCACTGCGCGATGGGCGCTCGATGCCGGTGCTCGCTAGCGTGCCGTGATGAGTGCGAGCCGCCGCCCTGGGTCGCGCGGCTCATTGGTGCTGGCGATCGCGCTGATCGCGCTGGGGCTCGCCGGCGCTACGCTGAGCGGCTGCGGACAGAAGGGAAAGCTCTACCTGCCGAGTCAGAAGAAATCCAAGCTGCCCCCGACGCAGCAGCCGCAGGGCACCCCGCAGCAGAGCACCCCGCCGCCCGGGAGCGCGCCTGCGCCTTCCACATCGCCGGCGCCCTCCTAAAGACGCCTGCCAGAGGCGCCGCAAGCGCAAGCGAACCCTCATTGTACGGGCGCTCCACGCCAGGCCTGACGACTACTTCGACAGACCTTCCGCTCTCAGCGCTGCCCGTACCGCGGGTCGGCTTGCCAGCTCAGCGCGATAGCGCTTGAGATTCGGCCATCGCGCAAGGTCGATACCAGCATGAGCCGACCAGCCAAGGACCACGAACAGGTACGCATCCGCGACAGTGAAAGTATCTCCGGTGAGATAGACGTTCGCGCCCATCGCCGCGTTCAGCCAATCCAGGCGCTTGCTGAGGTTGTCGCGCGTGTATTGCTTGGTCTCCTTGCTGGCGTCCGCATGGAACAACGGCGCGAAGTTCTTGTGGACCTCTGAATTGATGAAGGCCAGCCATTCGATCAGTCGATAGCGGCCCAGAGTGCCTTCGGCCGGTGCGAGCCTGGCCGCCGGATTTCGGTCCGCGATGTACAGAAGGACGGCGACATTCTCCGTGAGTACCTGCCCGTCATCCAGCCGCAGCGCGGGCACATAGCCTTTTGAATTGACCTGGTTGAACTCCAGACCATCCGACGTCTTGCGCGTCTTGCGGTCTACCGACGCCGTATCGAAGCTGATGCCCGATTCATGCAAGGCAATAAGCGACGCCAGCGAGCAGGCGCCGGTCATGTAGTACAGCCTCATGTGATCCTCCAGGGTCGCGCAGCGGGAGCCCATGCTAACCGCGCGGCCGGGCTTCGCAAGGGCGCGCCGCCTGGGGCAATACCTGTGACGTCAGTGCTTGTTACTTGGCCTCGCCCTGCCCTTCAGGTTTCCTTTCCTTCGGCGGCGCTTTGGGCTTGGGTTTGGGCTTAGGCGGCGGCGGCTTGGCGTTCAGTGCCTGTGCGTGCACAGCCGCAGCGGGCGGCAGCGCGTGTGCCGTGTTCGGCTGAGTGGGTGGCGGCGGCGCGCCGCTGCCATTGTTGGCATGAACGGCCACGTCAGCATGCGGCGGCGCCATCACCGCGCCGTGTGCACCCACGACGCCGGGGGCGTTGAACACGGCCGGCTTCGGCGTCGCCGCGATCGGCGGACGGCCCGCATTGGCCTTGGCAAACAGCGCCGGGTTCTTGGCCGCTTCCTGGATGTGCTGCTGCTGCATAGGAGTCGGCGCAACATGCGGCTCCTGAGCCGCCTGTCGTTCCTGGGGCGTCGGCGCGGCGGCGATGCCGCCGGCGCCGCCGTTGTAACTGACCTTGTTGACCGTGACGTTGTTGATCACCGTCTCGTTGTAGGTGTTATGCACGACCGTCACATTGACGTTCGTCACCGACTGGTTATAGGCAAACGAGTTGCCCGCCCAGCGGCCGCCGGCAAATCCGGTGCCGCCGTAGCCATAGCCGTAATGGACACCGCCGTAGAAACCAACGTGCGGACCCCAATAGCCGGCATGGAACACATACACGCCGCCGACGAAGCCCCAATAGCCCGGGGTCCACAGCACTCCCACGCGCGGCGGCTGCACCCAGGTGCCGGGGACCCAGTAATAGCCACCGGGCGCATAAGCCCAATAGCCCGGCGCCCACAGATAGCCCTCCTCAGGGCACGGCGGCTGCTCATAGTCCGGCAACGGCGGGGGCGCCTCGCTCGCCTGCGCTTCGTACGCCTCCTCGGGCGCAGCGTAGGCGGGCGGGGGTGGCGGCGGCGGTGCGTAAACCACGCGCGGTGGCGGCGGCGGGGGCGCAGCGACGCGCACCTGCGCCACGCAGCCGGCCAGCACAACAAACATGGCGACAATCCAATAACGCATCGATCTATCTCCAGTAGCGATCAACGAGCGTGTTCGACGTCAAAAATGGTCCTCTCGGTCTCGTGAATGGCGGCATCGATGTGACCCACCGCGTGGTTGCGCAGGCCTCGGGTCATCGGATCGTCCTCCTCGCGCGCGACATCGGCGTGCACCGTGCGCAGCAATTCGAGCGCCTTGTGCAGACGGCCCGGGCGATCAGCCAGGTCGGGGCCTGGATGATCGTGAAGGTTCTTGCCATCGTCGATGGCAGCGTGCTTGATTTCACCGATCGCCTTATCAATCTCCATGATGGCCGCATCTTCGTGCCTGCTGACCGCGGCATCGCCGGGACGATGCTCCAGCATCCAGCGCGCCGTGCGCAGATCGGCTAACGCGTGCAGGTAAGCCGGATGCTTCCCGGGCAGATCGGCGTTGGCTGCAAGCGGCAGCGCCAGAAACACCACTAGACTCGACACCGCCAGCCAGTTCCTGTCGTTCACTCTCATCGGCCTCGCTCCTTAAAAAAAAACCAACCCTGCCACCCGCCAGCGTGGGTATCGCGCTGCGCAGCTGACTAGAAATCGAACGCTCGCGTCCGTGCGGTGCATCACATTCCGTTCAGGTGAGTGCGAAACTCATACCTCGTGGCCGCGCAGCAGGCCGGCGATATACGGCGCGCCAGCGCTGTCCGGGAACACGTCCTTCTCCAGTGTGCGGCTGGCGATCTGCAGGTGATCGTGCAGCACACTCTTCATCACCGATCGCAGATCGAGCGTCGGCTTCAGGTCGCGCTGCTGATACAGTGCGCGTGCCGACAGGCCGGGCCAGTCCGCCACGACCCGCCCGCCTGCGACCGCGCCGCCGAGCAGGAACGCGGCGCTGCCGGTGCCATGGTCGGTGCCGCGAGTGCCGTTGGCGGCTGCGGTGCGGCCGAATTCGGTGGCCAGCAGCACCACGGTACGCGGCCAGACGTCACCGAGCGACTCCTTCAGCGTGCGCAGGCTCTGATCGAGCACGCTCAGGCGAGTGCGCAGCTGCCCCTGCGCGCCGCCTTCGTTGAAATGCGTATCCCAACCGGTGGTGTCAAACACGGCCACCGCCGGTCCATCGTCATGGCGCAGGAAACCGGCCGCGGTGCGTACCGTTTCGCTATAGCGCGCCGTGGTCGAGCGCTCGGCCGGCTTCATCGCCTGGGCGTCCGCGGCGTCGCCGGCCATCGGCGGCGATGGTGGCTGCAGCATCTGGCTGCCGGTGGCGAGCGCGTCCGCCAGCCGCCGCGCCAGCAATGGGTCGCTCGCATAACGATCGGCGATGCGGCGCATCGTGTCCTCATCCAGATCCGGCAGCACCGAGGGCGACCAGGAGACCACCTCGGCCGATCCTCGTAGCACCAGCGGTACGTTCTGTGCCAGCGCCACACCGCTCTCGCGGGCAGCGCGAGTGGCCAACGGCAGATTCACCAGTGCCCGGTTGAGCCAACCGCTCTGGCTCGCGTGCGGCTGCAGCATGCCGTTCTCGAGCACATCCTGACCGTCGAAGTGGGAGCGTTCGCGGTAGGCGGTAGCACAAGCCGGCAGCACCACAAGTTCGCGGGCAAGATACGCCTCGCGCATGAATTGCAGCCCGGGATTGAGGCCGAAATAGCCATCCAGCGCCAGCGCCCCATCGCTGCTATCGGGGCCAGCAATGGCAAGTTCGCCGCGCAGCCGCGCGTAGTCCGGATCGGCGTACGGCGGCACCGCCGACAGCCCGTCGAGCGCGCCGCGCATGATGATGAACACGAAGCGCGAGGCACTGGCGGCCGGTGCGGCAAAGCTGTAGCGCGCCGTCAATGCTGCCGCGCTCGCGGCCAGCCCGAGCTTCACCAGCGAGCGTCGATTGATAGGCAGGATGGGTTCGCCGCGCATTGGGAAATACCTCATCGCCGCATGAATTCCGGGGCGGTCAGCAGCAGCGTCAGTGCCTGGGCATCGGTGGCGGCATGCAGCAGGGCGCTGCGGGTTTCGTCGCTGTAGGTGGCGCCCAGCAGTTGCGGTCCGAGCTCGGCCACGGTGCGCGTGCCGCCCAGGCGCTGCGCGACGCTGTCGGCGAATTCGATGCGCTTCATCAGCGCCGAGGCGCCGTCCCAGTCGTCGCTGCGATCCGGCCAGCCGGCGGGCGACCCGGGCGCGAACTGGCGCTGTCCGAGCAGGTCAAACCCGGCGATCGAACGCGGCGCATCCGCGACCGGCAACTGCAGGCCGCGATAGACCGAGAGCAGGTAGTCCTGCGGCGTCTTGTATTTCGGCAGCGGCAAACGCCAGGCCTCCTCGCAGCTCATCAGCGCCCGATACACCTGCGGCAGATCACCGCCACTGCGTTCGAACGCGGCGGCGATGCGCGCTACCGCAGCCGCCGGCGGCTCATCGGCAATGAAATGCCGCGCCAGCTTGGTCGCGATGTGGCGCGCCGTCGGAGTTGCCAGCGCCAGGTCATTCAGCACCGCGCGTCCCTGCGCCTGATCCGATTGTCCATAGCGGCGGCGAAAAACCGTCTGCGCACCGGGCTCGTGCAGTAGCGCACGAAACAGGAACTGTCCGGTCGTGCCTGCCTGCACCGGCCCCGCACCATCGCCGCCACCGAGCGACCAGCCGGTGAGTACTTTGGCAAAACTGGTGACATCGGCCTGGGTGTAGCCGCCATCAACGCCGAGCGTATGCAGCTCGAGAATTTCGCGCGCCAGATTCTCGTTCAGCCCGAGCGTGCGCTCGCGTCGTGCCGCGCGCTGCGCGAGCACGGAATTGGGTCCGACCGAGCGCTGGTTGTCCAGATACAGCAGCATCGCCGGGTGCTGCTCGACGGCCAGCAGCAGCTCGCGGAAATTGCCGAGCAGGTGCGGCCGGATCGCCTCGCGTTCCAGCGTACCGGCGACGCCGAGCACCGCGAGTTTATCGACCGAGACCGCGAAATGATTGCTCCAGAAATACACCAGCCGCTCGATCCACGGCCGCTCGGTGGCGATCGCGTTGCGCAGGCGTGCCTGCACTTCGGCGATGTAGATCGGCCGAAACAGCTGCGGCAGGCGCATCGCGAACGCCTGCGCCTCGGCAGCATCCGGCGACGCGCCCCCGGCGCCCTGCGCGGCCGGCGCTTGTCGCTGCGATTTCAGCTGCTGCCGGATTCCGGCAGCGTCACTCAGGATATCGGCCGACGTACGCAGCCCGAGCGAGGGCACAGCCGGTGCCGGGCCGCGCAGCTGCGCCTCGAGCCAGCCGCGGGCATCGGAGCCGATGGCACTGAGCTCGCCGGGCTTTGCGCCCAGACCGAAGCGATTGGCGGCAATGGCCGGCGAATAATCCAGCGACACGGTGGCACCAGCACTTAGGCGCGAAATGGCGCCTGACTCCCCGGATGAGCGCGCCAGAGTGACGATCGTTGACCTCGGCTGCTGAGACGCAGTTCACGAGCGAGGGCGTCGGGAGCGCCTGGGAATGGGGTGGTTGCCAACGCAGAGCGCATCCGTGAACATCAACCGGGCGTTGGAGGGGATCGACATGACGCCTGAACAGCATCGGCGCGGCGCTGCACGCAGCTAGCGTGGCACAACAGCGCCTGTGTTCCGCGAAGACATCAGCGTCGACCGCAAGTGTCGGCACGCTGCTGGCGTTGCTGCGCGTGGCCGCGCTGGCGCTGCTGATTGCAAGCGTCGCGAGCTGCTCGCTGATTTCATTGAAGAGTCCGGAAAAGCCACTGTCCACGCGTGATCTCAACGCCCGCATCCTGACGCACGAGTATTCCGCGCACTTCATCGCCGCCGTCGAACAGACCGCCGACCAGATCGCCGCCGCCACCCAGGATCCTTCGGCACGCGTCAGCGCGCTGCGCTGGAAGATTGCCGCATCGGTCAGCAGTGAGCGTGCTGCCAGCCAGATCGCGCCGATGATGGGTCTGCTCGACACCTGGGCGTTGGCGGTTCAGATGCAGCAGTATCTGAGCGAGGGCGCGGGACGAGCTTTGTTTGCCAGCGAGCAGCCACTGGCGGTGACGCTCGCAGCCGAACTGCGCGAGCAGGCGCAGCAGCTGGCCCGGCGCCTGACCGGGCCGGACGAGTTCGAGCACGATCAGCGCTTCATCGATGACTACGCTCGCGCGCATCCGATTGAAGGGCTCGAATTCGTACGCGCTTCGATCGTGGATCTCTGGATGCACGATACCGGCGCCCAGGTCAGGTTGGTGGACTCGCTCGGCACGGTCCCCGAGGCGCTGGCCAACGCGGGCGAGCTGCTGCGCATGTACGGCGACACCGCGCCCTCACAGGTGTTGTGGAAGGCGCAACTGGCCGCGCAGGAGTCAGGACTGAGCGCCACGGAGTTGCAGCGCGCGCTGCAGCGCCTGGATGAGCGCATCGCAGCGCTGTCGGGGATGGCTGAGGGTATGCCGCAGCGATTCGACGGCGTGGTGCGCGAGGTGGGCAGGCGCTTCAACGGCGCCTGGGCCGAGGTGATCGGCGCCGTTCACACCGAGGGCGGCACGCTGTCCGCCTCGGTCAGCGCCGAACGGCAGGCCACGGTGCAGGCGCTCGACGTCGAGCGCGCCGCGGTCGCCGCCGATGCCGCCCGCATTGCCAGTCAGCTCATTCGCGAGGCCGGCGAGCAGGCGCGCGCGCTGGTCCGCGAGGCGCTGTGGGTGGTCATCGCATTGGCCGTGGTGCTGCTCGGCCTGCCGTTCGCCGCCGGCTATTTATTGGGGCGCGCGCGCCGCGGTCCATGATCGCCGCCGCGCGCACGCCTCACCCTTGCTTGCGCCAGCCCGACGCGTCAATCGACCGGCAGATCGATGACCAGAAGGCTGTTGGTCACGTCATCCACCACCGCGTAATTGAAACCGAGGATGCTCTCCGGCACGGTGTCGATGCCAAAGGCGCCGCCCTGGCCCGCATCGACGTTGTACTCGCGGACAAATTCTCCCCAGCGGGTGAATTCCACAATTTCGCTGGGATGAAGCGGATCCATGTTGACCGCGTCGCCATTGGCCGTCAGCAGATCGCCGTTGGGCGCAAACCGCAACGCCAGTGGCCCGCGCAGGTGCGAGTCAGCAAATACCAGGTTTCCCAGCTTGACGGGACTGGTACGCTGGCTGGCATCGGTGATTGCAAAGATGGCATTGTCGTCCGTTGATGCGACATAGAGCGTGTCGGATCCCTCGTCGTAGGCGAGCCCGGTGGGACCCAGAACGACGGCCCCCAGGTTGGGCTCGTGCTTATAACCGACGGCGATGGTGGATTTCTTCAGCAGCTTGAGGCTGCCGGACTCCACCGCAACGTCCAGACGCGATACGGTGCCGTTGAGCACATTGGAGACAAACACGTGGGCGAGTGGCCCGTCGTCATCAAGGGCGAGATCCCACGGGCCGTCCAGAAAAACCGGATCGGTCCAGGCCTTGAGCAAGTGTCCATGCCGGTCGATCACCTGCAGCGCACCCTTGCCTATGGTGTCGAACTTGCCATCGCTCGTCGGTACATTGCCCACCAGGACAAACCCGCTCCTAAGAACGCCGAGCGCCGTGCTAAGGCCGGTCAGGCTGCTGCTGAAGAAGGTAACCGCGGTCATCGGAGGCGCGAGTGGCCCTTGCGGCGTCAGCTGTATGATCGTCGTGCCGGTGCCCTGGACGTTGCCGCTGTTGTTGAAATTACTGACCAGCACGTCGCCGGCGGCAATTTTTCCGCCAGCAGGAAATCCCGTCGGCACGAACGCCACCCCGTAGGGATTGACGTCGCCATTGGATGGAATGGTGGAGGAGTTGACGACTCGTGGAATGAAGGCATCGGCCGCATCGGCCTGAGATCCGATTGCCGCGACCAAGCCCAGGCTCGCCGCCACTAGGCTGCCGCGAACTGTGCACCGAATGGTTCGTAGTGTCTGCATGACGCATCCCCAGTTAAAAGACATGTTTTTGCTCAGCCCTGCTCGCCGGCAGGCGCAGTTTGCGTGCCCAGGCCCGCAGTGCAGATACCGGCTGCGGGTGAGTGCCGCCGCCACGGATAAAGGTTTCAGCGCGCTGCCGGGATCATCGAAGATCCGCTCACGAGCGACGGGCGCCCTCGTCGGCGCGGCCATCGGGAGTAAGATCGGCGCCCGGGCCGCGTAAAGAGATGACATGCCTGCCGATGAGCTGACGGGCGGCTGCCTGTGTGGCGCGGTGCGCTACCGTACGGCGCTACCGAAATCGCCGCCAACCCTGTGCCATTGCGTGTCATGCCGGCGTGCGGCCGGAGCGCATGTGCTCGGGCTCTACACGGTGGATCGGGGGCAGGTGCTCTTCACCCAGGGCCGACCGCTCGACTATCGGTCCTCGGCCAAGGTACGGCGCGGATTCTGTGCACGCTGCGGGACCGCCCTCAGCTACTGGCACGCCGACTGGCCGGCTGACCTGTCGGTGACGATCGCAAGTCTCGACCACCCGGAGCTTGCCGCGCCGGCCGATCACACCTGGATGGCAGACGCGCTCGCCTGGGACCGGCCGGCCGACGGACTACCGCAATACCGCACCGACCGCCCGTAGCGCCGGACCGGCGTGCGTGGCGGCGGCGGCTGGCTTATCGTGCGCGCCTATGCCCCTGCCGACGCGACCTGACCTGGTACTGATCGACGGTTCGTCATACCTGTACCGCGCCTTTCACGCGCTGCCGCCACTGACCAATTCGGCCGGACAGCCGACCGGCGCCGTGCACGGCGTGCTGTCGATGCTGCTGAAGTTCCTGCGCGAGTTCGACCCGCCGCACATCGCGGTGGTGTTCGATGCGCCGGGCAAGACTTTCCGCGACGAGCTGTTCGCCGAGTACAAATCCAATCGAGCGCCGATGCCGGATGACCTGCGTGCACAAACCGAACCGTTGCTCGAGGCGGTCGAGGCGCTCGGCCTGCCGGTGTTGCGCATCGGCGGCGTGGAAGCCGATGACGTGATCGGCACGCTGGCCTGCCGGGCCGCCAGCGCCGGTCAGCGGGTGCTGATATCCACCGGCGACAAGGATATGGCGCAGCTGGTGAACGAGCACATCACGCTGGTGAACACCATGAGCAACACGGTGCTCGATCGCGCCGGGGTGAAGGCCAAGTTCGACGTGTTTCCGGAACAGATCATCGATTACCTGGCCCTGGTTGGCGACAGCTCGGACAACATTCCCGGCATCGACAAGGTCGGCCCGAAGACGGCTGCCAAATGGCTCGATAAGTACGGCACGCTGGATGTGCTGCTCGCCCACGCCGCGGAAATCGAAGGCAAGGTGGGCGACAACCTGCGCGCCGGACTTGCTACGCTGGCGCTGTCGCGGCGGCTGGCCACCATCAGCTGCGAGCTGGAACTGCCACTCGAAACGGGCGGACTGGTACGGCGCGCGGCCGACACCGCGCGGCTGCGCGCGCTGTATCGTCGGCTCGAGCTGCGCTCGCTGCTGCAGCAACTGGAGGCCACCGCTGCCACCGCTGCCACCGCTGTCGCCGCTGCCGCCAGCGCTACCGGCGGCGACGGCGCCGAGCCGGTCGCCGCGCTGCTGCTCGCCTCGCAACCCGCGGCCAGCGCCGCCGGCGCGGAGGCGAACACGACGATGGCGCCCATCGATCTGCCGCAGCCGGCCGATGCGGCAGCGGCGGCACTGGCAAGCGTCGCGCGGCGCTACGAGACCGTGATGGACTGGGAGACGCTGTCGCGCTGGATCGATGCGCTCGCGGGCGCGGAGCTGTTTGCGTTCGACACCGAGACCTCCAGTCTCGACTACATGAGGACCAGCATCGTCGGCGTGTCGTTCTGCATCGAGCCCGGCCATGCGGCCTATGTGCCGCTGGCACATGACTATGCCGGCGCACCTCCCCAGCTCGATCGCACCCGGGTGCTCGAGGCGTTGCGCCCGCTGCTCGAAGACCCGGCCCACGGCAAGGTCGGTCAGCACCTCAAATTCGACATTCACGTGCTCCAGAATCATGGCGTGCAGTTGCGCGGCCAGCGCCACGACACGATGCTGGAGTCGTACGTGCTCAACAGCACCGCGACGCGGCACGACATGGATTCGATGGCGGCGCATCTGCTGGGCATGCGCACGATTCATTTCGAGGATGTCGCCGGCAAGGGCGCCAAGCAGATCACTTTCAACCAGGTCAGCGTCGACAAGGCCGCGGAATACGCCGCCGAGGACGCCGATGTCACGCTGCGGCTGCATCGCGTGCTGTGGCCGCGGCTCGAACAGCTGCCGGCACTGGCGCGGGTGTACCAGGAGATCGAGCAGCCGCTGGTGCCGGTACTGCAGCGCATGGAGCGTCACGGCGTGCTGATCGATCGCGCCATGCTGCATGCGCAGAGCGGCGAGATCGCATTGCGGCTGCGCGAGATCGAGGCGCTGGCGCATAGCGAGGCCGGCGCGCCGTTCAATCTCGAGTCGCCCAAGCAGCTGCAGCAGATACTGTTCGAGCGGCTCGGACTGCCGGTGATGCGCAAGACGCCGAGCGGAACGCCGTCGACCGCCGAGGACGTGCTCGAGGAACTCGCGGCCGACTACCCGCTGCCGAGGCTGATTCTCGAGTATCGCGGTCTTGCCAAGCTGCGCTCGACCTATACCGAGCGACTGCCCGAGCAGATCAATCCGGACACCGGCCGGGTGCATACCTCCTACCACCAGGCCGTCGCCGCCACCGGCCGGCTGTCATCGACCGACCCCAATCTGCAGAACATACCGATCCGCAGCCCCGAGGGACGCCGCATTCGACAGGCATTCATCGCCGCGCCCGGCCAGCGGCTGCTCGCTGCCGACTATTCGCAGATTGAATTGCGCATCATGGCGCACCTGTCGGGCGATGAAGGACTGCTGCGCGCCTTCGCCGAGGATCGCGACATCCATCAGGCCACCGCGGCGGAAGTGTTCGGCGTCGCTCTCGAGCAGGTGTCGGCAGATCAGCGCCGCTCTGCCAAGGCGATCAACTTCGGGTTGATCTACGGAATGTCCGCCTTTGGGCTGGCGCGTCAGTTGGGGGTGGCACGCAGCGCGGCGCAAAGTTACGTCGACCTGTACTTTGCACGCTATCCGGGCGTACGGCGCTACATGGACGCCACCCGCGAGCAGGCGCGCCGCGACGGCTACGTCGAGACCGTGTTCGGCCGACGGCTGTACCTGCCCGAGATCCGTTCGCGTAACCGGCAGCTGCAGCAGTACGCCGAGCGCAGCGCCATCAATGCGCCGATGCAGGGTACGGCGGCCGACATCATCAAGCGCGCGATGATCACGATCGATGCCTGGTGCCAGCGCCCCGAGGTGCCGGCCAAGCTGCTGATGCAGGTGCACGATGAGCTGGTGCTGGAGGTGGCCGAGGGCTTCCTCGAACAGGCGGGGCGCGAAGTGCGCGCCCGCATGAGCGGCGCGGCGCAACTTGCAGTGCCGCTGCGGGTCGAAGTCGGCAGCGGCTTGAATTGGGACCAGGCACACTAGCTGAGGAGATCCTGATGCGTGACTACCGGTGGATAATCCTGGCGCTGGCGCTCGTGCCGGCGGCGCTGCTGCCCGCTACGGCAGCGCTTGGCGATGAGGAGGTTGGCCTGTATGGCGGCGGCTCCATCGGTCAATCGAGCGAGCGCTTCCATCCCAGCGACTACGGTCTCAGAGCTCAAAATACCGGCTATCAGGTGGCCGCCGGCTGGCGGCCGCTCGATCTGCTGGCCGCCGAGCTGAACTATGTCGACCTCGGACGGGCGCACAGCGGAATTAATTACGCCGACACGGACGGCATCGGCGTATCCGCCCTCGGATTCCTGCCGATTCCGCTGGTCGATGTCTACGGCCGGCTGGGACTGGTGAACTGGCGCGCCGATGTGCATGCGCCGTTTTCGTCATTTCACCGTAGCGGCTCGGACCTGACCTATGGGGTGGGGGCCGGCATGCACTGGGGGAGCCTCGGCGCCCGGCTGGAATACCAGCGCTACGACATGTCCGTCGCCAGCACCATGAGTCTGGCCTCGGTAGGGGTCACCTGGACATTTCTGTAGCGGCGGCGCTACGCGGTGGAACCTAAAGTCTTGATTCCACATTAAATAAAATTCACTCGAGGGTACGAAACTTCTGGCGTTCCGATGCCTCCAACTTTACGAGTGCGCTGCACTCCCCGCTTCCCTCCCTAAAGCGGGCAAGAATCCGGTGCGTAGAGACCCGCGCCGGGTTGCTCTGGCCCCGGCAGTCCCTCCCCTAATCTGGACTACCGGGGCCTTTTCTTTTCAGGCACTTTTCAGCCAGGCATCGATCGTGCCCCGGGCCTCGTCCAGTCCCACCCCGGCGCGTGCCGAGAACAGCTGCACCGACGCGCGAGCCGCAAGGGTAGCCTGCGATTGCGCCAGCAGCACGCGCGCCTCGTTACGCTTGAGCTGGTCGGCTTTGGACAGCAGCACATGCACCGGGCGTGTCATCCCTTCCGCCCAATCCAGCAGTTGCAGGTCGGCGGGCAGCAGACCGCGACGCGCATCCACCACCAGCAGCAGTCCCTTCAGGCATGCCCGCTGCGCCAGCGCCTCGATCAGCCGCGCCCAGGAATCGCGTTCGGGCGGCGGCCCCTCGGCAAAACCATAGCCCGGCAGGTCCACCAGCCTCTTGCCGTCTGCCAGCTGGAAGAAATTCAGCAATCGCGTGCGGCCGGGCATTTTGCTGGTGCGTGCGAGCGCGTTGCGGGCCGTGATGGCGTTGATTGCGCTGGATTTGCCGGCGTTGGAGCGCCCGGCGATCGCGACCTCCGCGCCCCTGTCAGCGGGAAACTGGGCGGCGGCGGCCGCACTGAAGAGGAACTGCGCGCTGGGATAAACGCTCACGCGGTGTCCTGCAAGAAGCGGCGAATGACGCCTAGGCTCGAGCGCGGCTTGGGGGTCGGTCATCGGCCAGGCACGCGCGCCGGGTGAGCTAGTGTACAATTCTTCGATCCCAGTGCTGTGCAAAGAAAACTGCCGTTGGACGGGAGCTGACTGCAAATGATGCCGATCATGCGTTGGGCTGGCTTGATGCTGATGGTGTGCAGCGCCCCGATGGCGACGGCCGCAGGCGACGCTGCGGCGGGCGGCGCCAAAGCCGCCGTCTGCTTCGCCTGCCACGGCGCCAACGGCAACAGCGTCAACGAGCAATGGCCCACGCTGGCTGGCCAGGGCGCGGCCTATATCACGGCCCAGCTGAAGCACTTCCATGACAAGACCCGAATCGATGCCAGCGGCGTGATGCCGCCGATGGCTGCCGCCCTGAGTGACCAGGACATGCAGGATCTCGGGGCCTATTTTTCGCAGCAGACGACCAACGGCCTCGACGCCGATCCGTCGTATTGGCAGGCTGGGCAGAAGCTGTATCGCGGCGGCGATCGCGCGCGCAGTATCCCGGCCTGCATCGCCTGCCATGGGCCGGTCGGACGCGGCATTCCGTCGGCCGGCTTCCCGATGCTGCGCGCCCAGCACGCGGTCTACACCGTGCAGCAGCTCGGCGAATACGCCGCCGACAAGCGCTATACACGCAATGAGAAAGGCGAGAGCAGCGGCGGTCCGAACGCCGAGATCATGCATACCATCGCCAGCCGTCTGACTGCGCAGGACATCCGCAACCTCGCCTCCTACCTGCAGGGCATGCGCTGAGCATCCCGGTGAAACCCTACCTCGCGCTGTTGCTGCTGGTGGCCAGCCTGACCGCGTGCGCGCGCGAGTCGGCTCAGACGCCGGCGCCGGGCGCCTCAACCGACGCCAGCTCGTCGGCAGCTGCCCCGACCGTAGCCGCTGCCGCGGGTGCGGCTGCGGCTGCGGCCGCCAGCGTCAGCGACGTGGCGGTGGCCGCGAAGACCCAGCAGGAAGGGGCGGACACCGGCAAGGGTGCCGATAGCAGCGAGATCGCGCTGGAGCGAGTAGCCGCATTGCCGCCCGAGGGACAGCTGCCGGTGAGCAAGTGGGTGGCCGGCACCAACTACAAGGTGCTCTCGCCGGCACAACCGACCGACGCGTCGCCGGGCAAGGTCGAGGTCATCGAGTTCTTCTGGTATGCCTGCCCGCACTGCTACGTGCTCGATCCGTACATCGAGAGCTGGCGCAAGCTCAAGGCCGCGTACGTCGAGTTCGTACGCATGCCGATAATGTGGGGTGAGGTGCACCGGGCGCACGCGCGGCTGTTCTACACGCTGCAGGCCCTGGGCAAGCTCGACGAACTGCACGCCAAGGTGTTCGAGCAGATCCATAGCCAGCAGGATCCGCTCTATGTCGCGGGCAACGAGCAGGCGACGCTGCAGGATCAGCTGCGATTTGCCAAGGCCAACGGCATCAGCGAATCGGATTTCCTCGCCGCCTATAACTCATTCGGCGTACAGAACAACCTGCGCAAGGCGGACGATCTGGCCCGGCGCGACCGCATCGACGGGGTGCCGAGCATCGTCATCAACGGCAAGTACGAAAGCGATGTCGGCATGGCCGCAGGCCCGGACAATCTGATCCAGCTCACCAACGACCTGGCGGCGAGCGAAAAGCACCACTGAGGCCAGATGTCGCGCTAATCTTGCCCGCAGCGCTCACGTGCGCCCGTAGCTCAGCTGGATAGAGTGGCAGCCTCCGAAGCTGCAGGTCGTGGGTTCGAATCCCGCCGGGCGCGCCACGAACTTTTTCACCCATCAATCAGGAAGGGCATTTATTCCGCCGCGGCGGGCGGTATCGACATGACTTTCGGTGCCCAGCCACCGGGACGCCGGCGCAAGACCAGGTGGTGCCAGAGCAGACCCGCTGCGATCATCGCTCCGAGTATAAGCAGGCTCGGCCGCCCGGCATCCGCATCAACCAGGTCTGCGATTCCGAACGCGACTGCCAGCATCAGGCCGAGCACCGGTGCGAGCGGAAACAGCATCGATCGCCAGCACCCGGGCTGCCCGGTCAACTGCCGCGCGCGTCCGATAAGCACGGCATAGCTCACCAGGCCGAGACTGTAGACCGTCAGACCCGAAATGAAGACCACCAGCACGTGCGTGTTCAGCAGGCAGCAAGCCGCCCCGATCATGCTGACGAACCAGGTGGCCGCCCGCGGGGCTCCGGAGGAGTGATGCACCCGCGCCAGGGTTACGTTGACGGCGCGGTTGAATATCTCGTCGCGCCCAAAGCTGAAGAACAGGCGCGCGGCGAACATGATCAGGGCGATCAGCGCGTTGAACAATGCCAATATGACGCCTGCACTCAATAACTGACCGGCCGCGGGCCCGGCCACGGAGGCGACGAAGGCGCTGAATGGCGCCGGACTTCGCAGCATAAACGGCAGGTCCGGCGCGCTGATGGCCACGACAATGACGGGCACAGCCGTGGCAAACGCGCCAATCAGGCCCGCGATCAGAATCACGCGGCCCATGTGGCGGTGCGGCTGTGCCAGTTCCTCTCCGAATGCGATCGCCTGGTTGCCGCCGGTGGTCGCGTAGGCGGCGCTGACGCCCGCCAGCGCCATCGCGCCCATTGCCACCGGCACCAGCGTCCCGGCAGCCCCGAGCGTCAGCGGATGGGCGAGGACCTCGGAGAGGCTGCGAGTCGGGTGCCAGAGCCCGACAGCAATCAGAGCGAAAACGGCCAGCATCTCGATGCCGAGGAAGATTCCGGTGACGAACGCGCTGGTGCGCACGGCAAGCAAAGCGACCGCCACGGCTGCGGCGAGCGCACCATAGGTCACCATGAGCGGCGATGCCGCCGGTAGCACCTCGCTGACGTAGCTGGCGATCGTTCTCGCCAGAAAAGCGATGGACGGGCCCTGCGTGACTGCCCAGACCGTCAGGCTAGCGAAGCCCGCCCAAGGACCCAATATGGAACCCACGCCGACATAGTCGCCACCGGCGTACGGGTAAGCGGATCCGAGCTCCGCGTAGACGATGGCCCACACCAGTGCCACGCCGATGCCGACGATGAACATGCTGGCCGCGCCGGTGCCGGCACGCAGCAGGACGTCCGAGCCGAGTCCATAGATCGAGACTACCGGCGACAGACACGACAGGGTCAGCATCAGCACGCCGAACGAGGAGAGCGTGCGATGCAGCTGCTGCGTCCCACTGCTCGCGGCCGCCGCGCTCGGATGCTGTGCGCTCACCAACCCTCCCCGACGGAATTCTTGTCTGAAACTACGCAAGTGGCGCAGGCCGCCTGAGTGCGTCGGTCGATCAAATCATCCTCCCAGCTCATACTAAGTCCGCCAGCGGCGTATAGATTCCGAGCGCCCACAAATCGCGCCGTCAGCCATTGCCGTTCACTCATGCCCGTCGTACTTCTCCCCGGCAGCGATCTTGACCTCGAGCCGATTCTCCGGCGGAGGAATCGGACACATCACGTAGGTATTCACGGAGCAATAAGGATTAAACGCCTTATTGAAGTCCAACACCGTTTGCCCGTCTTTCGGCATCGGTGCGTGGAGAAATCTTCCCCCGCCGTAGGTCTGCTTGCCGTTCGTGGGATCTTGAAACATGACGAAGAGCTGATCATCGTCGATGAAAGACTTCAATCGAATGGTTTTGCCGGCCCACTTGAAAGTCACATCACCCGTTGATGTAAAAAGCTGCTTCGACTCGACGTGAGTCAACGGTGTGGGCACCTGTTCCGGGTGCTCATAGGCTGTGAATCGCGCCGGCACGCGGTAAGTGGCGCCAATCGGAAACCAGGTCGTCCCCTTGAAGTTAGCAATGGCCGGATTCTGGGAGTCCCGAACCAGCAGGTAGAAGTCATCCCCGATGGCGCGAACAGCAAATCCATAAGTGCCGACTTTGACTCGCCCAGAGCCGCTGACTGTAGAAAGTACCGTGACGCCGGCGACCGCATGGTCGTCAACGATTGCTTCGATACCGTCCGCCGGCTCGAACTTAAACACACCAGCCTGTCGAGTCACTGTGCCCAGCCGCTTCGGCGCCTGCGACGGCAGGATCATGGTGGAATCCGAATCGCTGCCAAGCGTCGTGCCGCCTTCTTCGAGTTGGAGGCGCCCTATAAGCTCGAGCCAACCTCCTGTGCGCACGTCTTTATCAAACTCGTCCCGCCATTTCTGAATCTCGGCGACGTACGCAGTATCACCGGCATAGGCAAACGGCGTCAGCAATAGGAGAGGAAGCAGTGACACTGCCATCCAGCGTAGGACTTTTAGCTTAGCCACGATTGTCCCCCTGTCCGCCAGTGGCGTATAGCTTTCTGAACTCGACAGAAACTGCGATGGCATTGCTACCCTAAGCTCCCACGCCGCCGCGCCTGATCCACCCGCTCGATCAACTCATCAACGATCGGATTGCGTGACAACCATCGAAACGAAAACGCACGAGACAGCGGCATGAAAGTGATTTCTTTCCCGAAAGGACCGGCATCGCGCAGCGTCAGTGTCACCCGCTCTGGGTTGGTGAGCAACGAATATCCAATATTGATAATGCTCTTCAACGGTACGCGCTCCTCGACGCCGGTGTTCTTGACGATCAACGCATCACCGTCGTCCCAGACTTCGTCGACCAGATCGAACAACAGCCGCCGAAACAACACATATCCGATTACCGTCATGACCAATGGCACGAGGAGCATTGGAACGGCCTCGACGTGCGTGCGTCGGTTTGCCAGCAATCCAGCCAGCACAAAGGACGCGAGAAAGCCAAACCAAAGCACGGGAAATAGGCGCTTATAGAAAACCGTCCGCTTCGAAGAAATGCGCTTCATACGCCTCTCGCATCCAGGTGCACCATGGCTGCTCCGGCCTCTTCGACTATGGTTCTTCCTGTACTTTCAGCCATTCAGCAGCGCGATCCGAGTACCGCTGTCCCCGGAAGCGTGCTCGCCAATGCACACGCCCTTCCCTGCCGCGTCTTCTTCTCATTCGGGCTCAGAGCAAACGCCCAGCGCCCTGCTCGTTCGCCTTACGACGCAGCCGCTGTACCGTGATCTTAGCGGCGCCCTTCTGTGCCCGTGCGAGGTCGTAGGCCATCTGTAGACGCAGCCATGTCTCCGCTCCACCGCCAAAGGCCTTATCCAGCCGAATGGCCATCTCGGGTGAAATCCCGCTCTTGCCGTTGACCAGGTTGTTGAGCGCCTGGCGCGTCACGCCGAGCGCCTTGGCTGCGTCGGTCACATTAAGACCGAGCGGCTCAAGGCAATCATGTCGAATCGATAGGCCGGGATGAGGGGGGTTGAGCATCGACCCATGCGTCGAAATTCGCCGCGCACCAATGGCGCGCTGTGCGGTTGCCGCGCGCGCGGCCGGGTGCAGCCGGACTCTCATCGACGCAGAAGCTGATGGGCCTCGCGAAAGACGTCTTCGGCGGGAATCGATTGGACGGTGCCGGACTCCAACTCGCGGTCGCGGCGTTCAGCTTCCGACAGCCACGCCTCCTCAATGTCGGCGTCCGCTGGCCCGTCAAGGTCGGCGATCAAGGAGCGCAACAGGACGAGGCGCTGCTCATCACTCAGTGCCTCGATATCGCGTTCGATCTGTTCGAGCTCTCTCGCCACGGCTCACCATTTCAGTTGGCCTGGAGTCATGCTACCGCCGATACCTGCCGCTTGCGATTCCGAGGTCGGCCGCAGTCGCCAAGTGACCAGGTTTCCCGGTATTGTAACAATAGATGGCTAATGTCGCCAAAACTGGCCGTATATTACGGCATTAATGCAACAATAGGACGATTTGACCGTAGCCACCGACCCCTGACCGGCGCGCCTCCGCCCTTCAGTTAACTCAACCGGCAGGGCCGCTGCTGTCGCGTTGGATCGCAAACGGGCTGATGGTGCTGAGCGTGCCCAGGATCAGGATAATCGGGGGCTTGTTGCGCTGTGCGGGCTCAGAAACTACTCATTCTGCGATGCTTCGACTGGATGCTAATTCAAAAGCAAGAGGCGGAGTTTCGCGCCGGGCGGGTGTCGCCAAGATAGGCGCCAGGCCAATCGAGGAGAATGACGCGATGGACACCACGACAACGACGCGCGCACCGCTGCGCTATGCGACCGACGCGCAGCGCTGGGCGGCGATCGGGCGACGGGCCGCCAGCGCCGATGGGATTTTTTGTTATGCGGTACGCACCACCGGCATCTACTGCCGCCCGTCGTGCGGAGCGCGCCGAGCGTTGCGAAAGAACGTGCGGTTTTTCGACACCGCAGCGGCGGCCGAGCGCGCCGGCTTTCGCGCCTGCAAGCGCTGCCACCCGGACGGCGCCGGCCTGGCGCAGCGGCATGCAGCGATGGTGGCACGGGCCTGCCAGCTGATCGATACGGCCGAGCTGATGCCGGATCTGGCGACGCTTGCGCGCGCGGCCGGTATCAGCCGGTTTCATTTCCATCGCCTGTTCAGGCAGCAGATGGGCATGACGCCCAAGGCGTACATCACGGCGCAGCGCGCACGGCGCGTGCGCGATGAGCTGCAGCGCAGCGACAGCGTCACCGGTGCGATCTACGACGCCGGTTTCGGCTCCAACGGACGCTTCTACGCCGGCAGCGCCGCGGCCCTGGGGATGACGCCCAGCGCCTACCGCAGTGGCGGTGATGGGGTGGCGATCCGCTTTGCCATCGGTGAATGCTCGCTCGGCTCGATCCTGGTCGCCGCGAGCGACAAGGGCATCTGCGCGATCCTTCTGGGCGATGACGCTGCGGTGCTGCTGCGCGACCTGGAGGACCGCTTTCCCAAGGCCCGGCTGATCGGCGGTGAGCCTGGATTTGAAAAGCTGGTGGCACAGGTCGCCGGCCTGGTGGAAGCCCCGGCGCGCGGCCTGGACTTGCCGCTGGATCTGCGCGGGACCGCGTTTCAGCACCGCGTGTGGCAGGCTTTGCGCCGCATCCGGCCGGGCAGCACCGTGAGCTATGGGGATATCGCCCGTCGCTTAGGCATGCCCGGTTCAGCGCGCGCGGTCGCCGGCGCGGTGGCGGCCAATGCCCTGGCGGTCGCGATTCCCTGTCATCGTGTGGTACGCCGCGACGGCTCGCTCAGCGGCTATCGCTGGGGCGTGAGCCGCAAGCGCGCGCTGCTCGAGCGCGAGGCGTCGATGCGATCGGCGCGATGAGCACGACCAGCGCGCTCGCCACCGACGCGCCACTGTCCGAGCGCATCGCGCAGCTGCCGTGGACGCAGCTCGCGAGCGATCTGGATGCCGCCGGCACCGCGCGCGTGCCGGCGCTGCTGTCGGGCAGCGAGTGCGCCGCGCTGGCGGCGAGCTATGGAAACGCGGGACTGTTTCGCAGCCGCATCGTCATGGCGCAGCATGGCTTCGGCTGCGGTGAATACCAGTACTACGCCTATCCGCTGCCGGCGCTGGTGCAGGAGCTGCGCCGTGGTCTGTACCCACCGCTGGCGCTGATCGCCAATCGCTGGCACCAGGCCCTGCAGCTGGCGACGCGCTTTCCGTCCGAACATGCCGCGTTCCTCGAGCACTGCCATGCTGCCGGCCAGACCCGCCCGACTGCGCTGCTGCTGCGCTATACGGCCGGCGATTTCAACTGCCTGCACCAGGATCTGTACGGCGAGCAGGTGTTTCCGCTGCAGCTCACGCTGCTGTTGTCGCAGCCGCGCATCGATTTCTACGGCGGTGAATTCGTCGTGACGGAACAGAAAGCGCGCGCGCAGTCGCGGGTGGAAGTCGTGCCGCTGGAGCGCGGCGATGCGATCATTTTCGCATCCCGCTACCGACCCGGCCGCGGTGCGCACGGCATGCATCGCCTGACGATGCGCCACGGCGTCAGCCGTCTGCGTGACGGCGAGCGCTATGCGCTCGGCATCGTTTTCCACGATGCACTATGAGCAGCCGGCCGCGCTCGCGCCGCCAGGATCCGCGCACGCAGTCGCTGCTGCCGCGCGCCGCCCGGGAGCGCATCGCCGAGGATGCGGTGCTGCTTGCCGGTGCGGCAAGCGCTGATGCGCCGGCGCTGCTGGCCGCGTTGCAGCCGGTGATCGCGCAGGCGCCGTGGCGCCATATGGTCACGCCGGGTGGCCTCACCATGTCGGTCGCGATGACCAACTGCGGCCACGTCGGCTGGGTCAGCGATCGGCGCGGTTATCGCTACGACAGCGTCGATCCGGACAGCGGCCGACCCTGGCCGGGCATGCCCGCGCTGCTGCAGCGGCTGGCCGCGCGGGCCGCGGCGATGGCTGGCTTCGCCGGCTTTAAACCCGACGCCTGCCTGGTCAATCGCTATGCGCCCGGGACGCGACTGAGCCTGCACCAGGACCGCAACGAGCTCGATCTCAGCGCCCCGGTGGTGTCGGTATCGCTGGGGCTGCCGGCCGTGTTCCTGTTCGGCGGCCTGCGCCGCGCCGATCCCGCGCAGCGCATTGCGCTGCTTCACGGCGACGTGGTGGTCTGGGGCGGCCGCCAGCGCCTTGCCTTCCACGGCGTCACCGCACTGGCCGACGGCGAGCACCCACTGACGGGTGCGTGCCGCATCAATCTCACCTTTCGCAAAGCCCTTTGAGCCACGGCAACGATGAAGCGACACGGACGTCGCGACCCGCCAGTGAATTTCGCAATGAAGTGGGCAAAAACACCCGAGCTGGAAAACCCCGTGAGGAGAGATAATACGCTCATGCCGCTCTCGTTCACGCGCACTCTTCGGTTGAAGGTTCGTGCGGAAGCCTACTCATGGCTCAATGCCGCAGCAGCGGAAGTGAACGAGGTGTTCAACTACTGCAATGAGACCAGTCTCAAGGCGGCAACGCGCACTGATACCAAACGCAAGTGGATGAGCGGCTTTGACCTGTGCAACCTGACGGCCGGTGCCAGCCAGTATTTTGACAAGATTGGCGCCGATACGATTCAGTCGATTTGTGTGCACTACGCGCAGAAACGCCAGGCTGCGCATCGGCTCAAGCTACGCTGGCGGGTGAGTCGTGGCGCCCGGCGCTCACTGGGGTGGGTACCCTTCAAAGCGGCCAGCATTAAGCGAAAAGGCGTGTGCCTGCGCTTTGCCGGTAAGTGCTTTCGGGTATTCGAGAC
>Ga0210394_10000150_pt1 | contig 165359 bp, 156 predicted proteins | sample IncBWC12MmetaG_FD_160121 | JGI IMG/M metagenome (GOLD analysis project Ga0210394, IMG submission 160121) | Forest soil microbial communities from Barre Woods Harvard Forest LTER site, Petersham, Massachusetts, United States - Inc-BW-C-12-M | ecosystem: Environmental > Terrestrial > Soil >... | reverse complement strand
TGTTTGCCGATCGGATTTTCTTGGCTCATGCCGCGAGCTTACGGCACGCTCCATTTTTTGCAAGAGTGAATCTCAGGATGTTTCTTCACAGCTTCGTTTTGAAGGGTGCGGGTTTAGTCGCAGCGTCGCTCGGCCGCCTCGCGGAACTGCTGCCTCTGTTCCCAGTCGGTGCTGGGTGAGCCAACCGCCAGCCATAACTATCGCATTCGTGGTTCGTGTGGTACTTCTAACGTTGTGAGAACTCGTCGCGCTCTTTAAGTTCTTCGCGGAGCATCCATGAAAGTCTTTGTCTGTACCATCATAATTTTCATCGGCTTCATTGGGGATCATGCGGCCTTCGCTCAGCTGCGCAAAGCGGGTACTGACCCAGCCGTTGGAAGCATCGCGCAGATGAAACCGTCGGTCGTGCAGATAAAATTCAAATCGGATTCAGCGAAACCGGAATATCAAGAGGGAATTAGCGGAACTGGCATTATGGTGAGTGATGAGGGCTACGTTCTGACGGCCGCCCACGTTGTCACCGCGACCGAGGCGGCATTGCGCGCCAATAATGCGACCAAGGTCGAGTTTTTCGTCGGAATCTCGATTGACGCGATCCCGGGTGCAGGCGCCAGCTCCCGAGCCAGTTTCGCCTACATACCCTGCACGATCAAAGACACCGACCCGGTCCACGGTCTTGCAATCCTGCAACTCGCTCAAAGTCCATTTTCGGAGGCTTTTCGGCTGGGGACAAAAACTGGCGACAAAGAGCCAAAGGTCACATTAGGCGTCGCAAAACTGGACCAAAGTCTGCCGCCGGAGGGTCAGACAGTTTTAGTCTCAGGATATCCGTTATCCATTCCAACGCTCGTGACCCAAAAAGGAATGATTGCGAGCGAGCCCTTTAGCGTCGTGCAAATGCAACGCTCGAACGCGCTCGCCGGTTCTCTCACTCCGGAAATCGAAGACTCAATCCTCCTAGCCGCCGAGGTGAATCCGGGAATTGGCGGCGGCCCCGTTTATTTGCCGGGAGAGCATTCTGTGATTGGCATTTGCGACGCCTACGAGCCATCACCGATTTTCGCTACGCAACGACCCCAAACAGTCGTTCCCGGAGCGGCTCAAAACTCCGGGCTTGCGGTCGTGATTCCTGTTAAATACGCGATTGCCCTTCTGCAGAAGAATAAGATCGAGACAAAATTGCCGTGACCGTTGGACGTTCGCGGGTGGCCGGCCCTTTCGCATCGATTCGCCCCCGCCAGGTCCTCCCCTCAGTTTGCACTTGCATTACCGTAACTACTGTGCTATCATCAGTCGTGCGCTAATTTCTTCACGACAAGGGGGATGCATGGTCAACGCTGCTCGCGCTTCATCACTCCGCGCGGCCGCCCCTCCTTCCACTCGCCATCTTCTAATCGGCCGCTCCGCGATTAGAATCGCCCGCAATTCCCATGAAAACAACGCGTTGAATTCTTCTAATCGCCCGGCAATTGCATGTGAATCGCGCTGGCGCGATTCACTCTGAGACCTGCCCGCCGCAGGAGGGACGGCAGTGCCGCTTCGAAGGGTCCGCTTTGCCTGCACCTATTGCACACTTTTTGCGCTCCCAGAACCACGAGTCCCGAGGCACGTATCACGGTTCCCGGTTCACTAATCATCAGTCACTACTCACCAATCACGCATTTCTAATCGCGAGTCCATTATTAGAAATCGAGCTAACCCACTCACAACAAACGAGAGAATATTTTCTAATCGCTAGTTTTTCGGCCACTTCGGCGCCTGCGCCGCGCCGCAGCAATCCCGTTCGCATATTTCTAACCGCAACACAGAAAAGCCATCGTGTAATAGGCTCGCCCGCTGCGGAAAAACTGCCGACGGCGACACCGATGACACCGGAAATTATGGCGAGTGCGTAGGGGGCTAGGCCAGCGCCGCGTCTGGCGGTTTGACCGTGCGCGGGGCGAGCCGCTATAATCATTGTTTCGGCGGGGAGCAAACTGCGCGCCGAAGGACTGCTCGGCTTGTATGCCGAGCATCTGCCATGCGCCCGATCCCATGTGCGGCGGGCGAGCTACGCCCCACACGAGCCCCTGCGAGAGACGAGTTGAGTCAACTCCGTATAAGGGCAGGGAATTCCAGACCAGAATTCAGGAGCAGGAAATGATTAAGGCTACCCAACTACGCCCGGGAATGATCATCAAGCACGAGGGCGACCTCTGCGTCGTGTATAGCGTGGACCACCGCACGCCGGGCAACAAGCGCGGTTCGATGCAGACCAAAATGCGCAATCTGCGCAATGGAAACATGATGGACTTCCGGTTCCGCGCGGAAGAAACGCTGGAAAAGGTGGTGGTGGACGAAATCCAGTTCGAGTATCTGTACAGCGATGGCGATACGCACCACTTCATGAATACCGAGAATTACGAACAGCTGGCGCTGCAGAACGATATCGTGGGCGACACCAGGGATTACCTGATTCCCAATCTGCCCGTGAAAATTGAGTATTACGACGATAAACCCATCGGCGTATTGCTGCCGGACACTGTGGATCTGACGGTGGTAGAGACCGAGCAGAGCATCCAGAAAGCGACGGCCAGCGCGGTGATGAAACCCGCCAAGCTGGAGACTGGATTGATCGTCAACGTTCCCCCGTTTGTTGGCAATGGCGACAAGATCAAGGTGGATACTTCAGAGGCGCGCTACATCCAGAGAGTGCAGTAATCCGACTCGAGTTGAAAAGAAAGATTTTTGCTCCACCCCGAAAAGCTCGGGACGGAGGAGCGCCTGCGATAAAATCGCTTCCGTTTGCGGGCTGTCTTGACCGCGGACACTCGTCAACCTTGCGCGCAATTGCCCACCCCACCCCCCATGGAATTTTTCTTCAGGAACCCACTAGACCGCGACGGCGGATTTAGCGCCGAAGACGCGCAGGAAGATGGCGTCCACGGCGCGCAGCTGGCGATGCAGGTTGAAGGTGTGCGCGAGCGCTTGCTGGTCCAGAAATTTGCGGATGTTGGCGTCGGCAGCGACGCGGTCTTGAAAACTGGATTCGGATTCCCACGCCGCCATGGCGTGCGCCTGCACCCACTTGTAAGCGTCCTCGCGCGGCGCGCCATGCTCGACCAAGTCCTGCAACAGCTGCCCCGAAAAAACCAGGCCTTGCGTCGCATTCAGATTCCGTAACATGCGTTCCGGAAACACTTTCATATTCGCGACAATTTCCGTCGAGCGATGGAGCATGTAATCCACCAGAATCGTCGAGTCGGGAAGAATCACGCGCTCGACGGAGCTGTGCGAAATATCGCGTTCGTGCCACAGCGCGACATTTTCCAGCGCCGCAAGGGAATTCGCGCGCACCACGCGAGCCAGCCCGCAGATTTGTTCACTGGAGACAGGGTTCCGCTTGTGCGGCATGGCGGAGCTGCCGCGCTGCTCGCCTCCAAACGGCTCTTCCACCTCACGCACTTCGGTGCGTTGCAGGTGGCGAATTTCCTGCGCGATGCGTTCGAGAGACGCGGCGACGACGGCCAGCGTGGTTAGATACTGCGCGTGGCGGTCGCGTTCAATCACTTGCGAAGTAATCGGCGCCGTGGCCAGTCCCAGCCGATGGCATATTTTCTGTTCGATCTCCGGACCCAGATGCGTGCACGTGCCCACTGCGCCGGAGATTTTTCCGACGGCGATTTGCTGCGCGGCCACCTGAAAACGGGCGAGATCGCGGCGATTTTCGGCGTACCAGTTGGCAATCTTCAGGCCGAAGGTGATCGGCTCGGCATGGATTCCATGCGTGCGGCCGATTTCCGGCGTGTCTTTGAATTCCCAGGCGCGACGCTCCAGGACTTCGCCCAGCGCTTCGATTTTTTTCTCGATGAAATGAGACGCTTCGCGAATGAGGAGCGCTTGTGCGGTGTCAACCACATCGTTGGAAGTGAGACCGTAATGCAGCCAACGCGCGGCTTGAGGATCGGCGACGGATTCCTGCACGGCAATGGTGAAGGCGATGACGTCGTGGCGGACTTTTGCTTCGATTTCATTGATGCGCGCGACATCCACACGCGCGCGCTGGCGCAATGTAGCGGCCGCTTCGCGCGGGACCACGCCGGCTTCGGCTAGCGTTTCAGCGGCCGCCAGCTCGACTTCCAGCCATTTGTGGAAGCGGTTTTCGTCGCTCCAGACGCGGCCCATTTCCGGGCGGGTGTAGCGTGCAATCAAATCTAGCTCCCTCGGCAATTGCGCACTGACGAAACTTACCAGCGTGCGGCGCCGATGGCGAACTCCAGCAAACGGCGGGAAGAATTCCCTGTGCCATCATACCCGAATTGGCGCGGGTGAGCGAAGCACCGGGTGGGCTCATTCTTGAGATGACAAACTGCTTAGTTTCAGAGCTTTGGCAGAAATTCGCGCGCCGCGCGACCTAATAGATAGCAGGGCAAATTCAACCGGAGGAGCAAAACAATGAAAGTGATGGTTTCGTGGTTCAGCGTAAACGATTTTGAAGGCGCAAAGAAGTTTTACGGCAACGTGCTCGGTCTGAAGAAAACCTTTGAAGCGCAGCAGTGGGCGGAGTTCGCAGGCGCGGAAGGCGAAGAGACGATCGGCGTCGCCGTAAATCCGAAGGCAGGAAAGGAGCCGGGAGCGACGATCGTGCTTCGAGTCGAGGACATCGAGCGTGAGCACAAGCGATTGGAAACGGCTGGGGTGAAATTCGAAGGCAAGATCGAGGAGATCCCCGGCATCGTGAGGCTGGCGACGTTTCGCGATCCTTCGGGCAACCGGCTGCAACTGGCCCAACCGCTGATGCAATATTAGTGCATTCCAGCAGTGCAAGGAGCCGCGCCAGTTTCGCGTCTCGTTGTAAACTGGCGCGGCTCGATCATTTCTTCCAGGGAGATAAAAATGGCCGTGCATCCGTTGCCGGAAATCGCGCTACAGGAAGAAGTGCAGTTGGTGGAAAAAGCGCAGCAAGGAGACAGTGTGGCCTTCGGGTCGCTGGTGGAGCCGTGGCGCAAGCCGCTTTTCGGCTACATCTACCGGATGGTGACGCTGCGGCAGGACGCGGAGGATTTGTTGCAGGACGTGCTGGTGCGCGTGCTGCAAGGAATACGAACGTATCGCGGCGAAGCGCGGTTCAAAAGCTGGCTGTTCGGCATCGCGACGCATGTGTGCCTGGACCATCTGCGCGCGAAAAAGCGCTGGCGCGTGGAGGCGCAATCGATCGGCGAGAAGGAAGCCACCGCTGATCCGCAGCGAGTCGAGGGGCTCGCAGCGTTGATGCAGCAGCCCGGCTTCAGCTTCGAAATCCGCGAACACATCGCGTTCTGTTTTTCTTGTATTGCGCGTACGTTGCCGCCGGAAGAACAGGCGGCGTTGCTGTTGAAGGAAGTTCTGGGATTCACAGGAGAAGAAGCAGCAGGAATCCTGGGCGTTTCCGAGCCCGTGTTCCGCCACCGTCTTGCGGCGGGGCGCGCAAAGATGATTGAGGATTACGACGGCCTTTGCGCGCTGATCAATAAATCGGGCGTGTGTTATCAGTGCAGCGGCTTGCAACAAGCGGCCGGCGAAGGCCATCGCGGCGCGGACTTGGTGCAGATCGAGGTCGCGCCCGGAGTTGCGATGAACGCCGAGAACCTGTTCGACGCGCGCCTCGAAATCGTGCGCGACGCGGACCTGGAGACGGGACGAACGCGCGTGGTACACGATTTGTTCTACAGCAGTCTGACGCTGCGTGAAGAATCCCGCTAAGCGGCGGAACCGCAAAAACTAAAGCTCGAAGGGGCCAAGGGGAATGCGTTGCGAGGCGACGTGCAAGGTGCCGCGAAAAGCGAATTCGTCCGAACGGCGGTTCAAGGCCTCTTCGGCGGAGATGCGGGCGGTGTGAGGATTGTTGTTCTGCTCGGAAATGTGCGCGAGAACGAGATGGCGCGCGTGGGCGTCGAACGCTTCCGCATCGGCAAGGAATTCGCTGACGATCGCATTCGACAAGTGTCCCGTGCGGCTCATGACGCGTTGCTTGATGTACCACGGATACGGCCCGACCTTCAGCATTTCCAAGTCGTGATTGGATTCCAGGATCAGGAAGTCGGCTTCGCGCAGGTGCTGTTTGACGTGTTCGGGCATGCAGCCGAGATCGGTAACGATCGCGACCTTTTTTCCGTTCGAACGGAAAGCGTAGCCGACGGGGTCGGCGGCATCGTGCGGAATCGTGAATGCGGTGATTTCGATGTCGCCGATCACGAATTTAATTCCCGGGCGAATGTATTCGACGCGCTCGATTTTGGTTTTCGGGCCATCGCCGTACATTTTCTGAATTTCGCGATGGGTCGGCGCGGTGAGATACGCTGGGCATTTCCACTCGCGGGACATTTGCGCGAGACCGTTGGAGTGGTCGCTGTGCTCGTGGGTGACGAGGATGCCGTCCACTTTTTCGGGGCGCGCGCGGCCAAGAGCTTCAAAGCGCCGCAACATTTCTTTTTTGCCGAGCCCGGCGTCAATCAGGAGAGTGGTACACGCCGATTCGAGCAACGTGGAGTTGCCCGTGCTGCCCGACGCCAGAATGGATACGCGAAACGAGATACGCTTCCCCCGCGAATCGCGTCAACAGCCGCGAACGGTCGCGCGCGACACCGCAATGGGATGATGGCAAAGTGCCGAGCTGGCGTCAATACGAAGTCGCGCAAGTCGCACTAGCGCTGCTGATCATTCCAAGGCGAAGATTGCGTAGACCGTCGCGTCTCGCCTAACTTTTTGCGGGAACAACTTGAGGTTCATTGGACGGGCAGCGGTTACTTCGACGGTCTCGGTGTTGAGCGTGACCAATTCGTTGCCGGCAACTGCATTTCTGTAATCAAAGTTAGTTGCCGCATTGCCGTTCGTAGCGTACAGCAGGGCCCCCACCTTGCTGCTCAATTTTTGCGCGATCTCATCCGCTACGCCGCGTGCTTTTAGAACCGCCGCAGCATTTGCTTTGGCTTCCAGCGGCCTCAAGTCAGGAACCGCCCAACTGACAGCTTGTACTTCGTTGGCGCCCGCAGCTACTGCCACAGCTACGACCTTTTGGGCCTGAGCGACGGGCACCTTCACATTCCATTGTTGATGTGCCTCTAATTGATTTTGCTTGCGTTCTTCGGGTTTCCAGTCTTTATCGTCGTTGCTAACGCGTTGCAATCGGATGTCTTCCGTTTCGATGTCTGCTTTCTTGACACCGGCTTGAATCAAACCGGCAATAATCTTCGCTCCGGCGTTGGTGTTGTCTTCATATGCTCCGTCTTGTGTGCGTCCATAGGTGTGAATCCCGATTGGAATCAATGCGATCTCCCTTTGGACTTCGATTGTTTCAGTTACGGTAACCGCTACCGTCCGATTTTCGCGATTGACCTGAATTTGTTGGGCCGTCGCCGCAGAAGCTGCGACCAGAGCAGTGAAAACCGCAAATGCCAAGACATGACTTTTCATCGCTGCCTCCTCGGAATCGAAGGCAAAGTACCACGTCGCCGAAACATTAATCTTTGTTTGGATTGGCCAAGTGCCGTCAGCGTCAATGCTAAATTGCGAGCTGGTCTTGGGTGAGTTCGAAGCCGTTGAGGTTGCCGACGACGGAGGCTGCCATGCGGCCGGGCTGGAAGAATTCGCGGGCAAGCTGCTGAACGTCTTCTACGGTGACGCTTTCGAGCAGCACGATCAGATCCTGCGCGGTGAAGTGGCGTTTGAAGTACATGTGATAGCGCGCGAGGCTGTTCATGCGCTGCCCGCTGCCTTCCAGCGCGAGCAACGTGGCACCTTTCAGATGGTCCTTCGCGCGGCGCAGTTCCGGAGCGCTGAGCGGTTCATCGCGCAGGCGGCGAAATTCATCGAGGACCGAGCGCACCAACTGCGAAGCGGTGTCGAGCGATGTACCGGCATAGACGGAAAGCGCGCCGGCATCGCGATAAGAATTAAGTTCGCTGAAAATTGCGTAGGCGAGGCCCTGGCGCTCGCGAATATTCTGGAAGAGGCGCGAAGACATTCCGCCGCCAAGAACGTTGTTGAGCACCGCGACGCCGAAGCGGCGGCGATCGGTCATGGGCAGCGCCGGAACGCCCATGCAGATGTGGACCTGTTCGAGTTCGTGCTTGGTGCGCAGAGTGACGTGCGACGCGGGCTGAGGGGTGGCTTCCGCGGCGTCTTCGCCAGCCGAAGTGCCTTTTGCGAAGCGTTCTGAAACCAGGTCCACCAGCTGCGCGTGCGTCAGATGGCCGGCAGCAGTGATGACCATATTGTTTGGCGCGTATCTTTGCTTGAACCAGGTGCGCAAGGTATCGCGCGTGAAGGCGGAGACGGTTTCCGGCGTTCCCAGAATTGGTTTGCCCAAAGCGTGTGGCGACCAGAAATTCTGCGTGAACAGTTCGTGGACCAGATCTTCGGGATTGTCCTGGGTCATGCGAATTTCTTCCAAGATGACGGATTTTTCGCGATCAATTTCATCGTCGGCGAATTTTGGATCGAGAACCATGTCCGCGAGCACGTCGAAAGCTTTCGGCAGATGTTCATCGAGAACTCGAGTATTGAAGCAAACCATTTCCTTGGAGGTGAAGGCATCGAGCATGCCGCCGACGCTGTCTACTTCGCGGGCGATGTCTTCGGCAGTGCGCCGCGTGGTGCCTTTGAAAACCATGTGCTCGATGAAATGGGAAATGCCGTTCAGGCCGGGAGGTTCGCAGCGCGAGCCGGTGCGCAGCCAGATGCCCACGGAAACCGAGTGCACGTGCTCCATCGGCTCGGTGATGACAACGAGCCCGTTCGGAAGGGTGTCCGTATGGACCCTGTGATTTGTGTCAGGCATGTTGTTGTCTGATTCCATTGTGGCACGGTGGGCCTATAAATGTCATGGACGCGACGATTGTTTTATTGCGCATTGTGAACCTTGCGGCCATATGCAAATCCGCGAAGGTTTGTGGCGCGTGCGGCGCAGGTCCGCCGAATCCGCGCGCTGAAGTTAGGTGAGTTTCTCGTCGGGCGAGAGCTTGCCGTATTCGCTGGAATAATGCAGCGGGACGTCCGCGTATGCGCCTTTATCCATGGAATACACTTCGCAGGAATCGTATGGGTAGGAATAGATGTGCACGCTGGTAGAAGGCTGATTGAATTCCGGCAGATTCTGCACCTGGTGCACGGGCTCCTCGGGACGCACCACGGCGGGATGCGCTGCGTCCATGATGTACGAATCGGAAGGGACCAGCTTGCAGCTGCCGTGCGCGGCGTCGCGATTTTCCACGCGGAAATTCTGCACGCGCAGCCGTCCGATGGGCGTGACCATCCAGCAATTCTGGTCGCGATGATTGTGGATGCGGCTGAGCTGGCCGATATTCCAGCAAATCGCCAGGATTTCGAAGAGCTCGCATTTGTAAATCAAATTCCGCGTGTAATGGCTGTTGGCGTAGAAAATGTAGGGCGTCAGAGTTTCTGGTTGGATGGCTTTGCGCTCGGTAAAATCGAGCACGCGGGGAATCGTGAATTCCTGCGCAGGAATGGCGCCCAGCTGCTTCACCCATTCTTCAATGGTGACCGATTCCATCGGCTTTTTGGTTTCCGCTGACGTTACGGTGCTCATGGGCGCGCCTCCTGATACTTGCAGGTGCGAATCTCAAACGTTTTATTATATCGCTGCGGGGCCGCGCCAGCTGCGGAAAATCGGCGCGCAGCCGCGTGCTATCATGATCGTAAGATGCCTGCGAACAACTGCAGCGTTCCGGTGAATCTGCTTGGCCAATCGGCGGAAGAACTGCGGGCATTTATGCAATCGCTGGGTGAACCGCGCTATCGCGGCGCGCAGATTTACCGCGCACTGTACGCCGAACGGCGGTTTGACGTTGCGAACATGAGCAATCTGCCGCTGGCGCTGCGCGAGCGTTTGGCGCGCGAGGCTGTCGTCGCGCTGCCGCAGATCGTGCGGCGATACGTTTCGGGTGACGGCACGGTGCGTTACGTGCTGGCGCTGCCGGCGGCGGAATCGAGCGGCGAATTGAAAGCCACGAAGCCGGCGACGGTCGAGACAGTGTTCATGCCGGAAGAAAATCGCCAGACGATTTGCATTTCGACGCAAGCTGGTTGCGCCGTGGATTGCCATTTTTGCCTGACCGCGACGCTGGGGCTGATCCGCAATCTCACGGCCGGAGAAATTGTCGGGCAAGTGCTGATTGCGCTGGACGAAAATCGCGCGAGCCTGAAGCCGCAGACAAACATCGTGCTGATGGGACAGGGCGAACCTCTATTGAACTACGAGCCGGTGATGGCAGCGCTGCGAATTCTGCTCGATGCGAACGGCGTGGCGATTACGCCGAAGCACGCGACGCTTTCCACCAGTGGAATCATTCCCGGCATCGAACGGCTGGGCGGCGAGAAAGTACGTCCAAAGCTGGCGATTTCGTTGAATGCATCGTCGAACGAGCAGCGGGACAAAATCATGCCCATCAATCGCAAGTATCCGATTGAAGATTTGCTCGCGGCTTGCGCGCGGTATCCGCTGCGTCCCTGGGAGCATTTGACGTTTGAATATGTGCTGCTCGGAGGATTTAACGATACGCCGGAAGATGCGCGGCGCGCGGCGAAATTGCTGGCAAATCTGCGCGCGAAAGTGAATTTGATTCCGTGGAATCCGGGAGAGTTGCCGTACAAGGAGCCTGATGCGGCGCGCATTGAGGAATTTCGCCGCATTCTTGAAGAGAAAGGCGCGCGCGCGTTTGTGCGCTATTCGCGCGGGCAGGATGTGATGGCTGCTTGCGGGCAGTTGGCGCTGCTGCAATCAGCCGCGCCGCCCACCGCGGTATCTCCACTGGAACAGATCTCTCCCGCGCGGTTTTCCTCGTAGATCGTCGAGCTGGTTCTAAATCATTTGCGAATGCCAATCGCGGCCATCAAGCGGCCGGTGGTGTGTTCGCTGCGGTAGCTGAAAAAAAGATCGCAGCGGCAGGCGGTGCAGAAACCGGATAAAGAAATATTTTCGGATGCGATGCCCGCACCGGCCAGAATTGCGCGATTCGCGGCGATCAGGTCGAGATGAGCGCGCGGAGCGGGCGGCGCGTGTCCTGGCGGACGCATGGTGAGCCAGGGCAGCCAGTTGGGATCGTTATCGCCATTTTCGAGCGCATCGAATGGGCCTGCGAACCATTCGCTGGCCTTGGGAAATTTTGCGGTGAATTCCTTCACCACTTCGTGGCCGACTTCGTAGCAGCAGTCACCGATCCCCGGACCCAGCGCGGCGATCACGTCCTGCGGGCGCGTGCCAAATTCCATTTGCATGCGGCCCAGGGTTTTTTCGGAGATGCGCTGCGCCGTGCCGCGCCAGCCGGAATGAATCGCCGCCACAGCGCGCTGCCTGGTATCGACGAGCAGGATGGGAATGCAGTCCGCGGTTTGGATCGTCAGCAGGACGCCGGGCTCGCGTGTGATGAGCGCATCGCCTTTTAACGCTTGATGGCCCTGCGGAGCTGCGGCGGCGCCAACCACGTGAACGATGTCGGAATGAATCTGACGCAACGCGACCGCGCGCATTTTACTTGCGCCCAGCGCCGCGAAGAATTTGCCGCGATTTTCCAGGACGCGATCGCGCGAATCCCAGTCGGTGAATCCGAGGTTCAGGACTTTTGCCGCTGCGCTTTGTTTCTTCTCGTTTGAATCGCTGCGATTCGCGGCTAGATCGCTCACTCCACCGGGACGGGTGCTGAAACCGTGCGTGAGCCAAGCGATGCGGGCCAGCGACGGTGACTCGAGGATCTGCAGGCCAGCGCGGCGAAGCAATTTCCATTGCTCTGGACGATGCAGCTTCTTCGCCTTGATTTTCGGCGGTGACGATTTTTTCTTTGCAACACGAGTGGACATATTCGATTGTTCGAGCCTCACGCCAAATCGCGGCGGGCAATCATTATATAGGTATAATTAATCGCGTTGCGGCGCGGGATTGCATTCTCGCGTGCGATTCGGAATCGAGGCGCATGTGATCGTGGGCCTGGGATTGGACATCGCGGAGATTGATCGGATCGAAGCGGCGCTTACTCGGCACGGCGCGCCGATTCTGGAGCGGCTGTACACCCCGGCGGAAATCGCATACTGCGAAAGCTTCCGTGGCAAATTTGAGCGCTATGCGGGCCGATTCGCCGCGAAAGAAGCGGCGATGAAGGCGCTGGGAACGGGTTGGCGGTTCGGCGTGCGTTGGCGGGACATTGAAGTGATGCGCGAGCCGACAGGAAAACCGATGCTGTGGCTGCACGGAGTGGCAGGGCAAGTCGCCGAGCGGCTTGGAGTGAAAAACATTTCGCTTACGATCACGCACAGCGGGAATCTCGCGCTGGCTGAAGTTATCTTCGAGAATTGAGTAGTTCGCCGCGTAAGGCAGTTTCTTGCGCGGAACTGATGCGCGCTTCACACCAGACGTTTGCCGGGCGGCGGCCTTCCACACGCACCTGCAAATAATTGCCGGTCAATGCTTCGGTCCAGGTATCCCCGCCGCGAGCTAGCGTGAGTGCACGCACATTTCGTCCCGCTTGAAGCTCGCGGAACGCGGCGGCCTTCTGTTGGCCGAGCGTGCGTAACGCGCGGGCGCGGTCGCGAGTCACAGCAAGCGAAACTGCTGCGCCAGTATCCGCCGCCTGCGTACCGGGGCGCGCGGAAAACGAAAATACGTGCAGGTATGTGAATGGCAGGCGCGCGATGAAATCGAACGTGGTGGCGAAATCTTCGTCGCTCTCGCCGGGGAAGCCTGCGATTACGTCCGCGCCGATGGCCGCGTCCGGCAGCGCGCGGCGAATTAGCTGGATGCGTTCCGCGTAGTGGTCTGCGCGATACCAACGGTGCATCGCGCGGAGAATGCGGTCTGAGCCGGATTGCAGCGGGACATGAAAATGCGGCGCGATGCGCGGCGATGCCGCCACAAGCGCGACAAAATCTTCGGTAACGTCCTGCGGCTCAATGGAACTGAAGCGCAGCTGCTCAAGCGCGGTCTCCTGCAGAATGCGCCGCACCAAATCCGGCAAAACCACACGCGGCGCCAGATCACGTCCATACGAACCAAGATTGATTCCGCTGAGGACGATTTCCTTCGCGCCTGCCGCAACGAGGTTCCGCGTTTCTCCGAGCGCTTCTTCCGGCGGCAGGCTGCGGCTGCTTCCCCGAACGAACGGGATCACGCAGTAAGAGCAGCGATTATTGCAGCCATCCTGAATTTTTAAGATGGGCCGGGTGCGATCGGCCGGGATACCCTCCAGGGGGCTGACCTGCATCGAGGTCTGCGCGAAAATGTCTCCGGTAAGGATTTTGGCTGGGCCGCGCGCGAGCGACATCGGCTCGGCGACAAGTTTCGCGAGAGGAACGAAATCGCGCGCGGGCGCGTAGTCCAAAGATTGACCGGAGGAAGTGTTGACAGTGCCAGCGGCGACCGTCGTGTCCGCGCCGGGTGCAAACAATGCTCGCAGCAATCGTGGAATCTCGGTCTGATGGGAATTTCCCACGACCCAGGCAACGCCCGGCAGCTGGGCGAGGTCTTCCGGCGCGCGCTGCGCGTAGCATCCGGTGACGAGGATGCGCGCTGCGGGATTCGCGCGATGAATCTTGCGCACGGCATCGCGCGCTTGCGAATCGGCGGCGGACGTTACGGTGCAGGTGTTGAGCACCACCACATCAGCGGAGGCGTGCTGATCGAGCATGGTCCATCCGGCGCGGCGCAAGGCGCGGCGCATCGCCGCAGCATCTGCTTCGGTGGCGCGACAGCCAAAATTTTCGAGCGAGAAGGTAGCCATGGGTTGCGCGCAAACTCCAAACATGGAGGGTGCAGTAGGAAGATTATAGCAGTCAAACGAAGTTGATGACGAAGCCGAAGGATGCCCGAAAGCCGAGCAAGCCTAGACGCCGGCACCGCGGCGCTGGTAGCAGAGCAGGATCAAGTCCGCGCGGCGGCGAACGCCGAACTTGGCCAGCAGGTTTGAGACGTGGAACTTTACAGTGCGTTCGGAAATGTGCAGGCGGTCCGCGACTTCTTTATTCGCAAGATTTTCCAGCAGGCCGGCAAGGACTTCCTGCTCGCGGCGGCTCAATTCGGCCGGGGAATCGCCGCGCAGTCGGCGCCCCTGGGTAGTGCTCAAAATCGAGTCCACGAAGCGCGACAGGACTTCGCGAGGCACCCAGAAACCGCCGGAGGCGACCAGCGGCAGCGCGCGGGGAAGCTGCTCGCGGGCTTCCTTGTAATTCAGAATCCCTTTCACGCCCTGGCGAAGGAGCGTATAGCTATCGGCCTCCTTCAGATTGTCGCCCACGACCAGCAGGCGAGCGGCGGCATTGTGATCCAGTATATTGCCCAGCAATGCGCCGGTGGCTTGCCGTGCCGCGTGTGCGTCAATCACATAGACCGAAGCGCGGGGCACCTCCAGATTGCGCAGATCCGGAGCGAGCATGGAATCGAGTTGCCGGATCACCAGCTGGAAATTTGAGTCCTCGAGCAAGCGGCGAAATTCCTCCAGCACCATCGGGTGCGGGGAAAGAATGCAGACCTTTAGTAGTTTGGAGTTTGTGGTCGCCTTAACCATCGTAGCTAAGGCTAGCGGAATTGGCGCGCAGGGGCAAGAAAGATGGAGGACGGGATTTCATACCAGACACGGGTGCGCACGGCCTGAATTTCCAGGCGTTCCAAGCGGAGGTCTGCTGTGGACGGGGTTTGGGACCATCAGGCCACGCGCGCCAAACCGCTTTTAGACGTCCGGATGTAGCACCCAGCATCGCAGGCTCGCGGTTTTAGGAGGGTTCGGAGAGCTCGCCGCCAGACGGATCCATCCTGCGGCCGGGCCGTTTGGCAGGGAGGCCCGCCTGGCGCACTTTATAGAGCAGCGCACGGTAACTGATTTTCAGGACTTCAGCGGTTCTGCGTCGGTTCCAGTGGTTGGCTTGCAAGACTTTCAAGATGACGTCGTGCTCCATGCGGCGAGTGACTTGCTGGGCGATGTGCTTTAGCGGAATATTCCCTTCTTCGTTCATTTCGTAGGAAATATGCAGCGGTTTCTTTTCGGCGGACGGATCGCGGTCGGTATGGAAGGCTTCCTCCGAGCCGAGGATCACGTAGCGCGCCATGCAGTTTTCGAGTTCGCGGATATTCCCCGGCCACTCGCGCTGCTGGAGCAGCTGCAACACTTCGCGTGAGACCGGCGCGGCTTCGCGCTGGAAACGGCGGTTGAAGAGTTGCCGGAGATAATCAACGAGATAAGGAATGTCGTCGCGCCGGTTGCGCAGAGAGGGCAGCGTGATGGTGATCACATTGATGCGGTAAAAAAGATCGGCGCGGAAGCCGCCGCGGGCAATTTCCTGATGCAGCAGGCGGTTGGTGGCGCAGATGACGCGGGCGTCCATGCGCCTTTCCTCGTGGTCGCCGATACGCGTGAAATGACCGTCCTGAAGGACATGCAGCAACTTCGCCTGCAGGCTCGAATCGATCTCGGCAATTTCGTCGAGGAAGAGCGTTCCACCCTGCGCCAGTTCCATGCGCCCGGGTTTTGCGGCGTGCGCGCCGGTGAAGGCACCCCTCTGAAATCCGAAAAGTTCGCTTTCGATCAGAGTGGCCGGAATCGCAGGACAATTCACTTTGACAAAGGGACCCTGCTTCCAAGGGGAACGTTCGTGAATAAACCGGGCCAGAACTTCTTTTCCGGTACCGCTTTCACCCAGAACCAGAATGGGAACGTTAAGCCCAGCGGCGCGTTCGACCCGTTGCCGGACGGCTTGCATCGCCTCAGACGGGCCAAAATAGATGTGTGCAGGGGGTAATTCGACAGCCTGGGTAAGTGGTGCGAGCTTCGCTTCAGCGGCGGATGCCATTGATGTCCATTGAGCTTGAGTAGGGCTTATGCCGCGCCCCCGACAAGAATGTTGCACACCGACCGCCAAACATACGAAAACGAGTGGTACATAAAGTTCGCCGGTTGGAACGCGCAAATTCCCGTAATTGACTGTTTCTTGGGCAGATAGGTCGATCGGCAGTTCGGTGCGCCCTAGTACCAAACGGGCTGGCGAGGGCGAAAAACAGTACTATCGTCAGAAAATGCTAGGCACTTTCGGGAACTGGTCTTCCCTGCTGGGGTGACCGGTGATCTCGGCGGATTCCCGAAGCGCTGCGGCACCGGTGCACAAGGGAAACGTGGCTCGGTATCAGCGGAGGGAGCGAGCCGGAACCATCGCGACTCATCGTTGCGGGAAAATCATGGCCTCCAGCATGTCCGCGCGGGCCTTTTGGTCCGAGGCAAACAACTGCAGCAGGTCCGTCACGGAAATCATGCCGCGAAAGCCCTTCTCGTGGTCCAGGACCACCAGGTGATAGATGCCGTGCTGTTCCATCAATCGCAAACAATCTTCGAGCGAGGTATCCGGAGTGGCGCTGACCAGTTGCCGCGTCATAATCTCGGAAACGCGCATCCAGGCGGGACACTTGTTTTCGGCGGCGACTTTGTCGGAAACATCGCTTTGCGATACGACTCCCAGGAGCACGCCGTGCTGGTCGCACACCCCGACGGCGCGCACTTGTTTCTCGCGCAGATAGCGAGCGGCGTCGTGGACTGTGGTGTCGTCAGCGATGAAATAGACATCGCGGCGGGAAGCAATCAAGTCCGCTACTCTCATGGGAACCTCCTAGCGAATGGACTGGAGCGGATGGTAGGGCGATTCAAGCGGAGAATGCAACTGAAATTCAAAGGACGCGTGAGAATGGAGCGAAATACCGGATGCGCGCCGCGACGGTGCGCACCCGGACTTGCGATTTTTCGCGCGTAACACAAAAGTCATGAAGAGCAAGAGCAAACAGACGGCATCGCCGTTCGCGCAGAGAAATGCCTTAAATCGAAGACGCCTCCCCGCGAATAATATCGTAGCGCTCGATTACGGCAGCCACTCCAATCGACTCACGCGCGTCGTCTTCCTGCTTGTCCACGCGAACAACACGTCCGTGCGCGCGAACGAAGACTTCGGTGCCGCGTGTAATTTCCGCCGGCAAAGTGAGCGTGAAATCAACTTCGGTGCCGGGAGCGAGATCCTTCTCCATCATAAAGTAAACGCCGCGCGTCGAGATATCGCGTGTCTGACCGTTGTGCGTACCCGGCTCTCGATTGATCGGCAGGCGAACGTTTACCGGTAGCGATAAATCATACCGGCGTGCCATGCGACGCTCCGTCATCCCCACTGATCCTCCATGCCAAGATTGAAGTGCAACACTTCCCCGTAACTTGAAGCAGCAATCGCTCTTCCAAAGGCGACGTAGTCTTCCAAAGGCTGCTTGCTCGCGTCCAGCTCGGCAACCGCTCTCACCCCTGGCTACGGCAAAGCCTGGGGCGCGCGGCAAACCCTTTGAAAACACAGACAAGCGTTGATTTGAGTTCGAGACTGGGAAGTTCGAAATCGATCCCCCAGAGAGGGTCGGCCCCGATGCCCCATTTCGGAGCGAATACTAGACCATGCCGAGGGTAGATGGGTAGTGCTATTTCGCTGAATGTGCTCTAGATATGCAACTCTTTGCAACAGTCGTAGGACTAGTACGATTCAGTACTACGTGTCGAATTTTGAGAACGAAGCCGTGCTGGAGCGGCTGCCCGACCGCGCCAATTTCTCGAGCGGAAACGACAGCCGCTTATTGATTTCGTCAATTTGCATTCGTGGAATTACGAACCGCGAATCGCCGGAGCCGATTCCTTCGCCGCGGCGTCTTTCGCTTCCAATTCTTTCGTCGTCGCTTCCTTCGCGGCCGCTTCGCGCGCAGCTTTCGCTGCCGCCGAACGCGCCCCGCGCCCGGAATCGAGATTGAATTGCCGCATCTTGTACAGCAGCGCTTTGTAGCTGATGCCCAGCATGCGCGCCGCGTCTTTGCGGCACCAATTCGTTTTCTCGAGTGCGTCAGCGATGGCTTCCATCTCCGCCTCGTCTTTCAATCCGCGGACCAGAGCCTTCAGGCCCTGTTCCTTCGGCGGAGGAGCTTCTTCGCGTGGTGCGGTGCGGTGCTGCTGTCCGGTCATTTCCAGCAGTTCGCGGAAACTGCCTTCGTCATCTTCCAAAATTACGTAGCGCTTCACGAAGTTCTCGAGTTCGCGCAAGTTGCCCGGCCAGGGGTAGCGCAGCGCTGCTTCGAGCAAATGCTTGGAAGGATCGGGGGCCGCCTTGGCATACTTCTCGCTGTACTTCGCCAGAAAATGTCGGAAGAGCAGAGGAATCTCGGTCGTGCGTTCGCGCAGCGGCGGAATGTGGATGGAAAGCACGTTCAAACGGTAGTAGAGGTCTTCGCGGAAGCGCCCGGAGCGCATGGCATCCTTCACATCCACGTTGGTGGCTGCCAGGACTCGCACATCCACATTCACCACGGCGCGGGCGCCGAGACGAGAGAACTGGCCGTCTTGCAGGACGTGCAGCAGTTTCGCCTGAAGGTGCGGGCTCATTTCCGCGATTTCATCCAGGAAAATCGTGCCCTTGTTCGCCAGTTCGAATTTGCCGGGCTTGGCGCGGACCGCTCCGGTGAAAGCGCCTTGTTCGTAGCCAAAGAGTTCGGATTCCAGCAATTCGCCCGGCAGCGCCGCGCAATTCACTTTGACGAAGGGTTGCACGCGGCGCGTCGAACGAAGATGAATCATTCGCGCGATCACTTCCTTGCCGACTCCGCTTTCACCGCTGATGAAAACGGGAACGTCCACGGGAGCAATTTGCAGAACCTGCTGCCGGATCTTCAGCATTTGCGGGCTGGCGGCGAGGAAAGAAAGGTCTTCGGTGAGCGCTTCGCAGTATTCGCGCAGCGATTTGTTCTCCGAGCGTAGCTCCTTCTTCTGCCGGCATTTCAAAAACGCCGCATCCAGTTCTGGTTTCTCAAACGGTTTGGTCAGGTAATCGAGCGCGCCGATGCGAATGGCCTCGACCACGGTGGTAACTTCGTTCGAACAGGAAAGCATGATCACGCTGAGGGTGCGATCTATCTGCATTAATTGCCGCAGGGTTTCCAGACCATCCATCTCCGGCATCAGCACGTCCAGCACAATGTAATCCGGGCGCTCGCCCGTGCCGATGCGCTCGAGCGCGTCTTTACCGCTGGAGACTGCCTCGACGCCGTATCCATCCACTTCCAGAAGTGTTTGCAGATACTTTCGAATACTGGGTTCGTCGTCTACGACCAGGATATTTTCTTTGTCAGCCATCGTTTTTCCTAAGGAGCCGAAAAGTGCGGTTCCGGTTCAGTCACTATCTTATTCTGCGTTCGTCGGAAGGAGAAATGAGAAAGAGCTTCCGTGTCCAACCACGCTATCCACCCAAACTTTACCGCGGTGCGCCTGGATCAAGCGCTTGGTGATGGCCAAGCCCAAGCCCATGCCCGAAGACGACGGGTCAACGCGGACAAACTCCTCGAAAATCTCCTGGTGAAACTCCGCGGCGATCCCGCTGCCGGTGTCCGAGACGGCGACCAGCACGCTGTTGGGACGGCTGCGGCCGGCGCGGCGGCGATCGGAGGAAGGCGCCGCTTCAGAAATGCGCCTTTCCCAGAAGTGCGGTTCCGCAATCAAAGTTACACAACCTTGCGCTGGAGTATGCTTCAGAGCGTTGTCCAGAAAATTTGCCACGCACTGCTGCACTTTTTGGTAATCGAACTTGAAAGGTCCCAGCTCGGGATGAATCTGTATGTCGAGGCGAACCTTGGCGCGCTGGAAGGCATCCTGCCAGCGGCAAGTGAGATCTTTAATGCAGTCGCGCAGATCGTTTTCCCTGAGCTGCAGAATCAATTTGCCGCTTTCCAGCGCCGAGTAATTCAGGAACATGGAAACAAGCCGGATCAAGCGATCGCAGCTTTCTTTCGATTCCAGCAGAATATCTCGCTGGCGATCGTCAAGTTTTCCCAGCGAGCCCGTCAGCAGTAAATCGTAGTAACCCTTCATGACGGCCAGCGGCGTCTTTAACTCATGCGCGGCTGACGCCAGGAACACTGTTTTCTGGCGGTTGACTTCCTGCAATCGTAGATAGGCGGCCAGCAAGTTCCGGTAAGTAATCTCGCGTTCTTGCATCAATTCCTGAACGGTCTGGCGCATCTCGGCTTCGTCCGCCGGCGCCTCTGCCGGAGCCGGTTCGAGGTAAGTGACCAGCCAGTCGGGTTCCGGCAGCCAACGAACGCGCGCGTGTTGCACCTCGTTCGCGAAATCAATGGGCAGATTGAGTTCTTGTTCGCCTGCTTCAAGCTGCTTGAGAATCTCCTGGCGATCGGTATGCAGGATATCCACGAACAAATTCAAATCTGGCTTAGCGTCTAAGCCCTTCTCGTTCAATCGTTCTTGCGCATGAAAATTCGTGAACAGAATCTTCCCGGAGCGGTCCGTTACGACCAATGGGCGGTCGAAGGCATCCAAGAGGCTGGAAATCAGTTGTAGCACCTGCTGGTTATTCACTTGCTGTTCGGCTGTGGCGCTTTTTGGCAAATTGCTCTCCCAGGACAGGCGCGAAATCGGTGCAAACACACCACCTTCACGCGCCGGTCGGTAATACCAGGGACGAGGTTGTGGATGTTTATGCTCGCAAAGGCCCCAAATAGTGTCAATGGTAAATGCGTCCTACTTTGCACAATGTTGGAAATGTTAGGGAGTTAATTTACACATCCGACTGACGGTCATATTACCGTGTCAATGGAAACACTTTGCAAGGTGTTGCTAACAAAAGCCTTATTTAAAGTATAGTTCGCTGGCACACTTGCATTCAAATTGCGATTCAAAGAACCAGTACTAAAACTGGGGTACCAATGGCCATCCGTGAAGGCATAGCTCAATATCGAGCGGGATTGACGCCACTCTATGACGAGCGTCGGAGATTTCAGCGCATAAACCTGCAAGTGCCGCTGTTCGTGCGCGGCAAGGATGCCCATGGTGAGCAGTTCTTAGAGCTCGCTAAGACGCTTGATATCAGTGCCCTAGGGGCGTTTATTACGTGTCCGCGTCCGCTCGTAGTGAATGAAGTCGTGACGCTGACCATTCCTGCCCCCTCCATCACTTCTTCGGCTTTGGTTCCTGCAGGGATGCCTCCGATCCAAGCCAGAGTAAAGCGTCAGCAGGAGGCTGGGGACGTGCACCTGGTCGGAGTAGAGTTCCTGAAGCCAATCGGCTAGGCCTCTCTGCTCAGTTTGAAGCGATTCGACGGGTGGACCAGCGGCGAAAAGTGGAATCGTTTTGCCACCTATTTTGCTGTTCGGCATTCCTTCCCCCACCGCGAAGTGCTTCGCATGCGTAACCTAACTGTTTACAGAAACTTGTAGGCTCGGTTTCGGCCCTCGGCCCCCTCTGGGATTGGGCTTTCTCGTGCTAGTACTTTTCTACCCCCGCAGTGTCCCTGTTCACAGGGAACAACAAAACTATTGCGGAACCCATTGATGCCTCAGCCCGGCGATGCTTTTCAGCCGCAGCCCTCGGCCGAAGACTCGTTCCTCGATCTCCTGGTGGAGACTCTGGACGGGCTCGACGAACCGGTTCGCGGACAATTTCTACGACAATTCTTCCGCACCATCGCGCAAATTGATTTCACCGACGCGCAAAGCAATGACTATTGGGAACGCATCCTGCTGCGGCGGCGGGAACTCGCCGAAAATCTCGGCAAGCGCGTTTCGCTGAAAACGGCACTGGTGGACGTGCTAGCCTCGACGAATTTTCTGCGCGTTCCTATCCTGATGGAGTACGACGAATTCAAGAAGCTGCAAGTCAATGCTGCCACCGACCCGCTCACCGGTCTCTACAACCGCCGGCTCTTCGACGAATACTGCGACAAGGAATTAAATCGCGCGAAACGCTACGGTCACCAGTTGGCGATCGTAATCCTGGATCTGCACAAGCTGAAGGAAGTGAATGATCGTCACGGCCATTTGCAGGGCGATCAGGTGCTGCAACTCGCCGCAACGACTTTGCAAAAAACGATGCGCGCGTCGGATTTCGCTTTCCGCATCGGCGGAGATGAGTTTGCGCTGCTGCTACCGCAGACCGACCCGGAACAGGCCATCACGCTGTGCCGTCGCATCCGCAGCCAATATGAAATCGATATTCAGCCGCTGAAAATGGACATTGGCGTCACGCTGGATTTCGGTGTCGCCGTGCACCCCGATGACGGAGATACGAAGAGTGCGCTGATGAACCTGGCCGACCAACGGCTCTATCAGCTAAAAAATTCCGGACGCGCCGCGCCCCAACTGGTCCCACCCCAAACGCAAGGACCGCGCGAAATTCCCGCCGCCCCGTCTACACAACGCGAGGCTCCCGCAACGTCCGAACCCGTTCGTCCACCCCTGGTGACGCCGACCATGAAAACCGAAGCGCCACCCGCGCCGACGCCGTTTCAGGCGCAGGCCGAACCTCGCCGCCCCACCGCTCCGTACGCGGAGGCCCGCAAATGGGAGCGCGTCTCGCTGGCCGGTACCAAGGCCTATGCGATCCTGACCGACGTGAATCAGAAGACGGCGGCAGTGATGGATCTGAGCTATGGCGGCGTGGCGCTGCTGCTGGATAACCCGCAAGACGTTCCCAACCAATTCCACGCAGTGCTGCATGTGCCGATTTTGCCCCCCGTTCGCGTGGTGCTGCGTAAGACGAATTCGCAACAAGTAGAAGGCGGCCGTGCGCGCGTGGGCTGCGCGTTCGTGTCCTAGCTGCGCGATTTGACGTCGCCCACTGCGATCGCACCATGCATTTGGCAAATTGCCGCGCCTGCCGTATAATTGGAGTTTCCCGCTAGCCTAGCGACGCGACTGTGCAGCCTCGCTTCGAGAAGTCGCGCAGACCGGCTGGCCGACAGGAGCAACATGAAAGAAGGAATCCATCCCGATTATCACGCCGTGAAGGTGCACTGCGCCTGCGGCAACACCTTTGACACACGTTCCACGTTCAAGGGCCAAATGATCCGCGTGGAAATTTGCTCGAATTGCCATCCGTTCTTCACCGGCAAGCAGAAGTTGGTTGATACCGCCGGCCGCGTGGAGCGCTTCACGAAGAAGTACGCCGATAAAGCGGCGGCGATGAAGAAGTAACCAGCCGATTTCAGCGCTACCAGAGAAATCCGATAGGCCCCGGGTTCATCGCTCGGGGCTTATTTTTTTTGCGCGGTGCTGTTCTGCCGCCGTAAAACCGATCCGTGCGGTGTACAATGCCGCCTAGAAATGGCCACGCATTTGTCCCATTCATCCGATGCGCCGTTCGATTCGCAAGTGGAAACGGCACCGCCGCGCGTCACGCTTCGCAATCACTTCGCGCATGCGTTTGATTCGGCCATCGCGGCGGCGCGCACCTGCTATTCGCCGCGGCTGATCGGGCCGGAGGAAGTCACCGACAAGCAGCGCGTGCTGATCGGCTCGGCAACTTATTTTGGTGGGCATCACACCGTTTATCAACACGCGCATTTCGAATTTGGCCTGGAAAACATCAGCCGGCAATTTGTGTGGTCCTTTCTGCACGCCCATCCTTTTTACAATTCGGAGCAGCAGAGCCAGCGCTATGTTCGTCTGGATCGCGCGCAGGCTTACATTCCGGGCGACGGCCGCGCATTCGGCTCAGCGGAGCGCGCGATTTACGAAAAAGCAGTGGCGCGCGCCTGGGAGCATTATCGCGAGTTGACGCTGCTGCTCGAGCCGACGGCCCGCGAGATTCTGGGGGATATCTGGCATCTCAGCTCGATGTCGCACCCGAAGCGCGTGCAGAAAGTAGGGCGGCAATCTGAAAAGCGTGCCATTGAAGTGGCTCGCTACGTTCTGCCGGTGGCGGCCTTCACCACGATGGTGCACACGATTTCGGGCATCGTGCTGCACCGGCTGTATCGCATGCAGGCCGCCAGCGATACGCCCAGCGAGGCGCGCCACGTGATCGGGGAAATGGTCGCGCGTGTGCGCGAAGTGGATCCGCAATTTTTCGATCGTTTTGACAACGAACCGAATGCTGCGCCGCCGGAATGGCACGATACCGCGCGAAACGGTGAGGCCTTTGCGCGCGAATTTGACGTGAAGCTTGCGGGGCGTACCTCCAAGCTGGTGGATTATTCGGCGGGAGCGCCCGCTGTGCTGGCGGACGCCTATCGGGCCGTCGTGGGCCTGACGGCCGCGGAATGTCCGGATGGGGAAGCGCTAGATCGCATGTTGAATCCGGCGCGCAATCCTTACCGCCGCGAGACTCTGAACATTGGCGTGCACGCGCCGCTGATGCGTCCGCTGCAACATGCGAACTTCACCTTCGCAAAAAAAATCAGCCACACCGCCGATAGCCAGGACCAGCGGCACCGCATGGTTCCCGGCTCGCGGCCGCTGCTGACGCTGGCGGACACGCGCTCGCCGGACTACACCACGCCCATGCTGATCCGCGACAATCCGCGGGCACTGGAAATTTATCAAGCAGCGATGCAAGAAGCCTGGGCCGCGAAAAACGAATTGCTCGACCGTGGCGTGGCACCGGAGTTCGCGCTGTATCTGCTGCCGAACGCCAAAGCGATTCGCCTGGTGGAATCCGGATCGCTGCTGCACTTGCTGCACAAATGGACCATGCGCACATGTTTCAACGCGCAAGAAGAGATCTATCAATCTTCCATCGAAGAAGTGGAACAGGTTCGCGCGATATTTCCTGAACTCGCGCGCTATATCGGGCCTCCTTGCCATCTTCGCGCCGGAATTTCCACGCCCATCTGCACGGAAGGTTCGCATTTTTGCGGCGTGAAAGTCTGGCTCGACTTCCCGAACATTCAACGGCGAATATGACCCGGCGCGGCAGCCTGATTTATTACCTGGCGGCCTGGGCGCTGGGCTGCTTTTTCATGGTGCTGGCGGTCTGGTGCCAGAACAGGATCCTCACGCCGTCTCAGGACTTGACGCGCGAAGCGAGCGAAGGCTTGCTGACGTTGCTTGTTTACGGATACTTGTTCGGCGCGCCCACTGCTCTGCTTTACGGTCTGCTGCTGCGCCGAATCATGCTGGCATTGAAATGTAAGACTCCCCTGCACTGGGCGCTGGTAGGCGCGATTCTTGCTTTGCTGGTCGTGGTAGCACTGGGGATTGGCAGCCGGCGCGCGGCGCTGCTGCTGCCTGAGAATTATGCCGCGCTATTGTTTCAGTTCGTGGTCTCGGACGCCGTTCTGCGTGCGGGATGGTGGCTCACAATTCCGGCAGGAGCCGCGACGGGCTACTATCTGGGCCGAATAGAGCGGGCGTTCGCGCCGGCGACCGAAACGGTGCCGAGCGCTAGCGCTTGAGAATGCGCGTCAGGTTTGGCGTCACCAATTCGTAGCGGATACCGCGCCAGCGGATGCGCTTGGTCAGCAGCGACATAATAAAATTCCACGAAAATAAGAAGGGCACCACCGGCGCCAGCACCGGGCATACCCAGCTCCATCCCTGCAGTTTCGATTTCGACTCCGGCATCGCTTCGCTCACGGCGATCATACGCATCGCGCCCTTCATTGCCGCCAGCAACGGAATCGCGAGAGTGAGGAGCAGCAGCTGGCCCCAAGGGTCCACGTCAACCATGCTGTAAAGGATCACGTACACGGCATAGAGCAGCGTCAGCGAATAACTCAAATGCGCTGCGGCGCCAAATTGCCACCGGCGCGGCGAATAGATGCGCGTGATCAGGATCTGGCGGTTGGTGAATTCCAGCAACTCCGCGGCAGTCCAGGGGTGCAGCGTGGCGGCGAAACACTCCGGGCAAAAAATGATCGGTTTTCCGGCCTGTTCGAGCGCGTAGGTCATCGCGAAATCGTCGCTCACGGCGCCTTTCCAGGCCTCCAGGACGTTCACATCGTCAAATGTCTTGCGGCGGATGGCCGTGCCGCCTCCCCAGCAGAAATTTCCGCTGGGTTTGCCGAGCATGGTCGCGACCGCGCCATTCCAAGCGGACGCGAAGCAGCTTGCCAGTGATTCCAGGCCCGTTCCGCTGGGAATGATCCAGCGATAGGCAGTGGTGGCGCCGATGCGGCCGTCGTTGAGCGGCGCAATCAGCTTGGTCAGCCAAGTGTGCGGCAGACGCACGTCGGAATCCGTAAACGCGAGCACTTCGAATTTGTCGGCCGGCAAGGCTTCGACAGCGCGTTGCAGGTTGTAAACCTTTTCTCCACAGTCGGTGGGCGGCCCAGCGATCACGATATGCACGGACTTCTGGCTCGCCGCCTTCACGCGCTCAATCACTTTCAGCGCCGGATCGAGGCTGGTTGCCAGCGTGAAATATATTTCGTAGTTCGGATAATCGAAGCGCGTCAGCGCCAGCAGGTTTTCCTCCAGCCCCCGCTCGTTGCCCTTGCAGGGGCAGATCAGCGCCGTCGTCGGCGTGTAGAAACCCGCATGTGAAGCCAATCGCTGCCGCAGCATCTGGAACCATGCGAAGCCGTCCCAGAGCGAATACAAGCCCACGGCGACTTGCGCGACGACCAAAATGTAAAAAAGGATCTGCACGGGCGCGAGGATAGCAAAATCGCCGCGCGAGTGGCATAACCATCCGCGATTGACTTGCCCTACCCGCAACGATAGACTCGGCGCAATTCCCGAGGCGTCCCCGGGTCCGCGCTCACGCAGGAGGCACGTTCATGTCCGCTACCGCACCACAACCCGTAAATGAAACAAAGCTGCACGAATTCATGATGAAAGCCGTCGCTGAAATGGGCGCTGCGATGAATACCGCGCTCATCGTGATCGGCGACAATCTGGGTCTCTACAAAGCCATGGCCGGCGCGGGACCGATCACGTCGGCTGAACTGGCGACCAAGACCAACACCGCCGAGCGCTACGTGCGCGAATGGCTGTCAGCGCAGGCCGCCGGCGGATTCATCACCTACGATGCCGCCACCGGCCGCTTTACCTTGCCTCCCGAACAAGCTCTGGCATTGGCCGATGAAAGCAGTCCGGTGTTCCTGCCCGGTTTTTTTCAGGCCGTTGAAGCCACGATTAAGGGTATTCCGAAAATCACGTCCGCATTCCGGACCGGCAAGGGAGTTGGTTGGCACGAACACGACGCCTGCCTCTTTGTCGGAACCGAACGATTCTTCCGTCCGAACTACCGCGGCCATTTGATCAACGAATGGATTCCGGCACTCGGCGACACCGAAACAAAACTGCAAGCGGGAGCACGCGTCGCCGATGTCGGCTGCGGATTGGGAACGTCCACTATTCTGATGGCGCAAGCGTATCCGAAATCCACCTTCGTCGGTTTCGACTACCACTCCGGCTCGATCGATTTGGCGCGAGAGGCTGCGGCCAAAGCCGGTGTTTCCGATCGCGTGAAATTCGAAGTGTCCTCCGCGAAGCAGTATCCGGGGAAGGGCTACGACTTCGTGGCGTTCTTTGATTGCCTGCACGACATGGGCGATCCCGAAGGCGCCGCGCGGCACGTGCTGGAGACACTTGATCGTAATGGAACGTGGATGATCGTCGAACCATTCGCGAACGACAAGCTCGAGGACAATCTGAATCCCATCGGACGCGTGTTTTATTCGGCTTCGACGATGCTGTGCACCCCCGCTTCACTATCGCAGGAGGTTGGTTTGGGTTTAGGAGCGCAAGCGGGCGAGGGCCGGCTCGCAAAGGTGCTGCATGCGGCGGGATTCACGCGCGTACGGCGAGCGACCGAGACGCCGTTCAACATCGTTCTGGAAGCTCGGCCGTAAGATCGCCGGCATGGCCCGAACCAGTTGCCGTGATCAGTTAGCGCGGCGGCGCGAGAAGACGCCGCGGAGCACGCGATCGGCGGAGGCGTTCAGTTCCAACTGAAACTTTCCGGCGGCGCGGCGCGCTTGTTCCATCAGCGAAGGATCCAACAGCAGCGCCGTGCGGTCCACAAAGGGTCCAGAAGCAATGGCGCGTCGTGCGGGGCGGCGCGGCTCGTTCGCTGAGAGGTCTTCGTACAATTCCAGATCGTGCCAGAAAGCCTGCGCGTCTTCGTCCGTCCAACCGAGCGCCTGGCCCAGCGCGACGAAAAATTCTTCGCGGAAGAGATCGAGCAGCGGGATCGCCAGGTCCATCCCTGGTTTTCGCGCGCTTTTCTTTTTCGAGCGCTTGCCCTTCGCGGATTTTTTCCCTTTCTTTGGTTTCAGCCGCCGCTTCGTCTCGCGAACAGTCACGCGCACTTTCAAACGCGTCGGCAACGCCGCTTCCGCGCGCAAGACCATAGCCAGAAGAGCTTCGCGACGAATCGTTTCGAGTTGGTCGCGGTAATGTGCGGGCTGATCGGCGCGTCCCGGGCGGCGATTCTCAGCCGCGTACATGTCCAGGAAACGCGGGACCATCTCGTTGTGGTCGAGCGTGGCCAGCAATCGCGCGGCCGCTTCGCGCGCGCGCACCACCAGTTCTCTTGGGCGATAGGGCATTGGAAACTTTCAAGCTGTACGCGATTACGCCGCGCGCCGCAAGAGGAAACGCTTTTCGTGCGCGCAAGAGAAAGGGCCCGGAAAACAATGTTCCCGGGCCCATCGCACGCTGTCGCTTATCGCTTTCTGGGGAGTTAGTGAATCGGTCCGGCCAGCGGCGGGCGGTCTTCGCCGAGCGGACCGCCTGTTACCGGCCGCACGGCCTTCTCGAATTTGCCCAGAGCTATTTCGAGCGCCTGTTCCGCTGTCCGTACAAAGTGCACCTTCATGCCTTCCAGCATTTCCTCGGGCAAGTCTTCCTGTACATTCGGCTCGTTCTCCGAAGGAAGAATGACTTCCCGAATTCCGGCGCGCTTGGCTCCCAGCACTTTTTCCTTGATTCCGCCCACGGGGAGGACGATTCCGGAAAGTGAAATTTCTCCGGTCATCGCCACTCGCGGACGAACGGGCCTGCCGGTCAGCAGGCTTACCAGTGCCGTGACCATCGCCACGCCCGCGGACGGCCCGTCTTTGGGCACCGCGCCCGACGGCACGTGAATGTGCACGTCTTGCTTGCGGAAGAAGTCCGGATCAATTGCGTAGCGCTCGGTATTGGCACGAACCCAGGTGAGCGCAGCTCGCATGGATTCCTGCATCACGTCGCCGAGATGGCCGGTCATCGTGAACGTCTTCCCGCCGCGCATTTTGCTCGCTTCGATGAAGACGATATCGCCGCCTACCGGTGTCCAAACTAAGCCGACGGAAACTCCCGGCTTTTGCACCCGCTCTTCCACTTCCTTTTCCAGATGCACCTTGGGGATGCCCAACACTTCGCGAATCACTTCGGGCGAAACGATCAACTTGTCCGTCTTGCCCTCCGCCAAACGCCGCGCCTGTTTGCGAACCAACGTGCCAATTTCCCGTTCCAGATTGCGCACGCCAGCTTCCCGCGTGTAGTGACGGATGAGTTCGTGCAACGCCTCATCGGTGAACTCAATCTGCTCGCCCAGCGCCAGGCCGTTTTCCTTGGCTTGGCGGGCGATCAGAAACATTTTCGCGATGTGGACTTTTTCCTCTTCCGTGTATCCGGAAAGCTCGATGATCTCCATGCGGTCGCGCAAGGGCTCGGGAATCGGATCCAGCCAGTTCGCCGTCGCGATGAAGAGCACCTTCGAGAGATCAAACGGCACGTCCAGGTAGTGATCGCGGAACGTGGCATTCTGTTCCGGGTCGAGCACTTCCATGAGCGCAGCCGAAGGATCGCCGCGGAAATCGCGGCCGAGCTTGTCTACCTCGTCCAGCATCAGGACCGGGTCCATGGTTTCGGCGCGGCGGATGCCCTGAATGATCTGTCCAGGCAAAGCACCGATGTAAGTGCGCCGATGCCCGCGAATTTCCGCCTCGTCGTGCATTCCACCCAACGAAATGCGCACGAATTTGCGGCCTAGCGCGCGCGCGATGGATTTGCCGAGCGAGGTCTTGCCAACGCCCGGAGGCCCGATGAAGCACAGGATCGGACCCTTCATACCCGGCTGTAATTTCTTGACGGCAAGGTAATCCAGAATCCGTTCCTTGATTTTCACCAGGTCGTAGTGATCTTCATCCAGAATGGCCTGCGCGTTGGGAATGTTGATGTCTTCGGTCCCGGAAGTTTTGTTCCAGGGCAGCGAAGTCATCCATTCCAGGTACGTGCGCGCCACCATGTATTCCGCGGACGCCGGAGTCATCTTCGCCAAGCGCTTCAGTTCGCGCTCGCATTCTTTCTTGGCTTCCGCGGACATGCCGGACTCTTCGACTTTCTTGCGCAATTCATCAATTTCGGCTTGCCCGTCGTCGGACTCTCCGAGTTCCTTCTGAATCGCCTTCATCTGTTCGCGCAGCAGGAATTCACGCTGGCTCTGGTTTACTTGCTCTTGCACCTGATCGTGAATCTTGTTGCGCAGATCCAGCACTTCGCGTTCCTTGGTCAATTCGCTGATCAGCGCTTCCAGGCGCTTACGCACGCTGAAAGTTTCCAGCAATTCCTGGCGGATCATGGTGCTGAGCGAAGGGAGCGTGGAAGTGACGAAGTCCGCCAGGCGTCCGGGCGAATCGATACCCATTACTTCGGTTTGCAGATCGTCGGAAAGCTGCGGCGAACGCGCGACCACTTCGCGGAACAACTCCTGCACGTTGCGTTCGAGCGCGGTCAATTCGGCGTCGCGTTGATCTTCCAGGTCCGGCTGCGATTCCACGCGCGCCTTGATGAACGGCGTGAATCCCAGCACTTCCATGACGCGGATTCGTTCAATCCCCTCCAGGAACGCGACTACGTTTCCGTTGGGCATGCGCACCATTTTGTGAACTTTGGCCAAAGTGCCGACGCTGTGCAGGTCGGTGCCGGTGGGCGCCTCCACGCGAGGATCCAGTTGCGCCACCACGCCTAGAATTTTCTCGGTCCCTTCGAGCGAGTTCAGCAAAGCGAGCGAACTTTCGCGGCCTACGGGCAGCGGCAGAACGGCGCCCGGAAACAGAACTGTGTCACGGACCGGAAGAATAGGCAGTTCATGCGGTAGAACTCTATTAGATTTGGTCACCATTTTCTCCCTGGGCCTATAGAGCAAATTGACCCATCAGGCAGCTAATCGGCTGCCATGAAGGTTAGATGCAGGAACACGGAAAAAGATTTCCACAAGTTTCGCCACAGCTTAGCAGGCAACCTTATAATACCACACTCAGCTTTAGGACGAAACCGATTCGCCGGCCATTTCTATCCACATATCCTGCTGATAATACTACCATTACACTAGAATGAAGGCGCCCGATAATACTTCCGCACCCATATCATGGCGTCGTCGTGAGTCGAAATACTGCCTTCCAGCTGGGCGTCCTCGGCTGCATCCAGAATCTTCTTGAATTCCGGCCCGGGCCGGAATCCCAGGCCGATCAGGTCACCCCCGGTCAGTAGACGGATCGGGCGAACGTCCTCTGGGGGCGTCTCGGCCAAGAAACGAAGCATAAACTCGTAGTTCTCCAGATTGCGATGGCTCGAGGAGCAATCCAAGCGGTGCAGCTCCATGTGCTCGTCAAAACGCTCGAGCCGCACGAAGCGCTTTAGGGTCGAGCGCTTCATCTGCGGGACGTCCTTGAATCGCAAGTGATTGGCGACCAGCGACGCAATCTGCGTCATATCGTCATTCGAAAAACGTAGGCGTTCGCAGATTTCCTCGGCCATCCGCGTCCCCACTTCCACGTGGCGATCGAAGCGGATGCGGCCATTCGGTCCCGACGGCGGCGCGAACGTCGCAGGCTTGCCCACGTCGTGCAAGAGCACGCCCCACGCGAGAGTTGGCGAAGTTCCCGGCGCCAGTCCTTCCAGCATGAGGAGCGTATGAATCCACACGTCGCCCTCGGGATGGAACTGCGGCGGCTGCTCCACGCCTTGCATCTGCGAAATTTCGGGGAGAAGCTGGGGCAGCAAACGCGCCTCGTCCAGCAATTCAAAGCCGCGCCGCGCCGCGCCTTCGGTAAGCAGCTTGGTCAATTCATCGCGCACGCGCTCCGCGGAAACTTGACCGATTTCGGGGGCGAATCTCTGAATCGCGCGCAGCGTTTCCGGCTCGATGGCGTAGCCAAAACGGGCGGCGAAGCGCACGGCACGAAGCATTCTCAGTTTGTCTTCGCGGAAACGCTCCTCGGGCCGGCCAATGGCGCGAATGATTCCGGCACGCAGATCGTCTCGCCCACCGACGAAGTCGAGGACTTCGTTGGTCTCTGGGTCCAGCAAAAGGCCGTTGATGGTGAAGTCGCGACGCTGGACGTCTTCCTGCGGCGACAATGCATAAACTACTTGGTCGGGATGGCGACCATCGCTGTGGCCTATGTCCGAGCGAAGGGTCGCCACTTCCACCGTCGCGGACGCGCCTTTTATTCCGTCGCTTGGCTCGGGTTCCTGCAGCACCACGACGACACCGAACTTCGCACCGACCATCAAGCTGTTCGGAAATATTTGCTCCACACGTTCTGGGGTCGCATCGGTGGCCACGTCGTAATCAGCTGGCTCGCGGTGTAGCAGAATGTCGCGCACACATCCACCCACGAAATAGGCCTGATACCCTGCGGAACGCAACGTCCGGCAGATGTGCTCCGCAAATGCGCGAGCGTTCATGGGGCGATTATGAGGGAATCGCGCCCGCGTTGGAAGTTTTGAGATTGCTGCTGGCGTGTGAGCCCGCTGGAATCCTGACACAAATCCTGGGCCGGTTTACTCTACGATCCGCAGCACCAACGCCGTGATGTCGTCATGCTGCCGAGCGTAACCCACGAAAGTGTTCACGTCGCTCATAACGCGATTCAGAACCGCGGCGGCCGTGCCCAAGGGCATCGAAAGAATCGCGGGCACAATCCGCGGCTCGCCGAACTCCTCGCCCTTTTCGTTCACAGCTTCGGCGACGCCATCGGTGAAAATAAAAAGCAAGTCGCCAGCGTCCAGCTGCACGCGGCCCACGCCATAAGCAATCTCGTTGTCGGTAAAGAGCGGCACGCCAAACGGTGGGCCGCCGGTCTCCAGCCGCTCGATGCTCCCCGATGCACGGCGAAGAATCGGGTAATTGTGCCCGGCATTGATGTAGCGCATCGCGCGTGTTTGCGGGTCAATTTCCGCGATAAATGCGGTGGTGAAGCGGCGCCCTTCCAGGCTATGCGCGCGAGCGTAACGCTCCAAGCCTGCGACGATCTCATCGAGCGTCGCAGGAGTTGCGGAAAGCGCGCGCAGGCCTGATTGAAATGTCGCCATCAGCAGTGCCGCCGGCACGCTCTTCCCCGCAACGTCGGCGACCACGACCAACAGGGACGGCGTTTTCGCGCTGGCCTCCGGCACGGGCCGCAAGAACGCGTCGTAGTAATCGCCTGCGACCGTGTTCTGCGGACGTGTGGCAAACGCAATATCCATGCCGGGAATTTGCGGCGGTTCGCTGGGCACCAGCCATTGCTGAATTTCGCGGGCAATTTCCAGGTCGCGCTTCATGGTCACGCGGTCGGCCAGTTCCAGAGCCAGCAGCATGAAAAGAATCAGCGCGGCCACCTGGACAAAATCAAAATTAACCTCGTTATTTCCCCAGCGGACGTCCGGATGGAAAACCAGGAGCAAGAGTGCGAAAACCAGAAGAACTCGCCGCGCCGGCGAAAGCTTCATCAGGATGGCTTGAAAGAGCGCCCAGCCGGACAGCAGGATCCGCTTGAATTTCGATTTTTCCAGCTTGATCGCTTCCCAATCCACATCCTTCGAATACAGGACGTAACCCGCCTGCGCTTCCGATTTGAATTGTCCCCACAGCTGCTCGAGCTGGAAGCCTTCGGTCAAACGCGCCCAGAAGGCGCGCAGGCGCTTGACCACGCCTGGTTTCGCATCCGGTGCGTGGCGAGGAGTTTTGGACATGGGAGTTGCGATTATAAGGCAAGAATCCGAATGCAATCGAATGATGCGCCTGGTTTATGGAGTTTGGGAGGAGACCGAGAAGATGGCCGCTGATTTTTACTCGGAGTCATCGCGAATCGGCAGCGAACCGCCAAATTGTACTTTGGAAAATCCGAAGCGGTCGCGCAGCTTGTCCGTGGCTCGCGCCAGCCGTTCGAGCTTTTCCCGGCGTTCCGGATCGAGCAGATCGAATTGCGCCGAGCCTGCAGAGAATGACGTCAGCGCGACACCCACCAGTCGGAGTAACGCTTGCCCATTCCAGGCGTGCTGAAAAAGCTCGCGCACGGCTTTGAGAAATACGGTATCGAGGTCGGAAGGCTCTGCCAGCGTGTGGCTGCGCGTGATCGTCGTGAAATCCGCGAAACGCACGGTGAGGGTGACGCTTCGCGCGTGCAGCGCGGCGTCGCGCAGGCGCTTCGCTGCTTTCTGGCACAGATAGCTGAGCGTGGATTCCAGCAGCTCGCGGTCGCGCGTGTCTTCGCCGAAGGTTTGATTGTGCGAGAGCGATTTTGGTTCGGCATCCACGAAAAATTCATAAGAGTCGATGCCACGCGCTTTGCGGAATAGCGCCGTGCCCCATTGCCCAAAAGTCTCTTCCAGGCGTTCGAGCGAAACGTTTTGCAATTGCCAGATGGTTTCGATGCCCAGGGCTCGCAAGGCTTCGTCCGTGACCTTGCCGATTCCAGGGATGCGCCGCACCGCGAGCGGCGCGAGAAATGCCGCTTCGCTGCCCGGTGGGACCCACACCAAGCCGCGCGGCTTGGCCTGTTCGCTTGCAATTTTCGCCACCAGGCGCGTGGCGCCCAGTCCGCCGGAGCACGGCAGGCCGGTCGTCGCGGTAATTTGCTGCAAGAGTTTGTGGGCCGCCGCGAGCGGTGGGCCGTGCAAGCGTTCCGTTCCGGCGAGGTCTAGGTAGGCTTCGTCAATCGAAGCCATTTCCACGATCGGCGAGAATTTCCCCAGAATCGCGGCCACGCGATTGCTCCACTGGCCGTAAAGTTCGTGATGGCGGTCGAGAAATATGGCGTGCCGGCACAGTTGCGCGGCCGTGCGCAGCGCCATCGCTGAATGCACGCCGAATTTTCGCGCCTCGTAGCTTGCAGAAGTGACGACGCCGCGCTGATCGCGCTGCCCCCCCACGATGACTGCCTTGCCGCGCAACTCCGGACGCGCCAGCAGTTCCACAGAAACGAAAAACGCGTCCATATCAACGTGCAGAATGGAGGCAGAGGCGTCGAGCGGAATCGCCAGGGGCGCATCGTGTTTCGCGCGGTATTGTGCCAGCTTGGGCATGGCGGCAACGGCAAGCTTAAATCACTGCGAGCCCGGGGTGGGAAACAATGTTTCGCGGGAGCTAGCGGGCGCGTTCGGCCGCAAGTACGCGCGGGATGGCCGCCAGGTCCATGGTGACCGCAACGTTCGCCCAGGCCCGCTGCGCGTCGAAAATGCCACGCACGTATTCTGCGGAATCGTATCCCAGCTCGAGGACCAGTATGCCGCGGTCGCGCAATCGGTCGCGCGCTTGGTCAATCAGCCGTTGATAGATTTCGACGCCCGTGGGTCCACCGAAGAGGGCGGCGTGCGGTTCGTGGTCTCGCACTTCGCTTTGCAATTTGTCGGCCTCATTGCGCGCGATGTATGGCGGATTGCTAACGATTAGATCGAATTGGGCTGCGGCTTGCGCTGCAGCGGGCACGGCATCCCGTGTCCCTACGCTGCTCCGATCAGTATTTTCAAGACGGCTGAGCAAATCGCATTGCACGAAATGAATGCGATCGGCGACGCGGTGGCTAGCGGCGTTGCGGCGCGCAACGGCGAGCGCCGGTGCGGAAATATCGGTCGCGAATACTTCCGCGTGCGGCAATTCCCAGGCCAGCGCAATCGCCAGGCATCCCGAGCCTGTCCCCACATCGGCCACTTGCAATTTTTCGCGTGGCGCACCGGTATCCATATGAATTTTGATTCCACGCTCGCCCAGGCGCGCCAGTGCGACTTCCATGACATGCTCGGTTTCCGGGCGGGGAATCAGCACAGCGGGAGTGACCTCAAATTCCAGGCCCCAGAATTCCTGTTTGCCGGTGAGATATTGCACCGGCTCGCCTGCTGCGCGCCGCGCGATCAGGGCTAAAAACTTTTCTGCGGCCGCTCGATCCAGTGACTCTTCGGGATGGCTGTAGATCCACGCGCGATCGCGCTCCACGACGTGCATCAGCAACAGCTCAGTAGCGAGCGTGTGCGAAGGAACCTGCGCCGCGCGCAGTTGCGCCATTCCTTCTTTAAGCGCGGCGCGTATGTTCGTTGGATTGGAATTTGCCACGATGGTTGGGACAGGGGCAATGTCGGCTGCACAAAAAAACCGCACAGGCAGGATTGCCGATGCTACCTGCGCTTAGGCTTCGACGAGTTCCTGTTTCAGGCGCTCGGATTCGTAATGCGTCGAGAGCGCGTCCACGATCGGCCCCAGCTTGCCTTCCATCACTTGATCGAGCTGGTGCAGCGTCAAGCCGATGCGATGGTCCGACACCCGGTTCTGCGGAAAATTGTATGTGCGGATTTTTTCCGAGCGGTCGCCGGTCTTGATCTGGTCGCGCCGCTCGGCGGCGATGGCTTCGTGCTGCTTGTTCTGCTCCATTTCATACAGGCGCGCGCGCAATACGCGCATGGCCTTGGCGCGATTTTTGATTTGCGATTTTTCATCCTGCTGCGAAACCACCAGGCCGCTGGGAATGTGCGTGATGCGCACGGCGGAATAGGTGGTGTTCACGGATTGCCCGCCGGGTCCGGACGAGCAGAACGTATCAACGCGCAAATCCTTGGCCTCGATCTTGATGTCAATTTCATCCGCTTCGGGCAGCACCGCAACTGTGGCCGCGGAAGTGTGAATGCGTCCCTGCTGCTCGGTGGCCGGCACGCGCTGCACGCGATGCACGCCGCTCTCATATTTCAGTTTCGAATACACTTTGTTGCCCTGGATCGCGGCGACTACGTCCTTCATGCCGCCGATGGACGACGGCGAGCTTTCCAGAATTTCCAGCTTCCAGCCTTGCGATTCCGCGTAGCGCGAATACATGCGGAAAAGCTCGCCGGCGAAAAGGGAAGCCTCGTCGCCGCCGGTGCCGGCGCGAATTTCCAGGATGACGTTCTTGTCGTCGTTGGGATCTTTGGGAAGCATCAGGAATTTCAGCTCGCGCTCGACGGTTTCGCGGCGGCCTTCGAGCTCGTGCTCTTCGTCGTGCGCCATCTGCTTCAATTCGGCGTCTTCCGCTTCCACCAGCATTTGCTTGGTGCCCAGCAAACCTTTTTCAATTTCTTTCCATTCGCGGTATTTCGCCACCATTTCAGCCAGGTCCGCGTGTGTCTTGGCGAGCTTCTGAAAACGCGCCGAATCGTTGTGCACTTCGGGCGAGGAAAGCTGCTGGGTTAGCTCTTCGTACCTCGACTCGATGTTTTCGAGTTTTTGGAACAGCGTCAAATTCGCCATGGCGATACCTCAAAAATGCAGAAAGTAGAAAAGGGAAATCGGAAAATGGATGCGGCCGCACGGAAGCGCGGCCCCGGACGGGGTCGAGAGATATCGCTAATAGAAGGCGGCGAACATCGCAGTCATCGCTAACCCAAGAATAGCGGCAAAACAGCGCCTAGTCAAACACCCTATCTCGCCGGGTTCGTTCGCTGCGGGATGCGCGATGAGAGTGCTTGCGCCTCGGCACGAAAAGCCACCGTCTGCTAGTCCGGGCTTCCGTGGTAAGTTACGCCGCAAGCAAAATGGCTAGCGACACCCAGAGGTGAGGCTATGGCCGAACAAGATTTTCGTCAGACGATCGTTCATGAGGAGCATTTGAGGCTGCTCGCGATTGGTTACTGGGTGGCGGGAGGGATGGCAGCGCTCTTCTCGCTGTTTGGACTGTTTTATGTCTGCATGGGTGCTATGTTTGCGGCTTCCTTTGCGAAGATTCCAGCCACGTCCGTACCGCCTAATCAGCCGCCTGCGGCTTTTTTGCCCTGGATCTTTGTTGGAATTGGTCTAGCGATATTTCTGGCAGGAGCCACATTCGCGGCGTTGAGGTTTTGGACCGCGGTTTGCTTGAAACGTCGAAGCTCGCGGACCTTCTGCCTGGTGGTGGCGGCGCTCACCTGCCTGGAGTTCCCTTATGGAACGACGCTCGGCGTTTTTACATTTATAGTCCTCGGGAAACCTTCGGTCATTCAGATGTTTGGTGCGAGTTTGGTCGCGCCGCCCCCGGTGCGATCGACGTAGGAAATCTCGCATGATTCTTGGTGGCTGAAAGCTTTCTCGTACGTATTTGATGTGACTGGATGCCTGTAATACGATGACCGCCATGAATCGCGAAATGACCGAGTCAAATGCGTCCCGCCCCAGTGGGCGCTCGAGCGACATGCTGTGGGGGTTCTGGTATCCAGCGTTGCGCAGCGAACAGGTGCGGCGGCACAAGCTGGTGCGCGCGATGCTGCTGGATGTGCCGCTGGTGCTCGGCCGCGACGCCGCCGGAAAACCGTTCGCGCTGCGCGACGTGTGCCCGCACCGCGCATTTCCGCTTTCCTTCGGCCAATTCGACGGCCAGACCGTCGAGTGCGCCTACCACGGCTGGAAATTCGACGCGCACAGCGGGCAGTGCCGCAGCATCCCTTCGCTCACCGCGGATTCCAAACTTAAGTGGGAACGAATCTACGCGGGCAGCTTTCCGTGCGATGAGCGTGACGGCTACCTCTGGGCGTTCATGACCAATCCCGAAGGCCGCGGACTCGAGGAATTGCCACCACCGCCGCCCGAATTGCCGACATTCAGCCCCGGCTACAAAATCGCGCACCTTTATGCCGACCTGCCCTGCGGCGTGGACCAGGCCATCATCGGCTTGATGGACCCGGCGCACGGGCCGTTCGTGCATCAGGCTTGGTGGTGGCGCACCCGCCACAGCATTCGCGATAAAGAGAAGAGATTCGAACCGATCCCCAACGGCTTCCGTATGAGCCCGCACGCGCCTTCGGCAAATAGCGCGCCCTACAAAATTTTGAAGCTGCTCACGGGCGAGCCGGCCACCACCATGATTGACTTCGTGCTGCCCAATCAGCGCTTCGAACAAATTCGCGCAGGACGTTACTGGCTTTCCAGCCGTACCACGGTCACTCCCATCCGCCGCGATTTCTGCCGGCTGGATTTTTGCGCCGCGTGGAATATTCTGCCGTGGTTTCCGGTGGTGTCGTTCATCATTAATGTGTTTGGCCCGCGCTTCATCCGCCAGGACACCGAGGTAATCAAAAAGCAAGCCATGGGACTGCAGTACGAGGACCGCATGATGTTGATTGACGATGCCGATCGCCAGGCGCGCTGGTACTTCGAATTGAAGGCCGCGTACCAGGATTCGCTGCGCAGCGGCGTGCCGCTGCGTCATCCCATGCACGGTCCGGTCATGCTACGCTGGCGATCGTAGCGTTTCGCATGCACGCGGCGCTTCGATTTCTTACTGAAGCCTGCTGAGATCGAACGGCACCACGATATCTTGTCCGTCTGGCGTGAGCACTTCGACCGTCGCATCGGCGGTATCGATTTTCGCGGGGTTGTAGTCCACATCAATCCTGCCGCCGATCGGCGAGGGCGGAGGGCCGTCTCCGTCCGCTCCCCACATGGGAAATATCGCCGCTCCGACCGAGGATTTTTGGCGGACTTCTTTATCTTGAATCAGGCGCACTTTGAAATCGTTCCAGAAGTCCGGGTAACTGGGTGTCTCCATAGGGATGCCTTCGGTGTGCGCGACCGGTAATGGCATATAAGTGGACGTGAAATAGAATTTCACGTGCACACGAAACACCATCGGTTTGCTCTGAAATTCCTGGACGGCATCGAGCGAGTCGTAATTAACAGCCCCCTCGGCGCGCCGTGCGACCTGGAGGAACGGAGTATCCAAATCAATCTCCGCTACGTACGGTCCCGTTTCCGGCGCGGGCAGCGTCCGGGAATATTTTGCGAAAAGCGCTGCGGTGAGATCATCGTTGCGGTTGCCGATGAAGAACGCATCGCGGATATCAATGGACGACAGCGGATACTGATACGCGAGCGCGGGAAGCGCGATCAGCGCCAAGATGACGAGCGTGCCGAGAAGAGCGGCTAAACCGGAGCGAGTGGCTGGCTTCATGGCGGACTCCAGTGCTGTCCGTTAGGACGCGCCCAAGTAACCGAAGGGTACAAGCTTCTTCATTTCGTGATGCTGCTCAAGAACGGGTAGTGCTCCGCCGCGCCCATGAAGAAGAGCATGGGGAACGACAACCAGAAACCGACACGCGAGGCCAGGAATCCCCAGCGCGCCAGGCGCGCCGCCTGCTCGGGCATCGGCGTGCCTTGCTCGGCGCTCGCTTGCGTCCAGACGATTAGCCGCTTCTGTACCCGCCACACCACACCCCAGGTGTTCAGCAGCATCAGAAAGCCCAGCCCGCCGCCGACGCTGATGCACAGATGCGCGTTCGAAACCGCCGGCCCGCTATTCAGATAAAGAACGATCCACGAAGCCGCAATCACTATCGCGCTAATCGCAATCGCGCGCACCCAGGGATTATCCAGCGGCCCTTTGCTTGGCAACTGAAACGGATAGATCAGCGGATAGGCCACCAGCCACACCAGCAGCCACCAACCGAACCAGCGCAACGTCATCCCGGGGTTGCCGGAATTTTGCGCGTCGGCAGAAAGAATCGTGAAGTAGTAGCGCAGCCCCACCACCACCGTAATCAGCGCCGACCAGCGAAACCAGCCCATCGCGCGCGACATCAACACCGGAAACACTTTCCCGCGGACAGGCGCCTCCAGCTGCTTCATCGTGGGAACACCCACAAGGTTGAAAAAATACAGCAGGCCAATCCAGATAATTCCGAAAATGAAATGCAACCAGCGCAGCATGATCAGTTCGACCGCGGGACCTTGCGGAAAATTGAACTGCGGCGCCAGAGCGTGAATGAAAAGAGCCAAGTGAGAACCATGCATGCGACAGCCTCCCGCGCAACCTTCGATGGCGTGGCGTGCGCCGCTACGCTAGCGGAATGTGTAGCCGCAAGTCAATCCGAGCTGTGCGGCGAACCATCAGGCGCGCCGAGGCGCTTCATTGCCCACTGAGCGTGTTCCGCGATCAGCGAATCGTCGGATGCGGCGAGGCGTTCGAGCAACGATTCAATTCGCGCGCAGGCTTCCGATCCGCGCGCCACGCCGGAATTTCCCAGCGCGACGCAAGCGTTGCGGACTAACCCACGCCACTTCGCGCGTTTCACCGCGCTACCGCGAAAAATCCGGCTAAACTCTTCCTGCGTTAGAGGCGCGAGCCACTCCAGCTCCGGTGCAAACAACGTCGCGCTATTTTCCATTTTCTGTTTTCCATTTTCGCCGTCCCGCTCGATCCGGCGAGGCTGAAACGCCGCCAGCTCCGTCACGGGCGACTTGCGATTCCACGGACACACGTCCTGGCAAATGTCGCAGCCAATCACGGCATTCCCCATCGCCGGCCGCAGCTCCTCCGGAATCGTGCCGCGCAGCTCGATCGTAAGATAAGAAATACAGCGGCGCGCATCCAGCACATAGGGTGCGGCAAACGCTTGCGTGGGGCAGGCGTCCAGGCACAACGTGCAATTTCCGCAAAGATCGGCGGCGGGCGGTTCGTTCGGCGCTAGCGACGCTTCCAGCTCCAGCGTCGTGACAACGACGCCGAGAAACAGCCATGAACCGAGCTGCTCGTTAATCAGGCAGGTATTTTTCGCGAGCCAACCGAGCCCCGCATATTTTGCAGCCACGCGCTCGACGACTGGCCCCGTATCCACGTAAGCGCGCGCATCAAAAGGCTCGGGCCACCGCTCACGCATCCGCGCGACGAGTGCATTCAGTTTTTCGCGGAGCACTTCGTGGTAATCGTTACCCCACGCGTAGCGCGAAATCCATCCCTGCGGGGAGCCTGCATCGTGGATGCCAGCCTGTTCGGTGGAGTAGGGCAGCGGGGAGTTGTAGTTCAGCGCCACCACGATCAAACTGCGCGCGCCGTCCAGCGCCAGTCGCGGATCCACGCGGCGATCATCGCGCAGGTAATTCATCTCCCCCGCATGTCCGCGCCCAAGCCACGCAGAAAACTGCGCCAGTTCCGGGAAAGCAGCCGCGGGCGCCACGCCGCACAGATCAAGCCCCATCTCGCGTGCCTGCTCGCAAATCCAGCGTGTCCGTCCGGCCAAATCCATGGCGCTATGATGCCATCAACGGAACCTGTCGCGCCGAAATGACGCTTTCCGAGCGCCGGCCTGCCTATTGGCTCCCCAACACCCAGTAGCGGGTTAGTTTCCGCTTACCCGGTTCCTTTCAAGTCGAGACCGCGGCCGACGGCGCAGGAAGGCCGACACGCCGCAACAGGTCTTGGAAACGACGATCGTTGCGCAAATCGTCCATGCTCGGGTCTATATGAAGGTAGATAAGCCAGTGGCAGTGCTCTGCGTAGGATTTCTCCAAATATTCAAGCGCGCGGTCGTGGTCGCCTAAGCCCACGTAGATTCCGGCGAAGAAATGGGGCACGACATACCTTTCCTTGGCCAGCTGCTGCAATTCATCGAGGATCTGAATTGCTTCCTGCGCGGCACCAGCCGTAGCGAAAGTCTGCGCCAGAGCGGCGCGCATCAGCGGACTACCTCCTGACAGATTCACGGCCTTCTCTCCGGCGCCGATCGCCAAATCGTAGCGAGCGGTTTTGCGATAGACCAGCCCGAGAATCCAGCAGGTCATGGGATAGTTCGGATCCAATTCGCTCGTGCGCAGCAGTTGTGCGACGGCCTCGTCGTACTGACGCCCGTGATAGTAGGCCCATCCGATCGCAACATTAATAATGAGCGACAAAGGATCCAGCTCCAGGCTTTTTTTCATCCTGGTGAGGGCTTCTGCATTGCGGCCCATCGTCATCAGGCACTCGGCGTAATAATGATTGGCAGTTGCATAGCAGGCGTTTAATTCCAGGGCGCGTTGAAATTCCATCTGCGCTTCCGGCCACTGCCAATCGTGCAGCCACAGCACTGCCGCCAAATCCGTGTGAGCTTCGCCGAGATCGGGGGCGATCTCGAGCGCCGCCATCGCAGCGGCTTTGCCTTTCGGGAACGCATCCTGCGGAGGCAGATAGCTGTTCCATCCCAGCAGCACATAGGAATCGGCAACGCCGGCGTACGCGAGCGCGTAACTGGGATCCTTCTCGATCGCCTGCTGAAAGTAGCCGATCGCCTTGTAGAATCCTTCTTCCGTCCAGCGGTTCCAGTGATGGCGGCCTTGCAGGTAGAGCCGGTAAGCCTCGGCGTCTTCCGTGTGGCGTTTGATGAGCCGCTTTTTTTCCGCACGCGTCAGCTGTAAGCGCAGTTTTCCCGATATCTCGCTCGAAATTTCATCCTGGATCGCGAAGATGTCTCCGGGTTTGCGATCGAATTGCGCGCCCCAGAGTTGCGACCCAGTCGCCACATCCACTAACTCGGTACCGATGCGCAACGAGCCGCCGCTCTGCATCATTCTTCCCGTCAGCACGGCGCGCACATTGAGTTCGCGACCGACAACTTGCGGGTCAATCTCCCGGCCCTTGTAGCGAAACACCGTGCTCTGCGCCATCACGCGCAGTTTTGGCACCGTCGCGAGATTATTGATCAGGCTGCCGGTGATTCCGTCGCTGAGGTAATCGTTCTCCGGGTCGCGACTCACGTTTTCGAAAGGCAGGACGGCCAGCGAGTCGATGGTCTTTGTGACGCGCGGCGCGCGGAAGCTGCCGGTTTGTTGTGTCGAAGCGCGCGACCTCAAGGCGCCGGTCGAGGATATAGGTCCAGAGGTTGCTGCGAGGCGTGACGCCGAATCTCCCGCCTGATCTCTGCGGCCCGAATCGATATCTCGCTTCAGTCGTTGTAGGTCCGCAAGTATTTCCGCAGCTTGCTGGAAACGCTGTTCCCTGTCCTTGTGGAGGGCCTGGTTGATGATTGCTTCGAGCGCCGGCGGGATATCGGGATTGATGCTTCGCGCCGAAACAGGCGGCCGCGTCAGTACCGCCTCGATAATCGCGCCGCCTGTGCCGCCGGCGAATGCCTGGCGGCCCGTGGCCATTTCGTACAGCACCAGCCCGAGCGAGAAGATGTCCGTGCGCGCGTCCAGAGCGTCTCCGCGCACCTGCTCGGGTGACATGTAGGAGGGAGTGCCGCTGATGATTCCAGCGATCGAAGTCGAGCTCGACGTTTCGCCGCCGGGAGCATCGTCCGCAATCGCGACTCCTTTGGGAACAAGTTTTGCCAGGCCAAAATCGAGCACTTTCGCTCGCCCGCGCTTGGTCACGAAAATATTCGCGGGTTTGATGTCGCGGTGAATGATTCCTTCGGTGTGCGCGGCTTCCAGAGCCTCCGCTATCTGGATGCCGAGCTCCAGCAGTTCTTCCACCGGAAGCGCCTTGCCATGGATGTGACTGCGCAGCGTTTCGCCGTCAATGAACTCCATGGCGATGAACGCTCGGCCGTCTTGCTCGCCAATGTCGTAGATCGTGCAGATGCCGGGGTGGTTTAGAGCGGACGCGGCGCGCGCCTCGCGCCGGAAGCGCTCGAGCGCCTGCGGTTGCTGCGCGAGATTTTCAGGAAGGAATTTCAGCGCCACCGCGCGTTCCAGCCGGCTGTCCTGGGCCTTGAATACCACGCCCATCCCGCCGGCGCCCAGTTGCTCCACGATGCGATAGTGCGAAATGGTCTGGCCAATCATGCGCAGGCAAACTTTCGCGGGAGCGGCATTCCAGACTACAGAGTTGGATCGTCGGGACCGGCTTCAGAAAACGATTTTCTTCTTTCCGCCTTCGGTGGTTTGGGCGAGCCAATCAGTCTCAGAATGTTCGAGCCTTCACCGAATTTATCCGCTGCATCGAGAGATTCTTGTTCCAGCGTGATGTTCTTGTTGCAGACCGCACAAACCAGAGCGGCGTAAGCCCCGCCATCCGCCTGCCCGAACATATTGCAGCGCATCACGCGTCCGCAGCATACCGGAACCCACATCGTGGAAGACTTGTCCGAAGTGTTGCCCGCAGCCATCAGCCGCCTCGCAGGACGCGAATGCGCCGGATTATACACTGGAATCCGTCCGCGTCAGAGCGGGAAGCAATGCGCGTCCATCTCGAGCGCGGCGCGTCGTCGAGCGCCAATCGCGGATCAGCGTGGCGCTCAGCGCGCAGGTAATTCATCTCGCCCGCATATCCGCGCTGCAGCCACACGGAAAACTGCGCGAACCCCGGGAAAGCATCCGCGGGCGCCGCGGCGCACAGACCTCACCCCATCGCGCGCGCCTGCCCGCAAATCCTGTGCTGCCTGGCGCCCAAATCCATGCCGCTATCATGCGATCAACAGCCGTCGCGGCGCGTCGCCGGCGGGTGTTAGCTCTTGTACACTCGGTCGGGAGTCAGTTTCCGATTACGCGCTAATCGGAAACTGACCTAAACTATGCTGGCCATGAGCGCCATCGACGAAGTGCTCGCAGCAAACGAAATCTATTCGCGCACCCATGAATTGCGCAAACAAAGCCCGCGTCCCGAGCGCAAACTCGCGGTCCTCACTTGTATGGATACACGGCTTTCCATTCGCACTCTGGGGCTCAGCACGGGAGACGCGCACATCATCCGCAACGCCGGAGGCATCGTTACGGAGGACACGCTGCGCTCGCTGCTCGTATCACACTATCTGCTGGGCACTGAGGAAATCATGATCATCAATCACACCGATTGCGGCTTGATGCACAGCAGCGAGCAGGACTTGCGTAATAGAATCCATGACCGCACCGGAACGGCCGCTGTTGCTCCCGCCTTCTTCTACGCCTTCCAAAACGTTGATGAAAATGTACGCGACCAATTGCAGAAACTCCGCAGCCATCCCTGGATTCCCAAGAGTGTAACTGTCCGTGGCTTCGTCTACGACGTCGCCAGTGGACGTCTCCGCGAAATCAAGGACGCCTAACTCAACCGCAACGCAACAACGAGGCGTTGCCACAGATTGAACAGCAATTGTTTGCTGTAGCCGCGCCTGCGCCAACGCCGTGCCTGCTAAACGCATTCATCCGAACCTGAACCACGACCGGGCATCGCTTTCATTAGCCTATCCCCGAATCGGCTGCTACAATGCGGCCATGGCAGATTGGCGGCAAATCCAGGCGCGTATTCGCAAGGCGAAGAACAGCGCCGACGCACAGACGAAACTTACCGAGCTGTACCAGCGCACACACGACGCGATGGTGGCCTGGGAGCTGGGAGCCGTCGCAGAAAAAGCCGAACGAAATGAGGACGCCGTGAAGTGGTACACAATTGCAGCGGAACGATTCCGCCGCGCTGATTGGAAGAAGAAAGCCGAGGAAGCTCTAGCGCGATTGGGCGCGCCGATTCCGGTGGCGGGTGCTAAACCCAGTCCTGAGCCTGTGTTTGCGGCAACAAGCAGCACGGAAATTGAGCCGAGCCACGAGTACAGCAGCCCAAGCGATTCGGAAGGGACGCAACCGCGCCTGGCCCTTGGCGAGATTCCAGAAGACGGCGTGGATTACACCGGCGACGCGATCGAAGTAGAGGTCGTGCATCTTTCCGATGCCACGCCTCCCAGCGGCGCCGGAGCGGCCGATACCGACCCGTCCGGCAAGAAAAAGCGCCGCCGCGGGCGCCGTGGTGGCCGAGGCCGCCGTCGCAAAGGCGCTCCCGCCGCCGCCGGCTTGCCTTCGCAAGCATACGCGGAGTCTAGCGCCGCTCTGCTGCCACCGTCGTCCGCTGCGCCACAGGCGCGCGTGCCGGCGCCACGATTTCAGCCTTCGCGCCCGACCCCGCACACCGAAACCTATGAACGCGTCCCGGTTGCGGCAGCCACTGCGCCGCAAGAACTGGAATACACGCCGCCCGCCGAGCAAGCCGCTCCGATGCTCCCTTCGGAGCGCACCGCGCACGGCCGCGCCGGCGATCCAGCCCTGGCCTCGCGCATGTCCAAATTGGAATCCATGTTGCGCCGCTTGGTTTCCAGCCCGCTGCATCGCCTGGACGAATCGGATTCGGCTCCTGCCGGGCCGGGCGTATTCCTGCTTTCGGATTCTGACCAGATTACTTCGTACTACATCGAGGCTTGCCAGACGCTGCGCGTCGGCCTGGGAAATCTCGCCCGCGGCAGCGGACGCAGCACCACCAAACCTGTTCGCGGCGGACGTCCGTCCTTCGACAGCGGCCTGAAAACGAAACTCGCCGAGCATTTGGGCATCGGCGAAGCGAAAGTCTCGCAGTATCTGAAGGACCACTGCGTGGTCCGCTGGATCCAGCTCGACGACGATGCTCCCCATCTGGCGCATTTCGCGATCGGCGTCTTGCGCACGCCCCTCAACTTGGACTGAAAACAGGGCTAAAACATAGTCCGGCTGGTACTTGGGCCTCTCCATTGGCTGCGCCTGGGTGCCGTTCAACCCCCGAATTGCACCTTTAGACGCACCCTCCTAGACGCCCAGTTTGAAACCGTGCAAACTTTGGTACCGTAACTGGTTACGGATGTAGCTCATCCGTAGGGGTCAGGCCTCGGGGGATTCAAGCGATATTTTAGAAGGTCGTTCGAAAGGGAAAGGTGGAATTATGCCGAACGCGATAAGCACAAAACTTTGGAAATCGTTCGATTGGGCGCTGTGCAAGACTGCCGGCGCCACATTCAACACGATTCAGTACTTCAATAAATTTAATCCGAACCCTTCGTTCACACCGAAGTGGTCTGATAAGCCGTTGCTGAAGTCCTGGGAAAAGTCCAAGCCGACGCTCGGCTGGCCGCGTACCACGGATTCACTGTGTCCCGATTGTGTGCGCGAAGCGCGCGATCTAATCATCAACGGTAAAAAAGACTGGACCGATCTGGTTCATGAAAAAGTAGGCGAAATCAAAGCGCAAATTATTGAGCGCGACGGCCAGGTCTGGATGGTGAAAGAATGCGCCATTCACGGCAAGTTTGAAGACTTGATGGCTGTGGATGCCAAGTTCCTGGAATGGATCGAAAAGAATTTCCCCGGCCGCGATATTCCGGCGCACAACGACGAAGGCCTGCATCGCCACGGTTCCAGCACGGTTCGCCACGGCCGAGGTTCGGTTCTTACCGTGGACCTAACCAACCGCTGCAACATGATGTGCGACCCCTGCTTCATGGACGCGAACCAGGTCGGCTATGTTCACGAGCTAAGCTGGGAAGAAATTCAGGAAATTCTCGAGAACGCCACCAAGATCAAGCCCCGCCGTCAGATGTCGGTGCAGTTCTCCGGTGGCGAACCGACCATGCACCCGCGGTTTATTGACGCGGTGCGTTACGCGCGCAAAGTCGGCTACAACAGCGTGCAGGCCGCGACCAACGGCATCGAGTTCGCAAAGAGCAAGGAATTCTGCAAGGCAGCTTTCGAAGCAGGCATGCGCTACGCTTACCTGCAGTTCGACGGCATCGGCAACGACGCCAACAGCCACCGCCAGGTGGGTAACCTCTTCGACGTGAAACTTCGCGCCATCGAAAACATGCACGAAGCCGGCATTGAAATCGTGCTGGTCACCACCATCGTCAACAACGTGAACAACGATCAGGTGGGCCCGATCGTCAAGTTCGCGATGGAAAACCCCAAGAAAATCTCTTTCGTGTCCTTCCAGCCTGTTTCCTTTACCGGACGCGACGAGGAAATCACTCCGGAACGCCGCATCCGCCAGCGTTACACGCTTTCGCACTTGGCAAAGGACGTCAGCACACAAGTCGGCAAAGTCGAGCCCACGCGCGACTGGTTCCCGATTTCCTTCATCAGCACCTTCGCGGGCTTTTCGGATCTGGTACACGGCCCCGACTCGCAGTGGGGTTCGCTCTCCTGCGGCTGCCATCCGAACTGCGGCGTCGGCACGGCGTTGATGATCAACAAGGAAACCAAAGAGTGGGCGCCGGTTCCGCGCTTCCTGAACGCACAACAGCTGACGAAGGACGTCGCGGCAATTACCGATGCGGCCCGCGGCAAGACCTTCTCCAACTTTATGATGGCGATGGCCGTCTTGAAGAATTACAGTCCCTTCCAGGGGCCGCCCAGTTTGCGGCTGAAGGATCTTTGGAAGAAATTCGATAAGACGTACGCGCTCTCCGGAAACGCGGACAAGAAGTACGGTAAGGTTTCCGGCGACCGCACCTTCGAAGACGCCATGAAGCGCCGTAAGGAAGATCCTTGGAACTTCCTCTTCATCGCCGGCATGTGGTTCCAGGATCTTTTCAACTACGATTTCCGCCGCACCGAAATGTGCATCATTCCCTACGCCACGCAGCAGGGTGAAATTTCCTTCTGCGCGTACAACACCGGCGTGGGCTGGCGCAAAATCATCGAGAACATGCACAAGAACGCCACCGTCGCCCAGTGGTACAAGGAACACGGCAAGCACGACGTCTTCGCTAAGGGCAAGAATGTCAATCTGCAGAGTTACGAGCACTCGCTCCGCATTGATGCCGAAGACGCGTCGCGCGTTCGCCACCTGGAACATGATATTCCGGTGACTGCGGCCGAAGAAGACCGCATTCGCCGCAAGAAAGCGTTCGAAGAGGCTGCCAAAGTCCGCCGCATTTACGAAGAACTCGTTCTGAAGAAGTCCACAGAGCCCGTCGTTCAAATCGGCTCGATGCAACAGATCCTCAGCGCGGTTCCCGGCGTAACGGTAAAGCCAGTGCAGATTGCTCCGGCAAACGGCAATGGCCACGCGAACGGCCACGGCACAGCCAAGGTCGAAAAGCCCGAAGCAGAAGCCGCAGTAGCCGGCGACTAACTCAACAATCTCCGCAGGGTAAGCAAGGCCAACAGCCCCGGCGCAATCCGGGGCTGTTTTTTTGATTTAAACACGCGACTCGTCTAGATTACGGCTTAGGACGTTCCGATGTGTCCTTCCCCACCTCTGCTTCCCCGGCGCAGCAGTCTGCGCCGGAAGAGCTTCGATGACTCGACTGCAGCGGTATATTTCCTCACAATCTGCACCAGCGAACGGAAGACGTCTCTCGGCGTCGTTTGTGAAGGGACGCTGCGGCGCAGCGCGATGGGCTGCATTGTCTTGGAATGTTGGTTCGAACTTGCTTATCACTATGCGCGTTTGGAATTGGCTGCGTTTGTAGTGATGCCCAACCACGTCCACGGTCTGATTTCATGGTGTGACCCCGTAGGGGCGGGTCTAAGACCCGCCCTCTCTGCCGCGGCGTTCCCGTGCGAAAACAGCCACTCCGCCAACCCCGGTTCGCCAAACGCCACGTCCCACACGTTGTGACCAATGCTGGAGTACTCCGTGTACTTTGGCGCTCCGCCAGCTTTGCGCAATTCCGCCACCCACTCCCGCGCGCGCCTGACCGGCACGAGCGGATCTTCTTCGCCTTGAAATATCCACACCGGAACTTTCGCCACGCGCGGAATCATGTAGGCATCGCCGTACCCGCAGAGCGCAATGGCTGCGGCAAATCGCTGCGGCGCGATCGACAACGCCGCCCACACGCCTTCACCGCCCATGGATTGGCCAACGACGTACTCGCGCGCGCGATCAATGCTGTACTGTTTCTCGATCGTATCGAGAATTTCCAGCGCCAAACGAATCGCCACCGGAGGCGTGTTGGCATGCGGGCGCGCCCAGCCTTTGGTTGCGTCCACCTGCGGCGCGAGGACGAACGCGTGATACTTCGCCTGATTTTCCGGCGTGGTCCAAAAGCGTGAGCCGGCGGCATTTCCGCCCACAAGCTGCGAAAAATTATCCGAGCCGCGTCCCGCAGCTCCGTGCAGCCACAATACAATCGGATATTTTTTTGCGGCGTCGTACTCCGGCGGCAGGAAGAGGCGGTACACCATCGCCTCGCCGCTCGAGCTGCGGTAGGAACCGGCGATGAATCCCGCAACAGCGAAATCCTTTGCCGGCGTCGCCTCGTGCGACTGTTGCTGTTCACTTCTTTGCGCTTGTATGCAGAAGCAAAAAGAAAAAAATAGCAGCGCGAACATTCCGCAGCGCAATCCCTGCAGCTTTCGCATCGATCTATCGCGAATACTTCAGCACGTTCTGCGGCGGGACGAGGCCCGCATTCAACCGAGGATCCGGAATCGGCGCACCCGGCGCCACCGGCAAAGGCACTACGCCTGCCCAGATCGGCAGCGCGTAATCCGCTTCATCATCTTTCGGCGGCCCGGTGCGCACCTTCGCCGACACTTCCTCCAGCGGCAGCGCCAGCACCGAGGTCGCTTTCAATTCCGCCTCCGTCGGCGGCCGCACGTCATTCCACCGCCCCCGCACAATGTGGTTGGTAAACGCTTCCAGCACGCGATTCTTTTCGCCGCTATCTTCCACCGGCATCGCGCGGCCCAGCATCACCACCGACCGGTAATTCGCCGAATGATGGAACGCCGACCGCGCCAGTACCAATCCATCCACGAGCGTTACCGTGACGCACACCTGGACGCCGCCGGCGAGCGTTCGCAACATACGGCTGGCCGAGGAGCCGTGCACGTACAGCGTATCGTCCACGCGCGCATAATTCGTGGGAATCACAAATGGCTGGCTATCCACCACGAATCCAACGTGGCAGACGAATCCTTCGTCGAGAATCCGATACACGGTTTCGCGATCATATTTGCCGCGGTCAGGCAGGCGCTGAACTTTGGTGCGTGCTGTGGGGCTGAACGGCTCGGTCATCCATCGAGCGTAAATCGCCCCGCCATTCGCCGCAAGAGCCAATCTGGGTGGCTGCGGTTCGCGCGCGCTCGAGCGCGCAACCGCGTAGGTTACTGCTGCGACCGGGCCGCAGGCTTCGGCAGCGGAGCAATATGCACCACGCGAAATCCGGTGTAGGCCGCATCCGCGGCGCGATATGGCGCTTTGCCATCCGCAGGACGATCAGCGCTGCCACCCAGCGTCTTGCCGGAGCCGTCGGCAGCAACCACCCACTCCGCCGCATTCCCGCCGAGATCAAACACCAAATCTTCGCCCTCCTCGCCCTCCGCCGCAAAACTTCCCACCTCACGCAGCAGCGGCGCGTCTCCCCGCAGTTCCCTGATCTTGGCTTCGAGCTTTTGCGCGTCTTCGGGATTCAGCGCGTAGCCTGCCCAATAATCCAGGGTATTCTCACCGCCGCGCACCTTGTAGAATTCACCGGTTTCGCTCTCGTTCGGAAGCCGGTAAGTCTCCGCAGTCAGCTCGCTCAACCAATTGCAATAGGCGCGGGCCCGCTCGAGCGTAATTCCGTTCGCCGGATAATTTTCCGTGCCCGCGTCGAACTTGTAGTCCTTATCGAACGCCGCAAACTGCACCCGCGTAATTTCAAACCGCCCGATTTCGATCGCGCCGCGTTTCACCGTTTCGGGGATCAGCACATCCGGCGCGGGATTTTCCGCCGTCGCAGCCGGATGAAATGCCAAACCGTACGAAGCTCCGGATTTCTGCACCGTCGCGCGCTGCAAAGCCACTTCCAGCGGCGAACCCTTCTTCAGCGCTTCATTTTCCGGCGGCTTGGCCTTGAACAAATACGTATCGAACCACGAGGCTTCCTCATTCACCTTGCGCAGTTGGTGCGTCAACTTCCGCGGCCCGTGCGCTTCGCCGGGGAAGAGAATAAATTTCACCGGAGCCTTGCCAATCGAATAGAGCGCGCGATAGTGCGTCCAGCCTTCTTCCGTGGGAACCTGCCGGTCAATGGTGCCGAAAAAAATCAGCGTTGGCGTCTTCACCTTATCCATTTTGAACAGCGGCGATTTCTCGAGGTAAAGCTGCGGATCCTCCAGCGGCGATTTTCCAAAATAATAATGGTCAAACGATTCACCGAAATCCACGTTGGCCCAATCGCTCAGCCATTCCACGTCTCCGGCTCCCACCACGGCCGCCTTATAGCGGTCGGGATTGGTCACCGTCAGTTGAATCGAAAGAATCGAGCCGTTGGACCACCCCGCCGCGCCGATCTGCTCGGGATCCACCAGGCCTTTGGCGACCAAGTTGTCCACTCCGCGCTCGATATCCGGAATTTCCAGCTCGTAATATTTTCCGCAGCAGATGGACTCGACAAACTTTAGCCCGTAGCCAGTGCTACCGTGATAATTCGTCTTCAGCACAAATGCGCCCTTCTGCGTCATCAGGTTTGGCGCGTACGCCCAGCGTTCGGACCATTGGTCGTGATCCGCGCCGGCAGGTCCTCCATGGGTCGCGACAATCAGCGGATAGGCCTTGCCTGCTTTGTAATTGCCCGGATAGTAGAGGATTCCTTCCACATTGTCGTCGTTCGCGCCCTTCCACTGTAAAACCTCAGTCTTCGCGATGGGCTTGTTCGCGAAGTCCGGATTTAAATTGGTGATTTGCAGGGGCGAATTGATCTTCGTGCCGTCCAGCTTCGCGCGAAAGAATTGCGTCGGGACGCTAGCGGTGGAATGCTCGTAAATCAGCGTTTTGCCGTCCTCGCCCAGCACGAAACTGAAATAGTGTTTCTCATCCTCGCTGGAAATGGATTTGCGCGACCACGTACCGCCGTGTCGCGTGAAACGCACCGGTTTGGTGTACACGCCGTCCGCGAGCAGAGCGATGAACCCGTCGTTCGTCGCCTCCAGCGATCGCGCGAAGCCGCGGTCCCAGTCCAGATTCACTTCGCTGGATTTCCCCGCACTCAGATCGTAAAAATAAACCCGTTCGACGGTCGCCACCAGAAACCGCGGGTCGTCGGAATAGGGTGCCACTGCGTAAAATCCGGAATTGTCGCGCGCCCAGGCGATCTCAACCGGCTGGATTCGCTCGTTCGCGAAAACTTGTGTCCGCTCGCCGGTCGCGATGTTCACGACGTAGGTAACCGGCGGAATCTTCTGGTCCCATGCGAAGCTCAATTCCCGCCGCGCCACGGCGACCGCTTTCTTCTTGTCGCGCGAAAGTTCAAAACGCTCGATCCAATCGTCGTTGTCCGTCAGGCGCGTGACTTTCTTGTCCTTCACCAAAAATTTGTATAGCCGCACCGGCGCGCTGTGCGCCGTATCGTCCACCACGTTCGAATCGTCCTTGCGCTCTTTCGTTTGCCGCTCGTAGAGCGTGGGATCCTCTTCAGCACTGAAAATAATGGTGTCGTTGTCCAGCCACTCGAATTGCTGGATGCCGCGCTCGAATTCCGTCACCGCCCATGGCTCGCCGCCTGCGGCATTCAGCAGCCACAATTGCGTGGGCGCCAGGTCTGGTTTCGGTTTCGGCAGCGCATGAGTGCTCATGTAAGCAATCGTCTCTCCCGAAGGCGACCAGCGCGGCTGCGACACTTCGTCCGTCCCGCGGGTAAGCTGCACTTCCTTGCTGTCATTTAAATTCGAAAGGTAAAGATTGCTGACGCGTAAATCCTTCTCTTTATCCGCCGTCCCCTTCACCCACACAGCAAATCGCCCGTCCGGCGAAATCCGGAACTGCCCAGCGTCCTCCTGATAGACCACGTCCTCCGGCGACCAGTGATTTTTCTTGGCTCGATCGGGCTTGGAGGCGTCCGCTGCAGCCTGTGCGGCCACGCTGGGTGCGAGCGCGAGCAGTATCCCCGCAAGAAGGGCAAACGTCTTGCAGCAACGCGCAGCAATCTTTTTCATGCCTTCCTCAACTTTCATTATGGGGTTCAGGTGTCTGAATCAGGCAGCCGAAAAACTATCACAGTCTCGCAGCCTGCGGGTAGCTACGTCGCACGCGCCTGAAGTCAAGCGTTGGGCATTCGTCTCGCCGTGCGATTTCGGCTAGAATGTTCTGGTTAGCGTAACGGAGCGGACACCATGGCCATCGGCCGCGAACAAGCGCGCAACGAACACACCGGCAGCACCTCGCACGATCAATTCAGCGAAACGATTTACGGCGTGGTTTGCTCGACGTGCCACAACTACATTCTCATTGATAAAACGAACTGCCCGTCGTCGTGCCGCGCACACGAGACTTGCCGCGCCGCTTACGCTTAGATTTCATCCGCAGCTCGCGCAGTGGCCACCCTCTCGCCCATAAAACCCCGCTTCGCCTTCGCCTAATCCCGATGCAACGCCCGCCCAGGTCCCGTCCAAGTCTCGATTGACGCCCCCTCCGCGCTTGCGTACGATGCGCCGCATGGGGCAAAAACGACGCCCGGGAGCGCGCGCTCAAACATGAAATCACTGTTGAAAATAATTCTCTGGACCGTCATCGCGCTCGCCGGCGCCGCTGCTCTCGCCGCCATCGCCTTCGAACGCCGCGAGCCGCTCAACGCCGTCTGGTTCGTCGTGGCCGCGCTGTGCACCTATCTCGTCGCCTATCGCGTCTACTCGAAATTCATCGCCGCGAAAGTTCTCGCTCTCGACGACACCCGCGCCACTCCCGCCGAGCGCCTGGAAGACGGCCACGATTTCGTTCCCACCAGCAAATGGGTTCTGATCGGCCACCATTTTGCCGCGATTGCCGGCCCCGGCCCTCTGGTGGGCCCCACGCTAGCCGCACAATTCGGCTATCTCCCCGGAACTCTATGGATCATCGTAGGCGCCGCACTGGGCGGCTGCGTCCAGGACTTCATCATTCTTTTCTGCTCCATTCGCCGCGACGGAAAATCCCTGGGCCAGATGGCGCGCGAGGAGGTCTCCAAGCGCGGCGGGATGATCGCATTGCTCGCCGTCCTCGCCATCATGATTATTCTTCTGGCGGTCATCGCGCTGGTGATCGTCAAAGCTCTGAAAGAATCGCCGTGGGGCACCTTCACTCTGGCGATGACCATCCCCATCGCGCTGCTGATGGGAATTTATCTGCGCTACGTGCGCCCGGGCCGCGTGCTGGAGGCTTCGCTCGGCGGCGTCGCGCTGGTAATGCTGGCCGTCGTCTCTGGCCAGTGGGTAAACGCATCGCCCGCATGGTCCAGCGCCTTCACGTTTTCCGGCCCCGCGCTGGCGATTGCCATCATCGCCTATGGTTACGCGGCCTCCGCGCTACCGGTCTGGCTGCTGCTGGCTCCGCGCGATTATCTCAGCGCGTTCATTAAAGTCGGCGCCATCGCCGCTCTGGCAATCGGCGTGATCTTCGTGCGTCCCACGCTGGAAATGCCCGCGTTGACGCGCTTCGTGGACGGCAACGGTCCCGTGTTCGCCGGGAAAATTTTTCCGTTCTGCTTCATCACGATTGCTTGCGGCGCCATCAGCGGTTTCCACGCGCTGATTTCTTCCGGCACCACGCCAAAAATGATCTTGCGCGAAGGCCACGCGCGCATGATCGGCTACGGCGCGATGCTCATGGAATCATTCGTTGGCGTGATGGCCATGATCGCCGCCTGCGCGTTGCAGCCCGGCGTGTATTTCGCAATCAATAGTCCGGCGGGAATTGTGGGTAAGACGGCCGACGCCGCGGCCGCGACCATCCGTTCCTGGGGCTTCGCGCTCGATCCACAAACCATGTCCGCACTCGCGCAACGCGTCGGCGAACACACCTTGCTTGACCGCACCGGCGGCGCGCCATCACTCGCCGTGGGCATGGCGCAGATTTTCAGCGGTACCATCGGCGGCGAGCGCCTGCTCAGCATCTGGTATCACTTCGCGATCATGTTCGAAGCGCTCTTCATTCTCACGGTGCTGGACGCGGGTACGCGCGTCGGGCGCTTCATGGTGCAGGAACTCGGCGGACACCTCTGGAAGCCGCTGGGCAAAGCCGGTTCCACGGCCGGGATACTCGCCACCAGCGCGCTGATGGTCGGCGCCTGGGGATATTTTCTGTGGCAAGGCGTGCAGGATCCGCTGGGCGGGATTAATTCGCTGTGGCCGCTGTTTGGTATCGCCAATCAGCTGCTCGCGTGCGTCGCGCTGGTGGTGGCCACTACCATCCTGCTGAAAATGGGCCGCGCGCGCTGGATTTGGGTAACGCTCGCGCCCATGGTCTGGCTAGTCGCCATCACCATGACCGCCGGCTATCAGAAAATCTTCTCCGCGAACCCGCGCATCGGCTTCCTGTCGCAAGCCGACGTTCTGGCGGCCCAGATTGCGTCCGGCGCGATTCCCGCTGAAAAAATCGCAGTCACCCAGCGGCTGATATTCAATAATCGCCTGGATGCCGCCGTCACCGCCGTTCTGGCCGCGATGATTCTGGTGCTCCTCGTCGAAGCCATCGGTGAATGGATTGCGATTCTCAGCGGACGCAAGGCTGCGGTGCTGCATGAGTCGCCATACGTCACGACGCGCTGGGCCGAAGGGGACTAAGATGGCTTTTGTGGTGCGCGTGCATGGCGTTGTGCAACAGAACCATAACGCGCTGCATCTTTCTTTACGCGGCAGAAATTTGCGGAATTCTCTAGGAGGCTTTCGCCGCCATGACGTCGTCGCACGGGATCAAGTTTGCGCGGTTGAATTCGGGGACACCTCAGCCGTGAGAACGAAGATGATGAGCCGGCGGCTATTGGGCACGCTTTTTCTGTCCTGGGCCTGTGCAGCTTGCCTTCAGGCGCAGGAAGCCAGCCCGATCCCGGTTCAATCGCCCGCGCCGGAATCCGATCCGGCTCTAGCTCATCGCCCCGCTTCAATACCGCCAGCCGATGCTGCGAAACCCGCGACGATTCCTTTGTCCGTGCCAATCGGCACGCCCATACAACTGGCGCTCGACGAAGAGACTCGCACCCGGAAGGTTGGCCAACCTCTCGCTGCACATACCGTCGAGCCGATCTACGCGTTCGACCAGCTGGTGATTCCCGTCGGTACGGTAGTCTCGGGTCAAATCACGCGCATCGAGCCAGTCTCCACCGGAAAACGAACGCTCGCTGCACTGGATGCCGATTTCTCTCCGTCGCACGCAATTGACGTTACTTTCAGCGAGCTGATTCTCGCCGACGGCAAGCACATTCCCATTCACACGCTCGTCACTCCCGGTTCCGGCCAGCTGATTCAATTCCTCACCGCGGCCAACGAAAAGGAACCCAAGGGTGTAAAGGACGCGGCGGCTGAAAAAGCCAAAGAGGCCAAGCAAGAGGCCAAGCGCGAATGGGATGCCGCAATGCAACAAGTGAAGCAGCCCGGCAAATTTCACAAGGTCGAGCGCTACCTCGTCGCCCAACTTCCGATTCATCCGCAATACATCAACGCCGGAACGGTTTATTTCGCGGAATTGCAGGAGGCGCTCGATTTCGGTTCCGAGCCGCTAACGCCGGAAATGGCGGCGTCATTAGGCGCGGCACCTCCACCGGGCAGCTTCGTTCGCGCGCTCCTGATTACGCCGTTGAATTCCGCGAGCACTCCGAAAGGGGCGCCGGTGGAAGCGGTACTTTCGCAGCCGCTTTTCGACGGCAAACACTTGATTCTCCCGCAGGGTTGCCGCTTGAGGGGTTCGGTGGTTCAGGTCGAGCCCGCCCACTATATGAGCCGCAACGGCCAACTGCGCATGGTCTTTCACGAGCTGCTTCCGCCGGAAGGCGCTGGCGGTGCGCTCGTGGCCCAGAAAGTGGACGCAAATCTGGAAGGCTTGCAATCCGCCGCAGCGGACAACGTGAAGCTGGACGCCGAAGGCGGCGCCGAGGCCGGTTCGCCGAAGTCCAGATATCTGCTGACCACGATCTCCATTGGCCTTGCGGCCGTGTCCGCTGGAGTTGGTGGCGACACTTTGGGCGATACCCCCGAACGCGCCGCAGGTGGTGCTGGAGGATTTAAACTGATCGGCATTGCGCTGGGCGCCGGCATACATTCACAGCCATTCGGTATGGCTATGGGAGCGTTCGGCGCGGCCAGATCCGTTTACGTCCATTTCATCGCGCGCGGCCGCGAAGTGGTATTCCCGAAAAATACGGCCATGCAGATTGGCATTGGCACGCGCCAAGCGCCTGCGCCGGCATCGTCCAGTGGAGGTGCGATCCAACAATGATCTCTACCCGAGAGCGTGTGCTTCGCATCCCGCGAAATATTTGGTCCTGGATTCGCCAGGTCAGCGGCGATGCGGCCTACGAGAATTATTTGCGCTCCGCGCGTCGCGTCGCGGAAATGGCATGCGTTGATTCCCGCACAGTGCAAGCAGGTTGCTCAACGCATGCCACATCCGCTCAACCACTCACGCGCGAGGAATTCTATCTCCACGCGCTGCGACGCCGCTATTCCACCGTCTCCCGCTGCTGCTGATTTGCGCGGATGGCGGCTGCCTGCTAGCTGTTTCCGAGATACTCCACGTGGCAGTACGTTCCCAGCCTCACGTTGTACGCCAGGTACCAGCCCACGTGATCCGGATCCTCATAAATCACGATCTGGTCGGAATCCCATAACCAATCGCCGCAATAGCCCAAATCAAACGGCGCGACACTGAAGTAAAATCCGCCGAACCAGAATCGCGACGGACCTCCTCCTGCCAGGTGCCACACATGGCCTCGGCCGAAACCACCCGTGAAGCGCCCGTGCTCCCACGGATGATCGAGGTGGTAGTGCGGATCGTTCTTCCCGGTGTCGTGCCCGACCCACTTGCCGTCCGGATGAACGTGAGGCGCGTTCGGATGCCCCTCTTTGTCCGCAAACGAATGATTCTCTTCGACAGAGTGCCCGGCGCCCTTCACCGCAGCGGGACCGTGAGCAGGCGGGCGTGCTGGGGCGGCTTCGTGACCGCCACCCTCATGACCGCCGCCGCCTGGCTTACCTTGCGCAAGAACCGGAAGACTACACAACAACAAAACTGCGAACAGTCCAGCAAAGTGCTTCATATTCACCTCCGAAATTAATGTACCACTGGTTGTCAAGTCGCAACCGTCCGCGCCCGACGCCCACGGCGAAGGTAACTCACCCCGCGAGAGCCGCGCGGGTCGTGTCCTAACTTGCCCGCTCCAGCTGCTTCTCATGCGACGTGTGCTCAGTCATGGTGGAAATAGAAGAGGTTCCCGTCCAGATCCTTTACGGTGAATTGCCGTAATCCCCAAGGCTTTTTTTCCAGAGGCTCCACGATGTTCGCACCTAACGACTTCAGTTCCTGATACGAAGCGTCAATATCTTCAGCGAACACCCAGTGAACGGCAGGTTCGAACGGCGGCTTCCTCTTGCGAAAGAATATTGCCACTTTATCGCGTGACACGGCCCCAATCTCTTTGCCTGGGTAAAGCCATCCAATCTCAAAGCCGAGTGCATCTTGGTAATGCTGTTGCGCGCGTTCCACATCAGCGACCGGCAACTCGGGGACTGGCTGGCCAATCGAGCTCATTTTCTGTTTTGCGCCCACAAAGCTCTCCCTTGTTCTCCTTTATGCAACAAGACCACCCACGCGTCAAATTAGGACACTACCGCTAGGCGTACTTCGTTGACGGAAGCGGCCGCCGACCCGTATAATTGGGGTTTGTCACTAGCTTCAGGAGGCAGCATGTACGCCGTAATTCGCACTGGGGGAAAGCAGTATCGCGTCGAGCCCGGCAAGACCATTCGCATCGAGCGGCTCGAGGGCAAAGTCGGCGGCAAGGTCACTTTTGACGAAGTGCTCGCCGTGCGCAACGACGACAAGAAATTCGCTTCCGGCTCAGACATCGCCAAGGCCAAAGTCATCGGCAAGATCGTCGCCCAGGATCGCGGTCCGAAAATGCTCACTTTGAAGTACAAGACGGGCGGTCAGTACAATATCAAGCGCGGCCACCGGCAGAATTACACCTCTGTCGAAGTCAGCGACATCCAAATTTCGTAGGGGTTTGCCATGGCACATAAAAAGGGCGGCGGCTCTTCCACAAACGGACGCGATTCGCACGGACAGCGGCTCGGCATCAAGCGCTTCGGCGGGCAACTGGTATCTGGCGGAAGCATTCTCATTCGCCAGCGCGGCACGCGTTACAAGGCCGGCAAGAACGTCAGCCGCGCGAAAGACGACAGTCTGTTCGCCACCATCACTGGCGTAGTGCGCTTCGAAGACAAGGGCGCGCACGGCAAGTTTATCAGCGTGTTCCCGGCGGAAGAATCCGCGATCGGCGGCGCGGATCGCGCGGCGTCCGCGGCGGAATCTGCGGCAGCCAATTAACTTCCCGTTTTCCGATACGCGCTCGGTTTCCAGGGCGCGTATTTTTGTTTTTGCTCCCAACCCTGGCGTATGCTCGCTACGACCGATTCCAAATCAGGTGACCCGTGTTTGCGGATGAAGCCAAAATCTCCATCAAAGCCGGCGACGGCGGCAACGGCTGCGTCGCGTTTCGCAGGGAGAAGTACGTCCCGCGCGGCGGTCCTTCGGGCGGGGATGGCGGCAAGGGCGGCGACATCTACATCGAAGCCAATCCGCACGACAACACCCTGCTGCGCTACCGCTACAATCGTGAATTCAAAGCCGGCCGCGGCGGGCATGGCGAAGGCTCGAATTGCTCCGGCAAGTCCGCCGATGATCTGGTGCTCAAAGTTCCCGTCGGCACCGTTATCTTCGATCTGAACACCAACGAGGAGCTTTTCGATTTGACTCAGCCGGGCCAGCGCTTTCTCGCCGCTCGCGGCGGCTACGGTGGACGCGGCAATGGCAATCCTCATTTCGTCCGGCCCTGGCACCAAGCTCCGCGCGAGCACGAGGATGGCAAGCCCGGCGAAGAACTCTCGCTGCGCCTTGAACTGAAATTGCTGGCGGATGTAGGCCTGGTCGGCTTTCCGAACGCAGGAAAGTCCACGCTGATCTCGCGCATCTCGGCGGCGCGACCCAAAATCGCGGCGTATCCCTTCACCACGCTGGAGCCGCATCTGGGCGTGGTTTCCGCCGACCCCGATGCCGCACCTGGGCAGGGCCGGTCGTTCGTAGTGGCTGATGTTCCCGGCCTGATCGAAGGTGCGCATGAAGGCGTCGGCCTCGGCACGCGCTTCCTGAAACATTTGGAGCGCACGCGGCTGATCGCGCATCTAGTAGACACCAGCGATGCGAACGACCGCGACCCCATCCGCGATTATGAAATCATCATGCACGAGCTGGCTTCGTTCAGCCCGGAGCTGGCGGCGAAACCCATGATTCTGGTGGCCACCAAGCTGGACGCCACCACCAACCGCGACCACCTCGAAGAGTTGCGCGCGTTTGCCGGCGAACGCGGCCTGGAATTTCACGCGGTTTCTTCAGCAACGGGAGAAGGCATCACCGAACTAGTTCGCGCCATGGCCGATGCGCTCGATCGGCTGCCCAAGCCTGCAATGCCGAGCGAAACGCAGGAATCCGCCGCTCATTCGAATTTCACCACGCATGTCTCGTCGCAGGTTTCGTCTAACTCTGAACCAGAACCAGAAGAGGCTCACGCCGCGCCGCCCCGGGAGGAGAGTTGAGCCCGCACGCCGCGCATAAACCGCACGGCTCCGGGCATCGCCGTTCGGTCGCGCTCTTTGGCGGCACGTTTGACCCTGTCCACTCCGGCCATATCGCCGTGGCGCAGGCAGCGGAGAAGCGCTTCCACCTCGACGCAATCTATTTTGTGCCTTCCTCGCGCCCGCCGCACAAATCGAAACCCGCGCTCACCCCTTTCTTGCATCGCTACACCATGGTCGCGCTGGCGTGCGCGAGCTATCATGATTTTCAACCCTCTCTCGCCGAAGCGCCCACGGACGGCGCGGCAACGCACGTTTTCTACACATTCGATACCGTCCGCCGCTATCGCCGCGAACACCCCGACGATCAGCTTTACTTCATTGTCGGCGCGGACCAATTTCTGGAAATCCCCACCTGGAAAAATTATGAAGGGCTTCTGGATACTTGCGATTTCATCATCGCCAGCCGCCCGGGCTTTCGACTGGAAGCTCTGCGCCTGGTAATTCCTCCCGAAAAATTGGGCCGCGCGAAATCTGATGACCCAAATAAAATTGTGCTGCGCAAATCCACCATTCACTTGCTGACAACGGTGTCCAGCCACATCTCCTCCACCGAAATTCGCATGCGCCTCAGCCACCGCCAATCCATACACGGACTTGTGCCAGCGCCCGTGGAGAGTTACATTCTGGGACAGGCCCTTTACCGGTGACCCTTAACGCTCTCGATCCCGAAATTCTGCTGGCCGTGGAAGCCGCTCAAGAAAAACAGGCTCTGGACGTTTCCGTCTTGAACCTTTCCGGCTCCGGCGCGTTCGCGGATTATTTTCTGCTTTGCTCCGGCTCCAGCCAGCCGCAGATACAAGCCATCGGCGAGGCCGTCGAAGAGCGGCTGCATCGAGCCGGGCGCCGCGTCGCGCATCGCGAAGGAAAATCCAGCGCGGAGTGGGTGCTGCTGGATTATGGATTTTTCGTCGTGCATATTTTCAGCGAACGCGCCCGCCAGTATTACGATCTCGAGCGCCTGTGGCGCAATGCCGAGCGCATCGAGTTTCACGAACCTCCCGGCCCCGCGGCAGCGCGCCAAAAATCGCACGATGAACGCCGCAACGAATCCGAAGGCAACGCCACGCAGCAATGAACGTTGCGCTGAGTCCGTGGCACGGCTACTCTTGGCTGTGCTCTTCGCTTTTTCCCCGGTGGAAAACCCTGCAAAGCCCGGGACAGGAGTTCTACAAACTCGGTTTTGGTGCGTGTGAGAATCCATGAGCGCCGTCGCGGCCATTGCTTGGATTGCGGCGGACGCCGCTTCCCGGCGCGTTCTCGAGCTTGCGGAAAAAGTCGCCGGCGCCTCCACCACCGTGCTGATCACCGGCGAGAGTGGCACGGGCAAGGATCAACTCGCGCGCTGGATCCACCAGCGCAGCCCGCGCCACGACGCTCCGCTATTGAAAATTGACTGCGCCAGTTTGCCTACCGAGCTCGTCGAATCCGAACTGTTTGGCCACGAACGCGGCGCATTTACCGGCGCCGTCGCGCGCAAACCCGGCCGCCTGGAAATGGCGCAGACTGGAACCATCGTGCTCGACGAAGTCGCCGCGCTCGCCCCTGCCATGCAAGCAAAACTCCTGCGCGTGCTCGAAGAGCGCGCCTTCGAACGCTTGGGCGGCACCGAAACTCTGCATATGGAAGCGCGCCTGATAGCGCTTACGAATACGGATTTGACCAAGGCCGTCGCCGCAGGACGTTTCCGCGAGGATCTTTTCTTCCGCCTGAACGTGCTTTCCATCGTCGTCCCGCCGCTGCGCGAACGCCACGCCGACATTCCCGAACTCGCCGCGCATTTCTTGGCGCGCCTCGGCCCGGTGCACGGCCGTCCCGATGCCACATTCGATCCTGCCACGCTTCGCCTGCTGGAAGCCTACGAATGGCCCGGAAATATTCGCGAGCTAAAGAACGCCGTCGAACACGCGCTGGTATTCGCAAGCCAGCCGCAACTTCGCGCTGAGGATTTTCCGGAAATTGTGCGAGCCGGCAGCAGCGGGCACCGTCCCGGCGCGCCCCTGCGCTCGCTCGAAGATCTCGAGCGTGACGCGATTAAGGCCACGCTCGATGCCACGCATTACAAGATCGGCCGCGCCGCCGAAGTCCTGGGCATCAGCCGCAAGACGCTGCTAGAGAAACGCAAGAAGTTCGGGCTGTTGTAGCACCGGCTTGCCCTGAGGCGCCGCCAGTGACGGCGTCGCAGGGCCGTTCGCAGGCTCTATTGGGTTTCTCGGAGCGCCGCGAGCAACCTTATTTATGTTTGGTTCTTGTTTTTTTCCAATGTAGGGGCGGGTCCCGCGCATGCGGGACCCGCCCCTACCTAACGACACGTATCCACAAAGTGAAAATCCGACTCATCATGCTCGGCAAGACCCGTCGCGAAGAAGCTCGCGCCATGGTGAACGACTACGTCGAGCGCATCCAGCACTACGCCGAAATCGAAATCAGCGAGCTGCGCGACGCCGGTCCAGCCGCGTTGCGCAAACTAAAACTCGACCCATCCGCCACGGTTGTCCTGCTCGATGCCGCCGGAAAGCAATTCACCTCGCAGCAATTCGCGCGCTGGCTGGGCGATCTGCGCGACCGCGGCGCGCGCGAACTGGTCTTCCTCTGTGGCGACGCCGAAGGGTTTCCCGCGGAACTGCGCGCCACCGCAAAACAAAAAATCGCGCTCTCCACGCTCACCATGCCGCACGAATTCGCGCGCGTACTCCTGGCCGAACAAATCTATCGCGCCTTCGCCATCCTCGCCGGCCATCCGTATCCGAAGTAACGCCGCAGGCAAATTCTCAGCCAATCGCATGGCCACGCGACGCCGCTCCGTGCGTTCCCCCCTTGCCCCCTCCTAGCCTGGTCTGCCGTAGGGGCGGGTCCCGCGGCTGCGGGACCCGCCCGTCGCTGTCCCGGCTCAGAGTTTGGAATGGTCCGCGCACCAGACTGTGGGAGAATATCCAAACCATGGCAATCAAAATCACACACGACGCTGGCGCGCCAACCGCTTCGATCGAATTCATGATCACGCGCCCGCTGCCTGATTACGATCTCGAGGAAGTCGAAGCGCCCATCCCGCGCGACGTGGATCCCATGCTCGCATCCCAAGGATTCAAAGACCTGCTCGACGAAACACGCACGATCCTGGACCGCGAGCTGCCCGCCGCCAATCTTGAAATCACCCAGCTAACCGGCGCGATCTGCCACGACCGGTCGGTTCACCGTCCGGGAATTTGGCTCGTCCTGCGTGAACGCGGCACCAGCAAAGAAATGTCCGCCGCCGCAATGAAGCAAGTAGCTCACGTAGCGGAAACCATCCGCTCCACCTTCAACCTTTCCTAACCGCTCAAAAAAATAAACCGCAGAGACGCAGAGCACGCTGAGAATGCCCGAAAATGGATGGGCGGATTTTCGCAACGCACTCTGCGTCTCTGCGGCAAATGTTGTTCCAGACCGAAATCCCGCCGTTACTTCGCCTCCGAAATCTCCACCGACGCCCGCGTCGTTTCCCAATCCATCCGCAACGACGCGCCATTCCCCACCTTATCCAAAGCAATCGTAAAATTCTCCACCGCCGCAGGCAGCGAGGAAACCTTCATATCCCCACGAGCAACATCCTGAGCTTCTCCAGGATAATCGGTGCCCCAGAGCGGCCCGCCCTTATCATTTTTTGTCTTTTTGCAGACAATCAGCGTCCACTTATCCGCGTTGGGAATCGTGAAGAGCGTGTACGTTCCGGCCGGCACCGTCTTTCCGCCCACGGTAACCGCCGTGTTGGTTACAAACGTGGTCGCTTCATTCGCGCCGGCGCGCCACACTTGCCCGTAGGGAACCAGCCCTCCGTAAATCTTGCGCCCCTTCGCACGCGGGCTCGAATAATCCATAGTGATGGTCTTCCCGTCGGCGAAATTAAACTCCACATGCGCCGGCGGGCTGGGCCGCTGGCTCTTGTCCTGCTGTCCGATGGTACAGGGGGCCAATACACTGGCGCTCAATAGAATCACGCTACACAATCCGAAGAATTTCTGCATCTCATTTCCTCCTCATCTGGCGTTGGTACCTTTTTCTTCGATCCGTTCTACCTCGCCCATCATATCTGAATTTCGTCTGACGGGCATCGTGACTCCGCCTGCGCACGGCCCTGCTTCATCGGGATACACCATGTTATTTTGACGCGTCATTTTGATACACCTCGCCTGATAACACCGCCAAATCGCGCGAATCCCCTTGTTTTTAACGCATTTCAGCCCTGCTAACCAATACTGTGAATCCCGCTCTGGTATTACAGAACTATTACAAACGCGCTCACCGCCGACTGCTACTCTAAGGGGGTTGTGAGCATCACAGAGAACCAACCTGAGGCCCCCATGACCCAGTCACTGGAAATCCTGAAGAAAAATTCGAAGAACAGCGGCGAAATTAACTGGGTCACTTCGATTTTCATGGTCATTTTCCACGTGGGTGCTATCGCCGCTCTGTTTTTCTTTTCCTGGAAGGCGTTTTTCGTCGCGATTGTTCTCTGGTGGGTCGCCACCAGCCTGGGCATCGGCATGTGCTATCACCGGCTGCTCACACACCGCGGATACAAAGTTCCGAAGTGGCTGGAATATACGCTGACGATTTTCGCCACGCTCGCTCTCGAGGGCGGCCCGATTTTCTGGGTCGCGACGCACCGCATTCACCATAAATATTCCGACCAGGAAGGCGATCCGCATTCTCCCGTGGACGGCACCTGGTGGTCCCACATGGGCTGGATTCTCACCGGCAAGTCCATGCATCACGACACCACCACGCTTTCGCGTTACGTCCCCGACCTTGCGGAAGACAAGTTCCACGTCTGGATCACCAAATATCATTACGTGCCGATGATCGTTCTCGGTCTTATCCTGCTCGCCATCGGCGGCATCCAGTTCGTACTGTGGGGAATATTCCTGCGCACGGTGATCGGACTGCACTTCACCTGGCTGGTGAATTCGGCCACGCACAGTTGGGGCACGCGCCGCTTTCAAACCCGCGATCTATCCACCAATAGCTGGTGGGTAGCGCTTGTCACCTGGGGCGAAGGCTGGCACAACAATCATCATGCGCATCCCGTCTCCGCGCGCCACGGCCTGGCTTGGTACGAAATTGATTTCAACTGGTACGTGATCTGGACGCTGGAAAAAATCGGCATCGCCAAAAAAGTCTACACGGCGAACATTTCCGAAATTAAGCGCGCCAATCAAGCCATTGTGGCCAAAACGCTCACGCGCGAAAATCCGCGCGCCCTGGCTCCCGCCGAGCTCTAGCCCCACTCTGGCAATTCCATAATCTTTGTAGGTCGTGGCTTTAGTTCATCCTGAGAGCCTGCCGGCGGCAGGATCGAAGGGCCACGACATCGGCCTCTCGAAATGCGGGCGACTTTAGCCGCTGCAGTACCGATTTTCCGGTCGTCACTCGGATTCGATAGCTCCGCCAGCTCGGTTAAAGTTCGGCCAGGGCCAAGCCATATCGCGCCATCGCTCTTCTTCGCGGTACAATCCCGGTTAGACACCGTGCAAATCGCGAGCCGCAGAAAGACCATCGCCTTCTTCGTTGTGCTGGGCTGCGCCCTGGTGGCCCTGGCCATCGCCCTCACTGTCGGCTGGACCATCCTCAATTGGCGCCAAGGCGTGCTTTTATTTTTCGGCGTGATCTTTTTTGCCGCGATCATCGCCGGAATGATTCTGAACACCATCTTCCTGGTGCGCGAAATTCGCCGCAACGAACAGCACGATGGCTTCATCAACGCCGTCACGCACGAACTGAAAACCCCCATCACTTCCATCCGCCTGTATCTGGAAACGATGCAGCGCCGCGAAGTGGACGAGCCCCAGCGCCAGCAATTTTATAATCTGATGTTGCTCGATACCGATCGCCTGCTGGGAACCGTCGAGCAGGTGCTCAAAGCCGGCGAGGCCAGTTACCGGCGAGGGAAGCGCCATCACGTGGAGCTGGATTTCACGGAACTGGTGCGCGAATCCATCGAGCTCGCGCGCGTCCGCCATCACTTGTCGCCCGGCGTCCTGCATTTCGATCCTGTCTCTGCCAACGCTGCTCCCGTCATACTGCGTGGCGATCCCGCCGAGTTGCGCACCGCGGTTTCCAACTTGCTCGATAACGCCGTGAAATATTCCCGCGACCAGGTGGATGTCGCGGTCCGCATCGAAGCTCCGGACGCTGAGCATATCGCGCTGCGCGTCACCGATCGTGGCATCGGCATTCCCGCGCCCGAACTCAAACGCATCTTCAAACGTTTCTATCGCGTTCCCGGCCGCCCCAGTTTCCAGGTGAAGGGAACCGGCCTGGGCCTGTTCATCGTACGTGCGGTCGCGCGTGCCCATGGCGGAAAAGTTTACGCCGCCAGCGAAGGCGAGGGCCGCGGCTCCACCATTTCGCTGGAACTGCCGAGGAATATCGCATGAGCCGCGTGTTGGTAGTGGAAGACGAAGCGCACTTGGCCAAGGGATTGCGCTTCAACCTCGAAGCCGAAGGCCACTCCGTCGAAGTTGCGGGCGACGGCGAATCCGCGCTGGACCGCCTGGTCACGGAAAAAGAAGATTTCGACGCTGTCGTGCTCGACGTTATGCTCCCCGGCAAAGACGGTTTCACCGTCGTCTCGTCGCTGCGCAAGGCCCACAATTACGTTCCCGTGCTGATTCTAACCGCGCGCGGCCGCCCGGAAGATGTTCTGCAGGGATTCGCTGCCGGCGCGGACGATTACCTGCCGAAACCGTTTCAATTGCCGATTTTTCTCGCCAGGCTGCAAGGCTTGCTGCGCCGCAGCCAGTGGCTCGCCGTAGAAAAAGCCGCAACAAAGAATCGCGCTGCGAATGGAAAAGAAGCCGCCGCGAACTTCGCATTCGATGCCGACGTATTTTCCTTCAACGGCAAGACCATTGACTTCGGAACGCTGGAACTGCGCGTCAACGAAACCACGATCCAGCTCACGCTCATGGAAGCGAAACTCCTCCGCCATCTGATTCGCAGCAAAGGCCGCACTGTCTCGCGCAAATCCATCCTAGAAGATGTCTGGGGTCTGCACGAAGACACCGACACGCGCGCCATAGACAATTTCATCGTCCGCCTCCGCCGCTACATCGAAAAAGACCCCTCCAAGCCCAAGCATCTCCTCACCGTCCGCGGCGTCGGTTACCGCTTCCTTGCTTAATCCGTAGCTCTCCCTGGCGACCTTCGCCATCTCTTGCTACAGCGTGTTTTTTCACATAGAGTAAGTGTATATGGATTACTCCGGCATCATCACTATGGAGCCCGGCAAACGCGGCGGTAAACCGTGCATTCGCCTCTTGCGTGTCACTGTGTATGACGTGCTCGAGAATCTCGCCAGCGGAATGACCCACGCCGAGATTTTGCGAGAGCTCCCGTATTTGACAGAAGAAGCGATCCGCGCTTGCCTCGCCTTCGCTGCTGATCGCGAGCGAAAACTGGAAATGCTGAAGGCGTGAAGCTTCTCCTCGATGAAAATCTTTCTCCCCGCTTAGCCGAGGCGCTCGCAGAGATATATCCCGGCTCAAGCCATGTTCATTAATGTGGGTTGGGTACTTCGGATGACGCAACAATTTGGGATTACGCCAAACTCAACGGTTTCATAATCGTTTCCAAGGAATCGGATTTCGAAGAAAGAAGCGTTGTTTTGGGTTCTCGACCTAAGGTGATCTGGCTCCGCACCAGCAATTGCCCAAGCGCGGCCGTCGCGAATCTGCCGCGAGCGACATTCTCGATAGTGAGTCGCTCCGTCAACGACGACGATGAAACCTGTCTGGTTTTGAATCGTCAGCAGCCACGCAAATGGCGACGCAACAACCGCTCGATGCGCTCGATTCTGAACTGCAGCTCGTGAGGAACCCTGAGTATGCCCGAAGGCAAAGGACTGCTGATCGTTTATACTGGGCCCGGCAAGGGCAAGACCACTTGCGCGCTGGGCACCGCTTTTCGCGCCGTTGGCCAGGGGATGCGCGTGATGATGGTGCAGTTCATCAAGGGTTCGTGGCACTATGGCGAACTGGATGCCGCGAAAATGCTCGGCGATGACAAATTCGAAATGCGCCCCATGGGCCGCGGTTTCGTGAAGATTGGCGGCGCGGAAACCGATCCCGAAGACGTGAAAATGTGCGAAGAGGCCTGGGAATTCGGCCGTGCACAGATTTACAGCGACAAATACGACCTGGTCGTGCTCGATGAAATCAATTACGTAATCGGCTACAAAATGCTGGACGTTGACCGCGTCGTGGACGCGCTCGCCAATCGTCCCGAACGCGTCCATGTGATCTGCACGGGCCGCAGCGCGCACCCCAAACTGGTCGAGGCTGCCGACCTGGTAACGGAAATGCGCGAAATAAAGCACCCGTACACCAAAGGCATCCTGGCCCAGCGCGGAATTGACTACTAGTCCCAACAGCGCAGCGGCGGAATTTTTTAACTTTCAACTTTTAACTATGAACTGTTAACTTCGTAAAGGGCCTTCTAGCCCAAAGCACCTCGACCCATGGCCTGGTTCAAGCGCGAAAAAAAACCGATCGAAAAACCCACGCCGACCGAAGAACGCCGCGTCCATACCGAAGGCATGTGGACGAAGTGCAATTCCTGCCGCGCCATCATCTGGAAAAAAGATCTCGAAGCGAATTGGGAAGTCTGCACCAAGTGCGACCATCATTTCCGTCTCAGTTCGCGCCGCCGCCTGGAGATGCTTCTCGACGAGGAACCCTGGATCGAGCTGGACGCCGATCTCGCTTCGAACGACCCGCTCCAATTCACCGATACCAAGCCCTACGCGCAGCGCCTGAAAGACGCGCAGCGCAGACTCAATATGAAAGATGCGATCATCACCGCCGAGGGCCGCTTGAACGGGCGCCCCGTGGTCTGCTGCGCGATGGAATTCGGTTTTATCGGCGGTTCGATGGGCGCAGTCGTCGGTGAAAAAGTCGCGCGGGCGATAGACCGCTCTCTCGACCAGAAGGAGCCGCTGATTATTGTCTCCTGTTCCGGCGGCGCGCGCATGATGGAAGGTGTGGTCAGCTTGATGCAGCTCGCGAAAGTTTCCGCGGCGCTCGCGCGCCTGGACGAGGCGAAGCTCCCGTTCATTTCCATCCTCACCGATCCCACCACCGGAGGAGTTACTGCCAGCTACGCGATGCTCGGCGATCTGAACATTGCCGAGCCGGGCGCCCTGATCGGCTTCGCCGGCCCGCGCGTGATCGAACAAACCATCCGCCAGAAACTGCCCGAAGGCTTTCAGACCGCCGAATTTCTCCTCGAACACGGTTTCCTCGACGCCGTCGTCCCGCGCAAGGAAATGAAGCCGTACATTGCACAAGCTCTCGACTTCTTCATCGGTTAGCACCATGACGTACGAAGAATCCGTTCGCGCATTATTTTCGTTGGGAAGAGAACTCGCCGCTCCGCAACAGGCCCGCGTTCAGAAATTCGGCCTCGCGAACATCACGATGCTCGCCGCGGACCTCGGCCAGCCGCAGCGCTCCTCTCCCTGCGCGCACATCGCTGGAACCAATGGCAAAGGTTCGACAGCTGCGATGCTGGAATCCATCCTGCGCGCCGCTGGGTTGCGCACCGGCCTGTACACCTCGCCGCACCTCGAACGCATTAACGAACGCATTCGCATCAACGGTGAAAATATTTCGGACCAGGATTTCGCAGCGGCCTGGTCAAGACTCCACTCTTCCATCGAATCACTGATGGCCTCCGGAAAACTCGCGGCGCACCCAACGTTCTTCGAGTGCGTCACCGCGATTGCATTTCTAGCTTTTGCGCAACAGCAAGTGGATTTCGCCATCTACGAGGTAGGTCTCGGCGGCCGCCTCGATGCCACCAACATCGTCAAGCCGGAGGTCGCCGTCATCACCCCCGTAGATTTCGATCACGAAAATTTTCTCGGTCATTCCATCGAGGAAATCGCGGCCGAAAAGGCCGGCATCATCAAACCCGGCGCGTGGGTGGTCAGCGCCAGCGAACGGCCGGAAGCTCGCGCCGTAATCGTCCGGCGCTGCTCCGAAATGGAGGCGCGCCTGGTGGAAGTGGACGCAACAGCGCGCGTTGAGGACGTGCAATCCTCCGACGGCCTGTATCGCGGCGTAGCGGCATTCACCCATTCGCGCAAACAGCTCGCGCTCGCTCCGTTGTTGCCCGGGCGTTTTCAGATTCGCAACGCGCTCACCGCTGCCATCGCAGCACGGCTCCTCACCGAGCGCGGTTTCCCGATCCCCGACGCCGCTATCGAGCGCGGCATCGCCACGGCAAATTGGCCAGGACGTCTGGAACGGCTCGCCACCCAGCCCGATCTCTACCTCGATGGCGCGCACAATCCCGCGGGCGCCCGCGAATTGCTGAAATTTTGGCAGGAAAATTACGCCGGCCGCCGCATTTTTCTCGTCTACGGAGCGATGCGCGACAAAGCGGTGGACGAGATCTCCGGCCTTCTCTTCCCCCACGCCGCCGCCGTCGTTCTCACCGAACCGCGCCAACCGCGAGCCATTTCCGCACCACTGCTCGCTGAAATGACCACCCATGACGCCAAAGAAACGATCATTGTCCGCGATCCCGGCGAAGCCCTTGAAACTGCCCTGGATCTGGCCGGTCCACCGGACGTCGTGTTCGCGACGGGTTCGCTGTACCTTGTCGGGGAATTGCGCGCCTACTGGAGCAAACGCGTGGCGAAGCAGAGGTCTGTCGCCGGCCGGAATCGGCCCTCCGGAAGTCAGTAGTTTTCTCCCGAAGTTCGTAGTTTCCTCCAGCAAACCGTATCGCATTTATTCAAATTGCAGAATTCGCGTTGTTGCGTTTCACTTTCTCCCAAGAACGTGCACCGTAGCCAATTGCGAACGCATATCGCGTCCCACTCACGAACACGGTTTCCCACTCGCGCACGCCTGAAATTTTACCTTTGTAAAATTATTGGCTTGCTTGAACAAGTCGCCCATTTTCTTCGTTTATCTATGTGTTACTGCGTAGCAAAACGCCAGCTCGTGCGTCTAAGCTGGATAAGCGGGAGGGTCCCATGAGGCAGGATGCGAGAAGGCAAAAACTGGAATCGTTCGGTCGTGCGCCGGCTCTGTTGTGCGCCGCGCTACGTGAATTCCCTAAAAAAATGTGGATCTATAAACCGGCGAATGAGCGCTGGAGCATTCACGAGATCATCCTCCATCTCGCCGATAGTGAAGCCAGCGTCTACGTGCGCTGCCGCGCATACATCGCCGAGCCAGCCGCCAGCCAAGCCGCGAAATTCAGCGCCTCGCGCTGGGCTGGTTCGCTCGGTTATTTTCACCAGAGCACCCGCGAAGCTTTGGAAATCATCCGCCGCCTCAGAAAGATGACCTATCAATTGCTCATCGCCCTGCCCGAAGAAGTTTGGGACAGCACCGTCACGCATCCGCGCGACGGCGCCATCAGCCTCGATCGCTGGGTGGAACTCCAGGAGCGCCACATTCCTCACCACATCGAACAAATGCGCCAGAACTATGAGACGTGGCTCAAGACGCATCCCCCCAGACGCCGCCCGTCGTCAGCGCGCGCTTCAGGAATGTCGTCAGGTCTGGTCTCCATGTCCGCTGGGATCTGCTAATAACGCGAAGGCCCCTTCGCCTGGACAGCGATCTGGTTTGGTACCGCTAGGACTCCTGCGGTCTGGAAGTCGCGCGCCATCGCGTGTCCCGTAGGAGTCGCGTCATCACCCGGACTACAGATCAAGCGCAGGAAACGCCCAGCCGGCGTGCTCGGGAAGCCGTCGCCGCCCCACGCCATCCGTACCCCTTGCCCCTGCTCGGCCAACGAGAGAGAATGAACCACGCTCTGGCGCTCGGTTCTTAGCTTTGCCCAGCCTGAGCCGGGGGAGGATGGCCGTGGCGGAAAACCAGATACCAGAACAGAAAAATAACCTAATCATCCGAGTGCCGTTGTCATCGGACGGATACGTCTCGATTTATTTTTCGAGCAACGATGGCCGCCAGATGAGCGAGCGCGAGTGGTGGCATTTGAAACAAATCATCGAACTGGCCAGCAAAGCATTCGTGAAACCTGAAGAACGGGCGCAAGCCGCAGCAGCCGGCGCATAATCAGCGTACGGTTAGATTGCACGCGGCAAGCCAGCGCCGTGAAGTGCTGCCCGTTTGATGGTTCACTGCCCAAAATCGGCCAAGGAGTTGCGATGTACCCTGAAGAACTGCTTGTAGGAATGCGCCAGGAACTGACCAGCATCGGTTTTCGCGAGTTGCGCACGGCACAGGATGTGGACGCAACTTTGCAGAAGGAACCGCGCACCGTGCTGGTCGTCGTCAATTCCGTCTGCGGGTGCGCCGCAGGCAGAGCTCGCCCGGCGATCGCCATGGCCCTCTCGCACCAGGCGCGCCCGGAAATTCTCACCACCGTATTCGCTGGCCAGGACCGCGAAGCCACCGAACAAGCGCGCAGTTACTTCACGGGCTACGCCCCGTCGTCCCCTTGCATCGCCTTGCTGCGCGACGGCAAAGTGGCCTTCATGCTGGAAAGGTCCGACATCGAGGGCCGCGACCCGCATGCCATCGCAGCCGATCTCACCCGGGCCTTCGATCGCTTCTGCACTCCCGCCACCGCGCGCGCAAATCAGTAGCTGGTTCGAACCCCAAAGCCCCAGGTATCACCGCCTCGCCCACGGCGGCGTAGCAGTCGCGAATTCCTCTCCGGAAATCCGGCCGGGGAAATCCGGCCCCGGGCTCGATCTCCGTGATCGGTTGTTTACCAAAAGGTGTTAAGGCGAGTAACGGGTATTTCTCACGACCCAATCTCAGATTACCCTTTCATATTGTGAGAGAGTCATGATCTGCACCGCGTGCGGCGCAAAGAGCGCAGAAGGAAAGCCATATTGCGGCGCCTGCGGCCGGCCGCTAGTAGGCTTTTCAGTCGGCCGCGTCGCCACGCGATCTCCCGCGCCTGATTTCTCGCCCGCGACTTCTCCCGCGGAATCTTTCGCTGCTCCTTCGTCCGAACAATACGCCGGCTTCTGGCTCCGCGTGCCCGCGGCAATAATTGACCTGATCATCCTCGCGATACCGCTCGCCATGGCCGTTTCTTATTTGTCGGTTGCGATGGGCAGCTGGCGCGCTTTCTTGAAGCTGCATCCGGGGCAATCGCCGGAAGAGATCGTCGCGGCGTTCGGCAGAACCTACTTGTTTGCGATTCTTTGTTTCTTCATCGTCACCGGCTGGCTCTATTTTGCGCTGTTCGAAAGCTCGCCCTGGCAGGGCACTCTCGGGAAGAAATTCATCGGCCTCAGCGTGGCGGACCTGCGCGGCAATCGTGTGACGTTCCGGCGCGCCAGTGGCCGCTTCTTTGGAGGCCGCCTGCTTGCCCATCTTCCCTTTATCGGCTCCCTCTACATCACGGTTGATTGCATCTGCGCGGGACTAACCTCCCGCAAGCAGGCGCTTCACGACATGCTCTCCGGCTGCCTCGTCCTTCGGAAGAACGAGGGCATGCTCTATCGCGAGTAGTTGGCGCAAACGGTCTCCCGCGACAGGCGTTTTGCGCGAAAGGAACAGGAGATTGCCGTGCTCGCCGCTCAATGGTAGGATTACACTTCATGAGCCCGGCGCCAGCCCAAAAAATTCGCGTAGGCATCCCCTATCGCACTAGAAAAGAAGAACTTAGCAAGGAACGGAACGCCTACGACAAGTACGTCGCTGCCGTCGAATCAAATGGCGCCGAACCCGTCGAAATCTCGCTCGGCCTCTCCCCCGCGGCGTTGCAGCATCTAGTGCGCACGCTCGACGCAGTCGTCCTTCCAGGCAGCCCTGCGGATGTCGAACCGTCGCTTTTCCACGCCACGCGCCATCCGAAAGCCGCCGACTCAGACGCCGATCGCGAGCGCACCGATTTCGCGCTGCTCGATCATGCGATCACCGAACACAAGCCCGTCCTAGCAATCTGTTACGGCGTACAAAGCTTGAACGTTTTCCTGGGCGGTCCGCTGGTGCAGGATATCCCCAGCGAAATTCACACCAAAATCCAGCACGCCTGGACGGGCCACAGGGGCGAGGAGCCGCATCACGAAGTCACGTTGGAAGCGGGTTCCCGTCTCGCGCAAATGGCGGGCGCCAATCAGGCGCGCGTGAATAGCTCGCATCACCAATCCGTGCTGCAGCCGGGCAGAAATCTTTGCGTCGTAGCCCATGCTTCCGATGGGGTGATTGAAGCAGTCGAATGGACCGGCGACTCCAACTGGATCGTAGGCGTGCAGTGGCATCCAGAACGCATGGTCACGGCGGACGACCTATCGCAGTCATTGTTCCGCGAACTAGCCGCGGCGGCGGCCGCGCGCAAAGCGCCAGTACATACTTAGCTGCGCACCGTCATGCGTCATGCAACTGCGGAGCGGTTGTCAGTTCGTGCACGGTTTCAGATTTTGCGAGTTTGACTTTCAGCTCTTAACTGTCAACTGTGAACTCTTAACGAATCGCAACTTCGCACCATCCCCGGGGGAAAAATGATTTCGCTCGCAGGCAAGGCCGCACTCGTTACCGGAGGTTCCCGCGGCATCGGAGCCGCCACCGTAAAGCTCTTCGCGCAAGCCGGCGCGGACGTCGTGTTCAATTACCATCGCAGCAAGGAAGCGGCCACGCAAGTGGAACAGGAAGCCCGCAAGCACGGCACGCGCATCGAATCCCTGAAAGCTGACCTGGGCAAAATGGCAGACGCCAAAAAACTCGTGAACTTCACCCGCGAGCGCCTCGGCCGCATTGACATTCTCGTCGCCAACGCCGGTATCTGGAACGAAGAAGACACGCCCATCGAAAAATTGACCGAACGCGAATGGGACGAAATGATCCGGGTCAACCTGAAGAGCGTCTATTCCGTGATTCATTTTGTCGCGCCGCACATGATCGCGCAAAAAAACGGAAAGATCGTGGCCATCAGTTCCACCGCCGGCCAGCGCGGCGAAGCGCTTCACACTCATTACGGCGCCAGCAAGGGCGCCATCATCAGCTTCGTAAAGGGCCTGGCCAGCGAGCTGGCCCGCTACAACATCCTGGTAAATTGTGTCGCACCCGGCTGGGTGGATACCGATATGTCCGCCTCTGTCCTGCGCACCAAGAACGGATTGAAATCCGCGATCCTTCCCATCGCGCTCAAGCGCGTCGGCACCGCCGAAGAAATCGCCGGCCCCATTCTGTTCGCGGCTTCCGACCTGGCAACCTTTATCACCGGAGAAGTGATCAACGTTAATGGAGGCTCGGTGCTTTGCGGCTGATTTCTCCACTCATGAATTCGCGCGGAAGGAACTCTCATCGCATGATCGCTCGCATTGCCGTCACTCGCGCCATCGCATCGACGCTGTTACTCGTTTGCGCCTGCTTCACCGCCGCGCCGCGCGCCCTGGGGCAGGATGAAACAGTTCTGCTCCCCGAGCAGAGCGCCGCAAAAGCCAAGGCCATCCTGCAGCAGGCCATTGACGCTCTTGGCGGCCCTGTCTACCTGAATGTCCATGACGTCACCTGTGAGGGCCGTCTCAGCCAGTTCGGACATTCCGGCGAACTCAACGGTTTCGGGCATTTTGTCGACTATGCGCAGCCGCCGCTGAAAGATCGCACCGAAAATCTTCCCAAGCGCAACATCATCTCGGTCTTTAACGGCGACAAAGGCTGGGAGCTGGATCGCGGCGGCGTCTCCGAAGCCACCATCACCGATCTCGCCACGTTTCAGGAAGACACCAAGAAAGACATAGACAATATTCTGCGCAGTCGCATTCACGAGCCTGGGATGATCTTCCGTTACGCCGGTCTCGACGTGGTGGACTACCAGGAATCCGATTGGGTCGAGCTGGTGGACAGCGACAACCGCACTTTCCGCATCGCCATCGCCCGCAACACCCACCTGCCCGTCCGCAAGGTCGTGGACACGCGCAACGCCAACACCCGTATGCGCAATGAGGAAATCGAATACTACTCGAACTACCATCCCATTAACGGCATTCAAACTCCCTACCAAATCACGCGCGAACGCAACGGCATCAAGGTCTACCAGGTTTTCTTCGACAAGTATGAGTACAACACCAGCGTCCCCGACTCGCTCTTCACCAAGGAATCCCTCGACGAACGCTGGGAAAAAGTCGGCAAAAAAGATAAAAAGTCCAAAAACAATTCCAGCAACAAAAACAACGACAAGAACTGACGATGCGACGAGCATCGTCATTTTGCCTGCCCTGAGTGATTTTGCGAAGGGAGGCCGGCGCCGTTGCTTCATGCCGGCCGAAGCCTGCCGCAGGCAGGGATCTCTCTTCGCCGTTGCCGTTGAATTTGTAGCGGCCGGTTCAGTCTCATCGAACCGGGCACGCCTTTGCTCGTGGTTTTCTCTGCGCCCTCTGCGTCTCGGCGGTAGTGTTTGTCTGTCTCTGTGTTCTCCGCAGCTCCTCCGTTTCCTTTGTGTTAAATCTTTTGCCGTTCACTCTGCATCAACTCTTTTGCCTTCATCAGTTTTTATCAGTGCTCATCTGTGGTGCCTTTGACTCTGCGTTCATGCTCCAGCGCCCCCGGCGTCCCAGTGGCCCATTCCCGCGGCAGCGAGGTATAATCACCGGATGCCAACAACGCACAAAAGCGAACAGATGCATGGCACCACGGTCCTGTGCGTGCGCAAAGACAATAAAGTCGTGCTCACCGCCGACGGCCAAGTCACTCTGGGTGACGGCGTGATCAAGCACAGCGCGCGCAAGACCCGCCGCATCTACAACGACAAAATCATCGCGGGCTTCGCCGGCAGCACCGCCGACGCTCTCTCTCTCTTTGGCCGCTTCGAAGGAAAATTGCAGGAATTTCACGGCAATCTTGCCCGCGCCGCCGTTGAACTGGCCAAGGAATGGCGCACGGACCGCTCGCTGCGCCACCTGGACGCGCTGCTCATCGTCGCCGACGCCAAATCCACGTTTCTGCTTTCCGGCAATGGCGACGTGATCGAACCGGACGACGGTATCTGCGCCATCGGCTCCGGTGGCTCTTACGCCCTGGCCGCCGCGCGCGCGCTTTCCAAATTCACCAAGCTCAGCGCCAAGGATATCGCCGCCGAAGCCATGCGCATCGCCAGCGAAATCTGCATCTATACCAATGACAATTTCAGCGTGGAAGAGCTATGACGGAGAAATCGGAGAAAGACATGGTCATCTACCTATCCGGAAACGAATCGCAGGCTCCCGAGCCGGAGCCGCTTCCCTCCTTCGATGAGCTTACGCCGCGCGAAATCGTCGTCGAGCTGGATAAATACATCGTCGGCCAGAATCTCGCCAAGAAAGCCGTGGCCATTGCTCTGCGCAATCGCGTCCGCCGCCAGAAACTTCCGCCCGAGCTTGCCGAAGATATTCTGCCCAAGAATATTTTGATGATCGGTCCCACCGGCGTGGGGAAGACGGAAATTGCCCGCCGTCTGGCGCGCCTGGCGGGATGCCCCTTCGTCAAAGTGGAAGCTTCAAAATACACCGAAGTAGGTTACGTCGGCCGCGACGTGGAATCCATGGTTCGCGACCTGGTCGAAACCTCCATTGACATGGTGCGCGAGGAAAAGCTCGACGAAGTCGCCGAACGCGCCGAGCAATCCGCTGAAGACCGTCTGCTCGACTTGCTCCTTCCTCCTTCGCCCATTGCTTCCGACACTACTCCTACCACCGAAATTCAGCGCCGCGAGCAGGTAGCGCGCACGCGGGAGAAACTTCGCGCCCAGTTGCGCGAAGGCAAGCTCGATCAACGTATGGTGGAAGTGGAAGTCCGCGAACGCCAGATGCCTTCATTCGAAATCATCACCAATCAGGGCGTCGAGGAAATGGACATCAACGTGAAGGACATGCTCTCCGGCATGTTCGGCCAGCAAAAAAAGAAACGCAAAATGACGGTCGCTGAAGCCTTCGACTATCTGATCCAGGAAGAGGAAAACCGCCTGATTGACATGGACCAGGTCACCCGCATCGCCGTGGACCGCGTCGAGCAGATGGGCATTCTATTTATTGACGAGGTGGACAAAATCGCCGGCCGCGAATCCGGGCACGGTCCTGACGTCTCCCGCGAGGGCGTCCAGCGCGACATCCTGCCCATCGTGGAAGGTACCACGGTCAATACCCGCTACGGCATGGTGCGCACCGACCACATTTTGTTTATCGCCGCCGGCGCGTTTCATACCACCAAGCCCTCGGACTTGATCCCCGAGCTGCAAGGCCGCTTCCCGATTCGCGTCGAGCTTACCTCGCTCACCGAAGCCGATTTCATTCGCATTCTCACTGAACCCAAGAATGCCCTGATCAAGCAGTACATCGCGCTGCTCGATACTGAACCTTTCAAGCTCACCTTCACCGAGGACGCCGTCGCCGCCATCGCCAAATTCGCCGCCAAGGTGAACGAGCACACCGAAAATATCGGCGCGCGCCGCCTGCACACGATTTTGGAGAAAGTGCTGGAGGACATTTCCTTCGAAGCCCCGGAAATGAAAAAGAAATCCTTTAAAGTGGACGCCGCCTACGTGCAAAAGCAATTGGCAAATATCGTGAAGGACCAGGACCTGAGCCGCTACATCTTATAGAAATTAGAAAACAGAAAATGGAAAATCGAAAAGCGGCCGGTCCGTCTCAGTTTGCCCAGAGCTCACCAGTGCCGCCAGCCATTTCCTATTTTCTCTTTTCCGTCTTCGCTTCTGCCGTTCTCCTCGCCAACTGCGGCGCTCCCGGCGAACCGGTCGAACGCAAAGCCCCCACTCCCACCGCGGTCACCGACCTTGCGGCCACGCAGCAAGGCGACTACGTGATCCTCACCTTTACCCTTCCCAAGCAGTCCGTCGAGCGTCGCGAGCTCAAGCAGCCGCCCGCAATCGAGATCTTGCGCGATTTCCAGCCCGTGCCGGCCAACCCCGCGCCCCCATCGGGTCCTGTCATCCCCAAAACTCCTACGCTCCTTGTGACAATCCCGGCCGCGATGGTCGACCACTACGATACCCGCGGGCAAATTCGCTACGCCGACGAACTCAAACCCGAAGATTTCAACCAGCACCCTGGCGCGCAGGCCGTTTACATCGTCCGCACCCGCACATCACCCAAAAAAGTCTCCGCAAATTCCAACGCCGTATCACTGCGCGTCGAACCCGCCCCGGATCAAATCACGGACCTAAAAGTCGAAGTCACTCATCAAGGCGTCGTTCTTACCTGGACGCCGCCGCAAAATACTGCTGTAGGTCCCGCGCCACAGATCGCCCTCTATCGAATCTTTCGCCATGAAGTGGCACAGACAACCGCGCCCAACCCCACCCCGCAAGCCTCGCAATCACAAAAACTAAGCGTGCAAATCGGTGATTGCGTGGCGCCGCCATTCCGCGACACGCAAATTCAATTCGGAAAGACCTACGTCTACACCGTGCGCAGCGTCGCGCAATATCCCGACGCACAAGTCGAATCACTTGACTCGCCAGCCATCGCAGTCACCCCGCTCGACACGTTTCCTCCAGCCGCGCCGCAAGGCCTCGTCGTTGTCCTGATTCCCGCGCAGGGCAACGCGCTCGCCTATCTCGACCTTTCCTGGTCCATCAGCGCGGAAAACGATATTGCCGGTTACAACATCTATAGAAGTGAGCAGGAAGGCGCCCCCGGCCAGAAGCAAAACCCGGAATTGTTGCGTACTCCCGCGTTTCGCGATATGAATACTGTACCGGGCCACCACTACTTCTACACCGTCACGGCAGTGGATCGCGTCGGCAATGAAAGTCCCGCCAGCGAAGCCGCGCCCGGCGAAGTGCCGGTCGAATCTCCCACGGGGGCTCCGGCTGAAGTTCCTGCAGAAGGAACACAGAAAGCGCCGCCAAAGCGATGACCGATCCAGCCACCACCACTCACCCAATTCCCGCGCACGCGCAGGTATCGGCAAAAGCGGTCAGTCCAGCGCTTCGCGTCGGCCTCTACACCGGCGCCCTGTTGACCATCGTAATGGTCGGCTCCCTGATCGCCGCGAATCGCTTGTCCTGGCTCGATAATCGCGCCCTCGAACGCAATGGCGCCTCCTACGGCCTTTTCCTCGCCATCATGCTCATTCCGATTTTCCGCTTCCTCAATCGTCCGCTAAAAATGTTCTCTTCGGCTCTGCTTGGATGGGGAATTTTCGTAATTGCCTACGACATCGCCGGAATTTTTTTTCACAGCCTGTTCCAGGCGCTACGCTCGCCGTTCGAAGCGTTCCTGGAGGGCGCCGTCGTCTATGGCGTTTGCGCGGTTGGCTCCTGGGTAGGGGGCATGGTCCTGTTGACGCGCCATCACCGCATTGCCCCGCGTCGCCGCCGCTCGGATTTCCTCACGACTCACCACCAATGAAGCTCTGCCGATTTCAACCCCTGGAATTCGATGCCAAGGAACTCACCCGTGCCACGCGCGAAGCCCATCCCACCCCGCGCGCCGGTATCATCGAAGGCGAGCGCATCCACGAAATTCGCGGCGAACTCTGGGGCCCACGCGAGCGCACTGGGATAAGCTGGCCGCTCGATCAAATAAAATTTTTGCCGCCATCCGCGCCCAGCAAAATTGTCTGTGTCGGCCGGAATTATTCCGACCACGCCAAGGAACTGGGTAATGCTGTCCCGACTCTCCCGCTGATTTTCCTGAAACCAGCGTCCTCGGTCATCGCCCCCGAAGAACCCATCGTTCTCCCGCGCATCTCTCAACGCGTGGACTACGAAGGCGAGCTCGCGGTCATCATCGGCCGCAGTTGTTATCGTCTAGAAGACGACGAATCCGCCGCCCCCTACATCCTCGGCTACACCTGCCTCAACGAGGTCACCGCCCGCGACCTGCAAAAACTCGATGGCCAGTTCACCCGCGGCAAGGGCTTCGACACGTTCTGCCCCTTCGGCCCCGTCCTCGAAACGCAGCTTGCTCCTTCCGGCGTTACCGTCGAAACCTATCAGAACGGAATCAGGAAACAGTCTGGACACACATCGGAAATGATCTTTTCCGTTGATGTTATAATCCGTTTCATCGCGCAGGTAATGACGCTCGAACCCGGCGACGTGATCGCCACCGGCACGCCCTCGGGCGTGGGCCCTCTGGCCGCTGGTGACGTCGTCGAAGTCAGCGTCGGCGGAATCGGCACGCTCAGAAATCCCGTCATCGCGCAGTCGTAGCAAAGGCGTCTCGCCGGCTCTTTGCGTTTGACTTTGTAGCGGCCGCCGTTAGGCGGGCGTCTTTTTTCACGCAGGCAAAATGTTCCAACAATCCGTCCTTTAAAAGCAGGCTCACTGTGGCGGATACAAAGGCACGCGTTGAAAGAACTCCTGAATGATTGGCACGATTGGCTTCCGCTGGCAGGAGTCGCGGCGGTGGTCCTGGTCGGCATTGCTCTGTGGCTGCGCCGCAAGCCCGAAGACGAGACCCATGTCGAACGCCAGCGCCGCGCCTACCTCAATCGCGTCGGCCGCATCGTCGAAGGCCAGGTCCTGGAAATCGTCGAGCACGCTCGCGACGCGAACGATCCCGCCGCGAAATCGCACGGCATGTTTCAAAAACGCGCCGCCCCCTCCGTCAACGGCACGCAAAAGCTCCTTTACTACACCTACTCAATCTCCGGCGTAACCTACGAAACCGCGCAAGACATCACCGGCCTCGAGGAAGCCAAACACCTAGGCCGCGTAGCTGCCGGCCAAACCGCCAGCGTGAAATACGACCCGTCAAATCCCAGCAATTCCATCCTCCTCGCCGACGATTGGTCTGGCCTGCACTGACGCGTCGCGAAACCGCGCGCCATTGGCAGCGCCGGATCGTCCTGAGAGCCTGCCTGCGGCAGGGTCGAAGGACGTCACGCCGGCTGTTTTGATTTTCCAATCATAGTGCGCGACATCCCACAGGGGCGATCACGGCGATTGATCGGACTCGGTAGGGGCGCTGCTTGCTGCGCCCCAGCTTGCCATCGCGTCAACCCGAGAAGAACTTGCGCACCAACAATGGTAAACTTTTGTGTTTTCCGGAGGATCGACTTGCCCAACCATCAACACCTTCTCGCCGCAGTCCTGCTCATCATCCCCGCAACTGCCGCGACGGCCGTAGCAATCTACGCCCAACAAAATCCCGCCGCAGCAACATCCACATCCGCAAATCCGCCCGTCGTGGATCCCAGCCTCTACTCCGCCCTGCGCTGGCGCCTCATCGGCCCCTACCGCGCCGGACGCGTTTCCGCAGTCGCAGGCGTTCCCGGCGACGCCGCCACCTACTACATGGGCACCCCCGGCGGCGGCGTCTGGAAGACGACCAGCGGCGGCACGCTCTGGAAGCCTATCTTCGACGACCAGCACGTCGCCTCTATCGGCGACGTCGCCATCGCCCCCTCCAATTCCAATATCATCATCGTCGGCACCGGCGAACAAACCGCCGGCGATGGCCTCTACCGCTCCGCCGACGCCGGCGCCACCTGGACCAACATCGGCCTGAAAGATTCGCGCTTCATCAGCACCGTCCTCATTGATCCGCGCAATCCCAATATCATCGTCGTCGGCGTGCTCGGCCATCCCATCCTCGGCGTCGGAGCGCCCAGCGAAAATCGCGGCGTTTACAAAACCAGCGACGGCGGCAAGACCTGGGCGAAAACTCTCTACAAGGACGACATGGCCGGAGTCTCGAACATGGCCGCCGACCCAGACAATCCGCGTATTCTCTACGCTGCTCTCTGGAAGCCCTTCGATTTCCGCGCCGGTCCTCCTGATTCCCACGTGCAGGATTCCTGGATTTATAAATCCACTGACGAAGGCGCCACCTGGAAGCCCGCCTCGGAAGATGGATTACCATCCACGCCGCGCGGACGCGTCGGTCTCGCTGTCGCTCCCGGCGCCAAAGGTCAAAGAATTTTCGCCATCATGGAGCCAGGACTCTTCCGCTCCGACGATGGCGGCGCGCACTGGCGCCAGATCACCAAAGACCCGCGCATCACCGGCAATCTCTATATCTGCCGCGTGTACGTTGATCCGAAAAATCCGGACATGGTTTTCGTTATGCAAACCACCACCTACCGCTCCACCGATGGCGGCCAAAATTTCGCAGCCTATAAAGGCGCGCCCGGCGGCGATGATTACCACGTGATGTGGATTGATCCGCAAAATTCAAAGCGCATGATTCTCGGCGTGGATCAAGGCGCCACCATCAGCCTCGATGGCGGCCTCACCTGGAGCAGTTGGTATAATCAGCCCACCGCACAGCTCTATCACGTCATCACTGACAATCAGTTTCCCTACATTTCCTACGCCCCGCAGCAGGATAGCGGCACGGTCGCTGTTCCCAACCGCAGCGATTACGGTGAAATCAGTTTCCGCGATTGGTTTTCCATCGGCGGCTTCGAATTCTGTTACATCGCCCCCGACCCGTTGAACCCTGGCATCGTTTATTCCGGCGGCTGGTACGGCAGTACCCTGCGCTGGGACAAAACCACCGGACAAATCGTCCATGTTTTCGTCCGCAGTGCGAAAGATCGCATGTCGCAAATGCCTCCGCTGATCTTTTCGCCGCAGGATCCACACACCCTGTATCTCGGCGCTCAGTACGTTCTGAAAACCACCAACGGCGGCGAAAGCTGGACGCAGATCAGCCCCGACCTCACCACGCCTGCCGCCGCCCCCGGCGCGCCAACCGATCAACCGCACACGCAAACCACTGCGCCAACGAATCCCGCAGCGCCCGCGCCATCCGCAAACACGCACTCCCCTCTGAATGAAGACGAAGAAGCCGTGGACCTCGAAGAGCGCGACGCCGGCGGCAAGGACGATTTCGAATTAGCGCAGCGTCCGCGCCGCACCTCGCTCACGGTCCTCACTCCCTCGCCCGTCAGCGCCTCCGTCCTCTGGGCCGGCACCAGCAACGGCTTGGTCCAAACCACGCGCGACGCCTCGCAATCCTGGCAGAACGTCGCTCCCGCCAGCTGGCCGAAAAATAGCGAGATCGAAGCCATCGAAGCCTCGCACTACGGCGCAGGCACCGCGTACGTCGTCCTCAACGCGCGCCAGGATCTCCAGCCTTACATTTTCCGCACCCACGACGCCGGAAAATCGTGGCAGAAAATCACTGCAGGCTTGCAGCCCGATTGGATCGCCCGCGTCATCCGCGAAGATCCCGTCCGCAAAGGTTTGCTCTACGCTGGAACAGAAAACGCCCTCTACGTTTCCTTTGACGATGGCGACCACTGGCAATCCCTGCAGTTGAATTTCCCGGCCTCCGATGTCCGCGATCTCGCCGTGCATGGAGACGACCTCGTCGCCGCCACCTACGGCCGCGCCATCTGGATTCTCGACGACCTTACGCCGCTCCGTCAGGCTGGCCCGGAAATCGCCAACTCCAATGCGTATTTGCTGAAGCCCGCGCCTGTCGTCCGCGTTCGCTACGACAACGACCAGGAAACTCCGCTGCCGCCCGAAGAACCCACCGCGAAAAACCCGCCCGACGGCGCCATCATTGATTACTATCTGAAATCCGTTCCGCCCAACCCGCTCACGCTAGAAATCCACGACGCACAGGGGAAAGTGGTGCGCCGCTTCAACAGCCTCACCCCGGCCCTGGATTCCACACCCAAAAACGTTCCGGACTATTGGTTCGGGCCGCCCGCACATCTTTCGAAAGATGCAGGACTGAACCGCTTCGTTTGGGATCTGCGTTACGATCCGCCGCAAACTCTGAATTTTGGCTACTTCGGTGGCCTGCTCGATTACGTCGAGTACACCATCTCCGACCACGCGCTCCCCACCGACACGCCTCGTGAACAAACTCTCGGCCCTCTCGCCGTCCCCGGCCAGTACGAAGTCATTCTCATCGGCAACGGAACGGTCATGAAACAGCCGCTTATCATAACGCTCGATCCGCGCATCCACGCTTCTCAAGCCGACCTCGAAGCGCAGCTGCTTGCCGCAAAACGCATTGACTCCGGCCTCGCCGCCACCAGCAAGGCCTTCCAATCCATCACCAATCTCCGCGCCGCCATCGCCGACCGCCTGAAAACTCTCGGCGTTCCGCTCGAGGAGAAGCACGCCTCAAGATTCAGCGAGCAGTCCGGCGAACCCAAGGAAAAAACCGCGGAAGAAAAAGCTCAGGACGAGAAAGCCGCGGCCGCCAACCCGCAAGCCAAGGCTTCCGCCGATGCTCTGAGAGACTTGGACAAGCAAGCTGCCACCATTCTGGAAGGAACCTTCGATGCTCCCGGCATAGGCCCCATCAATCGCGACCTAGCCCGCACCTCCTTCTTCATCCAATCCGGCGACGCCGCCCCCAGCTCTACCGCCAAAGCCGTCATGGAAGAATCCTGCTCCGAGTTGAACAAAAATCTATTAGCCTGGCGCGATCTGGATGCCCAAGCCGTCCCAGCTACCAACACCATCATCGCCAAATCCAACTTAGCCGCCCTTCCAACTGCCACGATTATGTCCATCACAACCACTCAGCACGACGCGGCCCCAGCCGACGCCTGTACTCCGTAACCGTCCGCTCGGTTAGCCGATCCCGTGGAACTTGCATTCCTAGGGGCGGGTCTCAGACCCGCCCCTGGGAGCGCCCATTTCCTGATTGGCGGGGTTGCGCTACAGATTCACAGCGCGTCCTCAATGTCCACACCGCACCGTTCGCATTTTCCTGAACAACGTGCTACCGTGTCCTGTGGTTCACCTACAAAATTCGCGCACAACTCGCCGCATGAACCCGCCGCTTCCGCGCACCGCGTATCTTCCATTCGATACAAATGAAAGCCCGCTCAATTACTCAACTCCTTCAAAACAAAGGCTACTAGCAATTTCTATTCGATCCAAATTGGGCCTTTTTGCTCGCCTGCCATTTCGCAATCTCTTCGCCGCCCGTGCCGCCTCTAGCCACTCGTCACCGCTCACTTGTCACCGCATTTCTAATCGCCAGACACAGGAATTAAAACCTAACGTAACTTGCAGAAAACAAAAGACCGCACTCCTTCCTAATCGCCAAATAATGCATGGTTGGAAAAATCCATTTGCGGCGTCCCAGAGCCTCACGCAATCCATGGGTCGCGGTTCACTAATCACCAATCACTGCTCACAACTCACGAACCACAAATCACAAGTCACGAATCACACCAATGGCCCATCGTAAACACCACGACCGCCTCGAAGAGCTTCGCCAGCTCAACGCCGAAGCCGAAGCGGGCGGCGGCGCCGAACGCCGCGAGCGCGAACACAAGCAAGGCAAGCTCAGCGCCCGCGAACGCGTTGACCTGCTGCTCGATGAAGGCTCTTTCGAAGAACTCGACAAATTTGTGCGCCATCATTCCCACGATTTCGGCATGGAAACGCAGCGCCCGCCCGGCGACGGATTCATCACTGGCTACGGCCGCATCGGCGGCCGCTTGGTGTACGTCTTCGCGCAGGATTTCACCGTCTTCGGCGGCTCGCTCTCCGAAGCCAACGCTTCGAAAATCACGAAAATAATGGACCTGGCCATGCGCGCTGGCGCTCCCGTGATTGGCCTGAACGATTCCGGCGGCGCGCGCATTCAGGAGGGAGTGAAATCTCTCGCGGGCTATGCGGAAATTTTCCTGCGCAATACGCTCTCGAGCGGCGTGATTCCGCAGATCAGCGCGATCATGGGCCCCTGCGCCGGCGGCGCCGTCTATTCCCCGGCGATCACCGATTTTATTTTCATGACTCGCGATACGTCCTATATGTTTGTCACCGGCCCGGACGTCATCAAAACGGTCACGCACGAAGAAGTCACCAAGCAGGAGCTGGGCGGCGCCATGACCCACAATGCCACCAGCGGCGTCGCGCATTTCATCTCCCGCGATGACGCCGAATGCCTGGCGATGATCCGCGAGCTTTTCAGTTACTTGCCATCGAACAATCTGGACGACCCGCCGCGAAAACCCAGCAGCGATCCCTGGGACCGCATCACGCCCTCGCTCAACGCGCTCGTCCCCGAAAATCCGCAACAGCCCTACGACATCAAGGACGTGATCCACGCGCTCGCGGACGATGCCGAATTTTTCGAAGTGCACGAGCACTACGCAAAAAATATCGTCGTGGGCTTTGCGCGCTTCGATGGTCGCTCCGTCGGCATCGTGGCGAACCAGCCGGCGTTCCTGGCAGGCGTCCTCGACATCAATGCCTCGGTGAAAGGTGCACGCTTCGTGCGTTTCTGTGATGCGTTCAATATTCCGCTGATCACGTTCGAAGACGTCCCCGGATTTCTTCCCGGCACGCAGCAGGAATTTGGCGGCATCATCCGCCACGGCGCGAAATTGCTCTTCGCGTTCGCCGAAGCCACGGTTCCGAAAATTACGGTCATCACCCGCAAAGCGTACGGCGGCGCCTACTGCGTCATGGCTTCCAAACACATTCGCACGGACATTAATTTCGCCTGGCCCACCGCCGAAATCGCGGTGATGGGCCCCGAAGGCGCCGTCAACATCGTCTACAAACGAGAAATTGACCGCGCCCCCGAATCCGAACGCGAAACCCTGCGCCAGGAAAAAATCGCGGACTTCCGCGAACGCTTCGCCAACCCCTTCGTAGCCGCCGAACAAGGCTACATCGACGCCGTAATCGAACCTGCCCACACCCGCGCCAAACTAATCACGGCCTTACGCTCCCTCGAAAATAAACGCGACACCAACCCTCGCAAAAAACACGGCAACATCCCGCTATGACTTACTCGCTGGATGCGGTTTGTGTTGGCATCCTTCTGATTTTCTATCTGGGCACCGTCGTGGGCCTCCGCTGGACCCCGAAGACAACCACCGTGACTCAGTACGACCCGCCGCCAGGAGTTTCTCCCGCCCTGGCTGCCTATCTACGCGACAACGGAAAATGCGAGCGCGCCTTTGCCGCCGCCCTGGTTTCACTCGCTTCCAAAGGCTACTTGCGGATCCGGCAGCACGAAGACTGGTTCACTCTGGAAAGATTCCGTGCGGCCGACTCGTCACTCCCGCATGAAGAATCCATCATCCTTACGACACTTTTCTATCCGCCCAGCATTCACACCTACAAATTCAACTCGCGTGAATGTACTTGGCTATCGCAGACCTACGAGAAATTCAGCAAAACGATGGACGGGATTGCCGAGCCCGAGCTGATGTCGGCGCACTCGTTTGTGTGGTTCAGCGGGATCGCCTACTCGGTGGTCGCGCTTGCATACCTTTCTTACTCCGTACCTATCTTTAGTCGAATCGCATCCGTGGCGTCGGTCGTGTACCTCAGCATATTCATATTTCTCGGCAGTTCGGCGTTAATCGCAGCCGCGCGGGCCTGGCCGCCGACTCTTTGGAAAATTGCTTCGTTTTTTCGCCGCGACGGACGCCCTGTGCGCGCACTCGACTTCGCCGATTTGCCTCCAATTGTGCTCACCGCGTCGTCGCTGCTCGGTTTTGGCTTTCTTGGCGCCCTGACTTCTGGAAAGTTCGCGCTGCTGCTCACCAGTTTCTTCTGCGTGAATGTAATCTTCAAAGGGCTGCTGGAGGCGCCGACGAATGCCGGTCGCGCGGTGCTCGCCAAGCTCGATGGATTTCGTGAATTTCTCGCGCGCGCAGACGCAAACCGCTTGAACCACGAGAATCAACCCGGCGAGACGCCGGAAACTCTTGAGAAATATACCTCGTACGCGGTGGCTCTCGACGTAGAACACGCCTGGGGAGAAGAGTTCACGGAAAATCTTCTCGAAATGCTGCAGTTCGATCTGGCCTACAGCCGAGGCGCGGGAGTGCTCACGGGCCTACCGGACCTGCTAGCGCAAAACGCGGAAGAATTCGGTGAAAACGTACTCCAGCTGAACATTCCCAGACCCCACAAACATCACAAGGCTCCGCAATGAAATCGCTCAACGACGGCCGACGGTAGTGGGCTACTTTGAATCTTTCTGCTCTAACTTGACGGATCTGACGGACCAAATCAAACAGCATATAAACGCGAATAGGATTGGGGCCACGTCCCTCAAATCTCGATTCAGCCTATAGATTGGGAACTGATGGTATGAAGGCATGAGAAAAGGCGGAGGACCAAGTCTGTAGGTTTCGATGTAAATGTCCACGAGAACCGCGAGTTGAGTGAAGGAAATTACGCCGAATATAGTAGTGCCAGCCAACGCCATGAGTCGTAGCGTTCACTTCATTTACGCCGCTGTTTCCGCCCCCCGTTGCTCGTAGGCTCCCCAGAGGGCCACCAAATCCTCTACGCTCCAGAGCCGATCCGTCACGCCAGCAGCCATAGCCGGGGACGTGCGAAGTGTACGATGAATCTTGATGGAGTTGTAGGTAGCCACTAGAATACCGGGTCAACGCCGCAGCGGGTAGCAGAGTAATTTTGCGTATGCCGAGTTGAGGATTCGAAATTAGCGATCGAACCTTGCACCGCCCGCTGTCGCTTCCATGCCCGGATGAATTGCCAGGCAATCGCGTTGAGATTTTCCCCCGGCACAACTTCTCCCTTCTTCCCAGGCTGAATGCCATGAACGGCTTTGGCCACTCTCACCAATTTTTTCGCCGGTTGCGACTGAAAAGGATCCAAGCTTTTTCCTTAGAAAAGTCCCTTCAAATTGTCTCTTCATTTGCTGTTGCCGGATTCGTCGGGATGGGATCCGGCGCATCGGGCTGCGCGTCCATCATTTCCTGGATCTTATCGAACGGAATGCACGGGGCACCGTTGCCGCTGGGCAAACATTCCGCCGGTGCGGGCTGGGCAACTGCTGCGGCGGGCGGGACGGTGGCCATCGCCGCCGGCGCATCATACGCCGGCGCGAAGTGAAAGAAGCCGGCGACGGCTACACAGAACACCAGGCTGGCGATCGTTCCGTATCGGATCAAGTGCGCAGTCTTTTCAGTTTCCATTTTAAAACTCCTGCTCGTGGTCCCGCGTATTCACTGCTTTTCTCCTACCGGCACTGGGGCGAGCCGATAGCTTGTGCTCCTGCCACCTTCTTCGTTTCGAATCAAGGCACCTTTATCAATGAGATCAGAGATGTCATTGATTGCCGTGTTGTGCGAGCAGTTTGTCATCTTGGACCACTTATCTGCGGTTAATTTACCTTGGAGCCCATCGAACAGCTTGTTCAGCATCTTCTTTTGGCGATCATTAAGAATGATCGATCGATTTTTCAGGCCACGAAGCAGGGATTCTTTTTCCAAAGCACTGTCGGTTATCAAATTCGACTTTTCAATCGAACGATCGAGGCATTTCAGGAACCACACAAGCCACTCCGTGATGTCCATGGAGCCTTTTTGCGTACTCTCCAAGACACGGTAGTACTCCGCTCGCTCTTCAAGAATCTGCGATGACATGCTGTAAAAGCGTTGCTGGCTATCATCTGATCGAGCGAGGCACAGTTCCGAGATCGCGCGTGTGATGCGGCCGTTGCCGTCCTGGAAGGGATGAATTGTGACGAGCCACAGATGCGCGATCGCAGTTTTCAAAAGAGGATCCGGCTGGCTGTCGCCGTTGATCCAAGCAAAGAACGCAGTCATTTCAGGTTCAACGCGATCGGCAGGAGGCGCCACAAAATGAATTTTTTCCTTTCCAACCCGATGTCCGGAAGCAACCTGCATAGAGGCATCGCGCCACGCGGCAACACGAATTTTGTGCAAGCCACTATATCCACCCGGAAACAAACTGTTGTGCCAACCGAATAACCGCGCGTCATTTAGCGGCGCTTCGTAGTTTTGAGTTGCATCCAGCATCAATTCCACAACGCCTTCCACGTTGCGATCTTCTGTACCCCGAACGCCGCCGGCGTTGAGATCAAGTCTTCGCGCTATCGCAGATCGAACGCTTTCTGGGTTCAAGACGACGCCTTCAATCGCGCTCGATTTGATCGTCTCTTCCGTCAAGACTTTCAACGTCGCGTCCCAACGGGAAGAAAGGCCGTAGCTTCGCATCCTCCCGAGCAGTGCGCCCTGACGAAGCCTGACGGCGGACAAAATACCGGCGACAGCCGTGGCGTCCCAAGTAAACTGCGGCCAGTCTGCTTGTTCGTGTATGTATTCTACCAACATTCTCACAAATATTCTCCCAACGCCCTGCTTCTAATCTCACAACATTCTAACAAATAATCTCCCAGTTGTCAAGCTATTTTCCTTTTTCTCTTCGAGTTGTAAAGCGCCAGTACAGCAGTCGGCTTGACCGGAACGCCAAAAGTCCCATGCCTTGGTCACGCGTCGTTCCTGGCCGGCCGGATCCCGGCGGTAGATCGCTTGAGATTTGATAGTGCCCGCACGGTTTATGAATTGACCCGCGCGCGGAACAAGCGTCCATTACCAGCGATGAGAGCGGGCAAGGTGCTACGTTTTTACTGGTCTGATGTTGAAAAATGGTTGCGCGGTGAGGATGTTGCGTGACGAGAAGTGTGGTGCCACCGCCCAGATTCGAACTGGGGACCCCCACGTTATGAGTGTGGTGCTCTAACCAACTGAGCTACGGTGGCTACGCCTTGATATTGTACTTCTTGCGCGCCACCTGTTCCAGTTTCTTCAACCCTTTCTGCGCTCGCTTCTGATCGGGTAGCACGTAGAACGCCATCGTTGTCGAGACGTCGGCATGCCGTAGGATGCTCTGGATTTCTTTGCTGTCCACACCGGCTTCGTTGAGACGCGTTCCCAGCCCTCGCCTAAAAGCATGCCAGCGGAACCAAGCGCCATTTATGTGCTGGGGGATACCCCGGCGAGAGAGGTTATCCAGATTGATTGGCCTCAAGAGTTTCTCGCCCCTGAAAATCCAACCGTCCTTTCCGGCCGGATAGTCTTTCTTGTACTTCGTAAGGATCCTTCGCAACAAAGGCACTACAAAAACACCCGCCTCGCGCGCTTCTGTTTTAGGTGCACCCTCTTTGCCGCTCCAAATTTTCCGCTGGATTGAAATCTCCTTTCCATCGTAATCGCTCCATTTGAGGCCCATCAGTTCGCTGCGCGTGAACCTCGTAAAGGCCGCCACGGCGCAAACTGTACGCGCGGGTTCAGGCAACTTGTCCAGCATCTCAGCAACTTCCAAGAGCGAATACGCATGCTTGTTGGATTCCAGCGTTTTGGCCCTTCGAATCTTTTCACCCTCCGATAATCCCGAAAGTTCCCCCGCCACCTAGCGACCCCCGGCCTTGGCGTTTTCGAAGGGGTTGTTTCCCACGTACGACCCATCTGAGATCGCCCAAGTAAATAGACCGCGCAAAAAGTTTTTGATCCTTAGATGTCGTTGGTGGGACAGTTCTGCGGGTAGGCTTTCCAGAAACCGCTGGGCATCGCGGGCCGTGAAGGACCGCAGTGGGATGTTGGCGGCTGCGCTATCTTTGACGCGGATGTTCCAAATGTATTGGTAGCCCTCGATTGTGGAGGGCTCAATGTGCAGTTCATCGCCCGAGGGCTGCGCCAGCCGCCAGTTTAACCGCGGGAAGTAGCTGTTGGATAACGGCCTAGGCGGCCCGCGCAGCGTTCCGCCTGGCGTCCCCTAGGACGTTTGGCGGTACCCCTGGGGCGGTTTTAGCGGGCGTAAAGCGCCCTTTTTAAGGCCCAGGGCGGCCCTTGGCCGGGCATAGGGCGCGCTATTGGAAGCTTAAAATTGATGTCCGGTTCCGGCGTTAGATGGGATGAGAACCTAAACGCGTCGACGCAAGCACGCGAGGATCACGACGCAGCCCTCGGCAGGCATGAAGAGCAACGGGTCACCATTATGTGCAAACCTTTGCGGAACACTGTTTATACATGCCGGTAAGTGCTTTCCCTATATGATGCTTGGTCTCATTAGGTTTTGGTGATCGGGTTGCTAGCTCGGACTCCTATATGTGTGTGTCCTAGGAGGTTTGTCAGTCACCAGCGTTTTCAGGAGAAGCCTACTTTCCCCGAGTGGTCCGACCTTGCGTTTTTGCTATCTCCTGTTGTCTAAAATTGGCTCGCGGACATAAAAGCGCAGCCGTGCATGTGTCTGACGGGCTCTAGGCGTAACCCCAAAAAGAAGGCTGCAGCCGTTCCCGCATGCCTTAACGAGTCTTCTTTGATTTAGCAACTTCACGAGGAGGATCTATATGATTCGCAAATCCATGGTCTCGTTTATGTGTGCTGCGATCGCGCTGGTCGCATCTGCGCCCTTCGCATTTGGACAGCAGGCCGCAGTACTGCCGAAACCAAATCCATTCATGACCCCTACAAAGAACCCGAGTACTGCTGAAGGAGCAGCTTTGGAAGCTGCGCTCAACAAAACCAACTCCGCGGTCCAGACGAACGCTAACAAGAAAAATGGGCCCCAACTTCAAACCTTCACCTATACCGTCACGTCGAGCAGGGATGGAAATGTCTACAGTGGCGAGATTGTAGGGACGAGTCCATTCTTTGGCGCGAATGGGCGTACTTCAGTTTCAACTCAGCTGATTCCGATTGTAATCGTTACCAATTCGGTGTTCGCCGGTGTAAATGCAATGGGAGTAATTCTGACGGCTCCTGGCGTCACAGTATTCGATCCGACGGTCGCCGACGACTCTTGCTTGTCATCCCCAAACGACGTTCCGCTCAAACTCGTGCAGCAGTCACCGATCTTCCGTCCTTTTGATTTCAATTTTGGTGGCACCGATGTGGGTGTGACTCAGACCACCGACGCATTCCAGCGGGGAAACTTCTTCCAACTCATTTCACATGGTGCTTCGGGTAAAGTTAACTACCAGGTCGTTCTTGATCCCGTCACAACCGTCCCGAAGATCGTCATCAACATCCCGGCAGCGGATGGCGTGGCCTTCCCAAGCGCCGCATTTGGCGGTTGCCCAACCGGCACAGAGGGGATTATCGACATTGCGGTTTATGAGCCCGCGATCATTGGCTTATTCACCCAACTTGCATCACAGGGTGTTAACCCGAGCACCTTCCCGCTTTATTCCCTTCACAATGTGGTTGAGTGCGAGGGAGCAACGTCCGGGTGCGCAACGCTGAATAGTGGCGCGTGTTGCATTTTGGGCTTCCATGACGCATTCGGGGCGCAGTCCTTCGGCACTGCAGATTTTGACACCAGCTCTATCTTTTTGAGTCCGGTGCCAGATGTTTCTATCATGTCGCACGAAGTCGCGGAATGGATGAATGATCCGTTCGTCAACAATCCAACGCCTCTATGGGGCCACACGGGGCAGGTTGCGGGGTGTCAAGGGAACTTGGAAGTTGGTGATCCGTTGAGCGGCACGCTTGCGCCGCCGATTTTCAACCCCGAAAACGGGTTTACTTACCACATGCAGGAATTGGCGTTTTTCTCTTGGTTCTACGGTGCTCCTTCGGTTGGAGCCAACGGATGGTTCTCCGACAACGCCACGTTCTTGACCGATGCCGGCCCAGTGTGCACGCCATAGGGCGACGCACTTTGATAGCAGGTTCCTTGCAATGAATTGAACCAGTTGGCTACGAGCCGTCTTAAGGGCGGCCTGTAGCCATCTCTTTCAGGGAGATCGTTCGTCCAGCAAAGGCCGGCGTCCCGGCTTCCGGCCGCGAGTTTTCATTGCCTGCCTGAAAACGTACTGCTCAATGCGCCGTCGGATTTTCTCCTGCGGCGCATTCGCATTTGTCCTCAACAAATTCCACCTGCCTGATAAGTCACCTGCAAGTCTCCGCGCAGCCCATCAAAAAACTGCAGAATCATGCTCGCTTTCGTCTCGATGACGCATTCCATCACGATCTTCCCCGCAGCATTCATCACCGCCAGCGAAATGCTTTCCTTGTGCACGTCCATACCGATATACTTTTTGCTATCCATATAGAGGGCGCTCCTTTCTGAAGTGGGTTCGAGCCGACACTCCAAACCTACTCCAACAGGGGCGCCCTTTTATATTGCGTCGGGTCGGAGATCTGCTTTTGCCCGAAATTCTACATGTACGGTAACGGCGTTTACCAGTTAGCCGGTTCCGCCTCTCAGAACGTTCTTGGTGAATGCGCTACGAGCAAGAAACGCCCAACTCCACGACTTCCCTTACGGCCGCCGGTTTTCCATCAGGCCCTATCGCCGGTTTCAATCTCCATTCGTTGAGGGTTTCAATCGCCTTCTGCGTTAATCCGAAAGGCAGACCGACTTTAACTGTGATGTCCTTCGGGTGTCCGTCTGGATCGACTGTCAGTTCCAGCACAACGGTGCCGCTAAATTTCTGTCTCAAGGCTTCCATTGTGTACTGTAGATACGGACAAGATAAGCAAGTTGGATAGGAATAGCTGTTCTCACCAGGCCGAGGCAACGATGAAAATTCGTCCTTCTGTCTTTCTCCAACAAGCTCTTTAAGGTCGTCAGTGAGAGGTATGGAAGTATCGAACTCGATATATCTCTCAGCCAGGGCGCTCAGCGGATATGCGTCCACCGTGAGCTTCAGACCGCCAATACTGTTCGAGAGCGTGCCGTAGGCCCAAGCGTCCACTTCGGTTTGTCCGACAATCCATCGCGCGGTGGCTATGTTGTGAAGGTTCGCGAGTACGAGTTCGTTTTTCTTTAGCAATCCGAGTAGTTCCGAGTAGTCTTCGACTCGAACGTCTTGTCCCGACTTAGCCAGGGAGGCACGGAAATCAGCGGCAAGCTTTTGGCCTACAGCGTCCATTCCATCTGGACCGACGAAATCAAAAACTAACACGGACTTCAACTTGGCATGGGAGAGCGAAGTCGCCACCTTTCCAGCGAGCGCGTCAATTTGCGGAGCCTGCGCCATGAGGGACGGAGATATAGACAGAAAAAGTAGCGCTCCGATCGAAGCTCGAACGCAATTGGAAGCAGCGGATTGCATTGGATGTACCTTGCCAGGCATTGTAACTCTTTAGGACTGAACTGGTCGCGGGTATTGATCCACTTCTGAAAGTCTTAACTCCTGATTTGCGTCGCAGCGTTTACCAGACTTTACTCAAACTCGGTTCAGGTGACCCGCGCCTGCGAATGCGACTAACCCGCGTGCGGGTACAGCAGTTTTCCAAGCGGCACTAGCAGCCTTTCGGGCATGCGCGCCAGCGCCCAGTTTCCTACGCGCGATCTGAGATTTTTCGGGGATGCCACGCCTGATTCAGCTGGATACCGCCGGTAAGCAAGAGGCACGCGCTGCGCACCCAAGTGGTCTTTGAATCGCAACAATCCTTCGTGATCGAGCGCGGATCGGCCAAAGTCCAATTCACGGTAACCGTGACCCTTGGCGTGCTCGATGATTTCCGCCATCAGCAGCGGCACGCTTCCAAGGCTGTGGTGAACCTCATCGGAGGCTCCGTATTTGTAAACCATCTGTTGACGGAAACTGAGGGTAATCACGCTCGCCAGGGGCGTTTCGTTCCGTCTGGCAATCCAGACGGTGAAATCTTGTCCCAGACACTGGGCCAGAGCCTCGAACCACGCGAGCGGCTGCGGCGGCAAGCCGTGGCGCCTCCTGGTGGCCACTTGCAAATCGTAAAAGTCCCTCAGCAATTGCGCGGAGTTTCCGCGCGCGCACGTGACGCGCTCCCGGCGCGCGCGTCGGATCTTTCGCCGAACGCAATCGGCGTGCATGCCCTGAAAGATGACTTCGAGATCGGCACCGAGATCGAGCGAATGCAGGCAGTAGCTTTCTGATTTCTGGAACAGCGACCACGAGTTGGGGATGCCCGTGCGAGGTCGCATCTCGATATACCGCCAGCGTCGCGGATTTTGCGTCAGGTGGCTGAGAATTGCCTGGACGTCTTCTGGATCGTCCATCAAAGGTTCGCAGTGATCCGAAAAGGGCAGGGACACCAGCCGCCGCTGCGTCAGCCACGTCTGAACCTCGCAGAACACCACCGCGTTCCGAAGCTCTTCGTGCGGTACAGAGGTGGTGAAGGCGACCGGCAAGTATCCGTAGCTGTGCTTCAGCGCTTGCAGCCATCCCCGGCTGTGAAAAACGCTGGCGCGCGGATGCACTCGGATGAAACGCTCCCAGCGCGGGTCGCTTAGCGGGTCGAGCGAGTAGACGCTCGTGGGGCCATGCGCTTTCCTGGCCGCTTGGGACGCGCTTGAGGCACTTAGCAGCCGCTCTAGCTCTGCGTCGTTCCTCTCCCGGTCATCCAGGGATCCCGGGAACTCAAGTGTGGCCTTTTGTGTCATCTGTTCCTCCCCGCCCTAGAAATCTTTCGAGCGATGTCTCCAGGGCAGATGAGCCACACGCAGAGAAGGCCCTTGGCGGGGGAGCGTGCTAGCCATCTCGCTGGGGAGCCTACAAATGCGTAAACGGGAATGGAATACGGTGAATACTGGAGATCATGGGGAAAACACGAAGGCCAACGCCGTCAGCGGGCCCACGCGAGGATGGCTCACGAGCCTCCGCACTTCAGGCCGTTTCCTGGCTTCTTGCTCGACGGCTCGGCTTAACTCCTCGATGGTCGGATTCATCCGATCCAGCAGTTCCGCCAAGTTCGTGAATTCTGATTGAGCACAGAGCCGCAATCGCTACCGCCATCGTGCCCAACTCCTCACGGGCTTCGACAGAATTTCCGAGTTCTTCGCGGCGAATAAATATTGCCGCTTCAGCTTTAGGGACAAGCCGACGCAGTTTCTCTCGGTCTGATTCATCCATGGCTTGCAGAAACATTTTCTTCCAATGAAGGGGGCTGTCGCAAGACATATGCGCCTCCAAGGGATTTTTGGCTCGAAGCGGAAATTTAACGCTCTTGCGGATTTCTAGTCAACAGATTTCAGGCACAGCGACTAGGTAGGCCGGCGTTCGGATTGAGATACATAATTCCCTGTATTGCTTGGAATCCTGCTCGCTGCAATTATCCGGCTGCGAACCGAGAACGCTTTGCGGGGGACTCGGGCTGGGGATTCGCGACCGTACGGTTCGCCCCAACTCCTGTGCCGTTCCATTGGACGTCGAATTTGGCCACGAAACGCACTTGCCCCAGTTGCAAAAGTGTCGAGGCTGTTCGTTCGCGTCGCCGTGGCGCTATTGAACGCTACCTTCTTCGAACCCTCGGTGTTCGCCCTTTTCGCTGCCTTAGTTGTAACGCCCGCTTCTACGCTTTCGTGCGCTTCGATGAAGAGACATCCGTTAACAACAAGGCTGCGTGAGCAGTCTTCGGGAGTCCAAAATGATCGGTCAACGCCGCAGACATTCTGGTAGCACAAAGCTGCAACTCAGAACGTTTGAATCGGGCTTGAGGTGCCAGCAAGGTAGAACTCTCAAAAATTGTAGGACTCGCAAACGAGGCGAAGCGGTGCGCCCAAGCTTGATTTACAATCGTTGGACTCAGTTTGTAGAAATGCTCAAGAAAAAATGGGTTAGTTCGAGCGACGGAATAGTTACAGCTCTCACGGAAGAAGAAATGGAGATTCGGCGAGCGGAATTGCGCAACCAAATTGCGGCGCTCAGTCAGCGCGACTAAGCGAAGGACCAAGGGGCGAACCGCTTCACGCTACGCCCGAGCGACTTTGTCCTTTTCAGCTCGGGCTCGCGGCATACCTTCAAATTCCCGAATTGCCTCCATCGCATACACACCCTCTTCGTTGCAAGCCTTGCATCGGAGCGTAAATGCGCGGGACTTGGCATCTTGATTTTCGCTTACGTCGCTGTGTTTTAGTTCCTCGTAAAATGCGGCGTCTTCTTTGGTGCCAGTCTCGTCGTCATCGAAGTTGTATCGTTCGTGTGGAACTGCTGGACGGGAGCGCTGGCGCATCTGGGCGTCGCGTAACCGAACAGGTGCCGTTCGGGGGTCAAAGACTGGTGAAGCAGAAGTCGCCCAGAGCAGCTGTCAAAGTTGGTTAAGCTTTTCTACGTCGGTCTGTGCGGCCTGGACTCCTGGCCCGCCACTTTCCACAATGCTTGGACCATAGCGTCGCGACGGTACCATTTATAGCCGCCTGCCGTGTTGACTGCCGACATTTCTTCCAAGTTCGGGAACCGCTCCTTGGCGTCCGCATAATCTTTCGCCGCTACTGTGGCCGTGTAACCATCCGGCTCGGAGCCCACGTATTGCTTGGCGTAAGTATAGGCATCCATCGCACTGCTCAAGTGCTGACAAACCTCTGTTGCGATCGATTGTTGCTCACCGTCAGAAAACTTAGCGATGGCCTGCTTACAGCCTACATCGCGATCACCGAATTTCAACAACGCATCGGTAAGACGCTTGGAGTATTCATCCTTCGTCGCTCCGGCTGAAACGACAATATCCATGTCTTGGACGGCCGAACGCATTTGTTGAAGCGTCGCCATTCCCTCGGCCCTCGCTATTTTCTTTGAGGATGTGCAGCCGCCAAGCCCAATCACCAGAAGCAGCCCTACTTCCATCGTAATCCTGATAGCTTTTATCACGGCCCTTCACCCGCTAGCCTCGACACATCGCGCACTCTCACGTTCTGTATCTTTCGGTACCGCTTCTGTCGGTTCAGTCGGTTTGCTCTCTTGTCCTTCCGATAGATTTCACGGAAAAGACCTTCAAGCTCTGTGATTTCGGCTTCCGTGATATTGGGCCAAACCACGAAGGCTGAGAAATGCGTCCAGAGTTCTCGTTTCCGTTTGCTGTTGGCGTGTGCTTCCAGACGAGCGCGAATTCCAGCACCGCCGTCCGCCATTCCCACATAAACGACATCGTATTTTCCAATTCGCGGACGATAGCGATGTAGCGCGTAGATTCCCCGGAGTCCTGTTGGCACGGAATCGATTCGGTCCTTTGGAATCCACTGAGCACAGCTTCGAACGAGACGGAGAGGGTGCCCGTGATGCAAACCGGAGGCCATAACGAGCAATGATACTCATAGTCCGTGGACACATAAACCGTGAGGCTCAAAGATGACGCGCAAGGGTAAATGGACGACATTCGCGTCAGGTTCGGAAAAGCTGTCAGGCAGAAGAGGCACAAGCTGGGGGTGTCCCAGGAAGCATTCGCCGATCTGTGCGAATTGGACCGCACATACATTGGCGGGATCGAACGCGGTGAACGGAACGTGGCGCTCGTAAACATCGAAAAGATTGCACGAGCATTGAAGCTGTCTCTATCGGAGTTATTCCGCAACTTGTGATTGCGCCCGTTCCCAAGGGCTCGCCTGAAATTCCACAACAACTTGTAAATTTGGGAAAGCTCGTGAGTGGTGGCAAATCGTCGGCGGCCTCACAGGCGCAGAACCTATCGCTAGCCAAGACGCGCGCGGACTGCGCCTATTTGGTTATCGGTAGCTCGATGTGTGAGGGCATGGTCGGCGAGCAATAGACGCGCTGTGTTGCTGGCACGTAATCGGAAGCGGTCGCTTTGTAGATGCTGGGTACAAACTTTTGCGGATTGCGATCAATGACCGGAAACCATGTGGACTGGATCTGGACCATGATGCGGTGACCCTTCAAAAAGACGTGATCGTGATCGCGCAATGGAATATCCCATTCGGCAGGCTTGTTTGCGCTGAGCGGCGCTGGATGCTCGAAGCTGGCGAGGTAGCGGCCGCGGCGAACTTCCATAGCGATCGGTAGTTCATAACCGTTCAGCGACTGCGCATACGCGCCCGGGTTCGGCCCGCTCTCCGGATCCCAGGCATTTTTCTGCGAATTCTCAGGAAACACATCGATCAGCTTGACCACGAAATCGCTGTCGGTGCCAGATGTGGACGCAAAGAGTCTTGCGGCGAGTTGGCCGGTGACGGTAATGTCGTGATCGAGTGGCGCCGTGACGAACGTGAGCACATCGGGGCGATGATCGACGAAGCGTTGGTCCGCTACTTCCCAGGTTCTCCAATCGCCGGCTGGATAGGTTGGCGAAATCGGGCGCGTGCGATAGGGCACCGGATTAGCTGGGTCCGAGACGTACTGGCGATAGGCTGCCTTTTCCTTCGCGGCGGATGGAGCGTCGAACGAAAGCGTGCCATCCTCGTGCAAATACAAATTCGTCAAACTCGATTCCCGCGGCGGCCAAACCGCATAGCTATGCCAGGTATTCGAGCCGCTTTGGAAAGTGGTGGCCTGCCACGCAGGTTTCTCACCCTTGCCATGCAAGTAGTAGCGGAAGAAGGGTGCTTCGAGATTTTCGCGAAACTCGCGCGAGGTTTCGTGGCCGCCGAACGGAACCAGGCCGATGCTATCGGCCTTGGGCGTTTGCCACTGTCCGTGATACCAGGGCCCCGCCACCATAAAATTGGTGTGGTCGGGGTCGTGCTCGGCGGCGTGGCGGAAAATCTGCCAAGGGCCCCAGGGATCTTCCTGGTCCCAGAAACCAGCGACATTTAAATTAGGGACGGTGGATGCGTGCAACTGGCGGACCCACGCTTCTTTTTTCCAGAAATCGTCATAGTCCGGATGCTCGATGGTGAGATTCCAGTAAGGAATGGCGCCGTGAAGATATTTGGCATTGATATTCGAGAGCGGGCCGAGATCCAGGTACCACTGGTACGTGTCGTAGGTTTCAAACTCAAAATGTGTGTTCTTATTTTTGTCGGATTGCTCGAGCACGGCATATTCAAAGTCGTAGCTCTCGCGCAACGCACCGTAGCGATGGTCGTCGTCGTTCATCCACTGATCGACAGGTGACGCCTGTTCGCTGATGGCCTTGAGCGCCGGATGTGGTCGCAGCAAAGTGAGCGCCGTCGTCAACCCGTCGTAAGAAACACCATACATGCCGACTTTGCCGTTGTTGTTGGGCACGTTTTTTAAGAGCCAGTCGATGCTGTCGTAGGCGTCGGTCGTTTCGTTGGTGGCCTTGGGATCTTGCAGGTCAACCTGGGAGGTTAAATTGAAGACGCCTTCGGATTTGAACCGCCCGCGCAAATTCTGAAACACGAAAATGTAGCCGTCTTGCGCCAGCTCTTTCATTGATGACGGCATCTCCGTCGGCGCTTTCGAGGGCACGCCGTACGGAGTGCGCCGGAAAAGAATCGGAAGCGGTCCGCTCTGGTTTGTGGGAGTCAGGATGACCGTCTGCAGATGAACGCCATCGCGGACGGGGATCATTACTTCTTCAAGCTTGAAAATCGGCGCGGCGACACGCTCCTGTGCGACAGCGGACGCGGCCAGCACGGCGGCCAGCGCAATAACGATTCGAGTTGGATGCAAGATATTCTCTCCTACAAACGGGACTGATTGTATCGCTAGACCAGCGAAGGTCAAATTCACCCTCATCTTCTTGCTGACCGGTGCGGTCGCGCTTGCGCTATTCGACCTATCTTCTTGGGCGTGGGGGACTGACCTTCGACTGCTTTGCTACCTTACCTTGCTAAGAGCAGCGCAAACATGGATCGTTTCGCAAGGAATTGTGAATTTTTGGACGCCGTCTGGAACGCCGGGGTGTCCTAATCGTCCAGATTTAAAAACGGTGCCCACAGCAGGCCGCCAGAAGAAAAAAGAAATGCATTCTGCAGCACGTTAGTTTTACCTTTCTACGCTCGCGTCCCAAGCCCAGCGAAAAACGTCCATACCAGCGAATGTCTGCGGGACTGCAAGCGTGGCTGTTTAACCCCTCTGAAACCCCTTCAGCAGTTCTGCGAAATTCCTGATTTTGCAGTACTGTCGGAGTTTTGAGTCCGGTTGTTCTACGTCCGAGTCGCGCAATCAAGAACCGACTGTTAAACGATCACGTGACACCGGAAAAATCTTCGCAGTTCGGTCATGGGATCCCCTCACCGTTCAGGGTCGGTACGCGGTAAGCGCTAAAAGCCCCCCTTTTTCAACTTACAGCGTTTACCGCGTACTTACGCGGCTTTCCGCTTTTCGGTTGATCGCCCTCCGGTGTGTTTCTGTTCAGAGCTGGCCAAACCACTATCCGCTAGCAACTCTAACGCTCCGTCAATTTCTTGTTTGCTGCAGTTGTGATGAAACAACTCGTGAATGTCGTCACGCGTAAGGCCTTCTTGATTGCTTTGCAACTGCGTAAAAATCTTATCGGCGACAGGATTACCAAGCGACCCGCCGAACACAAACGCTGCCGATTGTTCACAGTAATCCCACAGCGCCGCCGCTGCTTTTAGGTGGTGGGTCCTAATCACGTGCGAACAGCTAAGCAATGCATAAACCATCGAAAGGCGAAGGACTTGAGCTTCCGCTCTAGACGTAATTGGTCCGAGCATGCCACGTGTTTCGGCAGAAAGTCGGATATAAAGTTTCCGCCACGCCTTGCGGGCTTTTTTTGAGAAGCGCATTGTGTCGACCCTACGGGCGAACAGTCGCGCAAGCCTCAATCGCTCAACCAACTCGGCCATCGTTGGCCCGTCGACTCGGCCACCGAAAGGTAAGCACTTTGAGCGCTCAGCGTAAACGAATAGAAAGCGGTTCGCGTATCCGGTGGCTTCATCTGTAGCCGTTAACTCACTGTGAAGCTCGTCCTGGGTGATATGGCCTATGATCGAAACGTGGGCGCCTGTAGCCTTTGCAGGAGCGTGTTTCGTCAGAATGCTCAGGGTATCCGAGTCCCAAGCACTTCTTAAAACGGACGAAAGTGTGTTCCCCTCACGACGTTGGACCTTTAGCACACGCGAAAATTCTGACTGAATCACCATCACACGCTTATCTACCTTCGCAACGACGTCTTCATCGGCTTCGGGCTTTCCAGAATCGTGTTTTCGTCTCTCTGGATCACGGGCAGTCCAGATGAGGCCTTCTCCGGACGAAAGCCCTGTAGCGATCTGTTCGTCGCACCAACGCTTGTCCACTAGATTAAAGATTCGTTTCACGTGAGCCCACGATGTTCCCTTTCTCGATTTAGATGATCGGCCTACAATCAAACAGAAGAGATTTGCTCTATGCTTCGTCGCCTCGATTTCGAAGTGCGCCCGTGGACCGATGCAGTTACCAAACGCCACGAGCAGTTGAACCAAGATCGCCGCATCGCTGCAAGTTCCGCGGCGCCTCCGTTTCAAATCCCCAAAATTGACGGGAGCAAATTACTGCGCGGTGGCCGCGTTGGGCGGCAGATGCTCTTCGAGGTAGCGCAGCAGCAAACTGTACAGATGGAGCGTGGTGCCGGAGCCTTCATTGATGGCGTGCGTGCGATTCGGATACTCCATGAAGTCAACGGGCTTATCTAGCTCGATCAGGCGATTGAGCAGCAGTTCGGTGCCGGCGTAATGTACGTTGTCGTCGCCCGAGCCGTGCACGACGAGCAGATGCCCGCGCAAACCTTCAGCGAAGTTCACAGCGGAACTGCTGCGATAGCCCTCGACGTTCTGCAGCGGCAGGCCCATGTAGCGTTCCTGGTAAATCGTATCGTAGAGACGCAAATCGGCCACGGGCGCGACGGCCATTCCCACGCGGTACAGATCCGGTGAGCGAAACATCAGATTCAGGGTGCTGGAACCTCCGCCGCTCCAACCCCACACGGCAATGCGCGATGAATCCGCGAAGGGATGTGACTGCAAGAACGTTTTCAGCGCGGCGGTCTGGTCGTGAACGATTACGGGATGGATTGCGCCGTAAACAACTTTTCGCCAAGCGCGGCCTTTCGGCGCCGGCGTGCCCCGATTGTCAAAGCTGACGACGATGTAACCGGCCTGCGCGACAGCGCGATTGTAATCGTTGTTCCAGGCGCCCCATTCGTCCAGCACGGTCTGCGCCGCAGGTTCTCCGTATACATAAACGAGGACGGGATATTTCTTCGCGGGATCGAATTGAGGAGGCTTGAGCATCCAAGCGTCGAGACTGGCACCGTCGCCGATATCCACTTTGAAGAATTCGGTGGGCGAGGCGAGCAGCGGCGCGGCACTGGCGCGCAGCGCGGCGTTATCTTCTAGCACGCGAGTGGAGCGATGCGCGGGAAGTTCCACGAGATCGGTTACCGGGGTGAGATCGGCGCGAGAATACGTGTGGAACGCCCAGTGCGCGTCGGGAGACATATCGTAACGATGAGTTCCGGGTGCGGACGCAGGACTGACGCGTTGAGCGTTTTGTGAACCATCTAGCGGCGCGCGATATAAGTAGCGCTGGGTGGCGTTTTCCGGAGATGCGACGAAGTAGAGCCAGCTGGCTTTTTCATCCAGGCTGCCAAGTTCGATCACATCGTACGCGCCCGGAGTGACGAGCTGCACGCGTTTCCCGTCGCGGGATACGAGATAGGCGTGGGACCAGCCGTCGCGCTCGCTCAACCACAAGAACTCCTGGCCGTTGTGGATCCAGTGAATTTCGTCCATCACGTCCACCCAGGTCGAGTCCTGATCACGGAAAATCTGGCGGACCTGGCCGGTCGCGGCGTCGGCGAGCAACACGTCGTTGGTATTCTGCAGGCGATTCAAATGCTCGATGGCCAGCTCGCTGGAATTTCCAGCCCATTCGAGGCGCGCAACATAATTTTCACGCGGATCGCCGGGGACTTGCATCCACGTCGTGTCGCCGCCATCCACGCTGACGACACCTGCGCGGACAGCCGAGTTGGTGGTGCCGGGAATCGGATACGGAATATTCAGGACCGAAGGATACACACCCAGGCCGGGATAAGGAAAGCCGGTGACAATTTCCTTGGGGGCACCGAGATTGTAGAGCAGCTTAAAAATTCCTACGCCGCTCGAATCGAATTGCCAGTAGGCGATGCGGCGACCGTCGGGGCTCCAACGGAACGCGTCGCGAACATCCAGTTCTTCCTCGTACACCCAGTCGGACGTGCCGTTGATGATGGTTTGCGAGCCGTCGTGGGTGAGTTGCGTGATGCGTCCCGTGGAGATTTCTTCGCTGTAAATATTATTGGCGCGGACGTAAGCGGCTTTCGAGCCGTCCGGAGAGAACTTCGCGAACATCAGTGAAGATGCGGGAACGTCACCGCCAAGCTTGCGCAGCGCGCCAGACTGCAAATCCAACACCCAGTAATCTCCGCGGGTGTGCTGCCGCCAGACCGGCGCGGTATTGCTGTAGAGCAGCAGGCGAGCTTTGTCCTTAGACCACGCATAGTTTTCGAATGCGAGCGGGACCTGGGCGCCTGAGGGAATGAGCTTCGCGGCCGAGACGAGAACTTCGCGTTTTCCAGTGGCCGTTTGATAGCGGACGATATCCTGCGCGTCTTTGACAGCCGCGGATGGTTCGACGGTGGTGTAGAACACGCCGTCGTCAAGCCAGCGCGCGGGACCGAAGTATTTGACTTCAAAATCCGGCGACGCATACATGCGATGGAGCAGCTGGTTTGATTCCTGCGATATCTGCGCCTGAAGCGGAATGGCGGCCAGGCCCGCCGCGAAGAGCAGAGCGAGAGTTGGCAGAAATCGTCGAAATAGAATGCGCGCAGCAAACGCCGACGGCTTTGAAACTTCGCGACTCATGCGGTCTCCTACGCAGCCTGGCGTGAACCAGTAGCGCTTATCAGAAAGCGTCGTTGCAGAACGAGAAGCCAACCGACAAATATGAATCCGCGACCAAGAGACGCGGCTTCAGGGGCTAAAGCCCTTTTCCTTGCTGGGCTTAGCGGCGGGGCTGAAGCCCCGCCCATCGGGGACTCACATTCATGGCATGACTTTGAACGATCCATCAATGGAAGTTGCTTTCGCGAATCTCTCTGCCATTCGTCGGCTGAACCGGGCGAGCATTGTCCGGATAATATTTTGCAAACGCCGCGATCTGCGCAGGAGAAGCTTCAATGGGAGTTTTCATTACGAACCATCGGATGCCCTCCTTGCAGGCGGGAATCGTGAGCGAGCCGTCGAACACGTAATAATTCTGGTCGGCGGGCAACAGGTCGGCCGCGTTGATGACCTCCTTCTTCAGCTCCACTTCTTTTCCCGAATCGTGAGGGATGTGGCTCCACAGGTCGCGGAGCATGGCGTTCTCGGCGCCGCTCTTGATGAATACGGCGACCACGGCGGCGCGGCCTGCCGCGGAGTCCATGTGGACGAAGTGAAGTTCCATGTCGTACTTCTTGCCGTTGATTTCGTTCTCGCTGACATGGTGAAAATGGAACTGAACCAGAGGCAGCGCTGTTCCGTTGATGGTGATGCTGCTTCCCGGCTCGTAATTGATTTGGATGGTGTGGCCATTGTTGACGATTTTCAGCGGCGAAAGTTTGTAGTCAAAATGGATGGGGGCCAGTTCCGCAGGTTGCGCACCGACGATATCAATAGGGGACTGGCGCTGGCCCGTCTTGCAAGTGGCAAAATCCGGCTCGAGGTCGCCCCAATGGTCCGGGCCCTCCGCTCCGCTATAGCTCCAATGGGGAGCGCCCGCAGGGTGATCCTGAGCAATCGTGGGACGCGCAAAAACGAGCGCGGCGCAGAGAATGAAACAAGCTGCTATTGTGTGGGTCAAACGAGCCGTCATGGGAAACCTCCGTGGCGAAGAAGGAAAAATAGCATCTCACTTTGCGGGCGAATCTTCAAATATTCGGTGTGGAAAATCCAAAACGTGCGCGTATATTCGCAAGGGCCGAGCGATGGCAAAAGCGTGAACGAAGGCAGCGTTTTCGGGAGCGCCCTGCCGAATGAGACGCCGCGTAGGAATGGAGGAATATGAAAACGGCACTGAGCGTCGCGCTCCTGATTGGTGTCTTTTGCAGCGCGGCGAAAACGGCGCACGCGCAAGGGGCGGCGCAAGCTGCGAAGGAACAGTCTGCCGAAGGCGCGCAGCAATTCGCCGCTCTAGGCGATTTGAAATTGCGAAGCGGGACCGTGATCAAGGATTTTCAACTGGGTTATCGCACGTTCGGGCAACTGAATGCGGCGAAGTCGAATGCGATCCTATGGCCGAGTTGGCTGGGAGGCACGACGCAGGACCTGGTGCAATTCGTCGGGCCGAATAAGGTGGTGGACAGCGCGAAATATTTCGTTGTGCTGGTGGATGCGATTGGGGACGGCGTTACGACTTCACCATCAAACAGCAAAACCCAGCCGCGATTGGCTTTCCCGGAATTTGCGATTCGCGACATGGTGGAGTCCGAGCACCGCCTGGCGACCGAGGTGCTGCACTTGACGCACGTGCATGCGGTGATGGGAATTTCAATGGGTGGAATGCAAACGTTCGAGTGGGTGGTGGCCTATCCGGATTTCATGGACGTGGGAGTTCCCATGGCCGGTTCGCCGCAGTCTACGTCCTACGACAAGCTGCTGTGGACGGCGGAGATGGACGCGTTGCGGCTGGATCCTGAATGGAATGGCGGGCTAGGAACGCAGCCGATGACGGGCGGCTTCGCCGTGTACAACGAAATCGGCAATATGAACGTGACTTCGCCGGCATATCGCGTGGCAAAGACCAGCCCGCAGGATTTCGACAAGTTCATCGAGCAGACACGGAAGGAACTTACGATAAACGCGGCGACGGCGTGCGATGCCATCCGGCAACGCGAGGCGATTAATGCGCTGGATATTCCCGGGGAATTTGGCGAGACGATGGAGCAGGCGGCGAAGAGCGTCCATGCCAAGCTGCTGGTGGTAATTTCTCCAGAAGATCACATGGTGAATCCAACACCAGCGCTGGCGTTTGCGGGAATGATGGGCGCGGTGGTGCTGACGCTGGAATCGCCCTGCGGCCATCTGAGTCTTGGCTGCATTTCCGCGGGACCGATTGTCGGGAAATTCCTTGACGATCCTGCGTCCGTTCAGAGTGCGACATTGCATGGATCGGCCAGCCACTAGCGGAGTCCACGAATCCGCTGGAGAAAACGAGCGGCGGCGCGTCGGTATTACTTCTGGAATGAAACCTGACACATTGGTGATTGTGAATCCCGCGTCCGGCGGCGGGAGGGCGTCGCGCGCCGAGCCGGAAGTGGCGAGCTTGCTGTCTGCACGTGGATGCCGCGCGAAGTTCGTACATTCGAAAAGCTCGGAAGACATACGCGAACAGGCGGCGCGCGCTGCGACGCTGGGATTTCGAACCGTAGTGGCGCTGGGTGGCGATGGCGCGTTTCATCATTTGGTGGAAGGCATTCGCGGAACGGATGTGGTGGCGGGATTTTTTCCAGCGGGAAATGGAAACGATATTGCACGTGCGCTGGAAATTCCCCGCGATCCGGTGATGGCGGCGGACGCGTTTTTGCGCGGACAGCCGCGTGCAGTGGACCTGGTGCGCGTCCGATTCAGTGATGGCCGCGTGGCGCATTACATCGGCGCCGGAGGCATGGGGCTGGACGCAGAGGCTGCGCACCTGGCGAACACGCGATTCCGGGCCTGGCCCGGAGTGACGCGATATCTTGCGGGAGCGTTCACGACATTCTTTCGCGAGCCGCTATTGGATGTGTCGGTTGAGATGGATGGGGCGAGCTGGTTGGGCCGCGCCCTATTTGTGGCGGTGGCGAACGCGACGAGTTACGGTTCGGGCGTGCGCATCGCGCCGCAGGCGAAGATGGACGACGGTTTGCTGGATGTGGTGATTGTGGGTGATGTTGGCCTGATGCGGTTGCTGGAAGCGATACCGATTGTGCTGACTACCGGAGATCTGCGCGGCTTTCCGGAAGTGACGCGTTATCGCTGCCGGCATGTTTCATTGCGCGCGGACCGGGCCGCGCGGGTGCACGGGGATGGAGAAGCGCTGGGCTCGGCCCCGGCGGAGTTTGAGATTTTGCCTGGGGCGATTCGCGTGATGGTGGGGAGAAAAGGCGCCACTGATGAACACAGATGAACACGGATAGAGACAAAATCTGATAAAGATAAATGCAGATACCGGCAAAGACGCTGAGACACACACTCGAGCTGATGACGCCAGTTTTGTCAAAAGTTCCAGCGCAGGGATCGTTGCTCGGGCTATTCGTTTTTCTTTTTGGAGAGTTTTAGGGTGACTTCGATATCGCGGCGGCTGTCAAAGCTGGACACGGTGCGGGTCGAAGAAGTCAAGCCGTCGCGCTCGGCGTGGATTTCGTAATCCACGTTCGGGTCCAGGCCGCTGAAACGATAATTGCCGGACTCGTCCGCGATGTAAGTTTTTACCGCCTGGGATTTCACGTTTTTCAGGTAAATCACGCTGGAGGGCACCGGGTTCTCGCTCTTATCAATCACGCTGCCGTGTAGCACTTTTAATTGCGCTTCCGCTTTTTTCTGGGCTTTGGATTCCTCTTGCGCGCGCGCCGGAATTGCAACCAAGACGGCCAAGAGCAGCACTGCGGCTACCTGAAACAAACTGTGGCTTTTCACGGGTTCCTGTTCTTTTCAGCTCCTGCGGCTGAAAACGAGAAACTTGCGGCCGAATTTGGCGGCGGCTTGAGCGCGAGATGGCCGGCATTCCGGCTTACAACCTGTAAGATGACGCGGAAATCGAAAAAGATGCGAGGATGAAGCGACAGACGAGAATTATCCGACCTCTTCCTCGTCCTCGTCGTCATCCTCTTCATCTTCCTTGACGCTGGACTTTTCCTCTTCTTCATCGTCGTCATCGTCCTCGTCTTCGGAGATGACGATGAGGTGCACGGGATGCGTTTGCGTCACTTCCAGCTCGACGTCGCACTCCGGGCAGCTGAGGATTTCGCCTTCCTCGACTTCGTCTTCGTCCAAATCAATTTCGGTGTCGCATTCCGGACATCGGGTCACGAGAATTCTCTCCTTCCTGGGTGTACTTCCACTGGCGGGCTATTATATACCGCAGGTGTCAAGCGAAGGCGAGAGGGGATGCGTAAAGGTGACGGTGCGACGCGAATATCCGGAGCGGCCGCTGGTGGGAGTGGGCGGAGTGGTGATTGCAGACGGGCGGGCGCTGCTGATTCGGCGCGGCAGCCCGCCGCTGGAAGGCGAGTGGTCTATTCCCGGAGGCATGCTGGAATTGGGCGAGACGTTTGAGGAAGGGGTGCGGCGCGAATTGGCGGAAGAGACGGGGCTGGAAGTGCGGGTGGTGGACTTTATCGAGGTGTTCGAGAGGATTTTTCCGGATCAAGATGGGAGAACGAAATATCATTTCGTGATTCTGGATTATTTGTGCGCCGTGGAGAGCGGTGAAGCGCGGGCGGCGAGCGATGTGCGTGATGTGGCTTGGGCGCGCGAGCAGGAACTTGCGCGGTATTCGCTGACACCGACGGCGACGCGGGTCATCAAGCGAGCATTCGAGATGTGGCGCGGGCGGACTGCCGAGAAATAGCGATGTCTAGCTGGCGGCGGCTTCGGGCAGGCGGCCAAAACGACGTTCGCGGCCGCGAAAGTCTTCGACGGCGGCGGCCAGGTCGGCGGCGTCGAATTCCGGCCACATGCGGGGCGTAAAAAATAGTTCCGCGTAGGCGCATTCCCAGAGCATGAAATCGCTGAGGCGACGGTCGCCACCGGTGCGAATCAGCAGGTCCACATCCAGTGCGGGGCCGCTGGAGTGGGTGACTTCACCGAGACGCTTGGCGAATTCACGCTGAGAAACTTCCAGGCTGGAGAGCATCCAGCACGCGGCGCGAAGGATGGCGTCGCGCGCGGAGTAATCCACGGCGATGCGCAATTCCAGCGCGCGTCCGGCGGCGGTTAGCTTTTCGGCGGATTCGATAGCTTGCGCGAGAGCAGGTGGGATGCGGTCGCGACGGCCAATGACGCGCAAGCGAACCCCTGCGGCGGCGCAGGCGGCGGCTTCGGTGCGGAAATACTGTTCAAGCAGCGCAAGCAAGGCCACAACCTCGCTCATGGGGCGTTCCCAATTGTCCGAGGAAAATGCGTAGAGCGTCATGGTGCCGATGCCCAGGCCGGGAGCCGCGCGGACGACCCGGCGGACCGATTCCACGCCGGCGCGATGTCCTTCGGAACGGGCGAGGCCGCGGGAGGAAGCCCAGCGGCCGTTGCCATCGAGCAGGATGGCGACGTGGAGTTGCGATTGGGGTACTAACTTCAAAGTACTTTTGTTCATAGAGTATCCCGGCAAAATTTTTTGGGAGCCTAACCTTCGCGCGTGACGCGGATCAGAGCTTCCATGTGGTTCAAATACTTCTCCAGCGCGCGGCGGCCGGCGGCCGTCAGGCGATATTCCGTTTTCGGCATGCGCCCATCAAAGGACTTCGTACAGCCCAGATAGCCGGCGTCTTCCAGCTTGCGCGCATGCACGCTCAAATTGCCGTCGGTGGCGCGCAGCAGCTCTTTCAATTCGTTGAAAGTGAGCGATTCATTCACGGCGAGCGCACTGACGATCGCCAGGCGCGTACGCTCGTGGATCAGGCGATCCAGATTCGTCGCAGTATTTTCCGCGGGCCGTGCTGTCGAGGCAGTTCGCTTACTGCGCTCGTCGCCCTCGGCACGCTCACGACGATACGCTCCTGATTTAGCCACCATATTTCCTCGCGATGACGGCTCCAAAAATAATGTGCAAGCCGCCGAAGCCTCCAGCCAGTAGCGCATTCTGCCAATTCCAGGGACAGAACAGGGCGACAGCGCCCAGAACCATGAAACACAAGCCCATCAATGGGACGATGCGGATGGAAAACGCGCCGCCGGTGACCACGCCGGTCCCGTACAGCAGCAGCCACTGGCCGGGAATCGGACCGATTTCACTGGAGCGCAGATGCAAGACGGTGAGCAGCGCGCCCACAAAAAGTGGCGGCGCAAAACTGTAAACGAAGCGGCGCCCCGGCCCGCTGAACAGAGACGACCCCGCTTCGTGCGCCTTCGAATAGGTGGTCCAGCCGGCGATGACAATTGCGATGAAAGCCTCGGCGATCCAGGTGACTAGCCAGGGAAGAGGCGAGGCTTGCCGCGAAGCGATGGCCGCAGCGCCGAGAGCGGTGATGCCCATGGCCACGCCGCCCCATCCGGGAACGGCGGTAAAGGAACCGGCGCGCTCCATGGTTTCGCGGATGAAGCGCAGGTTGTCGCGGGCATGGTCGGCGATGGCGACGGGAGCTTGGGAGCGAGAAGGTTCGGGAAGCGCCATACGACAACGGTAGCACATTGGCCGTATCTGTCAAGTACTTTGTATTGCAAAGTGCAGAGCCCGTCTTGCCGCGCGCCTCCCGCGCGTCTATGCTGGGGCTGCCCGAATTTCATAGGAGGTGTCAGACATGAAACGAATTCTGCTCTCTTTTGCGTTGGCAGCGATTTCACCCCTGGCAGCCATCGCACAACAAGCCGCCGCGCCGCAAACTCCCGCGCCGCCGACCGCGCTGGTGGCAAACCCGGTGGCAACCGCTGTCCGCAGCAGCGTGGAACGGCAGTCGAAAAACTTGATTGCGGCCACGGAGGAGATGCCTGCCGAGAAGTACAGTTACCAGCCCACGCCGGCGCAGAACAGTTTTGGGCACCTGGTGGTGCATATGGCGAACTCGAATTTCCGCCTGTGTTCTATGATATCGGGCGCCGAAGTCCCCAAGATGGACGAGCTGAAAGAAACGGACACGAAGGATAAGTTGACCGCAGCGCTGAAATCTTCGTTTGATTTCTGCACACAGTCGCTGGCGAAAGTGGATGATTCGAAACTGGGCGAAGTGGTGCTCACGCGCGGCGCGGTTACATTGACGCGCGCGAGCGCCATGATCGCGCTGACGAATGATTTCGCGGATCACTACAGCGCGGCTGCGATGTATCTGCGGCTGAACGGCCTGCTGCCTCCGACGGCGCAGCAATCGCATTAGGGATACCGGAATTTCGCGCTACGATTTGTTTACGTCGCGCGCCCGGTTCATTCTTCGCGCAAGGCTTGCATCGGATCCACCAGCGTGGCGCGGTGTGCGGGGATGAAGCAGGCCAGAAGCGCGGCGAACAGCAGAGCCGCGGCCACGGCGCTGAACGCGGCGAAATCAATCGTGCCGACATTGTAGAAAATGCTGTGCATGGCTTTCCCGACGCCGTACGATCCCGCGAGGCCGAGAAGCAGTCCGACGCCGGCCAGGAGCATCCCTTCCTTCAGGATCAGAGCTAACACATTGCTGCGTCCAGCGCCCAGCGCCATGCGCAGGCCGATTTCGTGGGTACGCTGCGCCACCGCAAAAGACATCACCCCGTAAATCCCCAAGGTCGCCAGGAGCAGTGCGACGGCCGCGAAGCCGCCAAAAAGCGCAGCGGTAAAGCGGTCTCCGGCAAGAGATTCGTCCTTAATCTGATCCATCGTTTTGACTTCCGAGAGCGGCAGATTCGGATCCATGGATTGCACGATTTCGGTGATGCTGCGGGTCAAGGTGGCCGGTTCGACGGCAGCGCGCACGCCGATCGCTGCTTGCGGCCAGGGACTTTGCGCAAACGGCACATCCATTTCCGGGAAACCCACGTCGCGCGGGCCGCCATTGCGGACATCGTGGTACACGCCGACGATTTGCCAAGGAATCGGCGGACCAAGCTTGGTGACGCCGGGAATTAGTTGCTCGACGAGGATGGTTTGCGACAACGGATTAACGCCATGGAGAAATTTCTTGACGAACGCTTCGTTGACGACGGCTACCGGAACACTTCCGGCTGCATCCTGGTCGGTGAAGGAACGTCCTTGCTCCATGCTCATGCCGAACGCTTTGAAGTATTGCGGAGTGACCATACTGAAACCCGCGCTGGGACGCGCGGAAGGATCTTCAATATTTGGCCTGCCCGCAATCTGGAAAGGCATGCCGAAATTCACACCTTCTAGCGGGATGCCTTCCGAGGCCGAAGCGGCGGTGACGCCAGGGAGCGCCTGGATTCTTTCCAGAAGCTGGCGATAGAAAGTGGTGATTTGTTGTGGATCGGTGAGGTGTCCGTGCGGCACAGGAAGATTAAACGTGAGGATGTGATCGGTGCGGAAGCCAAGGTCAACGTGCGCGACATTCCACAGACTATGAATCGCCAAGCCGCCGCCGGCGAGCAGGCTGAGCGCCAGCGCAAATTCGGCAATCACCAGCGAACGCCGCAGGCCGTGCCGTCCGGCGCTGACGGCGGATCGGCCACCTTCTTTCAGGACTTCATTCAAATTCATGCTGGCGGCTTGCCACGCGGGGACACAACCGAATAAAACTCCTGCCAACAGCGTGGCGGCAACGGTGAAGAGCAGCACCGGAATGTTCAGCCGGACGTCAGCTTCGGGTGGAAGAGTGAACGGAGGCATGATCGAGATGATTATCTCGAGCAGTCCCCAGGCTAGAGCGACACCCAACGCGCCTCCCATGGATGCCAGCACAATGCTTTCGGCGAGAAACTGACTGAAAAGGCGCTGACGCGAAGCGCCCAGAGAAGCGCGCACAGCGACTTCCTTCTGGCGAGTGGTGGCGCGGGCCATCAGCAAATTGGCGACGTTGGCGCAGGCAATCAGCAGAACGAACGCGACGGCGCCGAGCAAGAGCCAGAGAGCGGTGCGCACGTCGCGATCCAGGAAGTCATTCTTCAGCGGCTCGACGATAGCGCCCCAACCTTTGTTCGACTTCGGATAAACATCCGCGATGTGACGAGTGACCGCGTTCATGTCCGCATTGGCCTGCGCCAAGGTGACGCCGGGCTTCATGCGCGCGAAGATGACGAGGAAATGAAAATCGTGATTAATTTGTTCAGGTTTGAAAACCAGAGGAACGAAAAGGTTCGTCGGAGTGCGGTCGGCTTGTCCGGCGGGGCGAACGCCGATCACCGTGTAGATTTCGCCGTTCACATGGATTTCGCGGCCGATGATGCGGGGATCGCTACCGAAATGTTCGCGCCACGTATGGTTGGTGAGGACGACAACGTGATCTTTTCCAGCCGCGGCTTCGTCGGGGCCGAAGTAACGGCCGAGAAATGGAGATTCGCCAAGCAATTGATCCAGAAAACCCGGCGTGGTGAAACTGCCGCGGACGCGTTCGGGCTTTTCGCCCACCGAGAGGTTGAAATCGGAGTCGGTGGCAGTGCCCATAAACTGGAAGACCGAGTTCTGGCGCTGCCATTCGAGGAAATCTCCGGCGGAAGAAACGTTTTTATCTCCAGCGACCGTGGAGCGGACTACGACGAGTTGATCGGCCTGTGGATAGGGCAGCGGAGCGAGCAGCGTGGCGTAAACGACGCTGAAGATCGCGGTATTCGCGCCAATGCCTAGAGCCAAAGCGAGAATGGCGACGGCCGCGAATCCGGGATTTTTCAGGAGCAGTCGGAATCCAAAGCGAGTGTCACGCAGCAGGTTTATCATGCTCGGGCTCTCCTTCTCAGGAAGCGAAATGAGGCATGGCTACTGATACGGTTCGAGAGACAGGTTTGTTCACAGGAAACAGCGGGGAATTGGCACGCGGAGCGCCAAAGTGATCGCTGTGCAAATTAATGATGATAGAGGATTTAGTGCGTCGAAAAACAAGCGAGCGCGGCCGTGCTGTGCGAATGCGAGATGGATTGTTCGATTGCGGACAAGCCGTGAGCCGGTCGAGCTTCAGGCGGGCGGTCCTCTGCAATTTCGGCCTTTTTAATCGTATAGTAGGGGCCGCGCGGCGCTCGAATTTGGCGCGACGTGTGGAAAACTTGCGTGACACGCAAGCAACCGATGATGACCACTGCGACGCCTGCCTCCTCACAGCCTGATCATTCACAATCTCAACAGACACCGCTGGCATTCCGCACCCTCACCGCGATTGGTGTGCTGCTGTTTCTGGCGGGGGCGATCCTGCCGCTGATCTTTGCGCCGCAACTGTGGTTCGCGGTAACGCGGTGGGCCGGGCTGGCGATGATTGCGGCAGGCGGATGGCGCAGACCGTCGCTGACTTACTGGATTTTTTTCGCGATGCTGCTGGGCGGAGAGTTTGGCCTGGACCGGCCGCGGCTGGCCGAACATTTGCGCGTGTTCAGCGATATTTTCCTGCGCTTGATTAAGGTGATTGTGGCGCCGCTGATTTTCGGCACGCTGGTCACGGGAATTGCAGGCCACGGCAATCTGCGCAGCGTCGGACGGATTGGGGTGAAGAGCCTTATCTATTTTGAGATTGTGACGACGCTGGCGCTTTTCATCGGCCTGGGCGCAATCAACATCAGCCGGGCAGGAGAGGGGTTGAACGTGGCGGTTACAGCTGCGGCGACGGAGCCCACGCCCAGCGCGGCTCCGCTGCATTGGGACGAGTTCCTGCTGCACATTTTCCCCGAAAACCTGGCGAAGTCTGTGGCGGAAAATCAGATTCTGCAGGTCGCGGTCTTTTCCGTGCTGTTCGGGATTGCGCTGGCGCAGATCTCGGAGGCAAAGCGCGCCCCGATGCTGAGTTTCTGCGAGTCGCTCACTGCAACGATGTTTGCGTTCACGAATCTGGTGATGTATTTCGCGCCCGTGGGCGTGGGTGCGGCGATGGCTTATACCGTTGGGCATATGGGGATTGCCGTGCTGCTGCCGCTGGGGAAATTGCTGCTCACCGGTTACGGCGCACTGCTGTTCTTTCTGCTGGCCGTGTTGCTGCCCATCGCGCTATTCGCTCGGCTGCCGATCGGGCACTTCGTTCGGGCAGTGGCCGAGCCGGCTACGATCGCTTTTGCGACAAGTACGTCCGAAGCAGCGCTGCCTCGCGCGATGGAATCCATGGAAGCGTTCGGCGTGCCGCGGCGAATTGTAGCGTTCGTAATCCCTGCCGGGTACAGCTTCAACATGGATGGCTCGTCACTGTATCTTTCCGTCGCGTCCATTTTTGTGGCGCAGGTGGCCGGCATTCATTTGACGTGGCTGCAGCAGCTTTTCATGGTGTTCGCGCTGATGCTCACGAGCAAGGGCGTCGCCGGAGTGCCGCGCGCGGTGCTGCTGGTATTGCTGGCGACAGCAGCCACGTTTCATCTTCCCACCGAGCCGATTTTCATCATCCTGGGAATTGATGCGCTGATGGATATGGCGCGCACGGCGGTGAACGTGATCGGGAACTGCCTGGCATGCGCAGTCATTGCGCGCTGGGAAGGCGAGCTCGATACTCCCTCAGCGTCAGCTGCGTTGCCAATCCAGTAAGTGTTTATTTCGAGGCGGCGGTATGCCCGCGCGCCAGGATTGCCTACTTTTTGATGGTCACGGAACAATTACTGCCGCGCCGTTCACGGTTTCGTGCTTGATCGCCTGAAGGGCTTCGTTGGCTTGCGCGAGCGGGAACACTGTGACCTGCGGGTGAATGCCGATATCGCGCGCGATTTTCAGAAAATCGCGGGCATCGGCGCGGGTCATATTGGCCACGCTGCGAATCACGCGCTCGCCCCACAGAAGTTTGTCGTAGTCGAATTGGGGCATGCGATCCAGATGAATGGCATTGATGGCTACCACGCCGCCCTTGCGCAGACTAGCCAGCGCGCTCACGACGACGTCGCCGCTGGGAGCGAAAGTGACGGCGCGATCCAGCTCCACTGGCGGCTTTTCGTTTTCGCTCCCAACCCAGTTTGCGCCGAGCGAGGTTGCCAGCTTCCGATGCGACTCGCCCCGGGTGGAAACGTACACATCGCACTTCCAGTGCTGTAGAACCGCGATCGTGAGACTTGCTGAAGATCCGAACCCGAACAGACCGACTCGCTCTCCTGGCTCAACTCCGGCGACGCGCAAACTGCGAAATCCAATGATGCCGGCGCAGAGCAGCGGAGCGACGTGGATGTCGTTCAAGTCACCCGGCAGAGGAAATGTGAAGTCCGCGCGCGCCAGCGCATATTCGGCGTAGCCGCCATCCACCGTGTAGCCGGTAAAGGTCGGCCGATCGCACAAGTTTTCCATCTCGTGACGGCAATACCAGCAATCGCCATCCACACCGCCCATCCAGGAGACGCCCACGCGGGAGCCAATCGGGGATTCCGCGCTTTCGCCTGCGACGACCTCGCCGACGATTTGATGGCCGGGAATCAGCTGCGGCCGAAGCGGAGGAAGATCGCGTTCGACGATGTGCAGATCCGTGCGGCACACGCCACAGGCGAGGACGCGGAGCAACAAAAGTCCGGGGGCAGGCTGCGGGCGCGGAACTTCTTCGACATTCAGGTGCGGTGTTGGCGTCGCTTGCGGCGATTTCAGAATGGCGGCTTTCACGGGGCACTCTCGCGCGCGGCTATTGCAAATTATGGCACCGCTGTTATGGGGCGCCAACAAGCCTTATTAAGCGTTAGCGCGACACGTCGCCATGACACGTTCAGTGGCCGCCCGAGGGGGCTGCCGGCTTGAATTTGCGAATCAGAATTACCAGCGGAACACCCATCAGGACAAACCATCCCAGCGCGGTAAAACAATCCAGAAATGCCAGGAAGGAAGCCTGGCGTTCAAGAAGGGCGAAAGCCTGCGCTTGAGCGTGAACGGCGGCATCCGCACGCGAGAAACCGTGAACCGAAAAGTAACTGGCGAGATTGGCGAGAAGTTGGCGGTAGTGCGGATCGGAGGGAATGGCGTGCGCTACCAGCACGCTTTGATGATATTGCGCGCGGCGCGCGAGAAGTGTGGTCACGAAGGCGATCCCAAAACTGCCACCTTGATTGCGGAATAGATTGGTGAGGCTGGAGGCCTTGTTGTTCTTATTTTTGGCCAGATTGGAATAAGCAAGCTGACTGACAGGCACGAAGAGCGTCGCGATTCCGAGTCCTTGCAGCACCCGCGCCAGCGCTTCGTGACGGTAATCGGTAGCGAGCGTAAAGCTGGCGTACTGCCACATCGCCAGCGCGAAAACGAAATAGCCGAAGGCCAGGAGCCGTTTCACGCCTACTTTGGGCAGGATTCTGACCACCACCGGAGCCAGCATCACGATCACAAACGCGCCCGGACCGAGAACGAGTCCAGCGTCGGTGGCGGTGTAGCCGTAGAGCCGTTCGAGCATCTGCGGAATCAGCACGGTGGATCCATACAATGTGAATCCGAACAAGAAGTAGAAAATATTTGCCAGCGCGAAATTTCTATCAGCGAGTAGACGGATTTCGACCACGGGATCCGGATAACGCCACTCCCAGATAATCGCGAACACGAGCGCAGCGACGGCGATTGTAAAAAAGAACACGATGAAATTACTTTCAAACCAGTCTTCCGTTTGTCCGCGATCCAGAACCACTTCCAGACAAGCGAACGCCATGGCCGCGGAGAAAATTCCCCAGACATCTATTTTCAGCTTGCCGTCTTTGCGCGCTGCTTCCACCTCGCGCTTGAATTCCGGGGGATCGGAAAGCAAGCGGCTGGTGAGGATCAACGAGATGATGCCGATGGGAATGTTGATGAAGAAAACCCAGCGCCAGCTCCAATGGTCCGTTATCCATCCGCCCAAGGGCGGACCGATCGCGGGCGCGGTGACGATGGCCATGCTGTACAGAGCGAAGGCAGCAGCGCGCTTGGCTGCCGGGAAAGTATCCACGAGGATAGCCTGTTCCACCGGGGCCAGCCCGCCGCCGCCGATTCCTTGCAACACGCGAAAAAAGATCAGGGCCCCGAGGCTGGGCGCGAAACCACACAACAGAGAACTGACGGTGAACGTTGCCACGCAAATCATGTAGTAGCGCTTGCGTCCGAGCAGGCGGCTCAGCCAGGCGGACAGCGGCAACACAACTGCATTGGAGACGAGGTAGCTCGTGAGCACCCAGGTGCTTTCATCCGCGCTGACGGCGAGGCCGCCGGCAATATGGGGAAGAGAGACGTTGGCGATGGCGGTGTCCAGAAGCTCCATGAACGTCGCCAGTGTGACGGTGATGGCGATGAACCATGGATTGATGCCCGCTCGAGGGGCGGGAAGACTTAGGGGGATGGCTGGAGCCAGCGCCTCGCTCATGAGTCCTCTAGGCCATTCGATGCATAAGAGACCGTTCGGTCTCATTCATTCTATGCTAGAATGCCATAAAAGACCAGTCGGTCTCAGAACTGGCGAAGGGAGTTGCAGATGACCAAGGGCGAGCAAACCAGGCGCGACATCGTCGAGAAAGCGGCGCCGCTGTTTAATCAGAAGGGCTTCGAAGGAACGTCGCTTGCCGATCTGATGCAAGCCACCGGGCTGCAGAAGGGCGGAATCTACCGCCATTTTTCGGGCAAGAAGGAATTGGCCGCCGCAGCGTTCGACTACGCGTGGGAAAAGGCCGTGCACGGAAGGCTGGACGGCGTCGCGGACGTTCCGGACTGCGTGGACCGCCTGAAGAAAACGATCGACAATTTTGTCGAGAGGCGCGCGGGACTGGTACCGGGCGGCTGCCCGCTGATGAACACGGCCGTCGAGGCCGACGATGGGAATCCCCTTCTCCGCGCGCGCGCCAGAAAAGCCTTGCAGGGCTGGACGGAACGCATGTCTCGAATAACTGCGGAAGGCATCACGAAACATCAGATTGACCGCGGCGTCGCGCCGCGGCAGCTATCTCAACTGATCATCGCCTCGCTGGAAGGCGCGTTGCTGATCAGCCGGCTGCAGAACGATGAAGAACCACTCCGCGCCATGAGACAACACCTCGATGAATACCTCGAACAAACTGTTCGCGCAAAGCGGCACCCCGCCAGTTAGCCAGCTCGAAAGCCGCGAGTCCTCAATCGTCTGAGGTCTGCTCGTCCCAAGCCGCGATATGGAGAGGGAAAAAATAGCTTGACATATTCCCATATCGGCATGTATTGTTGGCCCATGGCTCGAGCGGCTACAACCTCCGATGCATTCAACGCGGTCGCCGAGCCTCGGCGGCGCGAGATCCTGAACTATCTGGCGCTGCAGGAGCGGTCGGTAGGCGAGATTGTGGCGACGCTGGAGCTGGAGCAGCCTTCGGTGTCGAAACATCTGCGGGTGCTGCTGGACGTTGGATTGGTGAACGTACGCCGGGAGGGACGCAGGATGATGTACCGAGTGAACGCGGAGGCGATCCGGCCGTTGCACGAGTGGACCAGCACGTTCGAGCGGTTCTGGCAGCATCAACTGATCCGTGTGAAGGAGAACGCAGAACGGAAGAGCAGTGCGTGGCAGGGTGCGATTCCAGCCGCGGGCAAGACAAATTCTGATTAAAGGAGCAACGATGAACTCGACAGTGATGAAGATGAACCGGACGATTGAGGATTTGACGTTGAACATCACGCAGGAAATTCATGTGCGCGCATCGCTGGAGGTGACGTTCGCGGCCCTGCTGGAACAGCTGGGACCGTTGAATGAAACGCCCGACGGCAAGCCCATGTCGCTGAAGATCGAACCATGGCCGGGCGGACGTTGGTATCGCGACCTCGGCGGCGAGAACGGCCATTTGTGGGGCCATGTGCAATCTATCAAGCGGCCCACGCTGCTGGAGTTCTACGGGCCGCTGTTCATGTCGTATCCGGTCAGCTCGAACGTGCAGTACCGGCTGAGCGAACAGGACGGAGGAACGCTGATCAAATTCCATCACATGGCATTCGGCCTGATCGCGGATGACCATCGCGCGGGAGTGAACACTGGCTGGACGCACATGAATGAGGGCGTTCGCAAGCTTGCCGAAGCAAAAAGTTCCAAGTGAACGCCGTGGCGAAGAGCAGGGAGGAACACATGTGTCCAGCGTGCATTGCGAGCGCGGCGTTGATTGCCGCCGGGATGATGTCCACGGGAGGGCTGACGGCGTTCGTCGTCAAGAAGCTCCATCCAAAGAATGTCGCGAATGAGATGTACGGGTTCTATTCTCAAATTCGTGAAGATCTGAACACCAAATCTGACACGCACGGAAAGGAGCAGTCATGAGACTCGCAGATTCCCTCTTGATGGAGTTCGACCAGGAAGCACAGACGACCAAGCGGGTGCTGGAACGAATTCCGGACGACCGGCTCGCTTGGAGACCACACCCGAAATCGTTCTCGCTGGGGCAGTTGGCTTTGCACATCGCGTCCGGCCCGGGCCAGATCGTGGCAGCGGTATCGCAAGATACTGCTGAAGTTCCGAACTTCGCGCAACCTGAGGCCAAGAGCCGGCAGGAGGTTCTGGAAACTTTCTCGCAGAGCATGGCGAGCGCGAGGTCCGAGCTGAAAAATATGGACGACTCCCGGCTCATGTCCGAATGGACATTGACGAGAAACGGAAAAACCTTGATGTCGATGCCACGGATTGGGTTTCTGCGCTCGATCCTGATGAACCATACCTATCATCATCGCGGGCAGCTTTCCGTTTACCTGCGAATACTGGATGTTCCGGTTCCCTCGATTTACGGCCCCAGCGCGGACGAAAATCCGTTCGCATAGGTACGCCGCGGTTGAATCAAAAACGCAAAGATAAGGAGACGACAATGGAATCGACAGCGGAAAAGAAGAGAATAGAGCATCCGAAAATGGTGTCACATGCGGAGTGGATTGCGGCGCGCACGGAGCTGTTGAACAAAGAGAAGGAGTTCACTCGGCTGCGTGACGAAGTGAGCCGGCTGCGCCGCGAACTGCCCTGGGAAAAAGTGAAGAAGGAATACGTGTTCGACGGGCCGACCGGCAAAGAGACGCTGGCTGATCTGTTCGGCGGCAAAAGCCAGTTGATGATTTATCACTTCATGTTCGGTCCGGGGTGGTCAGAAGGTTGCCCGAGTTGCTCGTTGCTGGCGGATCATTTTGACGGCAGCGTGGCGCACCTGGCGGCACGAGACACGCGGCTCGTAGTGGTTTCACGAGCGCCGCTGGCACAGATTGGCGCGTTCAAGATGCGAATGGGCTGGCGGTTCAAGTGGGTATCGTCGTTCGAGAGCGACTTCAATCGCGATTACAACGTTTCCTTCTCGAAGGAAGAGACGGGCAAGGGCGAAATATACTACAACTACGAAATGCAGCAGTTCCCGAGCGAAGAGGGGCCTGGCGCGAGCGCGTTCTATAAGGATGAGACTGGAAACATCTTTCACACGTATTCCACCTACGGTCGCGGGCTGGACATATTGGTTGGGGCGTACAACTGGCTGGACATGGCGCCGAAGGGACGCGACGAGGATGGATTGGCGTTCTCGATGGCCTGGGTGCGACACCACGACAAGTACGTTGACGGCCAGTTGGTGGATCCAACTCAGATTTATTCGCAGCCCAAAAGCTCCGGCGAGAACGACTAGCGAGGGCTGAACTGCACGGAGGGGTCGTTCATTTATGGCGTTGAACGACCTTGCGTTCCTGCTCGCAATTTTTTCCGGGATGCGATCAGGCGGCGGCTGCCGTTAAGAGCGTCTCGACCTTGATGTCCAGATCTTGCGCGACTTTGAGAGCTTCCGGATTTCCGTACGGAGAGAGGACGCTGGCCATCCTGTCGTAAGACAGGTGCACGCCGTCGGGGCGCTCGTCCACCAGGATCGTCACGGGCGCATAGGAACCGGCATCCGGTACATGCTCTGCCATCTGCGCCATGATGACCGGGTTGCCGATCACCAGACGCACGCTCTTCGGCGCGCGCTCGCCGAGTTTCTTGCGCAACACTTCGCCCAGGTCGAAGCGCGTGAACTCCATCAAGCCTGCACTTCCCAGTGCCTTCTGAACGACAGCCTCCAGCTCCGCGAACGATTTGGCCGACGTGATGTCGTTGCGAAACGCGGCCATATTGGGATGGCCAACTGCCTCGTCAAGCTTCCCCAGGACGTCCTTGAACGACTTCGAAGAAACGACGCTAAACCTCTGTACCTTGACCGTCTTGGTTGTCACCTTGCTGCTCCTGTCGCGCTTGCCTGCGCTTCGGCTATCTGGAGTTTCGCAACGGCCGGCAGAGTTGCCGAGGATTGGATGAATCCGGCCACGCGTCGGATACGGCTTTTGTCTGAAATAATTTGAAGCCCGCGCAGTGGCCAGGAGAATATAATCCCGCCAGCGAGGGCGGCAATCGCACAAGATTCCAAGCCGCGTGTTGGGCGGGAGGTTGGCAACGGGAGGCGGCGAGATGGATGGAACGACGGAGGGCAAACCGAAAGCCGCTCTCAGCGATTACCTGGCTGCCGAGCGCACTCTCCTTGCATGGATTCGCACGGGGCTTGCATTGATGGGCTTTGGCTTCGTGGTCGCGCGCTTCGGACTTTTCCTGCAAGAACTCCAGGCCGTTCAGAAGACTTTATCGGAGCAATCGTACGGCCTCTCGCTGTGGTTCGGCACCGCGCTGATCGCAGTGGGCGTGATCGTGAATCTGTTTGCGGGATGGCAGCACGCTCGATTGGTCCGGGACCTCGATCGCGGCCGTGTGGTGCACGCTCGTCCTGCGGCGCCGGCGGTCGCGATCGCATTGTTCCTGGCACTGGTCGGGCTGGCGATGACGATCTATCTGATTTCAGTGCGCGGTTCGGCTCACGCAACGCTCGGAAACTTTTCCGGGAACAAAGAGGAGACACCCATGACATCAATCGCACCCATTGCAGACAACGGGATCATCAATAAGGCTAGCAACCATTCGGTGGATCAAACTGTGGAAAATCTCAAAGACATTCTGCAAGCGAAAGGAGTGGCGCTGTTCGCTCTGGTGGACCACAGCGGTGAGGCGGAAAAGGCGGGGCTGAAAATGCGCCCCACCAAACTTCTGATCTTTGGAAATCCCAAGGGCGGCACTCCGGTGATGGTGGCTGCGCCCAGCGCGGCGATCGATCTTCCGCTAAAGATTCTGGTTTGGGAAGATGCGCAGGGAAAAGTCTGGGCTTCCTACAATAGTCCGTCGTATTTGCAGCAGCGGCACGGCATTCCGCAAGAGTTGCTGCAAAATATCGCAGTTGCCGAAGCGCTGGCGGCCAAGGCGACGGAGTAGTCAGCAAAAATTCGCGAGTCCGTCGGGAATTGCTATGCCAGCGCGATCGGAACTCGAATGGCCGCCTCCAATTGGCTCGAGGACGATCGCTAGCGCAGGCGTGAAGACTGCCATGACGCGAAAGACTTTCATCGTCGGATTCCTTCCCTTACGAAACTTCACGCGAAGGATCGCAATCGTTACTTCACTCTCTCGAGTCTGGGAATCATGCTGTTCCGGGGCCCGTCAAGCGTGCCATCTTTGTTCATGGTGAAGATCAGCGGGCTGGGCAGCATGGGCCCGAAATCGCCGTGAGCGACGATCTTGTCACCCTCGACCTTGTAGGTGCCGTCAACCGCGTACGCGCCGAGTGCTACGTACGCCTTGCCGTCTTTGAACTCGGCGTTGATCGTGCCGCTGGGATCGCGGTACTTACCCTCGGCCCCACTCCCACACGCCACCGCCAGATTTGCTCCGGCCAGAACGAGCACAAGAAGCGCGTCGCGGACCGATGTGCGATTCATAAAATTCTCCTGAGCAGGCATTCCAAACTTTGGATTTCGAAAAAAACACACGGCCGGGCCCTGCTGGATTTTCAGATCGCTTGGTCGCGCACCATCCGTTGCCGTATGGCGGCCGACGGTGTTACAGTTCCGTGCCTGGACGGAACCTGCGGGGTGGCAAGGTCCGGGTTCCCCAGTATGGCCCTTCATTACACAATGCGCGAAAGCGGAAGAAAAACCGTCACGGCGGCGAAAGCATCTCCATCGGCCGGCGAATCGGGGACCGAGCAAACGAAGTTGCCCGCCGCGAACAGACACGCGCTGGACCAGCTGTTCAGCGCCACCTATGAAGAGCTGCGCAGGCTGGCTTCGAGCGTCCGGCGCGGCGATCCCAGCGCCACGCTCAGTCCAACCGCCCTGGTGAACGAAGCCTGGCTCAAGCTCGCGAAATCGCCGGATGTTGGCGCGACGTCGCGGTTGCATTTCAAACGCATCGCAGCTCGCGCCATGCGTCAGCTTTTAGTGGAAGCTGCGCGAAGAAGGAACTCCGGAAAGCGGGGTGGGGGGGCGAAAATTACCGTGACTTTTGACGGCGCGTTCGCGAAGAAGCCTTCCAGCGAAGATGAACTTCTGGCGCTGAACGCTGCACTCGAGTCGCTCGCCAGCATGAATCCGCGGCAGGCGGTAATGGTGGAAAGCCGCTTCTTTGGAGGACTGGACGTTCCGGAGACAGCGGCGCTCCTGGACGTATCCGAAGCCACGGTTCTGCGCGATTGGCGAGCCGCGAAGGCTTGGCTGACTCACGAACTTCGCCGAGCGTAACGGCCGATCGGAAGGCCGCTTTCTTTCTCGTTCTGCCGGAGCCCCACAATGGACAGCACTCGCTGGCAGAGGGTCCAATCTCTTTTTCACGAAGCTGCCGATATGCCGGCGTCGCAGCGACGCGTTTTTCTGGAAGCGCAATGTGGCGAGGATGCGGGGCTGGTCAGCGAGGTCCTGATCCTCTTGGAAGAAGACGCGCGCGGTGGATCGCTGCTCGACGGCGATGTCGCTGAAGTCGCGTCCCAGATTCTCGACGATTCATCCCCAGGCTCGCTTCCCTTCAAGGAATTCGGCCCGTACAAGATCAAACAGGCGCTGGGCGAAGGCGGGATGGGCGTGGTTTACCTTGCGGAGCGCGAGGATCTGGGCAATGAGGTCGCCATCAAGATTCTGCGCGACGCCTGGGTTTCACCCGCGCGCCGCGAGCGATTCAATGCCGAGCAGCGCACCCTCGCGCAGCTGAATCATCCCTCCATCGCGCGTCTATACGATGCCGATACATCGCCAGACGGCACACCCTTCTTCGTCATGGAGTATGTGCAAGGCGTTCCACTCACGAACTTTTGCAAGGCGCAAAAGTGCTCGATTCCGGAACGCTTGCGTTTATTCCGCGCTGTTTGCGAAGCGGTGCTGTATGCGCACCAGCACGCCGTAATTCATCGCGATCTGAAACCTTCCAACATTCTGGTGAAAGCCGATGGAAGCATTCGGCTCTTGGATTTCGGCATATCCAAACACCTGGAAAATCTGGGCGAGCTGGTGGATCAAACTATCACGGGCTTGCGAATGATGACGCCAGCCTACGCCGCCCCCGAACAGATTCGTGGCCAACAGATTGGGATACAGAGCGATGTGTATTCACTTGGAGTGGTCCTGTACGAGCTGCTTGCGGGACGCCTCCCATTTGAATTGTCCGATTGCACGCCCGCGCAAGCCGAAAAGATTTTGACCGAGCAAGAAGCCGAGAAGCCATCGACTGTTGCCAAGATAGAAGCGTCAGCGGCTGAAGCGAACGGCGTAGCGGTGATGGCGAGCAGGACGGCTTGGGCCGACCTCGACGTGCTTTGCCTCACCGCGATGCACAAAGACCCGCAGCGCCGATACCAGTCGGTCGAAGCGCTCATCCGCGACGTGGATCATTATTTGGATGGCGAGCCGCTCGAGGCGCGGCGCGATACCTGGCACTACACGTTGGGCAAGTTTGTGCGCCGGCACTGGCAGCTGGTTTCCGCATCTGCGGCAATGTTTCTGCTGCTTGTGGGCCTGGTGATCTTCTATACCGTGCGATTGACCAGGGCGCGTAATGCGGCTGTGACTCAAGCCGCGCGAACACAGCGCATTCAACGCTTCATGCTGAACCTGTTTCAAGGAGGGGACCCGTCCGCGGGACCAGCCGATGATTTGCGCGTAGTGACGCTGCTCGATCGCGGAGTGCAGGAAGCGCGCAGTCTGGACGCGGAGCCTGCGGTGCAGGCCGAGCTCTATGAGACGTTGGGAGGCATTTACCAAAAGTTAGGGAAGCTCGAGCAAGCGGACTCGTTGATGGAATCCGCGCTGGCGAAGCGCGAAGCGCTTTACGGTCCGGACAGCACCGAGACGGCGAAGGGCCTTCTGGCGCTCGGTTCGCTGCGCGCTGCGGAGGCAAGGTATAGCGATGCTGAGCGGCTGATCCGCCAGGCGCTCGACAGAGATCAGCGCCACTTACCGGCAAACGACCCGGCAGTGGCGAAGGCCATGCTGGCGCTCGGGGGAGTGCTGGAAGATCGCGGCAATTACGACCAATCCATTGCAATTCTCGAGCAGACCGTGCAACTGTATTCCGCCCCCGGCTCGGAGCCTGCCGATCTTGCGGATAGTTTGTACGAGCTTGCCAACGCACATTTTTATGCGGGTCACTATCAAAGGTCTGAAGAGATCAACGAACGCGTTCTGACAATGTACAAGCAGATTTACGGCGAACGCCATCCGCGCGTCGCCGATGTCCTGATCAACCTGGGGGCCATCCGGCTTGACCTGGGTCATTATCCCGAGGCGGAACAATTTGACCGGCAAGCGCTGGACATCGTGCAAGCCTGGTACGGCAAGGACAACCCCGAGACGGCAACCGATCTGACGATCCTGGCCCGGTCGTTGGTTTACCAGAAACGATTTGACGAAGCATCAGACCTGCTGCTGCAATCGCTAGCGATTAAGGAGCGCACGTTCGGGAAGGTGCATCCGAGCGTCGCATCCACGCTCAACGAGCTAGGGTCCGTGGCGCTTCAGGAAGGCAAGTACGATGCGGCGGAACAATATTTCGAGCGCATGGCGGACATTTATCGCACCGACTATGGAGAACAGCACTACTTATTCGCCACCGCGCTTTCCAATCTGGCCAGCGTGTACACGGCGCAGCAGCAATGGACTCGTGCGGAGAAACTCTATCGCCAGGCAATTCCCATTTACACGGAATCGCAATCGCCCACCCATATCAATACCGGCATTGCGCGAATCAAGCTGGGCAGAACTCTCTTGCGCCAGCAACGCTACGCGGAGGCAGAGGCTGAATCTCACGCCGGTTACGACATTCTAGTCACCCAGATGGATCCAAAAGTGAGCTGGCTGATGAACGCGCGAAAAGACCTGGCGGCGGAATACGAAGGGCTGAATCAACCGGAGCAGGCCGCAAAATTCCGCGCAGAGATCGCCGCGAACGAGGCCAAGCCTCCGGAAATTTCCGCCAAGAAATAATCTTCGCGCCGGGCGTGAGCTGGATTTACAGACCCAGATCGCTGAGTCCCGGATGCTCCGCGGGGCGAGTGCCGAGCGGCCAGTGAAACAACCGCTCGGACTCCTTGATGGGCAGATCGTTAATGGATGCGTGGCGGTGATGCATGATGCCCTCGGCGTTGTACTCCCAGTTCTCGTTGCCGTAGGAGCGATACCATTGCCCGGAATCGTCGTGCGATTCGTAGGCGAAACGCACGGCAATCCGGGCGCCGTCGAAAGCCCACAGTTCCTTTATAAGGCGATACTCCAGCTCACGATTCCATTTGCGCGTCAGGAATTGAATGATTTCCTCGCGGCCATTGATGAATTCTGAGCGGTTTCGCCACCGGCAGTCCACGGTGTATCCGAGAGCGACGCGTTGCGGATCGCGCGAATTCCAGGCGTCTTCAGCTTTCCGTGCTTTCTGGACGGCTGTTTCGCGCGTGAAGGGTGGCACTAAACTGATTTGAGGTTGGCTAGCCATGTCGTTCCTCCTTTTTTTCTGTTGTCGTATGCTGAGATGCGGATTGCTCCGGCAAAATCGTGAAACCGAGCGCCTGCAAGTCCCCACGAAGCTGCGCGACTGACTGAAAACGAATTCCGCGAATTCCGGCCGCGCGCGCCTGTTCCAGATTTACATCCCGGTCGTCAATAAACAGGGCTTCGGACGGCTGGACTCCGAGTGCGTCAATGCAATGCTGATAGATCGCAGGCTCGGGTTTGACGCTGCGCACTTCGCCGGAAAAGATGTGATGGTCGAAATAGCTGATCCACTCGAAATTGTTTCGCACGTGCGTCGCCATGTCGGTCGGCATGTTGGATAGAATCGCCGTCTTGAATCCCGCGGCATGAAGTCGCTGAACCCACAGGATCATGGCGTCGTTGATGTGACTCCACAGCTCCAGATCCAATTGGCGCGCTCGTTCAATCGCATCCGCGGTCACTCTCACCCCAGCTTGCTCCGCGAATTTCTGCCAGTACTCGCTCGCTAGCAAGTCTCCGCGGTCGTACGGCGCTCGTGTCTCCAGATAGATTGGAAGAAAAGTTCGCGGATCCATCTGGAATAGGAAGGCGAGGCGTTCGATCGTTTCCGTCGAGGGGACGTGGCAAAGGACCTCGCCGAAATCCAAAATCACCGCGCGGATTACCGGCGGCTTTGCGACGGGATTGTCAGTGTCGGCGGTCATCCATCGTCTCCCTTCAAGACGCGGCGGGAGCACCCAGCGCCAAATCTTCGGCCGCCAGATGCAGGTAATCCTGAAGCACGGCAACGACCAGATTGTGATCTTCGCGCTGGGGCAACCCGGAAACGGTGACCGTGCCCACGCACCCTGTGCCGGCGAGCAGAATCGGAAAGCACCCACCGTGCGGCGCGTAATCCTTCACTTCCAGGCCCGCCTTCTCGTGCAAAGTCGTGTGAGCGCGCTGATGCGTCAAACCGATGGCGTAGGAACTGCGGTGATAGCGCTGGACGACATTGCGTTTGCGGCGAATCCAATCCCAATTGTCGGGCGTGGTTCCCGGCATGGCGTATGAAAATAGCTGATGGCCATTGAGATGGATATCAATGGCCACCGCGACGCCGCGCTTTTCGGCTGCGGCTTTGAGGGCGCTTCCCACGGCCCAAGCCACTTCGGAATCGAAGTGTTTGAATTGCAGGCGTTTTTCCTGCAGTGCGATTTTTTCGAGATCTTGATCGATGGTCATGGAATTTCCATTGGGAGAATGCGAAATCCAACGGTTTATGTCCGTGGACGACAGGCACAAGCAATTATCCGCGACAAATCATAGCAGATTCTCCGGCCTCACAATTTGATCTGGGTGAAGGGAATTTCGGCGTGTGCGGCGGAGCTCTTGACTCCGGTTTCCAGCACGTTGATCACGGCTAGGCCTTCTTCTGAAGTCACGGGATTGGGCGCGCCGTGTGCAATTGCGTCATGAATCCCCTGATAGTAGGCGAGGTAATTCCCGGGAACATTCGGCACTTGCCGTTTATCGAACCCCTCGCCTTTCTTTGTGATTAGCGTTCCCATCTGCGGGTCCTGCCCCCATCCCGGACTGCCGGGAATCTCGCCGCGCTTCAGCGCCTCTTCCTGGGGATCCATGCCGAATTTTGTGTAGCTTCCCAGCGCCCCGTGAACGATGAACCGCGGAATTTCCGCGACCACCAGTGACGCGCCATGCAGAATCACGCGGCTGCGGCCGTAGCGCAGTATCACATGAAAATAATCAACGGCTTGGCCGAGCGGGCGCTGCATCTCGAGGTCCGCATAGATCGCTTCCGGGGGACCGAATAGCTGCAGCGCCTGATCCACAAGATGCGAGCCCAGATCGAACCAAATGCCGCTGCCCGGCCCCGGCAGTTCGCGCCAGCGCTGGCGCGGTTCGGGACGGTAACGATCGTAGTGCGATTCGAAATGCGCGACTTCGCCGAGCGCGCCACCCGCGAGTACTTTGCGCAGAGTGAGAAAATCCGAGTCCCAGCGGCGATCTTGAAACACGGAGAGCAATCGCCCGCGGGCCTTCGCCAGTTTGATCAGTTCCGTCCCTTCAGCGACTGTGTTGGTGAACGGCTTGTCCACGACTACGTGCTTGCCGGCGTTGAGCGCCTTGCTCGCCAGATCGAAGTGCGCGACATTCGGCGTCGCGATCACGATCAGATCAATTTCCGGAAGAGCGAAGGCGTCCTCCGGTTTCGCGAGCACGGTCACGTCGTAATCCTTCTTGACCTTGGCGCTATCGCTGGAAGCGATATGCGTGAGGCGCAACCCAGGCACGTGCGTGAGCAACGGAGCGTGAAAAGTCTTGCTCGCAAATCCATATCCAAGCAGCGCGACTTGCAGCGGTGTTGCGTTCTTAGCACGATCTACCAAGAGCCATTCTCCTCAGGCGGCCAAGGCTCGCCCAGAACTAAGCGTGCTTGCTTGCGACAGCGAAAATCACCATCTATTCTCTAATCGCGCCGAGGAAGTCGAATCCCGCACGCTATTTAATATTTGCGGACGCGGCAACATCCGCCGCAAGCGTGAGGCCGCTGCGGAGTTGGATGTCCTGGCTCGAACGTCCCACAAGAATTTGAAATTCCCCCGAATCGGCGCGCCACTTTTTTGCGTCCGCATCGTAGTAGGAAAAGGCGCGCCCATCCAAAGTTACCGTCGCGGTTTTTGTTTCGCCCGGTTTCAAATTGATCCGCGCGAATCCTTTTAATTCCTTCGCGGGCCGGGGAACTTTCGCGTGCGCCTCCGCCACATAAACTTGCGCGACATCGGCGCCAGCGCGCGCTCCCGTGTTCGTTACGTCGAACGAAACTTGAAAGAGTGGCGTGGAAAATCCATCGTTTTTAGCGTGCACATCCGCGGGCTTGATGACCAGATTCGCGTACTGGAAAGAAGTGTAGGAAAGCCCATAACCGAATGGAAATAAAGGCGTTGTGCCATCGTGCTCGTAGCCGCGATAACCCACAAACACGCCTTCCTTATATATGACACGGTTGGACCCAGCTTGCGGGTAGTAGCTGTCATAAACGGGATTATCTTCCCAGCGACTCTCGAAAGTTGCGGGCAAACGGCCCGACGGATTTACATCGCCGAAAAGAATTTCTGCAGCGGCTTTGCCACCTTCCTGTCCCGGATACCAAGCTTCCAACAGCGTCGGAACGAGGTCGATCCATGCGTTCATGTCCACGCCGCCACCGGAAGTAAGCACCACGATCGTTTTCTTATTCGCAGCGGCCATTTCCTGAATCAATTCAACCTGCCCCGGAGGCAAACCGAAGGTGCGGTCGGCGCCCTCGCTTTCCGACCCCGGGTCAAATCCCACCGCGACGACCACAACATCCGCCTTCGCCGCCAGCTTCTTCGCATCCGGAAGTACGAAGCTGCCTTCACGTGTAATTCCCATATGCAGCCGTCCGCCAAGCCAATCGGACTGGCCGCGATGCTCCAGAACGATCTTGTGCGGATTGGAGTCGAAAGAGAGAGTTGCCGAGCCCAGTATCTCTTTTGACGTCGTCCAATCGTCGAGCACGATTTTGTCGTCAACGAAGACGCGGTAGTGGCCGCCGTCTTCTCCCGTGGAGGAAACCAAGAGAACGTATCTGCCAGCGCCGCTTGGCCTGTAGTAACCGGTCCATCGAGAGGACAGAGCCTCGCCGGGCAGAGTCCTCTTGCTCGGCGGCGGCCCGAAATCAACGCGCTCCTCGGTACGCGTGAAAAATGGCGCTCCTTGCAAGTCCGGGTTGGTGAAATGTTCTGCTTTGAATCCTGGCGTCCCGCCCGTCGCGTCGGTGGAGAAGGATTTCAGCGCCGCCATTTCCTGCACAGTTGGAATGCCCGGGCTGTAGAAAACCTGAGCCGCATTTCCTACGTAGTCGCTGATGCCTTGCAGAAAACTCACGGCTGCAAACGGAACCACGCGAGCGCTACCGCCGCCCACCGGCACGGCGGGATAGACGTCGGGCCCGACTACCAAAATGGTTTTGACGGCGTCTTTCTTGAGCGGCAGCAAATTCCCGTCGTTCTTCAGCAGCACGGCGCCTTCGCGCGCGGCTTGCAGCGCGACTTGATCGCCTTCACGGTTGTAACGCGAGATTGTCAAATCGGTCTGTTCGCGATCGAGCCAGCCGAACTGAATCGCGACGCGCAGAATACGGCGCACTTTGTCATCAATCGTCGCGACGGAAACCTGCCCGTTCCGAATTGCTGGCAAAAGTTTCTCGCGGTTCAGAAATTTCCCCGAAGGCATCTCGAGGTCCAAGCCGCCATTGGCAGCTGCCACCGCGTCGTACGTGGACGTCCAGTCGGACATGAGGATGCCATCGAAGCCCCACTCCTTCTTCAAGACATCAATATTCAAATGAGCGTTCTGCGTCATGTGGGTGCCGTTCGTCAAGTTGTAGGAGTCCATCACCGCGCGCACGTGCCCCTCTTTCACCGCGGCCTCGAATGCGGGCAGATAGATTTCGCGCATGGTGCGCTCGTCAATGATGGAATCGGTGTTGTGGCGATCGTAGTCGGAATTATTTCCCATGAAATGTTTCGCCGTGGCGCTCACTCCCTGGCTCTGCATGCCCTCGATGTATCCCACGGCAATTTGAGCCGCCAGATACGGATCTTCGCCGAAGTATTCGAAATTGCGGCCGTTCATCGGCGCGCGATAAATGTTGAAGGCGGGACCCAGCATGAAGTGCACGCCCTTCGCGCGGGCGTCGCGTCCAATTTGAGTTCCCACCTCCGCAGCGAGCGCGGGATCCCACGAAGCCGCCAAGGAAATGCCTCCGGTCATCGTGGTCGAAGGGCCGCCGTGGCGAACTCCGATGGGTCCGTCCGCCATCCGCAAGCGAGGCAAGCCAAGCTCGGGATAGGCGCGAATGTAAAAATCGTCCTCGCCGCCGAGCATGTCAATCTTCTGCTCGAGCGTCATTTTGCTGAGAATTGCTTCGATGCGTTGTTCGACATCGCCGGGAGCCGAACTAGCAGGCGGCACCAGCGCCGCGGTGAACGCAATAACAAACAGAGCCAGGATCACACCGATTTTGCGCTGAGATGCCGTCGTGTGCATCCATGTAGGTTTCATCAACCCTCTCCTTCGGCGCATGCGTGGATACTATTCATTTCGGCGAATCGTCCGCATGGCCCGCACTGCTTTGCAATCTGCGAAATTCTGCCATTTCGCGGTCCGCGTCGGCGGCTTTTCCCTGCTTGCGATAAATACCAGCCAGGCCAAAATGCGCTTGCGCGGCAAGCTCAGTATCCTTTTCCAGGCGCAGGACATGTGCCCACGACTTCTGGGCTAAACCGTCGTCTCCATCCATCGCCGCGGCTTTTCCAAGCATGTAGAGAGTTTCCGGCATGTCTTCCTTCAATTTGTCGGAATGCGCAAGTGCCTCGCGCGCTTCGTGGAATTTTCCCAGCTGCACCAGAGCTTCGCCCAGGCGATAAAAAGCTTCAGCGCTCCCCGGCTGAACCTGGGTTTCCAGCTGGAATTGTTCCGCGGCCTTATCCCATTGCTGCGCGCGCGCGTAGAGCTCGCCGAATTCTAAGTGCAGGCCCGCCGTCTGCGGGCGCAAGCGCAACGCTTCCAGAAATTCGCGTTCGGCGGCGGGAACGTCCCGCAACGCAGCATAGTCCTGCGCCATCATCTGGTGCGCGCGCGCGGAATCCGGAAACCGTGCCTCGAGTTCGTCAAAAACCTGTTTGGAGAGCAAGCCGGAAGCTCGGCCGTAGTAATACAACAAGTCGGGATCGTTGGGATTTTGCGCCAAGGCCTTTTGCAGGACGGTCACAGCATCCGGCAATTTTCCCGCTTCGAGTAGCGCGATACCCAGAGCATTCACCTCGTGCGCCTTTTGCAAATGCGGAATCGCTTCGTCGGCGTAGCCTTGCGCCAACAGCGCGTATCCCAAGAGCCGGTGAGCGTCTTCGAGACTGGGGCTGAGTTCGACGGCCCGCTTCAGTGGCGGAATGGCGGCCGCATAATCGTGCTTCTCAATATATACCCCGCCCAGATCCGTAAACGCGACGGATAGCTTGGGGTCGAGCTCGGTAGCTTTCCGAAATTCGGCCACGGCTGCGTCCAACTGTCCGCTCTTTTCGGCCTCTACTCCGGCATGTAGGTGCTGGAGCGCCGGCGACGGCGCCGCCTGCAGCGCGAGCAAAAGTGAAAGTAAAACACCGCTCATGATTTTTCCGGCTCGTGGACTTCGAGAAATTGATCCGCTTTCACGCCTTCAACAACCTGATGCGCGCCGGAGGGCCAGTGAATTTCCACCTTCGCAACCTCCGCGGCGCCCAGACCAAAGTGCAAGCGTTTGTCGCTGGCCGAAATGTAGCTGCCGGCAGTAGTCGCGAATCGCGATTGTCCATTGACCTGCACGCGCGCGCCCAGCCCGTCGCGATTGCTGCGCGTTCCGCGCAACGTGATGGAGAGCCAGTGGCCGGTGCCTGCGTGATTCATCAGCACCAGCGGCTCGCCGCCGAGCGATGTCACCACGACATCCATCCAGCCATCGTTGTTCAGATCGCCGAACGCAGCACCGCGGCCGGCAATGGCAGCAGTGATTCCTGAATCGGCGCGTTCAAACCGTCCATTGTGATTGAGCGCCAGCAGCGGCGGTTCTTTGTAATGCAGCATGTGGTCAATCTGCTCGACGTTGTCCAGCACGTGGCTTTGCGCGACGAACAAATCCTTCCAGCCGTCGTTATCGAAATCTTCCAAGCCTACGCCCCAACCGGAGCTGGCAGCCGAGAGCAATCCTAGCCCTGCTTGAAGACTGCGATAGCTGAACGATCCGTTGCCGTCGTTGTGAAAGAGCGCGTAAACCTCGCGCGGCAGCACGGTGACGAGTATGTCCGGGCGCCCGTCGTTGTCGTAGTCTTGAAAGACCGTTCCCATGCCCGAAAGAGGCTTGCCATCGGCGGTGAGCGCCGTGCCGGCTTCCAACGCGCGCTCCGTGAACGTCCCATCGCCATTATTGTGAAAGAGAAACTGGCGCATGCCGTCGTTGGAAACGAAAATATCGGTGAACCCGTCGTCATCGTAGTCCGCGAAGGATACGCCGAGCCCGCGTCCTTTGAGCGCGGCAATTCCGGAATGCTGGCTGACGTCTTCAAAAGTGCCGTCGCCGCGATTGCGATAAAGGACATTGGTGGTGGTGGGGAATTCGGCGGGCGGACAGTACGTCTGCCACTCGCCTCCGCAAATCTTGCTGTGTTGCGTGTCCCAGATCATGTAGCGCGTGACGAACAGGTCCAGGTGGCCGTCGTTGTCGTAATCGAAGAAGCCCGCGGAACAGCTCCAGCCTCCAGCCTCCACGCCTGCTTTGGCGGTCACGTCGGTGAACGTGCCGTCGCCGTTGTTGTGGTATAGCGTATTTTTGCCGTAGTTCGTGACGTAAATGTCGGGGAAGCCGTCATTGTCGTAATCGCCCACCGCCACGCCCATGCCGTAGTTGCCGTCGCCGGCGTTGGCCAGCCCAGCTTCCTTGGTGACGTCCGTAAAGCTTCCGTCCGGATTTTGCCGGTAAAGACGATTCCAGTTCCGCGGATCGTGCCGGTCGAAGGTCTCGGGCGGGTGCATCGGATTCGAGAGCTGACCGCTATTAACCAGAAAAATGTCGAGCAGTCCGTCGTTGTTGTAGTCGAAGAGCGCCACGCCGCCGCCCATGGTTTCGATCAGGTACTTTTGCGGTGTGGGCGAATTCACGTGATTGAAATCCAGGCCGCGCGGGTGTTTTACATCAAACATAGACGACGAGATAGGCAACGCCAGGCCCATGGCGGCAAACGCTTCGAGGAAATCGCGTCGAGTGATCCGGCGGTTCATTCGAGGTTTTGTGAGCTCCTGTGGGGCGATTGCAAGGTTAGCAGAAGTCGCGTGCCGGCGCATGGCAGGCGCGGAGCTCGCGGAAGCAGCTCCGACCTCCGTGATCATGGTATCCAGTTTCGCCGGGAAGCCGAACGAGAGGGATTCCAATTGTCAGTGCCGAGTGCACGAGCGTTTCGCTGAGGATCGATTCTGGAAGTTAGAAGAACGAAAGGTGGATGCCGGGGGGAGGCATCCACCTTCGTTCCACTCGCGCGCTAGAACAGGAACTTCAGAGCGAGCTGAATCAAGCGCGGGCTGTTCAGCTGGCTGCTCACAACACCGAAATTGCCGCCGCCTAGAGCACTGCCTGGAGGACCAAACTGGACGCGATTAAACGTATTGAAGAACTCCGTCCGGAATTGCAAACCGAGTTTATTCTCCGGACCGAAATTCGTCGTCTTAAATAACGCAATGTCCCAGTTATTGATCCCCGCGCTTCGAATCGTGGCATCAACGCGTGCCTCGTCGCCGAAACCCCACTCCGCGGGAGCTACGAAGCAACTCGTGTTGAACCAAACGAATTGGTTAGTAGTGTTCGGCACGAGCGTATGCGCCGCACCCTTGTTGCATCCTGGTACAACATTCGGACGCAGCGTAAAGTTTTGTGAGAAGCCCGCCTGCGAAATCCCGTTGGATCCAGCGTAAGAGATTGGCACAGGGAAGCCCTTCTGAAACGTGGTGACGCCATCAACGCCCCAGCCGGAAACGACCTTGCCTACGAAGCCGGACGCATCGGACATGTACCTTTGTCCGTGACCAAAAGGCAGGTCATAGACATAGCTGATCACGAGACGCTGGGATACATCCTGCGACGAGAGCGACCTATCTGCCTTCAGGTTGTTCCAATCCTGTGGTGCGCCGACGCCACTTTCCAGCCAAGTTGTCAGCGTATCCGTGTTGCTTAACAGCTTAGCGTTGGTGTAGGCAGCCAGGAAAGTGCCGCCATTCTTGAACCGTTTCGTGACTGTGAGTTGGAACGAGTTATAGTTGCTGCCGCAGCAACCATCCCCGACGAGGGACAGGCCAGTATACTGGGGATATGGGCGCAGCAACTGACCCTCAGGAATCGTAAGGTTGTTCGTCGGATTTAAGCCGCTTACGGTCGTAATCCCCGTGAACGGGTTCGGAACCGGCTGAATGATCGAGACCTTAACCGTGGGGTCAACTAGCGACGCGTTAAATTGCTGTTGTGCTTGGGCGTAAAACGAGTCGGGAAGATTGTTAATTGACACGTTATTTGAACTGGACAGATGCACGCCTCGGGAGCCGGCATACGCAGCATCAACGAAAAAGCCCCCTGGCAATTCTCTCTGGAGGTCCACGTTGAACTGCTGCACGTACCCCGGCGAATAGGCTCTGTAGGGAGCTTCAAAGGGGTTCCCACCGGCATCAAACTGCGAAACGTTGCCCGATCTTGGAAGCGGGGTGTTGAGATTCGGACCGAACGGCCCGTTGTTTAGGCAGTTCAGCGTTCCTGAAGGTGACTGGGGGCTGGCGACTCCCGGATTCAACGTGCAGTTCGTCGCCGATAGCGTGCTATTGGGAGTGATCCCGCTATTGGTGGTTGCGACCCACAGAGTCGACGACGTGTTGATTGGGTCATTGCTGGGATTCAGGTTGAACAGCACCCAGTTCGGGATAAAGAAGATTCCGTAACCAGCGCGAATGACGGTCTTCTGGTCCCAGCTATACGCCACGCCAATGCGCGGCATTAATTCCTTCTTGTACAGAGGAACAGCGGTCCGCCCGGGGTTTATGCCGGTGCCAACGAAGAAGACATCGCCAGGACACGGGCTACCGGGAACTCCATTCTGAAGCCCAGTAGAGGTATTCAAAGTGGGGCTGCAGCCTGTAACCGTGCGGTTCGTCGCGGACGGATCCAAATATGTAGATAGGTCATGACGCACGGACCAATTTCCCGGCAAATCGTAACGCAGACCGTAATTGAGTGTTAGCTTTGAGGTGACTCTCCACGTATCTCCAAAGTAGAAGCCCCGATACGTCTCCTTCTGCGCCACCAACGCCGGGATCTGCGCTTCACCGTAATTGTGGTTGAACACGCTGCCCTGGTTCAGACCGTATCCCAACTCGAAATCGGCAAAGGAAATGCCGGTACCTGCCGTTGGACTGGTTGGGCTGTCAGCCGTCCAACTGCCATTGAAAGCGAAAGCGCCGCTGGCGATGTTTGTCTGGGCATAGTTGTCGTAGGTCTCTGTGAGCTGGCCGCCAAAAACCCAGGTGTGACGCCCCCTAATCCAGGTAAGGCTGGGCGAGACGCTGACCTGTGTGTCGTGGTCAGCGATGAAGCTTTGGCCTTGCGAGCAAGTAATGAGCGAGTCCTCCGGAGTGAAGCACGGCGTGAACGGAGACCGCGAAGCGGACGGGATCTCGGCATTGTAAGCCGCAGGCCAGCCGAATTGCGTCAAATCGAAATTCGAGTTTGACGGCGTGCGGGCGTAATGGAACCTGCTACCGCTCGCATTGATGTTCAGAATCAAGTCCGGCCGGATGGAGTAGCTATAGTCTATGGCGAGCGCGTTGGTCTGATACGTTTCTGCGCACTTGTCTGCGCACAATCCCGTCTTGAAGGGATCGAGAGGCAAATCCAGCAGGTTAAAGAAGTTGTAGCGCGCAAAAATGTGCTGCGTTGAGGTAAGGTTCTGATCCACGCGGGCTACGTATTGATTGGCGTTCCCGCCCGTGGCCCCGGCCGCGGTGAAATTGTTCGTTTGATTGTCGTTCGTCGGCATCGCAATGAACTTCAGTTCTTCCAATGCAGCCGGATTGATTACGGGAATCGTGTTGTTGACGAACTGCTTTCGAGTGCAACCAGTTCCCGTCGCGATACACCCAGCGCTAACGCTGAGCGGATCGAAAATGGGGATGGCAGGGCCATTCGCGGATGCGACCGCTGGGAACACACCGCCCCTCTCCGCAACAGTAGGCACCGTTGTAGTAAATACCGTGGATGCCCGCTGACGGTACCCGTCGTAGGCGAAGAAAAAGAACGTCTTGTCTTTGATTACCGGGCCGCCAAATGTGCCGCCAAACTGGTTCTGCACGTACGGAGGATTCGAGGTGTCATAAAACGGAGTGGCATTCAGAACCTTGTTGCGAAAGAATTCGTACGCTTCACCGTGATACTGGTTGGTTCCGCCCTTGGTACTCAGGTTGACGATACCGCCGGCGAACTTGCCCCATTCCGGCCCGAGGTTGTTGTACTGTACCTTAAATTCCGCGATGGCGTCCTGGTCGGGAATCAGGACCGGTAGGTTGATGTAGCCAATGTTGACTGGCTGGCCGTCGATGTACTCGGCACTCTCGTTGCCAAACGAGCCACCTACTTGATAATTACCCCAGCTAAACGGATTTGGGCCAACCTGCGACCCGCCGGTTGCCCCGCCCGAGCCGCTGCCCCCCGCGATGGCGGCTGGAGATAGCGTAATGAGGGCAAAAACGTTGCGGCCATTGAGAGGAATCTCGTTTGTTTCGCGTTCATTAACGACCTGGCCCAGCGACGTGTCGGTGGGCTGCAGAAGCGGAGTTTCCGCGGTGACTTCCACGGTCTGGCTAACAGCGCCGACCTCCATGGTGACATCAATGCGGATGTTCTGTTGCACCTGCACGAATACGGTTTCGCGCTTGTAGTGCTTAAAGCCGGCCTTCTCCGCGTCCAGGCGATATTCGCCGGGATTCAGGTTCACGAAGGAATAGATGCCGTCCGCGCCAGTGGCGTAGGTCTGCTTTGCAGCCGTGGCCTTGCTGGTCAGCGTAACCTGAGCGTCCGGGACTGCGGAGCCTGAGGGGTCCGTGACGGCTCCCGAAATGGAACCGAAGGTGGACTGCGCCGAGACCGGCGAGCCCAGCAGCATGGCGGCAAGACAGAAGCAAATTCCCAAAGCGACGGCAGACAGAATCCGATCACACGACTTAATCATAGGACTATCTCCTCCCCCAAGAGAAGCGCATTAGGCCCACCCGGCCCACGCCACGAAGTTAGTCACACCGCTAAGTACTCGAACGGGAAATCACGCTAGAGATCGCCCCACGATGGACAACCGAGTTGAGCACACCAAAACACACCCTTACAACCGCTAGAGCCACCCGAAACAAAAAGCTCGTTAGATACAACCCATCGATTTTTTCGATACCACCCAGCTGCGCAGCATTTAGCTTCAACTGCCCTATTCTTGTCAAGCTAAAAATAACGATTTTCTAAAGACTTTTCGTCAATTCACACAAATCAGCCATGACTCGCGTTACATTTCGCAGTATTATGCTGCGAGGGCAGACGTGCCCTGGTCCCTGCGCGAAGCTCCTGGCTATTGAGAGCGCGAACAGCTCAGTTTATTTTTTCTGCCGGAAAAATTTAAAGAGACAGCTTCATGGACAGCCGTGGCAAGAATCAGGGCGGCCGAAACACTCGCGTCGTCACTCTGAAGGCGGTAGCCGAGCATGTGGGACTCACAGCCGGCACTGTTTCAGCGGTGTTGAATAATTCCGCCGCGGCCCGCTCGGTGCCAGAACGCACCAAGAAGCGCGTTCTCGCCGCGGCGCGCGAACTGAATTATCGCCCAAATTACTTGGCGCGTTCGCTGCGCGTGCAGCGCACTTACACCATCGGGGTGATCACTCGGGATCTGAGCGATGCTTACGCCGCGATGATCATCAGCGGCATCGAACGCTATCTCCGCCAGCACAGCTTTTTCTTTCTGACGGTCGCGCATCACAACGACAAGAAATTGTTAGATAGCTATTCGCACATTCTCCTGCAACGAGGAGTCGAGGGGCTGATTTCCGTGGACACTTTGCTCGGTGAATCCATGTCGTTGCCCACGATTGCCATCGCAGGGCACCGCCCGGTGGAAGGCGTAACCAATATTCTTCTCGATCATCGCCGCGCGGCTCTGCTGGCGCTGCAACATCTGTGCGAACTCGGCCATCGCGAAATTGCCTTCATGAAGGGGCCGCACTACAGTTCGGACTCCACCGATCGCTGGAAAGCCATCCTGCACGTCGCGCAAGATCTCGGTATCGCCGTGCGGCCCGAGCTCACCATTCACCTGGAGGGCGACTTGTCCACGCCGGAAGTCGCCTATCCCGCGACCAAGGCATTCCTCTGCAACCAGAAAATGCCATTCAGTGCGCTATTCGCTTTTAACGACAATTCCGCCTTGGGAGCGATCAGCGCTTTCCAGGAAGCCGGACTGCATGTCCCGAACGCTGTTTCCGTCGTCGGCTTTGACGACATCAAAATGGCTCCGTACAGCAACCCGCCGCTTACGACCGTGCGGCAGCCTCTGCTGAAGATGGGCGAGATCGCCGCGCGATCATTGCTTAACCAAATCAAGAACAGCGAGGAGTACGTCGCGGAAATATTGATTGAGCCTGAATTTGTCATACGCAAGTCAACGGCAAAAGCGTCTTTGCAATTGTCGCCGCGCGGTGCAGAATTGCAGAGCGCCCAGTAGCCGGCGTCGCCAATTCCAATGGAGTCACGGGAGAGCCCCGATTCAATGCCCATAGCCAATGCGAACGTTTCCCCTGCCGCCGAAGCCCTGCCCGCTTCCACAGATAGGGCGGCCATGGCGATGGTCACCACGCTGTTTTTCATGTGGGGATTTCTCACGTGCCTCAACGATATTTTGATTCCTCACTTGAAGGCCATCTTCGATTTGACGTACGCGAAAGCAATGCTTATCCAGTTCAGTTTTTTCGGCGCGTACTTCATCTTTGCATTGCCGTCCGGGAAATTGATCGAGTGGATTGGTTACAAGAAAGCGATGGTTGGCGGCTTATTCACGATGGGCGTAGGCGCGCTGCTGTTTGTGCCGGCGGCGAGCGCGCCTTCCTTTCCGCTGTTTCTGGCGGCTTTAATCATTCTTGCGGCAGGCATCACGGTGTTGCAGGTCTCCGCGAATCCGTATGTAGCCGTCCTGGGACCTGAGAGAACGGCCTCAAGCCGCCTGAATTTGACGCAAGCCTTCAACTCCCTCGGCACCACGGTGGCGCCGTGGTTTGGCAGCATGCTGATTCTGAGCGGAGCGCCCGTGGCGATGGAAGTGATTCGTGGAATGTCAACCGATCAGCTCCAGGCCTACCGCCTGCAGCAGGCGTCTTCCGTCAAGCTGCCCTATCTCGGCTTGGCAATCACGCTCTTTGTGCTTGGTCTGGTCATTGCGAACTTTAAACTGCCGGTCATCGCCGCCGTTGAACCGCACGGAAAAGTTCACGACTCCATTTGGAAATATCCGCAGCTAGTGATGGGAGCGATTGGAATTTTCGTCTATGTGGGCGCGGAAGTGGCAATTGGAAGCATGCTGGTCAGTTACATAAGCCAGCCGAACGTAGGCAACATTTCGATCCAGCTCGCCGCGAAATTCGTGTCCCTCTATTGGGGTGGCGCCATGATTGGCCGGTTCATCGGATCGGCCGTGCTGCAAAAAGTGCGCACCGGCACAGTGCTGGGCTTGTCCGCCCTTACGGCGTTTCTGTTAGTCACTATCACGATGCTGAGTTTCGGGCATCTGGCCATGGGGAGCATCTTGTTAGTTGGCTTCTTCAACTCCACGATGTTTCCCAGCATTTTCACTCTCTCCATCGAAGGCCTGGGGCCGCTGACCGGCAAGGGCTCCGCTTTGCTGGTCTGCGCCATCGTAGGCGGCGCAATCATTCCGGAGCTTCAGGGCGTGCTCGCGGACCACATCGGCATCCATCACGCGTTCATCTTGCCCGCGCTGTGCTATTTGTACATCGCGTCCTTCGCATTCAAAAGTAATAAGCCGCACAGCAAAGCGCCTGCGCATTCTTGATCGCATCCGGACCGCGCGAATCGAAGGCGCTGTTCGCCCGCGACGCCATTCCACCGGAATTGCTATTCGCTCGCTTCGCAATTCGTGTACATTGCTTGCCGTCGCGCAGCAATCGGATCGCGCTGGCGCGCGCCGCACCACGCGGCGTGCCTAGACCTACAGCAGTTCGCGACGAACGGAGCAGCTTACACGGACATGACCTCGGATTCGTTCTCGATCGGAATTGATTTCGGAGGCACGAATCTGCGGCTGGCAGCCTACACTCCCGCAGCTGGATTTCTGGACACGATTCAAATGCCCACGCGGCTGAAGGCCGGCCGGGATGCCGTGGTCGCCGATATGTGCGCGGGAATTCGTAAGCTCCTCGATCGTTACTCTCCGAAACTCTCGCTGAAAGGCATCGCCATCGGCTCGCCGGGACCGATCGAATTGCCCGAAGGCCGTCTGCGAAACCTGCCCAATCTTCCCGGCTTCGACGGGTTGGAATTGCGCGCCGCTGTAGAGCAAAGTGTGGGCACCCCCGTCGTCGTGGAAAACGACGCCAACGTCGCAGCCCTGGCAGAATGTGTAGCAGGCAAGGGAAAAACGCTCGGAATTGATTCCTTGTGTTTTTTGACGCTGGGCACAGGAGTCGGCGGCGGAATCATCTTCCACGGCAAAATCTGGGACGGATTGAATGGAATGGCAGGCGAAGTCGGCCACATTAATATATGGCCGGATGGCGCAGCGTGCGGGTGCGGCGCTCGCGGCTGCCTGGAGCCGTTGGCGTCAGCCACCGGAGTGCGCCGCCGAGCCAAGGAAATGATCGCCGCTGGAAAATCACCGGCGTTGGCAGCGCTGGAAAAGAGCAATCCGGAATTCACGCCTCGCGATGTTGCCGGGCTCGCCACCGCAGGCGATCGCGATGCGCAAACAATTTTCAACGAGGTCGGACTTGCGCTGGGCCGGGGCCTTGCGGCGCTCGTCAACACGCTGAACCTTCCGCTCTATGTGGTGGGCGGCGGTTTATCGAGTTCCTGGAATTTATTTTCTCCGGCACTCTTCGAGGAATTGCGCTATCGCAGCTACGTATTCCGCATGACGGACCCCGACAAGTCCGATGCCTCACGCGGGACCAAGGCGAAAACATACGTCACGCTCACGGAGCTTGGCCCCGAGGCAGGACTGCTCGGTGCGTGCATACTGCCGTTCACGGTGTCGCAAAATGGCGCGTAGGCCGGGCATTCCGATCGTTGCCACACAGCGGGGCAGCGTGCTGCCGAGCTGCGGCCAGGAAACTGCATGAAACTGAAATCCTATCTGCTCAAAGCCAGCATCGTCGGAGCGCTCGGCGGATTGCTCTTTGGATTCGACACCGCCGTCATCGCTGGCACCACGCACTCCCTTCAGCAAGTTTTCAATCTTTCTGACTGGTCACTGGGAATTACGGTTTCGATCGCGCTGTGGGGAACTGTCGCCGGCGCGCTCAGTGCGGGCGTTCTTGGTCAGCGCCTGGGGGGACGTAACGCGCTTCGCCTGATGGCGGTGTTGTACATCGTTTCCTCCCTCGGCTGCGCCTTCGCCTGGAATTGGCCGGCGCTGGTGATTTTCCGTTTCATCGGAGGGCTGGGCATCGGTGGTTCTTCCGTGCTGGCTCCGGTGTATATCGCGGAGCTGGCGCCCGCGGACTTACGCGGCCGCCTGGTGGGAATGTTTCAGATCAACGTGGTTCTGGGAATTCTGCTGGCATATTTTTCGAACTATTGCATTGCCAGGCTTGGAATGGGCGCGCTCGAATGGCGCTGGCAATTAGGTGTCGCCGCGGCGCCAGCTCTACTCTTTCTCGTCATGCTGTTCGGGATTCCGCAGAGCCCTCGCTGGCTAGCCACGCAGCATCGCATTGACGAAGCGCGCAACGTGCTGGCACTTTTGCGTACCTCGAGCTACGAAGAGGAGCTCAAGGACATTGTGGACTCGATTCACTTGGAGAAATCACAGGGCGACGAGCCGCTATTCCAGCGCAAATTTCGTTATCCTATTTTCGTGGCGATCGCCACCGGAGTGTTCAACCAGCTGGCGGGAATCAACGCAATCCTTTACTACTTGCCTTCCATTTTTATGGCGGCGGGATTCAGCAAATTGTCCGGCGATTTGCAGGCCGTCGCCATCGGGGCAATGAATCTGTGCGCCACGCTGCTGGCCATGAGCTTGATTGACAAACTCGGCAGGAAAACACTACTGCTGATCGGCTCGGCTGGAACGGCTCTTTGCCTGTCAGGCGTGGCCATGATCTTTTTCACGCAACGCAATCAAGACTGGCTCGTGTGGATCTTGGTGGGTTACATCTTCTTTTTCGCTCCGCTTGGCGCGGTCATCTGGGTTTACATCGGCGAGATCTTTCCAAATACTGTGCGGTCCAAGGGTCAGGGCTTGGGGAGCTCTTCGCACTGGATCATGAACGCCATCATTTCCGCGCTGTTTCCCGTCGTCGCGAAAGCCTCTGGCGCTTACCCCTTCGTATTTTTTGCGGCGATGATGGTCCTGCAATTTTTCATCGTCATGTTCTTCTACCCGGAGACCAAGGGATTCACGCTCGAGGAAATGCAGCACCGTCTCGGAATCGATTAGCGCTGCTAAGCCGCAGCTGCTGCCAACGGAAGCCAAACCTGAAAGCGCGTCTCGCCGGGCTTCGAGCTGACCTGAATATTACCCTGGTGCTTTTTCACAATTCTCTGCACCGTGTCCAGGCCCAGCCCAGTCCCTTGCCCCACTCCCTTGGTAGTGAAGAAAGGATCGAACATGTGCGCCTTCACTTCGGGCGAAATTCCCGAACCATTATCGGTAATCTCCACGACCACGCAATTGTCGTCGCGAAACGTTCTTACTTGCAGCTTGCCCTCGCCGCCCATGGCATCAATCGCGTTATCAATGATGTTCGTCCAAACCTGATTCAGCTCACTGCCAAACGAATTGACGAGCAGCGGAATTTTCTGGTAATCGCGCTCCACCACTACTCCGTGCTTGAGCTTGTGATTCAAGATGGTAAGAGTGGTTTCCAGACTTTTCACGATGTCCACGTTCTGCAGCGGCGTCTGGTCCATGTATGTGTATTCTTTAATTGCACGAACCAGGTCGGAGATGCGCGACGTGCCGCTCTCGATTTCATTCAGCAGAGTCGCGACTTCCACCGAAGCCGCAATCCGCACCAGAGCAGCTCGCGCGGTGTCCGCATCCAAAATAGCGAACAATGATTCCAGCGCCTCCGGCTTGACGTTTCTGCGCGCCAGGTCCGCCGCCATTTGCCACAAATCGTTCTGGCCGTGACTGCGCAGCAAAGAATCGATCTGCTCTTCGAGATCGCTCATGGCCAGCGGATCCGGCGGAACGGCGTCGCTTTGCACGAACGCGGTCTCCAGCTTCTCAATTTCTGCCTTCTGCGCCGACGTCAGGTCGCGGCTGCCCAGTTCGTGGCTCGCATCGCGAATCTTCTTCAGGACGTCGCGCAACTGACTCGCCGCGCGCTTCGCGGCGGAAGCTGGATTGTTGAGTTCGTGCGCGAGCCCGGCGGAAAGCTTTCCCAAAGAAGCCAGCCGGTCGCGCTGTTGCTCTCGCCGCGTAGTTTCGCGGATGCGATCGGACATCAGACCAACGAGCCGCTGGGTCAATTCAGGCATTTTCTGAACAAGCTCGGGAAACTGCGCTGCCGGAAATCGCAATACTCTACAATCGGTGATTGCTTTTCCGCCCACCGTAAACTGCTTCATTCTCGAAAAAGGCAGCACGCCAGTCACGTCCCCCGGGTTGATCGGAATTACAACGGTTTCGCCGCCCAACTCGCCGCGCACTTGAAACTGCCCCTCAAGAAATACAAACATCGCGTCCGCGGGATCGTCCTGCCGGAAAACCATATCGCCTGCTTTGATATTTATTTCCTTCACCTGGCTGAGGAACCAGGTGATTTGATCGTCGGGTAAATCCGCAAACGCCGGCACCTTTAGCAATTCGGATTTTTCAACCATTAGACCTTGCTCAGATATTGATGGATGAATTGCACGGCAACCGATCCTTCGCCGACTCCCGAAGCCACTCTTTTCACCGAGCCGTGGCGCACATCACCCACGGCGAAAAGACCTGGAACATTCGTCTCCAGCAAGTAGGGATCTCTGTCGAGGCTCCAGCCCTTGGGGCGATCCCCATCTCGAATCAGGTCGGGACCCGTCAAAATAAATCCGTGTTCGTCACGTTCGACCAGATCGGCCAGCCAGTCCGTTCCCGGCTGCGCGCCGATAAAAATAAACATCGCGCTCGCCGGAACGCGCTCGATCTTATTCGTGTCCGAACAAAGAAACGAAATCTCCTCAAGATGCGATTCGCCGTGCACTTCGGAGACGCTGGCGTTCGCCCATAACTGCACGTTGCGAGTCTCCTTGATTTGGTCGATCAGGTACTGCGACATCGTGCTTGAAAGTGATTTGCCGCGCACGACGATCACAACGCGCTCCGCATACTTCGCGAAGTTCATCGCTGCTTGCCCCGCTGAATTCGCGCCGCCGATTACGTAAACAATTTCACCCTTGCAGGACATCGCTTCCGTTGAGCCGCCGCCGTAGTACACGCCCGCGCCCTGCAGCCGGTCGATCCCGGGGGCTTCCAGACGCCGCCACTGCACGCCGGTGGCAATCATCAGCGCGTGGCAGGAAATCTCGTTGCCATCCGCCATTTTAATCATGCGATACGGTCCTTCGACGCGTACGCCAAGTGCTTCCTGCGGCGCCAGAATTTCCACGCCAAACCGCTGCGCTTGCACCACGGCGCGGCGGGCAAGATCCCCACCACTAAGCCCCATCGGAAATCCCAGATAATTTTCGATGCGCGAGCTCATTCCAGCCTGCCCGCCGGGAGCTTCGCGCTCGATCATCACCGTGTGCAGTCCTTCGGATGCGCCGTACACGGCCGCGGCCAGACCCGCCGGCCCTCCACCGACGATTGCCAAATCATAAAAATTCGTTTGCGCGCGAGTTTGTAATCCGACCTTTTGCGCAACTTGTGATGGAACGCTGTCCAAAAGCTTCGAGCCGTCGGGGAAAAGTACCACCGGGAGACTGGCGACTTCCGGGCCCAAGACGTCCAAGAGACGCTTCGTTTCCGGATCGCTCGCCGAGAGTTCAACATCGATCCACTGATAAGGTACGCGATTGCGCGCCAGGAAATCCCGCAGCTCATACGACTTTGGTGACCAACGTGTCCCGAGCACGCGGATGCCTTCGAATTTCGGACGGTACGAAGCCCGCCAATCGTCAAACAGATCATCCAATTGCGGGTAGAGGTGCTCGGTCGGCGGATCCCACGGCTTCAAGAAGAAGTAATTGATGCTGGCTTCGTTGATGGCGCCGATCGCCGCGTTGGTATCGGCATAGGCGGTGAGTAGCGCCCGCTTGGCGTCCGGGAACATGCGCATCGCTTCCTGCAGAAAGGCTACGCCGTCCATGTGCGGCATTCGTTGGTCGGCAAGCAGCAATGCCACACTGTCATTACGCAGTTTCAATTGCTTCAACAGCGTGAGCGCGGCCTCCGGAGAATCACTCCCGATCACGCGGAATTCAGCCCCATATTTCGTACGCAAGTCCCGCTCGATGGCGCGCAGCACATCGGGGTCGTCGTCAACACTTAGCAGAATTGGTTTCGCCATATTCGATCCCAGTTTCAATTCAGAAAGAATTTAGGACTACTCGGCCATTTCAATAAGCAGGATGTCGCAATTCGTTATTCCACTGCACTGAGCGTCGGCTCGCGACACCGCGGATAAACCAACAGTGAGCCGACCTACTTGATCTAGAGGCTGGGCGGTGGCCAGCATTCAATATACCTGACACACCTCTCCAACGCCGAAAGGGTTTTTGCGCGGGTCTGCGTTTTACCGCGCTCTAGACACAACGCACTCGATTATTGGGCAGCTCTGTTCATTTCAAGTCTGTCGCGACAACCTGTGGATCTCAGTTGGCTTCGATGCAGCGTCTCGTCGCATCGTCGCAATCTGAGGACCACGGCTTTGGTTGCCGAGACGTCGCAGCGGTCACGTCAGTTCGGCATTGGAGCGAAACCTGGTGGCCGCAGCAGGCCTCCCCGCCTGTCAATTTCCCGGCTTTGCGATTCGCAATCGTGGCAGCGATTTTACTGCATTTCGGCGGAGCACATAGGCGCGACGAAAACCATCGCTACAAGTTGGGACAGGAAGTATGGCTCCCCGGGCTAGATTCAAACTAGCAACCCTTCGGTTAACAGCTGAGCAACCAACTTCATCAGAACTTGCCGGAGTTGGCCATAATCGAAGGAAATCGGCAAGTTGCGACTAAACCCGATGAATCCTTTTCTCCTTCTTTGTTCACCTTTCGTTCGCATTTTGCCGCCATTCACCGCCATTGGTATTACGTTTTTATGACAGCGCGTACCGTTACCGACTCGGCTGCAACCGCTCGAACCCAGATCTTCGCCTGATAGGGGCGAGGAGCGACACCATACCCCGTAGGTTACACAGGACAGTGCGTCGGCGCTCTCAGCTCGAGGTCGCGCCGAGTACTGAAAAACGTCATCGTCCACCACCCGCGTCGACCTCACAGAGCGAATCTCGTGAATCCTGGCACGCTTACGAATGCGTACACATGAGTGTACACTAAGAGTGAGGAGCATCCTTATCACCACGATCAAAGTCGGCGTGCGCGAGTTCCGCGAACGGATCGCCAGTTTCCTGGAATCGGACACTCCAGTTGCTGTCACTCGGCGCGGCGAGACTCTCGGTGTCTACGTTCCCACGCGTCGAAAGCGTCCTAAGACAGCCCATATGTCCGAACTGAAGGAAGCAGCGGACCGTCTTGCCAGTGCACTCGCGGATGTTGACGAGGAGGAACCAGTGGCCGATTTCAAGGAGCTGCGGCGCCGCGGGAAGAGCGCATCCCGCTGAAATGATCGTTCTCGGTGCGAACATCCTTATTCGCGCAGTCCTGGGGCGACGCGTTCGGCAGCTCATCGACACCTACGCGGGTCAAGGTGTCCGAAGTTGCCGCACTATTTTTGACTGATTAAGCCCCGCTTATCCCGCCCTCGGTGGTCGTGAGTTAGCTCCGCGACGAATCGCTCCCAATCTATCGCTTCCACGCCGCTGGCGATGGCCGCGGTGGCCGGGCCCGAGTGGGACTTTCGGTGCACAATAATCAGGCGCTTTGAGCGTTTGCCCAGCGCCCGGCCTAAAGAGAGAAGCGGAGCGGCCATAACGGATCGTACGGTTTTCCCAGCCTTACATTCTATGAGCCACAGCCCAGCATTCGGTCTCGGTATGAGAAAATCTACCTCTAAGCTCTGTTGGTCGCGAAAGTAGTAGAGCTCTTTCCTCGCTCCCTGGTTCGCCTGACTCTTGAGTATTTCCGCCGCGACCAAGCCTTCAAACAGTTGCCCCCAAAAAGGTGAGCGCCGAAGCTCTTGCTCCGACGTTATTCCCAAAAGGTAGCAGGCAAGGCCAGAGTCACCCCAAAAGACCTTCGGCGACTTTATGAGCCGTTTCCCAAGATTCTCGAAATATGGGGGAACAATTATGACCTGGCCGGTCATCTCGAGAATATGTAGCCACTCACTGATCGTCGGGACGGAAACTCCGAGGGGGGCGGCAAGATCTGTCTTGTTGAGAATTTGGCCGTGCCGACTGGCTAGTAGCGCCAGAAAACGACGAAACGTCACTAGATCACGTATGTTCGTAATTGCGCGGACGTCCCGCTCCAAGTAAGTTTGGAGATAAGAAGCGAACCACAGCGCTCGGGACTTCGGACGTGCCAATACTTCTGGAAAGCCGCCGTGAAGCACATTCACCTTAGGGGTCTCCGCTACACTGAAAGGAAGAAGCTGCAGGATGGCGGCCCGGCCGGCCATCGATTCGGTGATGCCCTGCATCAGCGGGGCTTCCTGCGATCCCGTGAATAGCCACTGCCCCATCCGGCGGGGTGCCGCGTCGACGAGCGTACGCACATAACTGAGAAGTTCGGGAGCATTTTGAATTTCGTCGAATACGACAGGAGGACGCAACTCTTCGAGGAAAGTACGTGGATCACTGCGAATCCTTCCCTGAATGTCGGGATCTTCCAGGAGCACGTATTGGGCCTTAGGGAACAATTGGCGGAGGAGGGTCGTCTTTCCGGCGCGGCGTGGTCCTGTTACAAGCAACGCCGGGAAATGCCGAACGGCTTGTCGGACCACATTGCCCAAATTTCGAGGTATATACCGCATATGAGTATTTTAAGGTATAACTTTAGAATACTCAACACGCATTTTTTGTTTTTGCCACGAGGCTTTGTAATGGCTGGGTCGACGTCGCAGGTGTTTATCCCACATATAGAAAGCCGTTCGCAAACTGTGCGCAGTGAATCCTCAAAGTGAAGCGGTCCCTTTTCGACAGCGGGCGAGCGGCTCAAGCAAACTCGAAACCCGGAAGCCGCAGCGCCTTACGGTCGAATGTCAAGGTGCAGGAACAATCCGCTCTCGTGCCGAGCGCTGCGATAACAGCAGCGGCGAACGAGCCCTGTCCTTCTTTCAGTGCAATCATGGCGCTGAAAACCTCCTGCTCGTTTTCCACCACGAGCACATCGGTCTGAAGCACGCGCTCGAGGGCCGCAGCGATTTCATTGGCGGCTAGCCGGTAGGCACGGTCGAGCACCCAGACGGTCTCGACCATCGCCACGATACTGACAAAGCCGGGGTTTCCCTCAGTTAGTCGGCGTTCGATTATCTCCGTCGCCCTCGGCGATTGAATCGCGTCGTCTTGGGTAAGGTAATGGACGAGAATGTTGCTGTCGAGTCCGATCATCGACGTCGCGCGCGCGGCCGGGCGCCGGCGGAACCCTCAGCAGCGGCCTCCGTCATCTCTACGATGGTCACCGGCCGCCGGCGCCGCGATTTGATGATGCCTCGTAAGGCCGATGCACGGAGTTTCGGCAAGAGGACCACACTGCCATCAGGATGCACGAAGAACTTGACTCGATCTCCCGGCTTCAACCGCAGATGTTCGCGAATAGCCTTCGGGATCGTCGCCTGACCCTTGACGGTGATTGCAGATTCCATGGAGCCTCCATTACAATTCTCTTGAAGTAATACCACGATGTACACCTTGCGTCAAAATGCCCCAAACGGATCGCCCTGGGGCCCTCCGCGCCAGTGCAGCCAGAAGCGATGACGAGCTTAGCGAGCTTTGCTGAGCTCTTCGGCGAGACGTACTTGGTATGAATATCCCTGTTCGGTGAGAAACAACTTGCGATGGTGTGCGAACTCCTCTTCCCTGGTGTCTCGGGAGACTAACGTGAAGAAGCGCGCCGCGCGTCCATCATACTTGGGCCGGAGGACGCGTCCGAGCCGCTGGGCTTCCTCCTGACGTGAGCCGAAAGCACCTGATACCTGAATGAGCAAGTCAGCATCCGGCAGGTCAATGGCAAAATTCCCAACCTTGGAGAGCACAATGCAGCGCAGTTCGCCTTTCCGGAACCTTTCGTAGATCCGCTCTCGCTCGATCTCCGGCGTTTTCCCCGCGACGAGCGGAGCGCCAATCTCCGTCGCAATGGTTTCAACCTGGTCGATATACGCACCGATGACGAGGACGCGTGCATCAGGATACCGTGCAAGCAGCTCACGAAGATGGATCATCTTCGCCGGATTCTCTGCCGCAACCCGGAACTGAGATCGTCGCTCGGCTAGCGCGTATTCCATGCGCCGCTCGGCACTCATGGGAACGCGAAGTTCGATGCAGCTGGCGGTCGCGATCCACGCTTGTCGCTCGAGGTCCTTCCAGGGCACATCGAAACGCTTTGGTCCGATGAGGGCGAAGACATCGCTCTCGCGACCGTCTTCGCGTACGAGCGTTGCCGTTAGTCCGAGCCGCCTTCGCGCCTGGAGGTCCGCAGTGGCCCTAAAGACCGGCGCGGGCAAGAGGTGAACCTCGTCGTAGATGATAAGCCCCCAGGAACGCGCCCGAAACAACTCGAGGTGTGGAAACTCCGCGGCTCGGTCGCCCCGCCAAGTGAGGATCTGATAGGTTGTGAGCGTCACCGGGCCAGTGTTCTTCCGCTCTCCGGTGTACTCCGCGATGTCCTCTTGCCTGAGCGAGGTCTTGTCGAGAAGCTCGCGCCGCCACTGCTTCACCGAGGTCAGAGTGGTCGCGAGCACAAGAGTTGTTTGCTTCACCAGGTCCATGGCGGCCAAGCCCACGATGGTTTTGCCTGCGCCGCAGGGCAGAACGATGACCCCACTTCCCCCGCGTTCTGAACCAGCGAGATGGAATGCCTCGGCAGCCTGGCGCTGATAGTCGCGCACTTGAAAGGGCTTGCCCGAAAGCGAGTTCGCGCGCAGCTCCAGATTGAGATGTTCACCGGGGAGGTAGCCTGCCAAGTCTTCTGCGGGATAGCCCGCAGCGACGAGCGCCTGCTTTAGGACGCCGCGAGCATCGGGAGCGACTCGGAACTCTGTTGGGCTGATTCGATCGGTCAGGTATTGACCTGCTCCCTTGTCCCGCGCAATGCGCTCGGCTGTGATGTGGTCTTGGCAACTGCAGCGTAGAATGTTGCCGTCGCGGGCGATGACCACCCGCCCGTACCGCGCTGCGAGCTGGAGGATTTCTTGCTCAACGTTCGATGGTATCGGGTAGCGGGCATGCTCCCGAAGAGCCTTGACCATCTGTTCGGCGGCCAGCCCGGTTGATCGCGCATTCCATATGGAGAGCGGCGTGAGCCGATAGGTGTGAACGTGTTCCGGACTCTTCACGAGCTCAGCGAAGGGTGCGAGGGCTGCTCGCGCGTCATCAGCGTGTGGGGCACCGAGTTCGAGTAGAACGCTGCAGTCGCTCTGGACGATCAGTGCCTTGTTGGCGGCCGCGGCCATGCGCTATGCCTCAGCTAGTGGTCGGATCGTTTTCTTGGCTGCGGTCGCCTGTCCGCCATTCGCGACTTGCGCACTTGCGGGAGCAACGAGATAGCCAACCTCACGGAGACCTCGCCGGAATGCGGTCTCTGAGCCCGCAGGTACCACGAGATGACATTCGCCCGCTCTCAAGCAGTGCTTTCGCGTTCTGGTGTCGTGGGCGATGAGCGCCGCAAGCGCGGCATCTGCGCACTCGATGAGACGGGCGAAGCCACGATCTTGAACCTGAGCAGAGCGATTACCGACGTCCTCGAATAGACGCGTCACCGTGTCAGGAAGTGGCGCGCCGTTACGCGCCGCCAGAAATTCGCGAACCTCTTCAACCGAGGAGCCTCCCTCAGTTGCTTCCAGTAGCCGGCGCGCTTCGAGCCGCCAAATCAAGTCGGAGGTGTGGACGGCGCAGGCGTCGAGGGCGAGGCGATCACCCAGTTCAAGATCCGTGCCAATCGCCGCGATCTCCAAATTCGGAAGCACTCGTAGGACTTGTTTCACCTCGACAGGAGCAGACTTGTAACTCTGCGTCACACCAAGGGAGTAGGCCCCAAGCGCAGTGACGCGGAAAAACATGAGGCCGTCATATCGACTGAAGAACGGAAGCTCGTCGGTCCCCCACAGGTCGCAGTAGTCGCGCCGCGCCCCAGCTGGGGGAATGAAAGCGGCGTCGATGAGGCCCAGGGTCGCGGCGTACTCGAAAAGAAGGCAGAGCATATACCGCTCCTCAAGGATGCCCTCTGCGCCGGCGTAGCCAAGTGAACCGTACTGCAAGTCGCAGATGTAGAGATTCCAAGGGTTGCGCGAAACCGCAAAGTCATTTTCCGCAGCGCGCAGGAACCTGAGCAGCTCAGCAGTCGAGATCCAGCGCCCTACTGGGCAGTTCGTGAGCACCTTGGAAATTGCCTCACGGCGCGATGATACCGCGGTCAGCCCATGTTTGCCCTTGCCGGTTTGACCCTTCACGCACTCGATTCGAGAAAGTTCGTCGAACAGCGTGGTGTCGGTCCACTTCTTCCACAGGGTTTTCAGGGTCTGTACCGCCGGTTCGGCAAGTGCCTTCCGCCCGGCTCTCGTGAGTTGAAGCTTCGAGCCAGACAGCTGCACAAGGCCGCCTGCCTGAATGAGTAGCGGCCACGCGAACGCACGCATTGGTCCTGCGTTCTTATCATGCCACTTGTTCTGGGGCTGAACGAACGGGTAGTAGTCGCCACTGTCCAGAACAGCGGTGATTGCCTCGATGGTCGCCGAAGAGGCTTTCCCCGTCTTGTCGCTCACGGTAACTTTACCGGCATCAACGAGGCGAAGTACGGAAAAGAGCTCTCGCTGGGCCGAACGTTCGGATTCGCGGACCGCGATCTGAATCGGCTCGCTGCCGTGCTCCTGCTTTTTCTTCTTTGAGTTCCACCGCTCGAAGGGTTGGTCGTATACAGTTGGCAACTGCTCGAGGGACTGCACTTTATTTTCGGCGGGAGGCGGTACGAACGTTTTCAGACGAGCCTTGAGATCGTCTGGCATGATTCGGTTGCCGTAGAAGAAAAAGCACAACGCTGACGGATTACCGCCGTACCCATATTTGTCGGCGGACCCCCAGTTAGGATCTTGACCGTATTTAGCGCGAAACCTATCGGCCGGAAACTGTGTCGACCTCGAGTAAACTACTTCGGCCACAGCCGCTCGCTGGATCTCATCGAGAGTTTGCCAGACGGTGCGGATACGCTCACCTTCCAGATGACAAATGATGACCTGAGCGAGATCGGCTTTCCTGGTTGGCAGTTTATGCCCGGTGAGCGCGCCGAGCCGCTTGAGGTCCTCGGCATTCATGAACTCGGAAACTGCCACATCGAGCGTTGGGATTCCCCCGTCGGCGTCGTATCGTCTCATCGAGCCTCGATTGAGAGTTGTCGCCTCGATGCACGTCGCGCTTCCTTCTTCGCCTGCGCGAGACGCAATCGCTCCTCGACGGAGGTAACGTCATCCGGAGAAGGCTTTCCGAACCGCTTCAGGTAGAGGTATTCGATATACGCTCTGAGGGGCATCTTCCACAGCTCTTGCTCATGATTATCCAGCTTACCGAGCTTCATCGGGTTCATACCCAACTCGCGAGCCATCTGCACTTGGGCATGGGAGAGGTGATAGCGCTTTCGCGCATCGATCCACTCCTGCATCTTTTGGTTCGGCTTTCTTTTCTTCGCCATGCGATTCCCCTCGCTTTCATTGATTTCATTGGAGGAAAAGGTCCTCCTCGTCATCCTCGTCCTCATCGGACGGTTCTTCCGCCAGGGCCAACGCCTCATGGACCGCATCGACGATATCCGCATCGCGGGACTCGATGAGACGACTAAGGACCTCACTGGCCTCCTGGGGACGAATGCTGGGCACGGCTTCAATCGCGGCGAGAAGCAGGGGCTTGGGTGTTCTGCGCGAATGGATGAGGGCAGCAATGTGTGGCCATGCGGCTTCGACGCCCCAGCTTCCTGCGGCAAGAACAGCCTCGAGGTGAAATTCTGGATTTTTGTTGTCGAGCTCTTCCACAATCTGCTCATCGAACCCGCGAACGAAGCGCATTCAGAAGACCGCGGTAAGTTTCCACAGGTCATCGCCACTCGAGTAAGCGGAACGGACAGCATTCTCGTGCCACTCCTGGGGGGTACGCACGGATGCCTCAAGGATTCGCCGTCGGACTTCCTTGGGAATGTGCGCTTCCCTGTAGAGCGCGTGAAGCGACTCCTGAATCCCTCGGAAAGTCCGTTTCGAAATCGGGACATCACCTCCATCGTCAAAGCCTTCGGTGTCCGCATACTCCAGAATCGGCCCCAGCGAAATCGCAGCTCGGGCCCGCACCTGTTCGGATTCCTCGCTGTTCCGTAGGATGGCGAGCAGCGCTTCAACCAATTCATCGTTGACCACGGTGAAATCGCCGGCCATCTCCGTGGCTAGGACGCGATCTGGCTTAGCCGCTTGCTCGTCCCGAAGAACACTGACCAGTTTTTCTGCCGTGCCTTCCGGCCAGTCCCAAGGTGGAGTATCCTTCAAGGCCTTCAAATCCATTTCGATCCCCTCCTGCCAGCCACGGTGGGGTGACTTTATTGCTGGTCCTCAGCCTGTGGCGACGGGGCCCGCCGGAGTGTTGTAAAGAGCGAGCACTTGAACCATAGGCCCGGCATTTTACCTATTCGCAGAGCGGACCGCCATATTCAGATTGCTGGCTCTCTTCCCATCTAGGCTCATTCGAGTGTGGCGCGGAGCGGAAGTTCCTGGATTACGGGCCCGATCCAAATCGCGGTGCATCAATCGGTGGGAAAATTACGCGACCGTTCGGTTGCGAACCGACGGCTCCGCTACTCTCGCCCATCTTTCTCGGCCATAAATCTCAGCTCGTGCCACCAATAACAACTACGGTCGGGACCCAGAGTCCGGCGGGACCATTACGTTTTTATGACAGCGCTGGTTGTGATTGGATGGATTGCCGAAAATTCCATGGTTTTCAACAACCAGCGGGACCTTCGATTTCATTTAGAATGCCCACGCATTCGGTCAAGAGCCGAATGCTCTACCCAAACTCTGTGATTACTTGAGATCAAAGAGTTTTGGCTCCCCTTCGTTGACACGTATCGAACTTTCCGCCTCGCTCCGGGGCCCGAAGCAAAGGAAATTCTACTGGGCAGGCAGCAGTTTACTCCCTATCTGCCTTGCGCCACAGCGACGGAACTCCTTTTGCGCCGTGAGGACTGTACGGCCAGATTGGACCTAGGCTCACCTGTTTGCAAAGACGGGCGGCAGAGGAACCAGGGGCGCCATCAGGCGCAGAGGCTATCTCCAGCGTCGGGGCCCTGCGTGGCCAGCGATTGGCCATTCTTCCAGATCGCCAATCGTTGTCGCATTCTGCGATCGGACGGGGAAACACGAATGGCTCAGGAGAGCATTTCGCGAGGCTCAGGCCAGAGCGGAAGTATGCATCGTGGTTTGAGAGTTACCAGAGGACTTTGAGTTCTTTGTACAAGCCGAATTTCTCGTCGCAAGTGACCACCGGGATCTTTTCGCACACGGCTTGGGCGATGATTTGGCGGTCGAACGGGTCCGCGTGGTGTAGCGGAAGATCGAATAGATAGAACGCATGATGCGCCGTGTAGGGGAGTATGCGGAGGTCCAGCTCCTTAAGCGCGCGCTGCGTATCAGCAGCGGAAAGTCTTAGTTTGCCGCGCGCCGCCTTGATAGCGATTTCGGAAAGAGAAATTGCACTCAGTTCCAAGATGTTTTCCGTATTTCGCAAAAGAGCGATCGCGCGCTTGCTGAGTCGTTCCGGTGATTCAACAGCGAAGATCATGACGACCGTGTCCAAGAGCAACCGCATCTAGTCCTGTCCTTCGATGAAGGCGTCGACTTCATCGTCGGACATGGGCTTCCACCATGCCGGTTCTAGAACCTGAATCGTACCTTTGAGGGTTCCCAGCCTCCGCTTTTTCCGACTGGGCTTTTTCGTTCGAACAAGATCCACAACAGGCACTCCACGACGGCAGATCGTCACGGTTTCGCCATCCTCGGCGGCCCTGATCAGTTCGGGAAGCTTGTTCTTGGCATCTGCTACGCTTACCTTCATTCTCAGTATGATAGCTATCTAACATAGCTATGTCAAGAGAGGCTTTTTTCGAAGCGCGACGGGAAATCAGGACACCTCGCAGCAGGCGTATTGGGAATTTCTCGCCCCTAGGGTCTGCTTCCGCCGTTCCATGCAAGACGACAGAAACAGCCTAGCCGGTCCACGCAATTTGGTCATAAACGCTAATGGTTTCCTTTTGTGTCGACGGCTCTCCAGCCAAGAGTCGTGGAGTGAATTGTCACTGCGTTTGGCTTCGAGCGAAATAGCAGGACAGAAAAAACCGTCCATAAATGATTGGAACAAAAAAAAGCAAGATGCCTCCCCGGGCTAGATTCGAACGAGCAACCCTTCGGTTAACAGCCGATGAGGTCCAAAATCTAAATGCCCTATCTGGTGTCGCTTACACGAACTCGGAAGCCATTCTCGCCCTTCTAGCTGCACCCCATCCTGCACCCAATTTCTGATGTTGACATGAGCACGTCGTCCATCGGCAACCGCAAATCTGAATTCGCGGTCACGAAGGCCAGAGCACCAGGCCGTATCCAATCAAGCAACGAGCTTGGGATGGTGTGCCGCGATCCAGGATTCGACCAGTTTGAAAAATGCCCGGCCTCAGCAACAATTTCTTCCGCTTCGGTCTTTGTAGCCACGAACGCATGATCGTAATCAATGACATTTCGTTTCCGTCGGCAGGTTTCAAAGTGATCGAGAGACCGGATGGCCGATGAGCCGAGTGCAAGACGCGCCGCGTCGAATGTCAAACGGTGATGCCCTGGTGTGTTCGCAAGCCGATACCCAGCGCATGCGATCGCCATCTTGGCTGCTTGTACGGCTGCGTTATACGCGGTCGCGAATCTGCGGTCTTCCGACAATCCCTTGACCGCTGCATCGGATAGGTCTCGCTTGATAACGGCGCGGAGGGCATCAAGCTCCTGCTTGCTGGTGCGGTGCGTGTGAACCTTATGTTCTGCTAGTAATTTTTTCCAGATCATCCAGAGAACCTATCAGCATTACCAATCTATCTTTGGTCACCGATTTCAGAAAGTGGTCGCCTTCGCGAATCTTATCTCTGAATTCCTTTTCCGAGTAGCGAGTGAGATTCACTTCGCGACCGAAGTGCCTTTCGATCCGCCGCAGCGCCGGAAGCAGATCGACAGTCGCCACGTCGCCCACCAACAAGAGATCGATGTCACTGTCAGATCCTTCTTCGCCACGCGCAACTGAGCCATAAACTGCCGCCCACCTGATCCTGCCGTGGAACTTTGCGATCTCGGATTGCAGCGCAGGAATAAGGCCCGCTGTCTTTGAGAGCAGCTCTCGAAGCGCGTTGAAGACAGGAGAATTCTCTTGGGCTTTGTAGTAGATTCTCCTTCCGTCCTGTTTCCGCTCAAAAACGCCGCCCTCTGTCAGTGAGTCGAGCTCCCGTTGTAGGCTGGAGGGAGAAGTTCCGAGATGAGAAGCAAGTTCAGACAAGTACCACCATTTTTCAGCAGACAGGAGCACAGCCGCTAGGAGCTTCTGCCGGGTCGCAGGAAAGAGCGCGTCGAGAATGCGTGAAGTACGCATAACGCGTAAATATTTACGCAGATGACGTACATTGTCAACTGGCCCTTTTCCAGTGGCTTTCGAACCTTCAGTAGTTACCCCAGCGGAGCGCCATGCGGGGAGCCAAACTGCGAGGGATGAACGATACCGTGAGAAGTTGGCTCCCCGGGCTAGATTCGAACTAGCAACCCTTCGGTTAACAGCCGAACAACTAACTTCACCAGAACTTGCCGGAGTTGGCCCTAATCGAGGGAAATTAGCAAATTGCGACCAAACCCGACGAATCATTTTTTCCTTCTCTATTCACCTTTCGTTCGTATTTTGCCGCCATTCACCACCATTAGTATTACGTTTTTATGACAGCGCGTACCGTTACCGATTCTCATCGATCTGTGGTTCGCAAAATGAAATAATGAAAACGCAGTTGAGGCTGAGGATGCCCGTTCAGCCCCGGGCATCTTGCTAAACGACACAACTGATTTCGATGGTCGGTCAACGGCGCAAGAAGCAGACTCGATTGACCCAGTCCCATTTGGCGGTTTTCGTCAAGAGGTTGCTCAAGGCCCGTACGAGGCCCCCCGTATCCGATGGCGATATAGTCTTTTCGTCAACAAAAATCACTCCGCCGTGCTTTCGCTCTTCTTCCGCCCAGGCTTTGAGCAACGGGGGAATCGACCTTCGATCGTAGGTAACAAACGTCAACCCCTGCACGGCTGCCTGTTGCAGGCAGGCAGAGTCTTGCTGTCCTAAGAATTCTCCCTTCTCCCATTCCGCCAAACAAGAAACTACAAGCAGCCGATTGCGGCGGCGAAGACCATCCGCCACCCGCGGCGAGATATGCTCATCCAGAAGAAGCCTGAGCATCTCAGTCCCTCGCTGCTCCTCTGGAGTCGAATTCGACAGCCTGCGGCAACATGCGCTTTAGTGCCTCGAAATCTGTTGCAGCATTCTCGGATAGTGCACCCTCAATCTCTTCTGGAAACGCCTTTGCGTAGTTGATGGCGGCTTCGACTTTCGCTGCTGGCCATTTGAGATGCTCGCCCACGGCGGAGACATCAGCTTTATAGCTTTGAACGAGGAGCAAAACCTCCCACACAGCGAGCGTACTTCCTTGGATGTAGGCTTGTCGGCCCACCGGAGAATCGCGGAAGTCGATAAACGCGAATTCCGATCTTCTGAGCCCTTCTTCCACCAACCGAGCGCTTGCATCGCTAGGTGTCCATCCATGGCGATTGGCCATTCGCTTGAGACGATTTCCACTCTCTGCCGGCAGACGCATGCTGATGACGACGGAACGAGTCGCTCTCATGGGGCCTCCCCTTCTGCAACGTAACTGTTGTAAGCATTGTAGCATTTCTGGAGTGATCCAGACAGACGCAATATAAAAGGGCGCCCCTGTTGGAGTAGGTTTGGAGTGTCGGCTCGAACCCACTTCAGAAAGGAGCGCCCTCTATATGGATAGCAAAAAGTATATCGGTATGGACGTGCACAAGGAAAGCATTTCGCTGGCGGTGATGAATGCTGCCGGGAAGATCGTGATGGAATGCGTCATCGAGACGAAAGCGAGCATGATTCTGCAGTTTTTTGATGGGCTGCGCGGAGACTTGCAGGTGACGTTTGAAGAAGGAACCTCGGCTGCCTGGTTGCACGACCTGTTGAAGCCACACGTGACGAAATTGGTGGTGTGCGATCCGCGCAAGAATGCCTCCATGCGGGAAGGCAACCAGAATGACAAGCCAAGCTTCGATCCACAGATCAAAAACGTAATGCAGGTACACGTTGGCTAGCAGAGGGGAAATTACTGCCCCTTGCGGTGTTCCTACCTTACTCTCCGACCACTGGCCGTCTTCTGATACCCCCGC